>Ga0105245_10004326_pt1 | contig 12569 bp, 13 predicted proteins | sample KBSM54metaG_FD_81523 | JGI IMG/M metagenome (GOLD analysis project Ga0105245, IMG submission 81523) | Miscanthus rhizosphere microbial communities from Kellogg Biological Station, Michigan, USA - KBS M5-4 metaG | ecosystem: Host-associated > Plants > Roots > Rhizosphere > Soil | place... | reverse complement strand
GGCGACCTGCTCGACGTCGTGCGAGCGCGCGGCGGGGTCGACGATCCCGTGATGCGTCAAGAGTTGGCACGGCTCTACATCGAGGAGAAGGTGCTCGACCTCATCCGGTTGCGCACCGTGTCGGCGCGCATCCGCGGCGAGCAGCCAGGACCCGAAGCGTCGATTCGCAAGATCATGGCCGACGAGCACGGCCAACGGATCATGCAGTTGGCGCGTGATCTGTGCGGCAGCGCAGGGATGATCTCCACGTCAGGCCCACTCGGGTCAGCCGCGGACATGTGGTATTACGGCTTTCTGTTCAGCCCCGCGCTCACGATCGGTGGCGGCACCGGCGAGGTGCAACGCAACATCATCGGCGAGCGCGTTCTCGGCCTCCCGCACGACATGGACCTTTCGGCCACGGCCTGATCAGATCAGGCGACGACCTCGCTCGTCTGCATCACCGGGACGATCGTCGTGTAGTTGGCGACGTCGGCGAGGATGTCGCCGGTGCCGGCGGCACCCATCGCGGCGCCCAACGCTTCCAGCGAGTCGAACGTGAAGTGCACGGCCGCGACGTACGGACCGTCGATGCCCTTCTCGATCTCCGCGCCCTTCAGGCTCCACGTGTTGACGCACAGCGGAACGTGCTTGTCGCGGTAGTAGTCGTGATCGAACGTCGCCCCTTCGGTGGTGGGGTAGAAGACGCTGAGCTTGATCATGGCGACGGTGGTCCTTTCGGGGTCGCGGCGGGAACCGGCGACACTATTGGAGCTTGCAGGCCGGAGTGCCACCCGGCAGGCGGTAGCGGTTCTTGGCGATCACGACGTAGACGAGCGCGCCGAGCCATGAGACCGGTGGGATCTGCATCACGATCCCGACGGGTTTCCAAACGCCGCCCGCCCGCACGAGGGCTTTCGCGATCGAGCGGGCGCCGCGGTACGAAGACCCGTTCTCATCGACCCAGTACGCCGCGGTCGTCACGTCGCGTTCGGTGAGGCCGAGCGCTTCGAGATCGACCCGCTGCCACGGCTCGACGCGTGCGTCATCGGGCAGTCGGTGCTCGATCCACGTGGCCGAGCTCGTGCAGAAGCTGCAGTCGCCGTCGAAGATCAGCATCGGCCCGTTGGGGGCGGCGCCTGGCACCCCACTACTGTGCCAACTCCGATGGCGAAAAAGGAATCCACCAGCGAGCTCCTGAAGGCAAAGGAGCGGGTCGTCGCGACGATCGACATGCCCGACATCCCGGCAGGAACGACCGGCAAGGTCATCTTTCCCGAGGGGCTCACGTGGATCCGCTACTGGGTGCGCTTCGACAACGGTGTCGTGCGGGGCACGATCGATCGCAGCAAGCTCGCCCGGCCCGGTGAATGGGCCGAGTTGGTGCGCCGTCGCGAGGCCGGAGAAGACGTCACGGTGAAGGTCGGTGCGGCCTCCGGTGGCGATGGTGCGCCGGCCGCGGCCGAGTCGGCCGGCGAGTCGGTGATGGTCAACGGCGTACCGGTGCCTGGTTTCCTGATCGAGCGCAGCAAAGCGCGACGAGAGTTCTTGGGGGTCTGATGCAGATTTCGATGCCGATCAGCTACGCGGGTGGGTTCGAGGAGTCGGCCCGCCAGGTCGCCGACCTCGAGAAGGCCGGGCTCGACATGGCGTGGATCGCCGAGGCCTACGGCTACGACGGCGTGAGCTACATGGGCTACCTCGCGGCGAAGACCGAGCGGGTGCAGATCTGTGCCGGCATCCTCCCGCTGTACACGCGCACGCCGACGTTGTTGGCGATGACCGCGGCGGGCGTCGACGCGCTGTCGGGCGGCCGCTGCGTGCTCGGTCTCGGCGCGTCGGGGCCCCAGGTGATCGAGGGCTTCCATGGCGTCGTGTACGACAAGCCGCTGGCGCGCACGCGCGAGATCGTGTCGATCTGCCGCAAGGTGTGGGCCCGCGAAGAGCCGCTCACGAACGACGGCCCGCTCTACCCGATCCCCGTTCCCGAGGGGAAGGGCACGGGCCTCGGCAAGCCGTTGAAGATCATCGGCCACCCGGTTCGGTCGCGGATCCCCGTGTACATCGCGTCGCTCGGCGAGAAGAACGTCGCGCTCACCGCAGAGATCGCCGACGGCTGGCTCCCGATCTTCTATGTCCCCGAGAAGGCGAACGACGTCTTCGGCAAGGCGCTCGCCGAGGGCAACGCGAAGCGCTCCGCCGATCTGGGGCCGATGGAAGTCGCGGCGGGTGGAGTCGTGTGCATCACCGACGACGAGTCGAAGGCCGAGTCGATCCGTGACTTCGGGCGTGCGATGGCCGCGTTGTACATCGGCGGCATGGGCGCGCGCGGGCAGAACTTCTACAACGCGCTGGTGTCGCGCTACGGCTATGAGCAAGAGGCCAAGGAGATCCAGGATCTCTACCTCGACGGCAAGAAGCAGGAGGCCGCCGCGAAGGTGCCCGCCGAGTTGCTCGAGAAGACGTCGCTCTGCGGCTCCGAGGGCTACATCAAGGACCGCATCGCGGCGTACAAGGAAGCCGGCGTGACGGTGTTGCAGATCACGCCCTTCGCCGAGAACCCCGCCGAGGTCGTCGAAAAACTCAAGACCTGGACGGCCTAGAGCCGCATCGTCAGCGTCGGGGTTCGCGGTGCGCCGCACCCCGGGGGGAGGGGTGCGGCGCTCCGCGTCGGGCACCGCCGCGTGCCACTGCGAAAACGGTAAAGGTGCGAGGTTTCGCCCGCGTAACGAGGCCGTGAACAGCCGTCAGCGGTACGCGCCCACGCCGGTGAACATCCCGGCGTGCCACCGCGACGGCGTGGTGATCAGGCCCCGCGGGTAGTCCTCGAAGAGCCAGCGCGCGAAGTTGCGCCGTGTCCACGACGACGCGCTTGCCAACCGAACCGCGGCCCGCGCGCCCTTGCGATGCTGCAGAGCGCGGATGAGGAACATCGACATCTTGTGGTCAGCATCGAGGTGTTGCGCCACCCACGACTCGTACAGACCGCGAGCGCGCGCGTCGTCGCTCACCCCCGCGAGGCTGATCGCCCGGGCCGCGAGAACGCCCGTGAGCAACGCCTGGCCGATTCCTTCGCCGGTCATGGGATCGGTGGCGCACGCCGCGTCGCCGACGAAGAGCGCGCGGCGCGCGGTGAGCGACACCGAATCGATGCGCGCCGGGATCGGCCACGCTTTGTGCGGCGCTTCAGGCTGCGCGTCAGGCCCGAGCACGGCGCGGATGTGTTCGCGCTCGAGCAGCTGCGGCCACAGCTTCTTCATCTCCTGCACGCGTGCGACCTTGCCGCCGCGCTGGATCCCGAACCCGACGTTGGCGCGCCCGCCCGGCAGTGGGAACGACCATGCGTACCCAGGCAGCAGATCGGGCTCGAACCACACGAACAGGTCGCGCGCCGCGCTCGGCGCCACATCGCTGAAGTACTGGCGGAACGCGTGCCACTCGCCGAGGTAACCGGGGTCAGCCGCATCGACGGCCTTGCGCAACGGCGACCACATGCCGTCGGCGCCGATGGCGTAGCGCGCCTGCACCGTGCCGATGCCGTCGACGTCGAGCACGATCCGGTCGGGGTCGTTGCGCGCACCGAGCAACGCGTGACCGTCGAGCACCTTGACACCCGCGCTGCGCGCAAGGTCGATGAGCGCGCTGTCGAGGTCGATCCGTCGCGCCACCGCGGCATACACGCCCTGACCCCGCGGCAATGGGAACACGGCCTGATGTCCTGATGGCGACCGCATCACGACGTCGGACACCGTCTGCCACGACTCGATCGCGGCGGGATCGAGTCCGAGGTGCTCGAGCAAGCGCAGCGCGCCGGCCGTGAGCCCGTCGCCACAGCACTTGTCGCGCGGAAACCGGGCTTTGTCGACGAGCACCACATCACGCCCGTGCCGCGCGAGCGTGATGGCCGCGGCGGCACCAGCGGGACCGCCCCCGACGACGGCAACGTCACTCGACAACACGGCGCGTCAGGGTAGTGACGGTGGCTGTGCGCCGATCAAGGCGACGAAGAGGAACGCAGGCTCGGTGCCCGGGTTGCTCCAGCGGTGTCGCGTGCCGTTCTGCACGAACGTGTCGCCCGGCCCCAACGTGACAGAGGCACCGTCGTCGAGCTCGCACACGACCTGGCCTGACAGCACGACTTCGAAATCGACGGTGTCCGTGGTGTGCATGCCGGGATCGGCGGGCTCCATGTGCGCGGCCATGCCTGGGAGCTTCTGTTCCATCTCGGCGATCGCGGCGCTGATGTCGAGGTCGGCCGGCAGCTCGCCACCCGCCGGGGGCACCGTGAAGAACCCGAAGCGGTAGCCGCCGGGCGGTGGGAAGTACGCGGGATGGGCGGGCTCGGTGCCATCGGCCGGCAACGCCGGCGTCTGGTCGCCGCCCCACAACACGTGGAAGGCCGAGCCGGGAGCGATCGCGACCGTGATGGGGTCGACGAGATCGTCGGAGACGAACACCGACTTTCCTTCGGCGTTCTTGCCGGTGACGACGCGTCGGACTTGGCGCGTCACCTCAGCCCACCTTGCGGATCTCGTCGATGCCCTCATGCAGGCACGCGACGAACACGTCGGGGTCGGGTATGGCCGCGGGGTCGCTGTTGATGGCGATCTGCACCTCGTCGAGGTAGCTGAGCAGTGTGATGTTCGTGGCCGCGCCGCTCATGGGCCCGAACGCGAACTGCGCCTCCATCCGAGCGCCACCGAAGAACACCGGAATCGGCACGCCAGGCACGTTGCTCGTGACGAAGTCGATGCCGCGCAACATCGAGCCGAACACGCCTGTGGTGATGGACGCAGGCAGTCGATACAAGATGCCCGCGAGCGGCGCGGCCAACGACAACGCGGGCTCGCCGCGTTGCTGGGTGACCAGTTCCCGTGTCGAGCGCATGCGCTCGATCGGATCCTCGATCGCGGTCGGGACCGCGAAGCGCGCCGGTGCGAACTGGTTGCCCGCGAGGTCGGCGGTCTCGTCGTTGCGGATGTTGATCGGCATCGACATGCGTAGTTCGTCGACGTCGACGCCGTGGTGCTGGTGGTAGCGCCGGAGACCTCCGGTGATGCCGGCGACGAACGCGTCGTTGAGCTTGCCATCGGCGCGCTTCGCTGCAGACTTCAACTCGGAGAGCGGAACGGTGATCGTGTCGAAGTGCACGCTCAACGAACGTCCGGTCATGATCGGGCTGAGCGGTGTGGTGGCCGGTGCCAGCATCCGACCGATCGATCCGAGCGTCGAACTCAGCTGCCGGGCCGTGCCCGCGACGTCGGTGGCGGCCGAGGCCGCTGACGTCGCAATCGATGTGGCCGACCGCCGCGCGATGCCGAGCTGACGACGACGCTCGTGATCGATTGCGTCGCGCACGCGCTCCATCTGGCTCATGACGTGGATCTCGGGCTCGTCAGGCATCGGGCCGCGATCGAGCGCTACGTCGCGTTCGAGGTCGAACAGGTGCATGGCGATCTTCACGGCGCCCACGCCGTCGGTGATGGCGTGGTGGACCTTGATGATGAGCCCGGCGCGGCCGTCGGCGAGCCCTTCGACGACGGTGAACTCCCAAAGCGGTCGCGCCCGGTCGAACCCTTGCATCGCGATCGGCTGGGCGACGTCGAGGAGGTCGCGCAGCGTGCCCTCGCCGGGCGCCTTCATCCAGCGCAGGTGGTAGTCGATGTCGAAGTTCGGATCGAACTCCCATCGCGGCGGCGCGATCGACATGGCGTTCGACACGACGCGCTGGCGCAGCCTGGGCACGAGCCGGGTGGCGCGGTCGACGCTCTCGATGAGGCGCTCACGATCCGGCGACTGGTCGAGCACGGCCACCGAGGTGATGGTCGACCGCAGCAGCGGGTCTTTCTCGATCGTCCACATGAGCGCGTCGGCGTCGCTCATCCGGTTCTCGAAGCGCATCTGCTCACTCATCGCTTGGCCTTCCGGGGCGCTGGGGGACGGACCAGCCTCTCACTCGGTTGGCGCCGGGTGCACCCTCATCCGCCAAGATGACCCGGTTCGAACGAGACCTCGGGGAGGCAGCAGTGGCACGAATGTGTGAGGGGCGGGTGTGCATCGTCACCGGCGCAGGGCGAGGCATCGGCCGTGAACACGCGCTGATGCTCGCTGAGCACGGGGCCAAGGTCGTGGTCAACGACCTCGGTGGCGAGATGGACGGCACGGGTCAGGCGTCGACCGGCCCCGCGCAGGACGTGGTCGAGGAGATCAAGGCCATGGGCGGCGAGGCCGTTTCCAACGGCGACGACATCTCCGACTGGGCGGGCGCGGAGCGTCTGGTCAACACCGCGATCGAGACGTTCGGCGGCCTCGACGTGCTCGTGAACAACGCGGGCATCCTGCGCGACCGGATGCTCACGAACATGACCGAGGCCGAATGGGACGCCGTGATCAAGGTGCATCTGAAGGGCACGTTCGCGCCGAGCCGCCACGCCGCCGCCTACTGGCGCGAGCGCGCCAAGGCGGGCGAGACGAACGACGCTCGCATCATCAACACCACGTCGGTGTCGGGCATCTACGGCAACCCCGGCCAGACGAACTACGGCGCCGCGAAGATGGGAATCGCCGCGTTCACGATCATCAGTTCGTACGAGCTCGGCCGCTACGGCGTGACCGTCAATGCGATCGCACCGGGCGCGCTGACGCGCATGACCGAGAACCTCGGCATGGGGCAGGCGAGCGAGGAAGCGAAAGCACAGATGGCGCCGCGCTGGATCGCCCCCGTGTGCACGTGGCTCGCTTCGCCGCAGTCCGCGGGCGTGTCAGGCCGCGTGTTCGAAGCATCGGGCAACGTGTTCGCGATCGCCGAGAGCTGGCACCGAGGCCCGACCGCGCAGCCCGTCGACGACCCGACGCAGATCGACGCGATCGCTCGCAAGTTGCTCGCCGACGCGCGCCCGAACGCCGACATGCAGGGCCGGGACCGCAAGGAATGATCCCTGCGCCCAGCGGGGTCGTCGAACTCGCCGACGGCCGCCGTCTCGCGTACGACGACGTCGGCGACGCCGAGGGTGTGGCGGTCGTGTACCTGCACGGCTGTCCTGATTGCCGGCTCACCCGTCATCCCGACGATTCCAACGCGACGCGTGCAGGTGTGCGTCTCATCGCGGTCGATCGCCCCGGCTATGGGTCGAGCGATGCGCACCCGTCGAGCACCGAAGCGACGCAAGCGGACGACATCGTGGCGCTCGCCGACGCACTCGGCATCGAGCAGTTCGCAGTCCTTGGATGGTCGTCGGGCGGGCCGGGCGCACTCGCGCTGGGTGCACTGCATCCCGAGCGCGTGACGGCGATCGGCGTTGCCGCCGGCCAGGTGCCGATGATCGCCGACGCGGACGTCTCCGATGCGATCGATCCGGTGATCACGATGCGCGCCGACGTGATGACGACGATGACGCCCGACGAATTCGCGTCGATGACGTCGCCGCTCGTCTCGCCGCTCGACGCGTCGTTCGACATCCACATGGACGCTGTGGTCGAAGGCATGGACGCGGCCTATCTCGCCGACCTGCAGTCGGTCGCCGGTCTGCACGAGCAACTCGCCCTCGGGAGTCTGGCGGCCGTCGAGCACGGTCTCGCGGGTGTCGAGCGCGACATGCGGGCGATGGTGTCGGCGTGGCCGTTCGACCTCGGCACGATCGCGGCGCCGGTCACGTTCTGGTACGGCACCGAAGACCATCGCTTCAAGCCGCCGGCCGGCCAGTGGCTCGCCGATCGCATCCGCGACGCTCGCGTCGAGACCTTCGACGGCGCGTCGCACTTGCTTCCCCTCGTTCATTGGTCGACGCTCCTCGAGGAGCTCGTCCTCGTCACCAAGGAGACCCCATGCCGTTGAACCCCGATGCTGTCGGAGCGAAGTCGCAACCCGGTGAGAAGCACTGGGACTCGAAGGACGCGATCTTGTACGCGCTCGGCGTCGGCTGCGGCGTCGACGACCTGCCGTTCGTCACCGAGAACACGAGCGGTGTGCCGCAGCAGGTGCTGCCGACGATGGGCGTCGTGCTCGGCGTGGCCGGGGGCGGCGCCTACGACGCGGTCGGCGAGATCAACTGGACGATGCTCGTGCACGGCGAGCAGGCCATCGAGTTCCACAAGCCGATCCCTGTTGCAGGTACCACGCGTTCGGTGACGACCGTGACGGGCATCTACGACAAGGGATCTGGCGCGCTGCTCGTGACCGAGACCGAGTCGGTCGACGCGGCGACGGGCGAGCCGTTGTTCACGACGCGCTCCGGCGCGTTCATCCGCGGCGAGGGGGGATGGGGTGGCGACCGTGGGCCGACGGGTCCGCGTCCGACGGCACCCGAGCGCGAGCCCGACCACGTCGTGAAGTACCAGACCGGCATCGACCAGGCCCTGATCTATCGCTTGTCGGGCGACCGCAACCCGCTGCACTCCGACCCGTCGTTCGCGACCGCCGCCGGCTTCGACCGTCCGATCCTGCACGGCCTCTGCACGTACGGCTACACCGGCCGCGCCCTGCTCGCCTCGTTGTGCGACAACGATCCCGCGCGCTTCAAGTCGATGGAGGCGCGGTTCACGTCACCGGTGTTTCCCGGCGACGAGCTCACGATCTCGGTGTGGCGCACTGGCGATGGCGAGGCCGTCTTCCAGACGCGCCGCCCCGGCGACCAAGTCGTCGTCGACAACGGCCTCTGCCGCTTCGCGTAGCGCTATTTGAGCTGCCCGCCGAGGCTGACCCATCCGGTCGACAGCGTCCGCGTCCACAACGCATTGTCAGTGCCGCGGGCATAGAGCCGCGGGCCTGACGTCGCGGGCGGGCTCGTGATGAGACCACCGAGGCTCGTCCACGGACCGCCTGCGTGGCGCGTCCAGAGCGCGTTGTCGATGCCGCGGGCGTAGACGTCCGCGCCGCTCGCCCCTGGGGCGGTGGTGATCGTGCCGCCGAGCGAGGTCCATGCTCCCCACGACGAGCCGTTGAGGTGTCGGGTCCACAGCGCGTTGTCGATGCCACGGGCGTAGAGGTCCGACGACGTCGCCCCTGGGGCGGTGGTGATCGTGCCGCCGAGCGAGGTCCATGCTCCCCACGACGAGCCGTTGAGGTGTCGGGTCCACAGTCCGTTGTCGATGCCACGGGCGTAGAGGTCCGACGAGGTCGCTGCTGGTGCGCTCGTGATGACACCGCCGAGGCTCGTCCACGGGCCACCCGCGTGCCGAGTCCACAGTGCGCTGTCGCTCCCACGGGCGTAGACGTCGGTGCCACTCGCGGCCGGCGCGCCGGTGATGATGCCGCCGAGCGAGGTCCATGCTCCCCACGTGGTGCCGTCGAGGTGTCGGGTCCACAGAGCGTTGTCGAGCCCCCGTACATAGACATCCTCGGCGCCGCCGCCGACGGAGGTCGCGGCGGGGCCATCGCCGACGGGAAGTGGTGCGGGCGGTGGTGGAGGCGGTGGCGGAGTGGCTGTCGCGCCGCGTGCCGCGCCTGACGACGACGACACCATGAGGCTCGACTCGTCGACCGCTTCGAAGTCGGAACCGTGCACGTTGCGCAGCAACTGCAACACGTCGTTGTCCCAGCGCGCGTCGGGGACGCCGGACATGTACCACGGTGATCCGTTGTCGGCGACGATCAGGCCGTACGTCTTCATCGCCTGCAAGATCACCTGATCGTCGTGCGGATACGACGAGATGTCGACGCCCGCCTTGAGTCGCAGTCGCAGCCCCATCGGCGGGAGGTTCGCGTTCGCAACGCCGGCGTCGTGACGCGCGGGCCAGATGTGCGCGCTGTTGCTCGACGGCACCGTCACGCGAATCGCGTGATCGATGCGACCGCTCGCCACTTCGTCATAGCGCACGAGTCCCGGCAGGATCGGCAGCCCCGCGGCGTCGCCCGACGTGAAGGTGTCGGTGCGCAACGCATTGCTGTTGAGGCTCCACACCGCGCCGCTACCCGCGTGCCACGTGTTGCCGCCCGTGGGGTGGGCGTCGTACAGCTCGTACAACTTGCAGGTCGAGTTGTCGACGATGAGCACGTGGCGGTCGCCGGTCGAGTTCGGCCCGCCCTCGATCGACGGGTTGGCCGGGATCGGGTACGGGACGTGGTCGCTGTCCTCGTCGAAGTCGAACGTGACGGTCGACGTTTGTTGTCCCGCACCGACGACGTCGTACGGGATGCCGATCGGGCCGCCGTCCCACAGGCCCGAGCCGAAGTCGGCCTTGGTGGCGGCCGTCGATCCGATCGAGTTGATGTAGGTGTTCGACAGCGGGTGCACCGGCAGCTTCGACACGTCGCTGTGCCAGATGCTGTCCGCCGGGAACATCGGACAATTCGGAGCACCTGGCACTGGGGTTGCGCTCGCGGGAGGTGTGAGCAGCCACATCGCGCAGGCGATGAGCGCGACCCCCGTTCTCTTCACCCTGGCGTATCGACGCGTGACTAGTCCGACTTGATCAGAACAAACGGAGCGTGTCGGGCTCGAGGCCCCGCAGCTCGTCGTAGTCGACCTCGACCCAATCGATGCCGCGACTCTCAGCGAGAACACGCGCCTGTGGCTTCACGACCTGCGCGACGAGGATGCCGCGCACGGGCCGCAGCATCGGATCGAGGTTGAGCCGCTCGAGGTAGCGCCCGAGTTGCTCGACGCCGTCGATGTCGCCTCTGCGCTTCACCTCGACGGCGACGGCCCGACCGTCGGCATCGCGGCACAGCAGGTCGACCGGCCCGATGTCGGTCGGATGCTCGCGGCGGACGAGGCGCAGCCCTTCGCTGATCACGGTGCAGTCGATCGCCAGGAGCTCTTGCAAGTGCGCCTCGACGCCGTCCTTCTGCAGGCCCGGGTCGTCGCCCAACTCGTGCGAGCTGTCCATAACGATCTCTTCGATCGAGATGGTGAGCGTCTCGCCCTTGCGGTTCGCGACGACCCAGCGGTCTGGCTCCTCGACCAACGTGTTCGGTGCGACCATCCAGTTCAACGGCTTGTACGCACCGCCGTCGCTGTGGATCGAGATGCAGCCGTCGGCCTTGATCAGCAACAACCGCGTCGCCATCGGAAGATGCGCCGACAACCGGCCTTCGTAGTCGACCGAACAACGAGCAATGACAAGCCTCACTGTGCCGATGTTGTCACGGCGACCCCAGCCGGTTGTCGATCCACCGGCGAACATCACGCTCGACTTCGTCGACCGCGCGACCCGCGTCGACAACCGTGGCCGTCGGCAACTCGCCTGCGGCTGCGACGAGTGCGTGGTCGAAGTCGACCCACACTTGGACCCGAGCACGGTCAGTGTCGGGTTCGCGGCCGGTGAGCCGTGAATGCAGGACGTCGGGTGGACACGTCAAGCACAAGAAGTGCACGGACTCGAAGTAGCCGAGCAGGTCGCGGTTCGCGAGAAGCTGGTCGGGCAGCATCACTGCGAAGAACACGACGGCGACATTGTTCTGCGAGAGCTCGTGAGCGAGCCGCATCATCGACCGCCAGAAGGCCGGATAATCCTCGTTCGGTGACACGACGCTGACGAGGTCCTCGGCGAGGATGTCGGCATCGATGAGCAGCGCGCCGGGGATCGTTCCTGCGAGCCGAGCACACAGCACGGACTTACCGATCCCCACGGTGCCGGCCACAAGCAGTAACGGCGATCGCACGAACGGGCGCTCGTCTGCGCAATGCGGGCACCGCAGCACGTCGCCCACCGGTGGAATCAAGTTCGGGAAGACACTCCGGCGTCCGCACTCCCCACACGTGAACGGCACTCGGCAATCATGCCGTGACGCTCGGTCAGCGAGGGATCGGGAAGATGATCTGCTCGTCGGCCATGTCGGCGGCGGCGGCCGCTTGCTCGGCGGTCGACAACGGTGTGAACGCGTCGGCGGCGTCGAGGACGCGTGGCAGCAACGCGGTGTCGCCGGGAGTGCAGAAGCCGTGCACTCCGGGGATCGACAGCGCGAACGCGATGCCGCGCGCGAGGTCGGCGTCGGTTGCCTGCGGTTCGTACCACGAGGTCGCCCAGCGTTCGGCAGTGTCGGGATGGCCGGCAACGACGTCGGTGATTGGGCGACGGTCGGCCCACGGGCGACGGGCGGCTGCCTTGATGATCATCACGCCGAGGTCGCGCTCCTGGCAGACCGCGAGCAACTCTTCGGCCGCCTCGCGATACACGGGGTCGGCCCACATGCGCGGGTAGATCGGGAACATCACGGTGTCGAGGTCGTAGCGCCGCAACGCTTCGAGGTGCGTGCGCGCCACCGTGAGGTCGTGGCCGGTGATGCCGGCGAAGCGGCACGCGCCCGAGTCGCGCAGGGCGAGGATCCGCTCGATGCCGGGGCCGCGCTCGTCGAGAGCTTCGATCGTCGTGACGCCGTGGGCCTGGTACAGGTCGAGCACGTCACAGCCCAACAGCGAACGGCTCTCGTCGAACTGAGCGGTGACGCCGTCGGGGTTCGAACGCAGCGTCTTCGCGGCGACGAAGAGTTGGTCGCGCACGGCGGGAATCGCGGGGCCGACCGCGGCCTGCGCGTTGCCGTACTGCGGCGCGATGTCGAGATGGTTCACGCCGCGCGACAGCGCGTACTCGAGGCTCGCCTTTGCGTCCTCTGGCGTCGACATCCAGTACGCGGCACCGCCGAGGATGGC
>Ga0105245_10004325_pt1 | contig 12570 bp, 12 predicted proteins | sample KBSM54metaG_FD_81523 | JGI IMG/M metagenome (GOLD analysis project Ga0105245, IMG submission 81523) | Miscanthus rhizosphere microbial communities from Kellogg Biological Station, Michigan, USA - KBS M5-4 metaG | ecosystem: Host-associated > Plants > Roots > Rhizosphere > Soil | place... | reverse complement strand
TCGAAGGGATGCTCGGGCACGCGCGGCTCGATCCCGCCGAACTCGTAGGCGGAGAGCATCGACCCGAACCCGGCCAGGCCGCGGAGCCGATCCGCCCAGGGGAGCATCGGCACCCGCCCAACCACCCCTGCGAGCATCCCGACGGGCGCGAGCCGGGTCAGCATCGATGGTGGCTCCGCGCGCATCTGGGCAATCGCGGCAGCGCTCGCGGTCATCTCGACGCCGGCCCCGAGCAGGCCGTTGCCATACCAATGGTCGCCGTCGCCGTGGGTGTTGAAGAGGTGCTCGAGCGGCGCTCCGGCGCGCTCGCAGGCGGGCACGACGGCCTCGAGCATCGCCGCGGTCAGCCGCTCGTCCCAGAGCGTGTCGACCAGCAGCGCCGCGCCGTCGCCGATGACGAGGCCGGCGTTCGACTCACCGAGGCCGCCGTTCGGCTGCAGCCACGCCCAGGTCCGGTCGGCGATCGCGACGAGTCCGCCGTCGAATCCGGCGGCTTCACCGAGCGGTGTGGTCTCTCCGGTCCTCGTGCCCATCGGTTCGGTGCCCTGCTCGCGGGGGCGCGGTCAAGCTATCAACGCCTGTAGGTTCAGCGACCGGCATGCCCACACGGGAGGACACCGACTGGCGAGCGCGCTGGGCGAAGTCGATCGCCGCTCGCGCGCTCCCCGAGATCGAGCAGCTCGTCGCGGTCTCGACCCCCTCCGGCGACGCCCGTGCCGCCGAGGAGATCGTCGACCTCGTCATCGGGTTGCTGCCCGACGCCGTGGCGATCGAGCGGCTGCCCTGCTCATCGCCGGCACACGCCCCGGACCTGATCGCGCGGATCGAGGGCGCGGGCGATTGCCGCCTGCTGTTGATCGGCCACCTCGACACGGTCGTGCCCCATACCTCCCACCGGCCGACCGAGCGCGACGGCGACAGCCTGATCGGCTCCGGCACGATCGACATGAAGGGCGGCGTCGCCCTCTCGCTCGGCGTCCTGCGCGCCCTCGCCGAGGTGCCCGATCGGTTCGCCGAGGTCGCGCTGCTGCTCGTCAACGACGAGGAGTTCCGGACCGAGCCGTTCGCGCACGGACCCCGCTTCGCCGACTTCGACGCCGGCCTCTGCTTCGAGGGCGGCGAGCGCAACACGGACGGGGAGGAGGCGGTCGTCGTCCGCCGCAAGGCGGCAGCGGCGATCCGGGTCGCGGCGAGCGGCGTCGCCGCCCATGCCGGCGCCAACCCGGACGCCGGACGCAACGCCCTGCTCGCCCTCGCCACGGTCGCGACGACGCTCGCCGGCCGCCACGACCCACGAGGGCCGGAGGCGCTGAGCGTGGTCCCGACGATGATCAGCTCCGGCGAGGGCATCAACGTCGTCCCCGGCAACGGCGAGCTCTCGATCGACATGCGGGCCGACGACGAGGCGAGCTTCGACCCGGTCATCGAGTCGATCCCGGATGCCGTCGACGGCGTCCGGCTCGAGGTCGAGCGGCTACGGCTCTGGCCCGGCATGGACATGGGTGCCGTCGCCGCCGGGCCGCTCGAGCGCGCCTCGCGCCTGCTCGGGCGGCCGATCGCCGGCACTTCGCGGGGCGGTGCCAGCGACGCCAGCAACCTCGCCCCGTACCTGCCGCTCGCGATCGACGGCCTCGGCCCGCTCGGCGGCGCCGCCCACTCCCCCGCCGAGCACCTCCTGGTGGACTCGCTCGAGGACCGTGCCGCCGTCGCGCTGGCGGTCGCCGTCGCGGTGCTCGGGTCCTGAGCCGGAACCCGTTGCCGCGTCGCGGGCCCGGTTGCGCGATGATTGGCGATCGAGCGCTCAAATCGTGGAGAGGAGCCTGAAATGGCGCGTAAGCAGGTCAAGTCGGTAGCGGGGATGGTTGTGGCGATCACGGGCGGGGCCCGCGGGATCGGCAAGTGCACGGCGCAGTCGCTGATCCGCCGTGGTGCCCGGGTCGCGATCGGCGACCTGCACGGCGAGCTCGCCGAGAAGACGGCCGCAGAGCTCGGCGGCAACTGCGTCGCCTTCGAGCTCGACGTCACCGACCGTGAATCGTTCAGCCGCTTCCTCGACAACGCCGAGAGCGAGCTCGGACCGGTCGACGTCGTCATCAACAACGCCGGGATCATGCCGGTCGGGACCTTCGCCGATGAGAGCGACGAGACCGCGAAGACGATGATCGACATCAACCTTCACGGGGTCATCTTCGGCACCAAGCTCGCGCTCGAGCGGATGCTTCCGCGCGGCAGCGGCCACATCGTCAACATCGCCAGTCAGGCCGGGAAGGCGGGCCTGCCCGGCGGCGCCACCTACTGCGCGACCAAGCACGCCGTGGTCGGGCTCAGCGAGGCGGTCCGGCTCGAGAACATCGACAAGGGAATCGAGGTCTCGTGCGTGATGCCGGCGGTGGTCAACACCGAGCTCGGCAGCGGCCTGACCGATACGCGCGGCGTCAAGAAGCTCGAGCCGGAGGAGGTGGCCGAGGCGATCGTCGAGGCGATCGAGACGAACCGCTTCGACGTCTGGGTGCCGAAGTCGTCGGCGGGGATCTCGGTGATCCTCGGCCTCGTCCCGCGCAGCGGCCGCGAGGCGATCGCCCGGCTGCTGAAGGCCGACAAGGTGCTGGCCGAGGTCGACGAGCAGGAGCGGGCCGCCTACGAGGACAGGGCGGCGAAGAGCACCTCGGAGGCCGCCGCCGCGGACAAGACGGCGGCGCAGGGCTGAGCCCCGCGCTCATCGCAGTCGTCTAGGCAGGCCGGGCAACGGGAACGGTGGTCAAGCCGCCCCTGCCGCCCGGCCTGGCGGCGCTGAACCGGCTGCCGACGGTCCCGCGCATCCCGATCGTCCCCGACCCGCTGCGCCGGGTCCGGATCCCGCGCGACCTCGAAGCGGTCACGACCATCGCCGCGGAGGCCGATCCCGAAGCGGCCGGCGTCACCCGGGGCAACGTCGACGCGATCTGGCGGGCCTGCACGGACTGGTACCGGAGTGGCGTCCATCCGGCCCTGCAGGTCTGCGTTCGCCGCCACGGCGAGGTGATCATCGACCGGGCGATCGGTCACGCCCGTGGCAACGGCCCCCGCGATCGCGGCGACGCCGAGAAGGTGCCGGCGACGACCGACACGCCGTTCTGCGTCTACTCGACGTCGAAGGCGATCACCGCGTTCGTCGTCCACAAGCTCTGCGAGCGCGGCTTCCTCCACCTCGAGGACCCGGTCAGCGAGCACATCCCCGGATACGAGCGCCACGGCAAGCGCAGCATCACGATCGGCCACGTCCTCGCCCACAAGGCCGGCGTCCCGAACCTGCCCCGCGAGGCGCTCGACCTCGAGCACATCAACGACCGCGAGTACCTCTGCGAGGTTCTCTGTGACGCGAAGCCGACGACGCTGCCGGGAGCCCAGCTCGCCTACCACGCGGTCTCCGGCGGCTTCATCCTCGGCGAGATCGTCCACCGGGTCACCGGCAAGGACATCCGCACCGTGCTCGCCGAGGAGTTCCTCGACCCGCTCGGCTTCCGATGGACCAACTACGGGGTCGACCCCGCCGACGTCGATGCCGTCGCCCTCAACTACATCACCGGGCCGCGGACGGTGCCGCCGCTTTCGACGCTGCTCAGCCGTGCGCTCGGCTCCGGCCTCGACGATCTCGTCGAGATCACCAACGACCCTCGCTTCCTGACCGGCATCGTCCCCTCCGCGAACACGATCACGACCGCCAACGAGCTCTCGCGCTTCTTCGAGGTGATGCGCTGCGGCGGCGAGATCGACGGCGTCCGGGTGATCGAGGCCGACACGATCCGCCACGCCCTCGTCGAGCGCTCACACCTCGAGGTCGACCTCTCGCTCGGCTTCCCGACCCGCTTCTCCTACGGCCTGATGCTCGGCTCCCGCGTTCTCAGCCTCTACGGCCTCGACACCCAGCACGCCTTCGGACATCTCGGCTTCACCAACATGCTCGCCTGGGCCGATCCCGAGCGGGCGATCTCGGTCGCGGTCCTCAACAACGGCAAGCCGATCCTCTACCCGGAGGTGCACCGCTTCCTCGGCACGATGCAGCGGGTCACGAGCGAGATGCCGAAGGTCTCCGAGGACGAGCGCCACCTCTAGTCGGCCCGCCTCAGCTCCTCTCCTCCTCGATCAGCTTCGCGGCGACATCGGGGACGTAGGCATAGAGATCCTCGGGCGGGCGCACGTAGTCGGGGTCCTTCTGGACCTTCGGGAGCTCGACGGCCTCCTGGTCGCTCTGCTCGTAGGGGATGCTCGAGAGCAGGTGCGAGATGCAGTTGATCCGCGCGTTGCGCTTGTTGTCGGACTCGACGACGTGCCAGCGCGCCTCGGGGATGTCGGTGCGCTTGAACATCTCGTCCTTGGCGCGCGAGTAGTCGACCCAGCGGCTGCGCGAGTAGAGGTCGGTCGTGGAGAGCTTCCACTGCTTGAGCGGGTCGTCGATCCGCGCCTCGAACCGCTTTTCCTGCTCGCCCTCGGAGACGGAGAACCAGTACTTGAGGAGGATGATCCCGTCGTCGACGAGCATCCGCTCGAAGGTGGGGCACTGGCGCATGAACCGGGCGTATTCGTCGTCGGTGCAGAAGCCGAGGACCTTCTCGATGCCGGCGCGGTTGTACCAGGAGCGGTCGAACAGGACGACCTCGCCGGCGGACGGCAGGTGGGCGATGTAGCGCTGGAAGTACCACTGCGTCCCCTCGCGGTCCGACGGCACCGGCAGCGCCACCGTGCGGACGACGCGCGGCGACGGAAACTCGGTGATCCGCTTGATCGCGCCGCCCTTGCCGGCGGCGTCCCGGCCCTCGAAGACGACCGCGACGCGAGTTCCCTCGCGGCGGACCCACTCGGCCATCTCGACGAGCTGGACCTGGAGCTCGTAGAGCTTGCTCTCGTAGAGATCGCGCGGCAGTTTCGCGGTGTCCCTGGCCATCAGACGACCTAGACCTCGAACTCGGCGCCGCGCGGGCCGAGGTTCGCGACGGTCGTCGCCCCGACCTCGGATCGATCGCCCCAGGCCTCGTGGATGTGACCGCAGACGGCGAGCAGCGGCTCCTTCCCCTCGATCGTGGCGAGGATCGCCTCGCTGCCGAGGTGCTCGCCCCCCGACGAGGTGTCGCAGTGACCCTTGGGGGGCGAGTGGACGATCAGCACGGCCCCCTCGGGACAGCTCGCGAGCCGGGCGGCGGCCTCGTCCTCGGTCAGGTCGAAGCTCCAGTCCCAGGGCGTCGTCGGAACGCCGGCGCCGAGGCCGAAGAACTCGAGGCCGTCGACGCTCGTACCACTTCCGTGGAGGATCTCCGCGGCGCTCCAGCCCGCGTCGGCGACCGCGGCGCGAAGCTCGTCCTCGGTCTCGTTGTTGCCGGGGACGAGCAGGGTCGGAACCGAGATCGGGGCGAGTGCCGCGATCGTCTCGGCGACGCCTTCGTGGACCGAGCCGAAGTCGCCGGCGCCGATCACGAGGTCGGCGTCGGCGCTGCGCTCGACGAGGTCGGCCGCCGTGTCGAGATCGCGGTGGAGGTCGCTGAAGGTGAGCAGCTTCATCGCTCCGCCCCGGTCTTCTCGACGATCTCGAGTTCGCGGACACGGAGTCGGCCGACCTCGAGCTCGTCGATCTCGAGCCGCTTCACCGAAGCATGCCCGACCGCGAGCCGGCCGATCGCGAGAGCCCCGACCGCGACAGCGCCGGCGGCGAGCGCGCCGACCGCGATCGGCGCCGCGAGCGTCGGGCCGAGGACCGCGGGGCCGCGGGCGGCCCCGGCCCGGACCTCGAAGCCCGTCTTACGCATCTCGGGGAGCCGTTCCCGTGCCCGTCCGATCAGATCTGCACCTGCCATTCGTCTCTCCTTTCAGGTCGGACTGATCCTCTCACGTCGAAGTCACTAACCTCGCCGCGGATGGCCGACGAAGACGTAGCCAGCCCCGACGGTGCGGCGACCGGCGACGGAGCGGTCGCCTGCCGTGACCTGAGCCGACGCTTCGGCGAGGGCGGCGCTGCCGTTGATGCCCTGCGCGGCGTCACGCTCGAATTCCCGAAGGGGCACCTGACCGCGATCGTCGGGCCGTCCGGGTCCGGCAAGTCGACGCTGATGCACCTGCTCGCGGGGCTCGACAAGCCGACCGCCGGCCAGGCCTGGATCGACGGCGTCGAGGTCACCGGCCTCGACGACAAGGGCCTGACCGAGCTGCGGCGCGGCAAGCTCGGCTTCATCTTTCAGTTCTTCAACCTCGTGCCCGTCCTCGACGCTGCCGAGAACGTCGAGCTGCCGGTGCGGATCGCCGGCAAGGACGTCGATCCCGCCTGGCGCGACCGGCTGATCGAAGCGATCGGACTCACGGACCGCGCCACCCACCGGCCCTCGGAGCTCTCCGGCGGCCAGCAGCAGCGGGTCGCCATCGCCCGGGCGCTGATCTCCCGGCCCGCGGTCATCTTCGCCGACGAGCCGACCGGCAACCTCGACTCGAAGTCCGGCGGCGAGGTCCTCGGGCTACTTCGCCGGTCGGTCGACGAGTTCGGCCAGACGGTGATCATGGTCACCCACGACCCGAAGGTGGCCGCCTACGCCGATCGCGTGATCGTGCTCGCCGACGGCGAGGTCGCCGCCGACCGGGAGGTCTCCGGCGAAGACGACGTGATCGCCCTGATGCGGGACCTGTAGCCGTGTTCGCGCTCGCACTTCGCGGGCTGGCGTCGCGGAAGCTGCGTGCGGCGCTGACCGCGCTCGCGATCATTCTCGGCGTCGCCATGGTCGCCGGCACCTTCATGCTGAAGGGGTCGGTCGACAAGGCCTTCGACGACATCTTCGCCGAGGCCAACGCCGGCATCGACGTCACCGTGCAGCCGAAGTCGGCCTTCGACACCGGCTTCGACCTGCCCGAGTCGGGCGCGGCGCTGCACGAGTCGTTGGTCCGCAAGGTCGAGTCGGTCGACGGGGTCGAGAAGGCGGCCCCCGCCATCAACGACTCGACATCGATCGCGATCCTCGATGAGAACGGCGACCGGATCGGCCCGCCCGGGGGCGGGCCGCCGCAGATCGCCGGCAGCGTCGAGCCGGAGCCCTTCAACCCGTTCACCTGGGTCGAGGGCTCGGCGCCCGCCACCGACTCCGAGGTCGGAATCGACTCGATCACCGCCGACGAAGAGGACTACCAGGTCGGCCAGAAGATCACGATCAGCGGCGCCCGCGGCGCCAAGGAGTACACGCTGTCGGGCATCGGCAGGTTCGGCTCCGGGATCCCGCTCGGCGGCGCCAGCTTCGCGCTCTTCACCCTGCCCGAGGCGCAGGCGATCACCGGCAAGGTCGGCGAGGTCGACAACATCGACGTCGAGGCATCGAGCGGCGTCTCGCCCGACGAGCTCTCGGCGCGGATCAACGCGATCCTGCCCCGGAACGCCGAGGCGAAGACGGGCGCCGAGGACGCCGCCCAGCAGTCGGCCGACATCAAGGATGGCTTCAGCTTCCTGACGACCTTCCTGCTCGTCTTCGCCGGGATCTCGGTCTTCGTCGGCGCCTTCCTGATCTTCAACACGTTCTCGATCACGGTCGCTCAGCGGACCCGCGAGTTCGGGATGCTGCGCACGCTCGGCGCCTCCTCGCGCCAGGTGCTCGCCACCGTCTTCAGCGAGGCGCTGATGCTCGGGATCATCGCTTCGGCGCTCGGGATCGTCGCCGGGCTCGGGTTCGTGGCGCTCGTCACCGGCGCCTTCAAGGCGATCGGCTTCGAGCTGCCGCAGTCGGGGGTCGTCATCACCGCCGATTCGATCATCGTGCCGCTGATCGTCGGGATCGTCGCGACGCTCGGCTCCGCGATCGTCCCGGCGCTACGCGCGACCAGGGTGACGCCGCTCGAGGCGCTCCGCGAGGATGCACAGGGCACCGAGAAGCCGTCGCGGCGCCGCGTCTGGATCGCCCGCGCCCTAGTCCTCGTCGGGATCCTCGCGATCGCCGCCGGCCTGTTCGCGACGTCGTCGTTCGGCTCGGCGCTGCCGCTGCTCGGCCTCGGCCTGATCCTCCTCTTCGTCGGCATCGCGATGCTCGCCGGAACGCTGGTCACCCCGCTGGCCTCCTTCGTCGGCCGGCCGATCGAGAAGCTCCGCGGCGTCACCGGCCGGCTCGCCCGCGAGAACACCCTGCGCAACCCGAGCCGGACCGCGACGACGTCGGCGGCACTGATGATCGGCGTCGCACTGGTCGTCTTCGCCGCCGTCTTCGCGGCCTCGGCGACGAAGTCGGTCGGCGACGCCCTCGACGAGACCTTCGCCGGCGATCTGATCATCGCCAACACCGACGGCTTCTCGCCGATCTCGCCCGACATCGCCCGTCAGGTCGGCGATGTCGAGGGCGTCGAGACCGTCTCGCAGCTTTCCGGCGCACCGGCCGAGGTCGAGACCGGGACGACCGAGCAGAGCCTGATCGCCGGCCTCGATCCGGCGACGATCACGAAGGTGGCGACGCTCGACTGGGTCGACGGCGACAACGCGACGATGACCGGGCTCGGCCCCGACGAGGCGATCGTCGAGTCACAGTGGGCGGACGATCACGGGGTCTCCGTCGGCGACACGGTCACGCTGCGAACCACCACCGGGGAGGAGGTCCCCGTCCATGTGGTCGGCAGCCTCCGCGACCGCGTTCAGCTCCTCGTCACCAGCCTCGCCCTGCCGCTCGACACGATCCGGACCCGCTTCGACGCGCGCCAGGACTTCGCCGATCTCGTCGGTTTCACGCCCGGCGCCGACGCAGCGGCGACCGGCGACCGGGTCGACAAGCTGCTCGCCGACCGCTTCCCGCAGGCCGAGGCGCGCGATCAGCAGCAGTTCAAGCAGGAGCAGGAGGACGGCATCAATCAGCTCCTGGCGCTCATCTACGTGCTCCTGGCGCTGTCGGTGGTCGTCAGCCTGTTCGGCGTCGTCAACACGCTCGTGCTGACGATCTACGAGCGGACCCGCGAGATCGGGATGCTCCGCGCGATCGGCGCCTCGAAATCGCAGATCCGGAGGATGGTCCGCTACGAGTCGCTGATCACGGCGATGATCGGCGCCCTGATCGGAGCGGTGGTCGGTCTCGGCATCGCGATCGCAGCCGTCGAGGCGCTCAAGAGCGAGGGCCTCGTCCTCGCCGTCCCGATCGCCGGGATCATCGTCGTCCTCATCGTCGCCGGCATCGCCGGCGTCCTCGCCGGCATCTGGCCCGCGCGCCGGGCCTCCAAGATCGAGGTCATGGAAGCGCTCCAGTACGAGTAGCCGCGCCGAGTTCACTCGAATCCGGCGGTTCCTTGCCGGACTCGACCAGCTAGGTTATTGCCGCCGTTCGCGAGAGAGGAGAGGTGAGTGGAAGCTGCAGACATCGAGGAGATGGGCCCGATCGACTACGTGTTGATCGAGTGGGCCGACAGCGAGCCGACCGGTGAGGCCGTGCCGATCGTGCTCGACCTGGTCGACCGCGGGATCATCCGGGTGCTCGACTTCGCGCTCTTCGCCAAGAACGAGGACGGCGACGTCGCCGCGATCGACTTCGGCGAGTTGCCCGAGCACGCGGCCGCGCTCGAGGAGTTCCGCGGCGCTTCGTCGGGAGTCCTCGCCGACGAGGACCTCGCCGAGGCCGCCGCCGCCATCAGTCCCGGCGCCCTCGCCGCCCTGATCGTCTACGAGAACAGCTGGGCGGGACCGTTCGCGGCCGCCGTCCGGCGCTCCGGTGGGCAGCTCGTCGCCTCCGACCGGATCCACGTCCAGGCCTTCCTCGCGGCGCTCGACGCCGTCGAGGCCGGGTAGCCGAGCCAGACCAGAAAGGACCGACCGATGCCAGGATTGCTCAGAGGGGTGGCGAGGACCGCGGTCGTCGCCGGCACCGCAACCGCCGTCAGCAACCGCGTCTCGAGGAGGCAGGGTGAGCGCTGGGCCCAGCAGGCACCGCCCCAGCAGTACGCCGAGCCCGCCCCCGCCCCGGCTGCTCCCGCGGCGCCGGCCGCCGATCCGATCGCCCAGCTCAAGGAGCTCGGCGAGCTGCGTGACAGCGGCGTTCTCACCGACGAGGAGTTCGCCGCCCAGAAGGCGAAGATCCTCGGCAGCTGACCGGCCGCAGCGCTGACGCCGATGGGATGACCGAAGGAGAGCCGCCGCCCGAGCCGGACCCGGCCGCGATCATGGGGCAGCGGTCGTTCCTCGCCCTGCTCGTCCTCGCGGCCGTCGTCGGCGTCGTTGCCTCGCTCGGGGCCTGGCTCTTCCTCGAGGCCGTCAACCTCGTCCAGACCGGCGTCTTCGACGACCTTCCCGACCTGCTCGGCTTCGACGATGCGCCGACCTGGTGGCCGCTGCCCGTGCTCGCCGTCGCCGGGTTGATCGTCGGGCTGGCGATCGAGCGGTTGCTGGGCCGGGGCGGCCACCTTCCCGCCAATGGACTGAACCCGCAGCCGACCCTGCCGCGGGACCTGCCAGGCGTGATGCTCGCCGCCGTCGCCGGCATCGGGCTCGGCGTCGTCCTCGGACCGGAGGCGCCGCTGATGGCGCTCGGCGGCGCGCTCGGCGCCATGGTGATCCGTGCGGTGCGCTCCGACGCCCCGCCCGAGGCGGGCGTGCTGATGGCGTCCGCGGGCGTCTTCGCCGCGCTCTCGTTCCTGTTCGGCTCGCCGCTGATCGCGGCCGTGCTGGTGATCGAGGCGGCCGCCATCGGCGGTTCGCGGCTTCCCGTCGTTCTCATCCCGGGCCTGCTCGCCGCCGGCATCGGGATGCTGATCTCGATCGGGCTCGGCTCCTGGACCGGCGTCGATACGAGCAACATCTCGCTCGAGCTGCTGCCGATGCCGACCTTCGATCGCCCCGATGCCGTCGAGTTCCTCTGGTCGGTGCCGCTCGCGTTCGCGGTTGCGGTCGTCGCCTTCGCGATCTTCACGATCGGGAAGGGGGTCGCCCGGCGGGCGGAGGCGCGACCCGTGCCGGCCGCGATCGTGGTCGGCGTTCTCGTCGCCGGCCTCGCGATCCTCTTCGAGCTGGTGACCGACAAGGGCTCCGACCAGGTGCTCTTCTCGGGCCAGGACGCGATCGGGCCGCTGATCGCCAACGCCGGGACGTGGTCGCTCGGCGCCCTGCTGGCGCTGATCGCGTGCAAGGGGCTCGCCTATGCGCTCGCGCTCGGCAGCTTCCGCGGCGGACCCGTCTTCCCGGCGCTCTTCCTCGCCGCCGCCGCCGGCCTCGCCGTCGCGGGGCTCCCGGGCTTCTCGACGACGCCTGCGGTCGCCGTCGCGATGGGAGCCGCTATGGCGGCGATCCTGCGGCTGCCGCTCTCCGCAGCGGTGTTGGCGACGCTCCTGACGTCGAAGGGCGGCCTCGGCGCCGATCCGCTGATCATCGTCGGCGTCGTCGTCGCCTATCTGACCGCCCTCTGGCTTGCGAAGCTGCGCCCCGATCCGGCCGAGCCGGCCGCGGCGACCAACTGATCAGATCAGCTCGGCTCCGGCCGCAAGCGTCGCGTCGAAGTCGGCGGTCGGCACCGGGCTGACCCCGGGCGAGGTCGCCCCGGCGTCGAGGTAGCGCTCGACCGCGCCGCGGACCTCGGCGCCGCCGCCGAACCCGCCGAGCGAGTCGAGCATCGCCTCCGACATCGACGCCTTGGCGCGCTCGACGTCGCCGGCGGCGATCCCCTCGTCGAAGCCGGCGATCTCGCCGCCGAACCCGGAGCGCTCCAGCATCGAGCGGTAGAACGGCAACGACAGGTAGGTGACGAGGTCGCCCCGCAACCGCTCCAGGGTCGCGTCGCGGTCAGCGGTCACGGCCGCCGGCACCGCCGGCACGATGTCGAAGCCCTCGAGACCCTTCCCGGCCCGCTCGCGCCCCTTCGTCACCTCGGGGATGACGACGTCGCGAACGTACGGCGGGTCGCAGAGCCAGAGCAGCACGCCGTCGCCGATCTCACCGGCGAGCCGGAGCATGTTCGGCGACAGCGCCGCGACGTAGATCGGCAGCTCGGGACGGACGTCGTAGCCCATGAAACGGAACTTGGTCGGCCACTTCTCGCCCTCAGGCGGCTCCTCGCCGCGGAACATCGCCCGGATCGCACCGACGTACTCGCGCATCTCCGCGACCGGCCGGTCGATTGACTGCCCGTACCAGGCCTCGACCGTGAGCCGGTGCGAGACGCCGACGCCGAGCACCATCCGTCCGCCCGAGAGCTCGTCGATCGTCGCCGCGGTCTGCGCGGTCGCCGCCGGCGTCCGCGAGTAGATCGGCAGGACCCCGGTCCCGAGCCGGATCCGCTCCGTCGCCGCCGCGTAGGCGGCGAGCACGGTCAGCGAGTCGCGGCCGGCGATGTGGGTCACGTACGTCGAGTCGTAGCCGAGCGACTCGGCGAGGCGGACCCGCTCGATCGCCTGCTCGAGCGAGCGGCCGGCCGAGATGAAGGTGCCGATGCCGGGCATGGGTGAGGTTCTATCCGATCAATTGGGAGCGCGGGTGGATGTGGGCCCGCCTCCGGGTTGTGGAGTGTCGGCGGGCGGCCACCCTCCGGCCCCCGACACCGGTTCGGACCGATGCCCGGCCCGGGTGGTGGAGAGAGCGCTACACCCGCGGTCTGTACTCGTCCTTCGTCTGCT
>Ga0105245_10004324_pt1 | contig 12570 bp, 15 predicted proteins | sample KBSM54metaG_FD_81523 | JGI IMG/M metagenome (GOLD analysis project Ga0105245, IMG submission 81523) | Miscanthus rhizosphere microbial communities from Kellogg Biological Station, Michigan, USA - KBS M5-4 metaG | ecosystem: Host-associated > Plants > Roots > Rhizosphere > Soil | place... | reverse complement strand
GCCGGCTTCGAGCCCGGCAACCAACGCCTTGGCGATTGGCACGAGCTTCTTCTGCAAACCCTTCCCCTCGCGCGTCAGGTGCACCACGCGGGCGCGCGCGTCTTTCGCATCGATCGTGCGCTCGACGAGGCCGCTCGCCTCCATGGTGTCCAAAATCCGCGACATGGTCGGGCGATCGCGCAGGGTGCTCTCGCACAGCTCTGAAACCCCGCGCCCGTCCTTCTGCCACAGGCGCACCAGGACGATCCATTGTTCGGGCGTGATATCGAGCCCGTGCGCGTTGAACTCTTGGTAGGCGTTGCTGCGGATGCGCTGATACACGCTGTGCACCAGAAACGGCAGGGCGTTTTCCAACACCACTTGGTCGCCAGAGAATTGATCGCGCATCGCCCGCTTGGTTTAGCTCCCGCCCAATTACTTGTCAATGCAACCATTTCTAACGTCGCACGTGGCAGCCGTCGCCCGCACCCCGAACAGCGGGAATTCAGGCGGAAGTAGCGCTCAGCGCGAGGAGCGCGTGTCCAGTGACGTCGATCTGTAGGTAGTCGTGCACGGGCGTTTGCGGGAAGGCGCCGTGGACGCTCGCTGGGTCACGCGTCGGCGCGTAGCGGGCGCCATTCAGTTGGTGCCTGAGCAGGAAGGCGCGCGCGCGGCTGCAGGCAGCACGAGCTTCGGCTGAATCCACCAGCATCAGCGCTTCGACGGTGGCGGCGGTGCGAGCGAGCTCAGGCACGGTGCCGGGCCCCACGCCTCCTACGTGCGGTCCGTGTTCGGGGATGGAGGCGATGAGTGCCGCGGTGGCACGCGCTAGGGTCTCCGCGTCATCCCGCGCGTGAGCGGCGAGGGCCGTCCACGGTGCCCAAGGTTCGGCTTCCAAATTTCGCTGACAGGCGGCCCACAGCTCGCTCGGCGCATGCTTCCCCAGTGCCGCGACGACTTGCGCGGCGTGCCACGGGACGGAGAGAATTTCGGGGCGGCGCGCGTAGGCTTGCAGCGCATCGCTCAGTTCGATGCCCGCGAGGGCGCCGAGGGCCAGCGTGCCGGCAACCAAAGACGGATCTTCGGGCCACTGCTCCACCGTTTGCCCGGCGAGCGCGCGCATCAGTTCGGTTTGCAAGTGGCGACGAGCGCGCACGGCCGCCCCGCGCGCGTTGCGCTGAGAGAGCAGCGCGCGCACCAAAATCGCGCAGCGCCCGTGGAACATGGGCGAAAGTTGATGTTGTTCACCCGTGCGGGCATTCATCCCGAAGGTCACCCGGCCCTCGGCATCGACACGGCGCGCGAGCCAGGCGGCCGCCGCTTCAATCGGATCCGAGATCAGATCGGGATCCGCATCCGGGCGCGCCAGCACGCTATCGGTCTCGAACAAATACAAGCCATCGGCGGGCCACTCGGCGCGGGTGTTGTTCCCTTTGCGCTCGAGCGTGGCGAGCATGCCTTCGGCGTCGAGCGAATGATCGCGCGCGACATCCGGCAGGAGCGTGACGGGGCGGCCGCGCGAGGCCACCGCGATGCCGTGCGATCCGACCTCGAGCATTTGGGCAGCACGCCGCGGCTCGACGGGCGTTACCGCCTTCACGTACGAAACTTGAGCGCGCAGCTCGTGGCGCGTTTCGCGATCGAGGCCACCAAAGCGCCCGTCCCCCAAGGCTTGCACGAAGGCGCGCGCGAGCCGCTCCTGAGGCGTGCCGTCACTCACGCCCGCGCAGCCGCAGAGCGCCCCTTTGGCGTACAGCGAGACGATCGGCGTCGCATCCGGGACGGCCGCAATTTCCGGCCATTTCCGCAAATCCCGCTGCCAGAGCAGGAGCCCCTCCAGCGCGCTATGCAGCGACTCGCGCTCGGGCGGAGCGAGCGGCCTGCTCAGCGCTTGCAGCGGGAAGGCCGAATTCATGCCGCAGTGGCTCGGCGGCGCGCCGCCCAGGCTTGCGATCCGGCGAGGCCGAGCGCATCGAGTGCGGGCACGATCTCGTTGTTCATGATGTCGGCGATGGCTTCGCGCTGAATGGCCGAATCGAGCACGCCAAGCGCGCGAGCCGCTTCGGAGGCATGCGCGGGTGCATCGCGGCCGCGCGCGAATTCGAATTCGATCCCCATCACGAACTCGGCGACGCGCGACGCCAAGCGCTGGCGTGTTTCTGGCGACCACAGTTCCGCCCGATGGGAAGCATAAAACCAACCCAAACGAGCATGGTGCACTTCGTCGCTCACGATCGACGTGAACAGCGCCTTGAGCACGGGATCGGTCGCGCGACGCCGGCACTCGGTGAGCAAGGCTGCGGCGAGGGTTTCGCCCACCGCGGCGTATTTGAGCATCAAGAAATCCAACGCTTCGACGTCGAGCGAGCTCGGAATGTCCCCAGCCAATGCCTCGACTGGCACTCGCACGGTGACCTCGCTGCCCTGGCACAAGCTCGCCATGCGCAGGCAGTAATCGGCGTGACGGATCTCATCGCTGCTCACGCGCGCGGAAGCAGCGACCAAATCGATCGGAGCTTGCGTGAGCGCGAGGCTCGAGGTGATCTGCGCGAACAACGCCACGGCGCTGTATTCGCCCTCCGCCAGCTTGCCGAATAAATCGCGAGCGAGCGCGAGCGCTTCTTCCGGATAGCGCGAACGATCGAAGTCTTGCCAGGGGATTTCGCGCGAAACGCGGCCGGAAGCGCCGCGAATCGCGTCATCGTGCAGGGCCGCGAGCGGCGTGCTGCTGAGGATGCGTCGCACTTCGACGTCGCGCGTCGCGTTCATTTCTTTTGGCCTCCGAAGGCCGCCGCAGCGAGCACGATGAAGCCAGCCGAGCCGCCTTCCGGCGAAGCGCCGCCGGAGCCGCCGTTCATCATCACTTCGCTGCCACCGTGACCTCCCTGCCCGGCGCTGCCAGCACTACCGCCGTTACCAGCGCTCCCGCCCGAGCCTGCCGCGCCACCGAATGCACCCACCGCCAAAACCACGTAGCCGCTGTCGCTGTCGCTACTGCACGCGACGACCGCCAAAGGCGCGATCGCGACAGCAGTCGCGCTGGCGACAATGCGCGGCACGATGGCGGTGCGCCGCGAAAACGTCATTTGAATTGACCGCCAAACGCCGCGACGGCGAGCGCGATGAAGCCTGCCGAGCCGGCAGAGGGGCTCACGCCGCCCTCGCCTGCTTCGCCGACGGTGCCGCCAGCGCCGCCCATCATCACTTCAGTGCCACCGTGGCCTGCATTCGAGACGCTGCCGCCGTAGTTGCCGAAGCCACCGATGGCGAGCGCGATGAAGCCGCCGTAGCCCTGCTGCTTGCCCGCCGTGCCCGCGTTGGCTTGACCGGCGTGACCACTCTGCCCGGCGCTGCTGCCACCCTGCCCTGCGCCGGCGGTGCCCGTGTTGTCAGTCGTGCCACTGCAACCAAACAGTTGAAACGGAACACTGGCCACAGCGGTGCCCAGCACGATGCGCGGGACGATGGCGGTTCTGCGTGATCGCATGTGAATCTCTCCTTCGGGGGCCAGCGCGAAACGCTGACGGGGTTAGCCTAAACGGAAGCTAGTCGAGTTCAGGGCTGCGTTGGAAGCGCGGCAGCCCTGATCGCGCTGCCCGGATCTGTGCCAAGTGTGCCGAGAAATATCACTATTTCCGGGCGCAAAAGCCGCAATCCCGAACATCCCTCAGCATTTAGCAAGCCGCGTGCCGCGCCCGCTCGCGTGCCGTTATTTGGCGGGCTTTCGACCGCGGGTGGCGGGCTCGGCGGCGGTGACGGCGCATCGGGCGCGGGGCTCGTGGTTGCTGGTGCGGCGGGGGGCGGTGCAGTGACGGCGGGCTTGCGGAGCAACTCATCCCGCGCTTCGAGGAAGTGACGCACTTGAGCGCGCCCATTCTCGGTGACGACCCACGGCTCTCCACACACGTCGAGATTGCTGGTTTGACCGAGCGCCGTCACGAGCGAAAGCGATAGGCTTCCCGAAAGGGTTGGCATCCCTGACTCACTCGATTCACGAGCCAACGGCGCCACGCTGGCCTGAGCGCCGTTCATCACCGTCAATTCACGACAGTCGGCCAGTTTCGAATCGCCTGCTGCGCCGACCACGCGAACGCGCACGGAATGCGCATTGGGCGCGCCCGCGGAGCTGAGTTCGAGCGCACGCCCACCGAATAGCTCGACGCGTTGTTCGTTCGACGCGGTGCCGACGTTCGACGGCCCCGGGTCTACACGCCGAGCACTCGCGGTTGCGTCGTCAGGGTCGTCGTTCGAACTCGGCGCCGCTTCGGCGGCGACGGGAGACGCAGTGACCGCCGAAACAGGTGGCTCGCCGAACCACGCCGCAATTCCGAGGGAGACCATTACGGTGGTGCCATTCGAGGAAAAATCGAGCGATTGGTTGCTCGTGGCAAACCCCGCTTGCGACATGCTCGAGGTGATCGTTTGAGAACCAGTGCTGCGCAAAACGCTGATGGCCGGCTCGAAAGAGCATGAATCGCTGATGAACCCGTGAAGACCCAACCCGACGCCGAACACTCCCGCCGAACCGGTGACTTCAGTGCTGCCAGCGTTGTTGGGCAGCGTGCTCTTGGTAGATGTGTAACGGTAGCCCGCGAGCGCGGCCAGGTAGAAACGCGCTTCGTCACCATCGAACACGTATTCGAGACGCGGCAATAAGAGCACGTTCGAGCCGTCAGTCGTCGGTTGTGAGGGGCCGAGATCGACCTTGCTTGCTGAGAGCTCGAGCTGACCGCCGAGCAACACGTTCTCGCTCACCATGAACCCAATGCCCGCACCGAGCGCGGGGCTCACGAACCCGTAGTTGGTGGTGCTGCTCGAAGCCTCGGCAGAGGAGTCGGCGGTCGAGCTCGACGAGCTATTCGGCGGCGGACTCGTGAGCTTCGTCTTGTTCGTCTCGTAACTTACGAGCGACCCGTGCAACGAAACTTGCGCCGCCCCCGCCAGATGGCGCGCTGCGGCCGGCGCACTCCACGCGCAGCACACCGAAGCCACCAAGATAAAAGCCCCACGCCCCCGAAACGTTCTCATCGTGATTTCCTTTGAATGCGGCCCTAAAGGCGCCCCACCGACAGCCGGCGGGTGACTCTACCAACGCGCATTTCTGTCGCAAGAGCGGCGACTCCTTGACCAACCCGCAAAAATCCCTACATTCCCGGTACCCACACCCCTTCGGGGGCGATCGGTTTCGACGTGGGGACTGAAAGGTAATCTGCGTGCGGTGGCACCCGTCCCACTCATCAAACGGGCCGTATAATTGCGAACGACAACGCAATCGCTCTCGCAGCCTAAAAAACTGTCGAAGCCGTCCGACCGTGAGATAGCTTTTGTAACGGAAGGGCGTCAGCACTAAAGCTGGGTGGCCGAGCGTGTCTCGGGTTCGGCCACTGAGAAACACCGGGGCTAGGTCGTGGCCGAATCCACGAACTCCTGCCGGCGGGGGCAACCACCGGCTACGCACGTGAACGAAGGTTATCTCGATGCCTCGCGGACCCGGGTTCAATTCCCGGCGCCTCCACCCTGTTTCCTGAATCAACTCGCGGTGTTCTGATCCGCGATGCGCTCCGTTGCCGCTATGTTGCCGTTGGCGTGCGCGGCCCGATCAGTGACCGGTGTCTCGAGTAGACCGATAGCGCGTTCGGTCTCGCCCTTCGCCAGATGCATGTACCCCAGCGTCGTCTGCAGATCCTCGTGACCAGCGAGGTGCCGGATCGAGAGCGCAGGCGCGCCCTTCATGGCGAGGTGGCTGCAGAAGGTGTGGCGGAGGATGTGGATCGCCCCCGTCGCCCTGAGGTTCGCCCGGCGCTGCGCCCTGGCCATCCACTTCTGGAGGACTTTGGCGGTGACGGACGCACCTCCGTCCGCGTAGAGCACGCGGTCGCCACGAAGGTGACGAAATGCACTCAGGGCTTTCAGAAGGCGCTGCGTCATCGGAACGACGCGAACCTTCATGCCCTTCGTGGCCGTCACCTCCCCTTTCCACTCGGACCGCTCGATCGTGAGCTGACCGCGCCGCAGATCTACCTCCGACCATTCGAGGGCAATAATCTCTCCGCGCCGCAAACCGGCATCGCCGCCGAGCAGCACGGTGATGTAGATGCGCGGATCGATCTTCTGCGCCGCATCCAGGAGCCACGAGTACTCGTCGAAGTCGTAAAACTTCGCTCGTCGCTTCTCCCGCTTCAGCAGCGCGAACCGATGAGGGATGAATGGGATCACCCGCCAGCGAACCGCTGCCTTCAACGTGGAGTTCATCACTGACGCCGCGTTGTTGTAGGTCGACGTCGACAGCTTGATCATGCCCCTCTTCAGTCGATCCTCGTCAGCCGGCGCAAGGGTGTCCAAACGACGATTTCCAAAGATGGGAACCAAGTAACGCCGATAGACAGACGCCTTTGCCTCAATTCCGCTCGGCTTCTGCTTGTTCGCCTTGCACCAGTCATCGATGAAGCGCTCTTGAAACTGTTCAACGGTTGGCGCCGGCGCCTGCTCCTCCTTTCCAAAAGACCCGTCCAGCAACGCCGCGCGCACGTCGCGCTCGTAGCGTTCCGATCCGCGCTGTGTCTGCACGGGTGAAACCTTGCGCACGCGCTCGCGTCTGCCGTCAGGGTGTTCGAAGTTAATGTCCACGATCCAGAACTTCCGTACCGCGCCCGTCACGGGGTCGCGGCGCTCTTCGCGTCGCACACTCATTTCTTCCTCTTCGAGTGCGAAACGCGACCATTGCTCGACGTGAACCAGACTATCACCGCCTCGCGCAGGATCCGATAGGTTCCGCCGATGCGCCGGGCACCAGGGATATCGCCGCGGGAGAGCGCTACGTAGACGGTCTTGCGGTTCACACGGAGGAGGGCGGCGAGTTCGTCAACGGTTAGGACCGACGGCGGCGTCCCGATGGACGTTTGCCCATGGCCTAAGGCTTCAGCTTCACGCGAATTTTGAAGTTCCGAGCGGTCGCCCTCGTCTGGCTTCATCCGCACAAATTCGCGAGTTTTTAGCGCGCTGGCACGTCAGAAACAGGTGCCACAATACGCTTCGCATTTCTGAGGGACGCCTCTTCCGCTGAGCACTACTCTCAATTGATGGGAAAAAGAGCTCACAGCGGGCCCCAAGACCACCCGAAGCGCCCCGCAGCAACGCCCGAGAGCATTGAAGGTGCACTCCGCGAGTACGGGTTTTCAGCTGCGGAGGTTCGAGCCTTACCTCGGATCTACGATACGCAAGGAGGCACCGAAGCGTTGATAAGGTTTGAAGTGCGGGAACTCCAAAAGCATGAAGACGAACTGCAGGAGATTCTCGACCACGAGATTAGTCTTCACGATCGCCTGCACGAGGCCATGGAATGGAAGGTACCTAGTCGAGTACAACTAGACCTTGACGAAAAAGGATACCAACGAGGCGTCAAGGCAAAAGGGCGTACTCCGGAAAAGTGCCCCGGGCTAGACAGATGCCTGCGTGGCGGAGTGCTGGCATACCGTCCTCAGCGGCATGACCAAGTACATCAGCGTGACCAAGTACGACTACTCCGAGCACACGCGCGTTTCTGTCAAGAAATGACTAGGTACATCGATCTCCGAGCGGCTGAAGTTAGCTCGCCGCTAGAAGGGAGCCTGAACCGATCGTGGATCAATGATCACCTGGAATCGAAAGGCGCGATCATCGAACTATTGCATAACACGCTAGGATTCGATCATCGATCCATCGCAGTTTTCGTCATGACGAGGCTCAACCTGAAGCAAGACGCCGCAGCAATCGAGCGCTTCACGGCGTCCAGTGCCCAGGCCCTATTCGATTATCAGAAACGCTAACCAACAATCAGCCAGCATTCCTGACGCGCGTTGTTCAGCACGCTTCGCTAGACATCTCTTCCATTCGCCGCGGTTCGCGGTGCGGAAAGAAGGAAGTGATGAAACGACTAATCACGCGCGACGAAGTCGCAACGATGTTGGGAAAACCTGCGTCTTGGCTTCGGTACGCCGAGCGGCACCGGCTAATTCCGTTCGTCAAGATCGGCGAACAGATCCGCTATGAAGAAAACGCCATCGAAGAGTGGGTCGAGGAACGCCGAATCTCGGAAAGAAGCCGGTTGGCGCCACCAAAGGGGCAGGCCAAATGAGCGCGGCCATCAGCACGCCCAGAGACCCCGCGGTCCCCGTATTTCGAAATGCCACGGCACGCGCTTGGCCTCGCCATCCATCCGGTGACGCCCCAATCTATCGGTCGCTTAGCGAGGCGCTCAGCAGCCGTTACGAAACGGATGCGCATTTTGCGGCATACTCGCTTTCGACGCTCCGTCGCAGACTGGATAGTGGCGCCCCCGAGCTTCTTCACCACGGCGTACCAATGCACCTTTTTGTGTTCGACGTCGACTCGACACGCGCGCATTCCCGGGGGGTCAACTCTACCGAGGAGTGGTGGCAACGCCAGCTAAAGCGAATCCGGAAGCTGACGCGAGTCCACACTTGCCCGCTCGTATACCGGACGCGGGGCGGCTACCGCGTTGTCTTTCGACGCGCCGAACCATTTCTGTTGAACAGTCGGAGCGATGCGGCCCGATGGAAGAATATCTACCGCGATGCAGCTACGTATCTGAACGATTCCTTCGGAATACGCGCGGACCTTTCCTGTGCGGATTGGACGCGCCTCTTTCGCCTCCCTCATGCAACTCGCCCCGATGGTGTTGCGCCTGAAGAACGAGACATACTGGGCGACGCCCGCCGTGTAGGGATCCTGGCTCTCCCTGAGCTCACTGAAGATTTCACACCGCCGCGAGCCCGTGGAAGTACACGACGTGCGGCCACCAGGTCACTGAGCGGCCACGGCTCATTCGGATGGTCGCTACCCATCGCTCGAGGTTCGGGCGAAGGGCTCCGTATTCTGCGAATATGCGCATCATCTGTTCGCAATGCGACCTCATTGCGTAACAACACACTGAACCGCGAGGCGTTCAGCGTGGCGCGTTTCATCAATACCGGCGAACTAACGCGGGAAGAGATTATCGACACCCTCAGTGCGGCTGCGGCGGACGCGGGACTCGAATCCGACGAGATCGCGCGGGCAATTGAAAGCGGCATTGATGCTCGCTTGAGGCTCTCATGAGAACAAAAGGCGTAAGGCAAGTAGCATCGACGTTCGGCGGCGTACCACTGCTCAGCGGCCTGAAGGCCCTCGAACCGCTTCCGGCGCCAGAACACTTGGTCAGCGGGCTGATACGCAAAGGCTCGGTGAACCTGCTCGTTGGATACGGGTCGAGCGGGAAGACGTGGTTTGCCAGCGACCTTCTTCTGGCCGTTGCCCGAGGGAAACCTTGGTTCGGCAAGTTCGACACAAAGCAGGGCAAAACGCTCTTCTTGGACTGGGAGTCTGGTCGTTACGAACTATGCCGACGCGTGCAAGCGCTGGCTCGGGGCAAGAACGCCGACGCCTTCGCACGAAACTTTCGACTGTGCTTCGTCGAGGGCTTCATGCTCGGAACGGAGAAGGCGCGTGAGGAACTGCTCGCGATCGCGACCGGGCGCTCGCTGATCATCATCGACTCCTTGCGAGCGGCGAGCAACATCGACGAAAACGATTCGAGAGTACGATACATCTTAGATCAGCTTCGCGGAGTCGCAGAGAAAACGGGGTGTTCGTTTTTGGTTTTGCACCACGCAGGCAAAGGCAAGAGCAAAGGCAACGCCAACAGTCCAGCCAGGGAGCGGCCACGCGGGTCAAGCGCAATCTTCGACGCTGCCGATACTGTCTTCGACGTCGACTTCGCCAACGGGACTGCAAAGTTCACCATTACGAAGTACAGGCATGGTCCCACACCTGTGCCCTTTTCTGTGCGTATCGCGGATGGGAAGGGCGGTGTCACCGTCAAATGGACCGACCAAGAAGAACTCGACCAGGCGGAGAAGCTGTCGCAATTCGAAGACCTGAAAACCGCTGTTCTTTACGTCATCCATGCCGACCCAGGCTGCAACAAGTCAACAGTTGAAGAGCAAGTCGAAAGTCGTGGGGTATCGACACGCAAGGCGATCGCCAGTCTCATCGACGAAAATTTAGTCGTCGATCGAGGGAACAAGAAAAGTTCGAAGCTCTTCCTCCACGACGACGAGACTATGACCACCCACAAAAAAAGAAATGCACAGGGGAAGAAATAGGAAGTGCCCCTCCCGTGTCCGTCCCCCTCTAAGAGGGGGACGACCGGACGGGATATGGGGTTGGTTGTGTTTGAAGTGTAGGGACGTAGTGGGACGAAGGGGACGGAGCGCAACTTGTTGAGGGATCAGTGCCGGAAATCGGACCTACCGCGCCCCCCAACGCTCGAGGGATCAGCGGCATGGAGACACTCGCCATTTCGGCGTCCACTTCTGACGACAAAAGCCAGAAGTTCGTAGGGGCCATCTCGAAAACACGCGCGTGATGATCGGGGATCAAAGGATGGTGGGAAGGATCTCCACCAGATCTGACGATTCTTACCCTTCATATTCTGGTCACCGCGACCAATCTTCAGGTTGTAGGCACGTCCCCGATCGAGATCGAGCTCGCCCTGTCGAATCCAAGCAGAAGCTTATTTTCGACCTTCGCGCGCGGCCTGTGCACCGACCTGCATTTCTCGATCGAGTTCGCGCAGAAAATCGCGAAGACCGATGGTATTCGAAAACCTGGTCCTTCCCTCGTATCGCTCGACGAGCAGCCTGTTCGCGTTGATGACCTGCTCGGCGCAGTAGAATCGAATCGTCTCCCGATCGCACCCGTGGACTAAAAACGACGGTTTTGAGATCCACCCAAGCTTTTCCCATTGCACGATCGTGTAGCGCGCGCGATGGAGGGCACGAGCCATCGTCCCAATTCGAAAAAGCTCAACGTCGCCAGCAGGCAGAGCAAAATGGTGACCGCGCTGAATCACTCTTCGAAACGTGCGCGCCTCCCCCGTCGATCGAGGCAGAGGAACGATGAGTTCGATCACCGCTTTCCGCTCTTCACCGCGCGCAAGCGACCTGAACGGAAGTAGATGGGAAATTCGACTGGATCGACTGCACCGGAAAGAACGCGCAGAACCGATTCGCAGAAATATCGCAGTTCGTCACGGCACGCGGCCGAGCAGACCAAGACATCCCCCTTCCGCAAACGCTTGTTGCACCCCCTGCGTCGACAGATCAGCGGTAGTCCACTCGGTGTGCGAAGTTTCCACGCGGCGTAGCGCTGGCCCGGCGGATTGATTCGCGGTCGCCCGATCGGACGCTTCGAAAAACGGATCTCGGTGCCCGGTTCGATTTCAACGACGGTCGGCGCCGACGCGATGAACGATTCCCCCGTCTCATTCCAGACCGATCTGCGCCGCCGCTTCATGGATCAAGTCTAGCTGCCCTCGCCCGGATGGAAAGGTCCAACGCCGTCAGGATCGCTGTCGCGGATGTACCGCAAGGTCATACCGGCCGATGCGTGACCGAGCGCCCTCTGGATGGTTGCCGGCGCCGCCCCGGCGCGGGCCGACGCCGTCGCAAATCCGGCACGCATGGAATGCGCTGAGAAGCGTTTTTCATCCAGACCGATCCGACGTGCGGCCGCCTTGACCAAGCGCGCTACAGCGCGATCCTGGAGCGGGGAAACCCCAAGCCGACCTTTGGTCGAGACCTTCCGGAAGAGCGGCCCGGTCGAGCCGAGCCCGGCCGCCTCGAAATAGGCTCGAATTGATAGGGTGGGACAGGACTCGCGGCCCGTGCCGGCCGCCATCACCCGGCGCGCCCGCGGGTTCCACTTCGACCGGCGCACGGTGATCCACAACCCCGATTCCGCAAACTGAATGTCGGCGACGTCCAACGCGACGAGTTCGGAGCGGCGCAATCCACTCGCGAACGCAACGGCGAGGATCGCTCGATCACGAAGTCCGCGAAGGTCACGAGGAAGCGACGCGATCATGGCGTCGATTTGTTCAAGCGTGATCGCCGCCTTGCCGTCTTGTTCGGTACCCAGTCGCCGCCGCACGCCTTGGATCACTCGGCGAACACGCGGGTCGTTCCGAGGTGACGTGTACCCCGCGTCTAAATGACTTTGCGAGATCGCGACCAGCGCGCCTTGCACGGTCCCGGTCGCCCGCCCCTTCGAGACGAGAAGAGCGAGGTAGAGCGCGACCGTTTCGGGGTTCGCAGGAAGAGGCGAAAACGCATTCTCGATCGCCCAGCGTTCGAAGGCGTTCCACGACGAGGCGTACGCGCGTTTGGTATTCACGGATCGGGAGGATCCCGCGAGGTCGTCCGCGAGCGCTCTCAATGCGTCCAAAGGGCGCAAAACGGGGTCTTTTTCGTCTTCAAGAGACATGAACCGGACCATCAGATAGTCGCGTTCAAGTGAGCGAAACGCGATGTCCGAGAATATCAATTATCGGTCGTCGGATCCACGTTTTTCCCCAGAAAACGCGTCCAAAACGCTCGAGTTCGACGCGCACACGTGATAGGTTCTTGAGGTAGTCGATTCCATCTGAACGCGCAGTTTTCGCGTTCGTGAATCAGACAAACACGGACGGGCGAGATCCAGCTTTTTGCTGAATTTCTCACGAAAGGCGTTCGTGTGTCCTTCACCGAAACCCACGAGTTGAACATGACCAAG
>Ga0105245_10004323_pt1 | contig 12573 bp, 7 predicted proteins | sample KBSM54metaG_FD_81523 | JGI IMG/M metagenome (GOLD analysis project Ga0105245, IMG submission 81523) | Miscanthus rhizosphere microbial communities from Kellogg Biological Station, Michigan, USA - KBS M5-4 metaG | ecosystem: Host-associated > Plants > Roots > Rhizosphere > Soil | place: Michigan... | reverse complement strand
GCGGAGGAGTCATTTTGAGAGCTGCCGGAAGATTTGCCCACAGTTGAAAACCATGCATGCGACCGGCGAGATCCCCCTTGGGCATCTCCTGATGAATAATTCCACTTCCGGCCGTCATCCATTGCAGATCTCCCTCCGCGATGGCGCCCCGGTTGCCCATACTGTCGCCGTGTTCCACGGTCCCGGCTAAGACATAGGTGATGGTTTCGATCCCACGATGAGGGTGCCATGGAAATCCGTTTAAATAGTCCTCGGGGACATCGTTGCGGAAATCGTCCAAAAGAAGAAATGGATCGAATTCACTGGTGTTTCCAAAACCGAAGGCGCGTCGAAGGTGCACGCCCGCGCCCTCCAGGGTGGGCTTCGACTTGATGAGGCGTTTCACGGGGCGAATAGACACGAAAACCTCCGCTTGGCGAACACGATTTACTTTAGCGTACTGGACTCAATGGCTGCCTCAGCTTGCAGGCTTTGCAGATCTCGCGAGACTGTCGCTACGGCAAGGGTTCGCCCGCCCTGCTTGTAGGAGAGAGCGCAATCTCGGGCGTCTAGATTGCCGTCGATGTCGATGGAATCCCAGCGCTCGGCATGGCCTACGTAGTTGATGACCACGTCGTAGTGTTGGCTCCAGAAGAATGGCACGGCATCGAATTTCTCGCGGTCGCCCAGGATATTCTTGGCCGCCACCTGGCCTTGGCGTTCGGCAACCACCCAATGCTCCACTCTAATGCGGTCTCCGGAGTGCGGATCCGGCCAACGGGCAATGTCACCTGCGGCGAAGACCCCGGGCGAACTGGTTTCCAGATACTCATTCACTGCTACTCCTCTATCAATTGTCAGACCGGCGCGCTCTGCCAGGTCGAGTACTGGGCGCACTCCCGCACCGATTACGACAACATCGGCGTCGATGACAGTCCCGCCGCTGGTCATGACCCGTCGTCCGTCGATGCGGCTGACTGTCTCGCCCAGATGAAACCTAACCCTGTGGTCCTCATGAACTTTCCGAACGAAACGCCCCATTTCTGGCCCCAGTACCTTTTCCAGTGGTTGTTGTTCGGGAGCAACGACATCTACCCCGATTCCCCGTGTTCGCATAGAGGCGGCGACTTCAAGGCCGATAAAACTCGCTCCCACCACGACTGCATGCTGGGCAGAGACAGCTTTGGCAATGATTGCACGGCTGTCATCGAAGGTGCGGAGGTAGTGGACGGAATCCGTCGTGCCTTCGATTGACAACCGAATGGGTTCTGCGCCGGTCGCGAGTAAACAAGCACCATATTCATACTTCTTGCCATTTTTCAGCTGAACAGTTTTTGCTTGAACGTCCAGCAGTTCGACCCGGGAGCCAAGCACCAGGTCAATTCGTCTTTCGGTGTAGTAGTCAGGAGGACGTAGTGGAATCCAATCTTCTTGAGCTGTTCCCGCCAGGAAATCCTTCGACAGATTGGGTCGGTCGCTGGGAGGCGAGTCATCCTCGCTGATCATGGTTAGCGGACCGTCGTAACCCTCGCGGCGCAACATGTCTGCTGCCGCCAAACCCGCGGCTCCACCTCCAATGATGACTACGGAACTCGGGCGATTACGTGGCCTTTTGGGCTGACGGGCATCCGGCAACTTCTCGCGGACAAAAACCTTGTCGCCTATTCTCACTACGCGCCAGCGTGAAATCGGGTCGAGGGCAGGCGCGCGTAAAGCTTCCCCGGTTCGCAAGCTGAAACATGCGTGATGCCAGGGGCAGCGCACGGTGTCGTCCACGATTAGGCCGTCGGCGAGCGGCCCATGATAGTGAGTACACTGCGCCCCCACGGCGAAAATCTCATCGCCGCGCCGCACCAGAAGTACCTCTTCATCGTCAACCTTACCGGCGGCCATGGCGCCATCGCGCAGATCCGCAATCGCAAATCCATTTTTCAAATTGGGCTTAGGTTCTTCGCTCATAGCTTGCTTTGACGGTAGTTCTAAGGGTGGTGTTGCTCCGGCAAATTCCCGGAGCCGCCAAGACGCGGTTTGCTGCTATAAAAACTTCATAAGCGCGTCGGTCGTCTCTTTTGGATTCTCCTCGAGAATCCAATGCCCTGTGTCTTTCAGCACAATCATGGTCGCGTTGCTAGCCACGATCTTCATCTGTTGTCCCAACAATGTTCCATTTGCCTTCTCGCCACCGATTGCCAGCACCGGCATGGACAGCTTGGTTTTGGATAGTTGGGAGAAATCCTTCGCCGCCTGCTGAAAAGAAACAAAATACGCCCAGCCGGAGCGCATTCGGCCCGGGCGGGCATAGGCGGCCGCATACGCCACGCGATCGGCTTCTGAAATCGAATGGATCTTGTCGGCCGCGAAGTCGTTCCAGTAGTGCTCGAAGTAAGTTCGTTCACGTCCACGCACCAGCGCTTCCGGCGTCGGCCCGTTAAAACGAAAATGCCAGATGCCCGGATTGTTATAGACATCTTCCCATCCGGCAACACCCGGAAGAAAAGCGTCCATCACCACCAGCTTTTCGGTCTCCGAAGGAAACTGCGCCGCGTATGCGTACGCAACCCATCAATCCAATGTCATGGCCGACGACCCTGGCCTTGGGGACACCAAGGTATTTAGACAGGCTATGTATGGTAATAGCCGCATTCTTCATATCCAACCCATTGGTCGGGATGCCCGAATCACCAATCCAGGGGAGATCGGGCGCGATCACGGTAAATTTCGCAGCGAGTAACGGGATGATCGGCTTCCACATGCGAGATGTTTGCGTGTAGCCATGCAACAGAATCACGGTAGGTCCATGACCCGCCGTCAGGTAATGCAGTTTTAATCCGTTCACCTCGCTCATGCGTGAGGCGATGTTCGTATTGGCTTGAGCGCTGGCTGTTCCAGCTAGCGAAGAAGCTAAGGCCAATGCTGCGAGCATCCCGCTAAAACATGACCTCCAACCGCATTTCATAGAAACTCCTGAAAGGTAAACGCAGAATGTAGCGGAACCGCTAGTGTTTCTCAGGCGGCTGAATTCAGCAAACCTCGACTACCATTTGCTTAACGATCAATGGATTCCCGACCAGCCGGAGAATGTGTGGTGAACTTGGGCCACGTTCTTTACGGATGATGTCGCCGATGTTGAAACGGGTAAATAGCATCAGACCCGAAGGTCCAACTGCGCGATTTACGAAGTCTTCGATTTCGTGCAAGTCTTTGGCTTCCACCACAGTTTTTAGGAACGCACTCATATCCGGATGACCGAATTGCGACTCCAGATATCACACGATACTTTCAGAAGATTTGGAGGAGGTTACGCTAAAGCGCTCTAGCGGCACTTGTATACCAGATACTCCTTTATCCTCCTCCGTTTCTTCCGAAAGAATTTCACTTTCAATTAAGCAGCCGCTTGATCTCTTTTTTGGAAGAATTGAAGCAGTTCGGCGTTCACCTTATCCTTCAACGTAGAGCACATACCGTGCGGCGCACCCGGATAGACTTTTAGCGTCGCTCCCTTAACGATCTTTGATGAGAGCGTAGCCGACGCCCCAATGGGAACGATCTGGTCGTCGTCGCCATGAATAATCAGGGTCGGAACGTCGAACTTTTTCAGATCCTCGGTAAAGTCAGTCTCCGAAAAAGCCTTAATGCAGTCATAAGCTGCTTTTTGTCCGGCAAGCATCCCTTGCAGCCAAAAGGAATCTCGCAATCCTTGCGAGACGTTCGATCCCGGCCTGTTGGCGCCATAGAAAGGCGCGCTCAGATCTTTGAAGTACTGGGCGCGATCGGTGAGGACCGCGCTGCGAATCTGGTCAAAAGCGTCTATCGGCAAGCCACCCGGGTTGGAGGCGCTCTTCAGCATCACCGGCGGCACGGCTCCAATCAGCACAGCCTGAGAGACGCGTTTGGTGCCGTGGCGTCCTATGTAGCGAGCCACTTCGCCTCCGCCCGTCGAGTGACCCACATGAATAGCATCTTTCAAATCGAGCCCTTCCACTAATTCAGCTAAGTCATCTGCATACGTGTCCATCTCATTGCCCTTCCAAGGTTGGCCGGAGCGGCCATGCCCCCGCCGGTCATGAGCGATGCATCGGAATCCCCGCGCGGCCAGGAAGATCATCTGATCCTCCCAGGCATCGGCGCTGAGCGGCCACCCATGACTAAATACCACGGGCTGCCCCGAGCCCCAGTCTTTGTAGTAAATCTGCGTTCCATCTTTAGTCGTGATTGTAGGCATCTTCTCCTCCTCAAACATTGTAATTAGTTCGCAACCCAGAACCTGAGTTGATCAGGCAGTAGGGAGCCGCTCCGGGTGGAAGCAAGCGACCGCAAGAATCGAGAACCACAGTCTGGTCCCTTCCAAGCAGAGATGATTCTTAATTCCGCGATGATTCATATAACTCAATGAATTTTTGGTAAATCGTTTAGACGATTGTTCTCGCACAGAAAAATTGAGCTATCGGGGCCCGCGAGTGAATGCGAGTTTCCTACGCGTCTGCATTTATGACACTGTGACCCACCCAGAAGGGCCCGCACGGACAATCGACGGGGATCGCACCTTTGGGATGGCGTAGCCGGCCCGATCTCCCGAAGGAAAAGCATTTCTATACTCGCTCGCCGGTTTTTATCTAGTCTGCCGATGCCCTGGCTGCCTAACAGGAGTGGGGCCTTATTCGTAAAGAGTTCTCCCGTCCTTCGGCAGGCGGTGTTTGTCGAAATAGGCAGAAGACCCAAGGTTTTTTGGATGCGGCCGCGGTTGTGTTCCTAAGCGTTCGCAAGGCGTTTTCGCACTTTGCCAGCTCTGCAGCAACCTGGTCCGGCGATTGCGACAGCACCCCGCTCAGGATGCCATGTTTTCGCATGTCCAACCAGAGGTTGAGGCTCTTTTGATACCAAGCACGCGCCGAATTCAGATGGCTTTTTCTTGTTTTGATCGGCAAGTCCAAGTTGGATCCCTCCGAAAGATTCAATGCACCGAGCCGGGCGAGGGAATCCGCCAAATCGGCTTGCGCCCCCGCATTCGTCGCATCGGCCGCGACCCGGGATTCTGCCAGCATCAAACATTTTTCATAGGTTAGTTGGGCGGCGGCAGCGTCTTTGCTCTTAAGCTGTGCGTCCCCGAGCCGGAGATAGTTGTAGACGAGATATTTGCGCGCCCAATCATCTTGCGGATCTGCTGCGGCCAAACCTTCGTCGATGGATACCGCCTGGCGATATTGTTTCAGGGCTTCTCCGTATCGACCAGTTTTTATAAGCACGTCCCCAACATTGCTAAAACTGATCGAGAGCCCCCGGCGGTAGAGACCGTCATTGGGGTATTCGGTGACGAGTTGCTGGTCCATATGCAAGGCGTGGGTATATTCCTCCAGCGCCAACTCAAGTTTTCCAGTGGCCTCCGAAACTCCACCAATCTTTTTATGCTCAAGCGCAACCGCTCGCCGGAAACGTTTGTCGCCGGGGTGCTTTTGCAAAAGCGAGTCGAAAATGGCCAGGCTTTTCTGCACGTCATCCAATGAAAGATCCAGTTCACCCCGGTCGGCGTGCACATTTCCCAATCCGTCGTATGCAGTAGCGAGGTTCGCTTGCGCCTCCAGATCGGCAGGCAATGCCTGCACCAGCCTCTGACGAAGGTCCAGCGCTTGCTGTAAATGAGCCAGAGACTGACCATAGTTGCCGATCTTGGAGAAAATTTCGCCGAGCCTGTCATAACTCTCGGCCAGGTCAGCTACGGCCTCGGCGTTATCGGGATTCGCCGTAGCCAGCGCCGAACGAATCGCGAGCGACTTACGATAACTGGCAAGCGCTCCAGGCGTATCACCGAGGTTGGAACGCACATCGCGGCCTTGCACATCGCCCACTTTAAGGTAAGCCGTCGCCAATTCGCGCTGAATAGAAATGTCGCCCGAAGACTCCTGGGCCAGGCTGTCGAGGTACTGTAGCGCGTTCTCGACAATCAATTTGCGGGCGGGGGTGGCTCCAGGCAGATATTGGATAGAGTCGTGCACGTCAAACAGCAGCTGTCGTGCGAGCTTGCGTACATCGTTGAAGCGGCGTTCGGCCCGAACCCGCTGCTTTTCGGCAATGCTTGCCTGGCGTAGGGTCAGGACGATGCCACCGACCAAAGTGGCGAAGACCAGCACCGCCGCAGCTACCGGGGTCTTGTGGCGGCGCACGAATTTTCCCGTACGGTAAAGAATCGTGTCAGGACGCGCCATCACCGGCATTCCGTCCAGATAGCGCCTAATATCTTCGGCAAACTGTTCCGCGGAGACGTACCGCCGTGCCGGATCTTTGCGCAATGCCTTTAGAACGATGTTGTCGACATCGCCCGCGAGGCGCCGACGCAACAATGCAGGCCGTCCCCCTCGCAGTCCGCTTACCTGATCGGGATTTAGGCCATCGCTTCCCCCAGAAGACGAGACCCGATTGATTACAATGCTCGGCTTTTCGGGTTCCGACTCGGCGATGACCCGCGATATTTCCAGCGGCGCCGTGGTGTCCAGTCGATACGGCGGATGCCCCGTGAGTAGTCGATACAGAATGACGCCCAGGGTATAGACATCACTCGCGGTGGTGATGGCTTCGCCGCGAATCTGCTCGGGGCTGGCATACTCCGGAGTCATAGCGCGAAAGCCGGTAGCTGCCAGATCGACTGTTTGGAAGAACACCTCTGGCGACAGAAGCTTTGCAATCCCAAAATCGAGCAATTTGGGGGTGCCGTCGGCAGTCACCAGAATATTGCCGGGCTTGAGGTCGCGATGAATGATCAGATTCTGGTGCGCGTATTGCACTGCAGAGCAAACCTGGCTGAAAAGCTTCAGGCGCTCGACAATGTTCAGGCGGTAGCCGTCGCAGTATTCATCAATGGGCTGGCCTTCGATGTATTCCATGACGAGGTAGGGCAGCCCGGTTTCGGTGGCTCCGCCGTCCAGCAACCTGGCAATATTCGGGTGCTCCAAGCTGGCCATGATCTGGCGTTCATTGCGGAAGCGGCGGAGATATTGCTCGGTGGCAAATCCCGTGCGAACAACCTTGATGGCAACATGCTTCAGATAGTGATCGTCGATGCGGACGGCACGATAGACAATACCCATGCCTCCTTCGCCGATCTTGGAAATAGCCTGGTAAGGGCCAATTTTTTGGCCCAGCCAGGGATCTGCACCCTCATCCGCGGATAACGCAGAGGCCAGATTGGGCGGGCTCTCGAGCATGGTGCCCGCTTGATGGTAGTGCTGTAGCAGAGAGTCGACTTCCTGGCGCAACTCAGGCTCAGCTGCACAAAATCCATCCAGATAAATCGCCCTTTGTTCGGCGGGAAGCTCGAGCGCTGCCTGGAAGGCTTCTTTAACCTGTTTCCACTGCTCAGAATTCACCTCAACACCTGCCCGGATCGTTCAATGTTTTGGTCTTTTGGAAGCGCGGCTTGGAGACGCAGAGGAAACCACATCTCCACAATGGATGGAATCTTAATGAGGAAAAGAACGAAGAACAAGGGTCCGGACAGTAATGTAAAGAACCGCGGGAATCAGCACAAATTGGTTGCTGCAAACTTTTTCTTAGTAGCCAATTCCGCCAACGAGGGGTAGGAAAGCGGAGTGGTGAAGGTGCGCTCGGGTGTTCGAGCGCCGGTGCGGAGTTCGTCGCGCAACATCTGTAGGGCCATGTCCGTATTTGCAGGGACAATGACTGTCGCCTGCAACAAACCATTCTCAACCCACGCCTGCCCGGTGGTGGGAAGGCCGTCACAGCCCAGGAAGGGCAAGGTCAAGAGACGCTTCTTAGCATCGCCGGTGGCAGATGCCTCAAGGGCTCTTTTGGCCCCGATTGCCATGGAGTCGTCTTGAGCCGCCACCGCATCAATCGGGGTCTCCCGGGAGGTGGATAGCGAAACCCATGACCTCACGGCCTTGTAGGAACTTGCCTCGGTCCATTGTCCCTTGAGCACCCTGAGCTGGATGTTCTGAGGCTTGGTTTGAAGGGTGCCTGCGGTGCGCTCCGTAGCGGCTGAACTTCCCGTAGGGCCCTGCACTTGCAATACGGACCCACCTTTCGGCAGCAACGCGGCAAGCTGTCGGCCTTGGATCCTCCCGATTTCGGTATGGTCTGAGGTAATGGCAAAGATCGGAGCCCGATAGGCACCCCGCATCTCCGCAATGTAGGAAGGATAGGCGTTCAACACGACCCATCCGATGTCACTGGCCAGTGCGGCTCGCGCAACTTGCGGCAGCGCGGTAGGGCTAACCGGTTCCAGGAGAATTGCGTCAAAGCGGCGCGAGGATGACTGGATGGCCTTAAGCAGCTGCTGGCTCTGGGTGACGGCATCATTTTCGGCGTAGATCACCTCAACGTTTACGCCGAGGCGGCGCGCAGCATTCTCAGCGGCCATCGCCTGTTCGGCCTGATAGTCGTTGTCAGCAGTGGTTAGCGAAACTAGAAAATTGAGGTCCTTCATTGCAATGTACTTCCATGATAGTTAGGTTCGGCTGGAAGTGATCGTAACCAAAGTAATTTCGTGCTACCCGAGAGTTTGTCCGGCCCAGGAGCCTTCCGATTTCGCTCCGGCAGGATGATCAACCGCATCCTCGACCAGAGGTGGACGCCCGAAACCTGGCGCAACAATTTTTGAATAGCTTTGGAATCGTTGCCTGAAGCTCTTTTCAGCGGAACGGCTCGCCATTCAGTTTTGGGAACCCTTCAGGTAGAGGATTCAGATTTCCTCATTCTCGGTAGAAAAAGGGCTTGGATAACGCTCCCAGATGAGGTATTTTGGCCGACATCACAATTCGGGACTGTTCGGGAAGACACTAGCATCCGAATCGCGAGACCACCCCTTGCACCAGCAACTCCCTGGGCTGGGGCGAAACGCAAGACAACCTGTCCAGCCTTTGTCTTTTGCGTTTGCGATTGGTGCATGTCTCGACGGTCCAAAGGAACCAGCCGTGCGATCCGCTCGTTGCTTGTCCGTAGTTTTCTCCTTGTTCGTTGTCTGTGTGCTGTCTGGCCGCTCGCAGGGGGCTTCACCCGCCTACGCTGCTGGCTCGGATGGTTCCAAATCATCGCCCATTGCGAACACAGACGTAATCATCCCCGGCCCAATGCGTTCCTTTATGCGAATGGCGGGCATCAGCCAGAAAGCCCGGCCGGAGGAGGTTCTCCCCCTCCTCGGTCACACGGTGGCTGCTCAGGGATTCGATATTGGAGAGCGTCCGCGGGAGTTCCTGATCCTGGCGACTCACTATGTTCAACAAGCTCGGGAGTTGATGACTCTGGCATCTCCGGGTGGCGCACTTCGAGTCTCCCAGTGTGAAGAAGCGCCTCCCCTGCTGCGCATCCTGGGATACCGGATCCGGGGTGAATGCGGACAAAAAGATACGTTCCTTGAAACTGCCGATCCGGAAAGAGCTTTCCTCACGGTTGATTCCGGATTCCCGCTGCCCGAACTGGAGCAGGCGTTACAAGGTGGCCCTGCTTTTGAGTATCCCTTCACGGGTACTCGCGTTCCGGGACTTCTGACCGAGTCTGACTGGGTTGCTGCAAGCAAGCATAACGACAAACCTGCCGGACGCGACGTGTTGGACACAATCCTGCACGATGCGGCGGTGGCCCGCCTTTACTGGGCGTTCTCACGCCTGGACCCGGAAACCCAGGCTGCCTTGCATCAATCTTTGGGCATGCGAAAGCTAGTTCCCTTGTCGACGGCGCTCAATTTCTATGGAAGTCGTTTGTGCGTACGGTCGGGGCGGGTGGTATTGCCGGGGGAACCGGCATCGGAAGCTGCCTGGAAAGACCTGGTGGGCGCGGATCCCGGGTCGGTGGGCGACTTTGTTCCGAAGCTGTTCACCAAAGACAAGAGTTGGCTCGCGGCATACTTCGATGTGCTCTCCCGCTTGAATTCGCGGCAGCAGTCATACTTTACTGACCCTCAGCGGCTTCGCCGCTTCTATGGAGCGCTGCGAACTCGCGAGGCCTCTTCGGATGCGACCAGCGGTTCGTACCGTCCCGCGCCGGAATTGCTTCTGCTGGTGACTCGGCTCCGGTTGGAAGATAACGGGGAGCCTTACGTGCCCGGGAACCTGGAGAATTGGAACGATATCCTCCGGCAGAAGACTAATTCCAAGGTGGTTCGGGGCTTAGGCAAGCGAACTGGGCGCATTACAACCGCGGATCAGCTGGTGCAGGTATTGTTCGCGCTTTCCCGCGCTGACACGGAATATGGGCCGCTTCAGATGTATTTGGCTCTAAGCGAAATGGAAAGCCGTCGCCCGGCACAAGATCGTTTAAAGCCCGAAACTGTAACCCTGCTGGCCCGTAACTTCGAAGAATTCAGCCACCAATACCGCATCTTCAGCGAATTTCCCGAGTTGAGCGATTCCTCCATCGCGCTCTTTTTGGAAACGGCCAAGAATATCGATGGCATTTCCAATAGCGGCATACGCGGCAATGCGTTAGGTACCTTTCAGGCAAACATTGGGCTGTGGCAGATTCTGGCTCGTCAGAACCAAATTCCCACCTCTAGCCTCGATGATTCCTGGCAAAAGACCGTCAAGCCGTTTGCCAAGGTGCGCTCCGCTTCGCAGGTCTACGATGCCGGACACAGCTCTTTGGAAGAAGTCTTTAGTGCCGCAAGCGGAAAACGTTCGGTTTCACAGGATGAAATCATCGAGTTGATCGCCGGCCCGCGACAGGCCTCTGCCGAAGCTAGAAAGACCCACGATGAAATTGCCAACCGGATTCGATCCGTTTTGGACGGCCAACGGCTGGTTTCACTCGATACGATTTTGACCCTGGGCGACGCTCTGAAGCAAAAATCTCAGGGGAAGCCGGTCGATGAATCCGTTGTGAATATTGCTGGCCAATTGCGGGAATTCGAAATGCCGCAGCCCATCTTCACCCAGGGTGAGCGATCGAAATGGGCGGCCGGGATTTACAACAACCGTCACACCGAACTGCAGATGCAGACGGATATATCGAAAGTGCTTAAGACTCCCGCGACCGAACCACAGCTGGAAAGAGCACGGGGCCAACTGGCATCTTTCCTCCGAGATATTCTCGTCGGACTGAACTACGCGTATTACGAACCGCCAGGGGCGCAGGCGCTGCACCACAATCCGCTGTTTGTCCGTTCGCATGATTTCGCCGCTGAAACCGTGGTGGGTGTAACCGGAATCTGGCAAGCTCCCCAGCTCTTCGGTGAGGGATCGCCCGCAGGCGGCGGCGCCCACCTGGTGGGTTCGCTGGCAGATTTGCCGTTTGTGCTTGCGGAACTGGAACAGGACTTCATTACTCCTGAAAATGTCCAGGCCCTGATCTGGAGGGAATTCGTCCCAGGCCTTGTAACCAGTGCGGTTTTGCCGCGTTGGTGGGGAGTCACTCCAGCTGAACTGCATGCGATTACGCTCTATCAGCGATGCGGGGAGGAATTACTTGCGGCATCGGAAAAGGATGAGAGCCTGCGCAAGAAGGTAATATCTATTGTCTCCGAGCGCATGGCGCCTTACGAGACCGAGGTGATCGAAAAAGCGATCGTCGCTGGCGCGCTACCCACCATGCTTCCCAGGATTTCGCCCGCGGACACTTTCTATTTGGCAGTCGAATTCCGTCGCATGTACCCAAATGAGGCTACACCCGGAGCGGCAGCGCAGGAACTCCAGGCACTTACGCAGTCACATCCCGACGAGTTGACGTGGAGTCGCCTGTCGCGGGATTTTGGCACACCGCATCCGACCATCGCCCACTCATACGGGCGCGAACTGCTGAATGTGCCGCCGCTTCCGGCCTTTTCCGGGTACTCCAGCCGTCTGCTCGCCGAATCGTGGGACTCCGGCAATCTCTACTGGGCACGGTTGGCGGATGAAGCAGGTCAGTCGCCGGAAGCACTCAACCGCTTGGTGCCGGAACTTACGGGACGGATGATCGAGAAGATCTTTGCCACCAGTTTCGAAGACTGGCAGGCTATCTTGCGCGCCATGCGCGAGACTGGTGAGGATTTCCAAAAGGGCAGACTCGCTGAACAGCCCGTAACGGCAAAGGTTTCCGGGCGGTAGGTAGTGATGCCCAACATCGTTAATCAAGTCGTGGAGAAAATCAGGTCATGGTAGCAAGACACATTCCCGCTCTTCTGGTCTTCATAACTTTATTTTCGACCTCTGGGTCGCGTTTTGCGGCACAGGAGAACGACACCCACATTCGCGTCGTCGTCAACCTGGTGCAGTTGAATGTAGCCGTGACCGATAACAAAGGAAATTACATTACGGGCCTGAGGCCGCAGGATTTTGCCATCACAGAAGACGGCATCCATGAAACCATGGCGACTTTCGCGGAAGGAAACGAATCAGAGCGCAGGCTGGTCGATCCCTCAGAGCTGGCCAAATCTCGTGAGAAAAGCTCCGCTTCCGAAAGCGAATCGGCCTCGACGGCCCAAGGCTCTTCATCCGACTCGCAGTCCCTTGGTTCACTAGTCGCAGGTGCCAACGTCTTCATCTTGTTCGATACCAGCAACTACATGTACCGCGGTTTCGTTTTTGCGCAGGACGCAATCGCGGATTTCGTCAGGTCCCTTGAAAGCGCTAACCGGATAGCATTTTATTCCTACAGCCGCGATCTTTCCCG
>Ga0105245_10004322_pt1 | contig 12574 bp, 9 predicted proteins | sample KBSM54metaG_FD_81523 | JGI IMG/M metagenome (GOLD analysis project Ga0105245, IMG submission 81523) | Miscanthus rhizosphere microbial communities from Kellogg Biological Station, Michigan, USA - KBS M5-4 metaG | ecosystem: Host-associated > Plants > Roots > Rhizosphere > Soil | place: Michigan... | reverse complement strand
CGGGCCTGACACTGAGCGTGACACCGTGGATGCCCGCGATGGGCCACGGCACCTCCGAACTGCCGTCGGTCAGCGAGACGAGCCCCGGCCACTACGAACTCAGCAACCTCGTGCTGTACATGGCGGGCACTTGGGAACTGCGCACGCATCTATCCGGGCAAACTCCTGACGATGTCACGCCCACGTTCTCGGTTCGTTGAACCGTGCTGCGCTTTGGTCGCGGGCCTGCTCTCGTGGCCGCACTCGGCGCTCGCGCAAGCTTGTTGCGCCGGCTCGGGCGTCGTCACCCCCGGCCGCCTCGCGCTCCATGATTCGGCGCTCGTTGGCGTGCAGTTCAAAGCCGCGCTCGAGCACGGTTCGTTCGACGATCACGGCGCTTACTATGGGCTCCCTCACGGCGCTTCCGAGCTCGACCTGGAGCAGGATTGGTTCGCGGCGTTGCGCGTGGTCGAGCGCGGGCAAGTGGCGCTGCTCGTGCCTCTCGCCGAGAGCCGGCGGACGAGCGCGGGTCGCAGCGAGTTTGGTGGCGGCATCGCCGATCTGAATCTGAATTTCCGTTACGATTTCGTGCGAGCGGGCGAGTCCGTCTGGCTTCCTGGGATCGGCGTGCTGACGGGGCTCACTTTCCCGACAGGCACTCCGCCGGATGCTCCGCATTTGCGACCGCTCGCCACCGATGCCACGGGGATCGGGGCATTTCAGGCCAATTTGGGCCTCGCGCTAGAACAGGCATTCGGCCCTTGGCTCGTGACCGCGACAGGCATGGTGGCGAAGCGCACCGCGCGCACGGTGCAGCAAGCGGGGCTCGAGGTCCACGAGCAACTCGCCAGCCAATGGACGGCGCTCGCCGCGTGCGCCTATGTGTTTCCGAGCGAAGTGGCGCTTGCGCTGAGCGCGTCGTACACGGTGGAAGGGCAGGCGACGATCAACGGCCAACTGGCTCCTGGCTCGGCGCGCCGCGCCACCGCGTTGTCCGCTTCGAGTCTGCTGCCCGTCGGTGACCACGTGCGACTCCAGGCTTCGCTCTGGGACAATCCGCCGATTGCGCACACGAGTTCGAACCAGCTGGCAAGCGTCGGCGTCGGTGCGACAGCGGTGTACGCGTGGTTTTGAAGCGCGCATTGGCGTGTGCGGTGTTGTTGCTCGGCTGCGCGCCGGCGCGAACACCAGCACCGCAGGCACTTCACTTCGCAGGCACTGACGGCCGCGATCACGCGCTCATCGAGCCCAGCGCCAGCTACACGCTGCTCGAGTTCTTCTCCGCCCATTGCCCCTGCCAAGCCGAACACGATGCGCGGCTCCGCGCGATCGCCGCGCGCGCGGCCCAGGTGGGCATCGCGTTTCGGGTCGTCGACTCGGAAGCGGATGCGATGTTCGCGCGCGACCGCGCGGAGGCGGCGGCGCGCGGCTATGAGTTTCCGATATTGCTCGATCCGGAAGGCCAGGCCGCACGCAGCCTGCACGCGCAATATGCGACTTTTTCCCTCATTTCCAAGGCCGACGGGCAGATCGTTTATCAAGGCGGCATCGATTCGGATCGCAGTCGACTGCACGCCGACGCCACGCCGTTTCTCGCTGACGCCGTCGCCGATCTCGTGCTCGGACGGCCCGTTCGAAGGCCGAGCGCGGAGGTACTCGGCTGCTCGCTTCGGCTGCGCTGACGAATTTGGCTCAGAAGCGTGGCCGTTTGAGGTATAGAAGCGCCTCGAATCGACTGGTCCTTGGACCAGTTCTTGGGAAGGTGGGAGATCATGAATGTAAATATCAAACGAGGGGCGTTCTTGCTTTTGACGGCTGCGATCGCGCAGGCCTGTAGCGACGCCGCGAAAGACGAGCCCGCGACCGGCGGCAGCGGCGGCATGGGCGGCTCGAGCGTATCCGGCGGTACGGGTGGCAAGGGTGGCAGCGGCGGCAGCAAAGCCGGCGCGGCGGGTGAGTCTGCGGCGGGACAGTCTTCACAAGCGGGCGAGGGTGGTGCGCCACCGGCTCAGGCGGGCGCGGGCGGCGCGAGCGAAGCGGGCGCAGGCGGCGAAGCGGGCAGCCTCGCTTGCGACGACAGCGTCGGCACCCCGGGCGACTGTGCCAAGATCGCGGACATCAAGAATTGCAACGGCGGTTTCGAGCAGAGCTACTGCACGGCAGCCGGGACGAACCTCAAGCCGAAGGAAGCGGCAGCCGCGGTCAGCTGCATGTTGGCTTTCACCGACTGCAACGTCGACCTCGTCTACACCTGCGTGAAAACGGCGCTCGGCAAGGCTTGCCCCGATCCGACAGCGGATGATTTCTGCGTGACCGCGCAGGCCACGTGCAATCCGCACGAAACGCTGACGGTTGCCGACTGTCACGCGCTGGTGGATGGCTTGAGCGCGACCGGTCTCGATAGCGTTCACTCCTGCGTGGAAAACGGCTGCACTTTCGGCCTCTGGTCGTGCGTCGAAAGCATCTAAGCTTTCCCAGGTGTTGATCGGGAGCGGCGGCTAAATGGTTTCCAAACGACCCGCACTGCCGCCGCCTCCCGCCTGGCACACTGAGCTCGACACCGTCGGTGTCACTGGCACGAACGGCAAGACGACCACGACGACGTACGTCGCCGCCGCGCTCTCGGTGCTGAGTCGGCCGGTCGCGCGCGTGACCACGGTTGGCTTCTTCGTCGGCGATGAACAGCTCGAGCTCACGGGCAGCTATGCTGCGTTCCTGCAAACACTCGCTAGCGCTCGGAGTCGCGGCGGGCGCCATGCAGCGATCGAGCTCTCGAGCGAGGCGCTCGGCTTGGGCTTCAGTTTGGCTTGGCCCTGTCGAGTCGGCGTATTCACGAACTTGACGCGCGATCACTTGGATCGCCATGGCAGCGCCGAGCACTACCTGGCGAGCAAGGCGCAGCTGTTCGTGCACTTGCCGGCAAACGGCGCCGCGGTGCTCAATGGTCGTGATGCGGCAAGCGCACTACTTGCGGAAGTGGTGCCCGAAGGCGTGCGAACACTTCATTACGGCGTGCCGAGCCGAGGTCAGCAGGTCGCGCCGCTCGACCTCGAAGCCGTGGCCGTGCGCGTGTCTTGGCTGGGAACGGAACTCGAGTTAGCCGCTTCGACGCAGTTGGGGCCAGTGCCAACGAGGCTCTCGATCCGCAATATCGGGCAGGTTTTCGCCGAAAACGCGCTGGCCGCGCTGACCGCGGCCATTGCCGCAGGCGTTCCCGCGGAACTCGCCGCTTCCGCGATCGCGGCCACGCCGGCAGTCCCCGGGCGATTCGAGATCGTACGCCGTGAACCATGGGTAGTGGTGGACTACGCGCACACTCCGGATGCGCTGCAGCGCACGCTCGAATGTGCACGTGAACTCTGCACGGGCAAGCTGAGCGTCGTGTTCGGCGCTGGCGGCGAACGCGATCAAGCCAAGCGCCCGATGATGGGGGAAGCGGCGCGCATCGCCGATCGCGTGTTCCTCACCAGCGATAACCCGCGTTCCGAAGATCCCGAAGCCATCGCAACGGCGATCCACGCGGGCCTAGTCGGGCACGCCGGCGTCGAATTCGTACTCGATCGCGCCGAAGCGATCCGGCGCGCCGTTCGCGACGCAGCCCGCGAGGACGTACTGATCATCGCGGGCAAGGGGCACGAAGCCGAGCAACAGATCGCCGGAGAAACACGGCATTTCTCCGATCGCGACGTCGCTCGCGATGCCTAATACGACCTGATCGGTCGGCGCGGTCGGACGGAACATCCCGCCCGACCGCTTCGACCGTTGCTTACTTGGCGACCGGATCGAGCTTGCCGAAGATGCCGTGCGCTTCGCCGCCCGGACCTGCGGTGAAGTACAGCGAACCGCTCAAGTCAGTCGTGCCAGTGGGCCCGACTTTGAGATCCCACAAGCCTTGGATCAAGAGCGAGCTGCCGGTTTCGTCGGTCAGTTCGCCAACGAGGTCGCCCGTGTCCTTGTCGTAGGCATCGATGGCGCCGTTGCCGAAATTGCCGACCAATAGCGCGTTCTCGGGGACGCCGAAGCCAGCCGGTGCCAGCGTCACGGCCCACGGCGAATTGAGGCCACCGCCGGAAATGAGCGTCTTCACGTACTTACCCGCGGTATCGAAGACACTCACGTAGCCGTTGCCGGCGCCCGACTCGTCGTCGGCCTTGTCTGCATCTTGCTTGGCGTAGGTCACGTACACGTTGTCGCCGATCGGCACGACGTTGAACGGCGCGAAGCCGGCGGGGATCGTGGCATCGACGAACGCGTCGGCCTTGGTGACCGGAGCGTAGTCGACGTCGAAGATGTCGACGCTGCCGTCATGGAAGTTGGCGGCCAAGAGCAGCTCGGTCGCGCCCGTTCCAACCGTGGCGAGCCCCTTATAGATGGCGGTGTCCTTCTTGGCGCGCTGGGTGTACGCGGCGCCCGAGGCCCAGCCCATGATCTGGCCATCTTCGGTGTCGATGATGAACTTGTCGCCCATGAAGTTCGCCGTGCTGTTGAACACCTGACCGGTGACCGGACCCGGATCGGTGCCGGTGACGGGCGCCACGGTCGGATGCACTGGCTTGATCGAACCGTCACCGCCGTAGACCGGCGTGACACCGCCGTGGTTGGAAGAGATCCAAAACACGCCCGCGGTCGGGTTGATGGCAATCGCCCAAGCGTTCAACAAGGTGGGGTCTTTGAACGCGGCGCCGTCTTGATCGGAAACCAGGTTCGTCTGCTTGACCGCGTATTCGCCGAGCGTGACGCCGCCACCAGCCGCGCCGCCTTCGCCTGCTGCTCCGCCTTCGCCGATCGGTGAGGTGCCGCCCTGCGTCGACGAGCCACCCTTACCGGCCGCGTTACCGGAACCGCCATTGGCGGATCCTGCCGTCCCGCCGCCCGACTGGCCAGCTTGCGAGCTACCCGCTTTGCCAGCGCTGCCCGCGCTCGGGGTGGCTGTGTCATCGCCGTCACTGCCGCAGCCGACGACGAGCGCCCCGCCCACGAACAGTGCCGACAGGGCGAGTGCCTGTAGGTTAGAAAACCGCTTTTCCATCCGTCGAGTCGTCATTTTTGTCTCCTCCAAAGCCCAAAGCGTGGAGCCGCCAGTGGCTGCCCCGTAATGCGGCCTGAGCGCCGCGCAATAGATACGTGCCTGTCCGGGTGCGGTTGCGATTCGGTGACGAATTCGCCTGAATCAGGCTCGATCGCGATCGCAGGTGTGTCCGTTTTGCGGTGCCGTGGCTGAAACTGGGGCGCCCCTGGCGTGGAAAAATAAATTCGCAACTCGTGTCGATCTCGAGGAACGTCGTTCGTCTCGAGGGTGAAGGTCGGCAATCAGCCGGCTGCCACCCCCAAGGAGAGATGACGATGCGATTCATGATGATCATGTTCCCGGGCCCGGATGCAGAAGCTGGCGTCATTCCGGACGAGAAAATCCTCGCGGAAATGGGGAAGTTCAACGAGGACATGGTGCGCTCCGGCGTGCTGCTCGCGGGAGAGGGCCTGCACCCGACGTCACAAGGAGCGCGCGTGCGTTTTCCCGGGGGCAAAGCCCAGGTGAGCGATGGCCCGTTCGCCGAGGCCAAAGAAGTGGTCGGCGGGTTTTGGCTGATCCAGGTGAAGTCGAAGGAAGAAGCCGTGGAGTGGGCGTCGCGCTGTCCGTCGCGGGGCGGTGAGATGATCGAAATCCGTCGCGTGTACGAGACCGAAGAATTCGCCGCCAGCGATCCCACCGGTGAGTTGCGCGAAGCCGAAGAGCGCCTGCGCAAGCAACTGGAGAAGCGCTGAGCTGACTCCGCTGGCGAGGTGGCAGCGCTGCCTCCTCGCCCTCGGTTACTGGCTGCAGGCGGCGCGTTGCTGGGGCTTGCTCGGATCGTAGCCGTCGTTCAGCGTGTCCAGAAAACACAGCAGGTCTTGCAGATTCTGCTCGCTGAGCGGCGGCCGAGCGCCGCGCGGACGGCCGTCGAGCGGTTTCTGGGTGTCGATGTTCGCGCGGTATTCCTGCGGCAGATCATCGAACTTTTGCACGCGGCCCCCCGAGTATTGAGTGGTGATCAAGCCATAGCTCGGAAAATCTCGGTCCGGGTGCGCTTTGGGTACGCCGCCCAGCGTGGGGTACCAAAGCTCGGGTAGGGTGTCGCGCGTGTTGTAGAAGCGCAGCGCTTGCTCGAGCGAATGGATGACGCCGTTGTGAAAGAACACCTGGCGAGCGCGCAGATTGCGCAGCGTCGGTGTCTTGAACATGCCGCAGAACTTGCGCTGCTCGGGCGTCGCGCGATGATCGTCGCGGAGCGGTCCGCAGATCCCCAAATCGGCTTGCCCCGCAGACGCGGCTGAGATCTCCGCATTGTGTGGCACGCCGATCGCTTCGAACGAAAAATCGGTAAACAGTCCAGAGCTGCCGCCGAGTCCCGCTCCTGGGAAATGGCACGAGGTACAATTGCCCGTCTGCGGGTCGGCGAAGACGCGAAAGCCGCGCGCCTCGGCGGCACTGAACTCGCCTCCGAGCTTGTTGCCCGCATGCAGATCGAACTTGCTCGTGTACGGATGGAAGCTCGCATCTTCCAGCTGAAAGGCCTGCAGGGCAATGAGCGCGCTGGCCACCGCGGGCTCGTCATCGGTGAGCCTCACCCCGGGAAATGCCCGTTGATAGAGCGCTTCGTAGCCGCCGCGGCGCAGCCGTTCCGCGAGCGCGTGGGCATCGCGATTGGCCATCTCGAAGGGCGAAAAGAGCGGGCCTTTGGCCTGCTCGGCCAAGGTGTTGGCGCGGCCGTCCCAAGCGAAGCCGCCGCCTGGACCCGGGGCGCTGAAGCCGTCTGGGTTGTCTAGCAGATCGGCGTAGGCGGGCGTGTACTCCTTGTACATCAGCGAAGGCACCGCGCGGATGCCAGGGCTCGTGCGGTCTGCTCCTCCGAGTTGCACGGCCCGATCGTTGGCCGGGCCATAGGCGTGAGCCGGGTCGTGGCAAGTGGCGCAAGCCATTTGGCCCGAAGCAGAAAGCGACGGATCGAAAAACAATTTCTTACCGAGTTCTGCTCGTGCACTCGAGTGCGCGGCGTTGCCCACGTGCAACGGAGCGACGGAAGGGACCGCTGACGCCGCGTGAGACTTCAGATCATCGGCCGCGGCGCCGCGCGCGTCGGTGCAGGCGGGTAGCGTCGGGATGAGCGCTATCGAGCCAAAAATAAGGGAAATTCTCAGGCTGAGCATGATTTCACGGCTCCGCAGTGAGCGAACGCGGAAGGGCCGAACCGCTCGAGTTCGACCCTTCCTTCACGATGACAGCGCTGCACGCGCAGCGCAGAGTGGTGCTACTTCTTGACTGCCCAAACGTTGACCTGGGTCGCGTCCGGACCCACTTGCAGCGGGCGGCTGTCGTCAGCCGTCGCTTTTTGCGTGTAGGAGGCCGGAATCACGTACGAGTGATTCATCGGGCGCACCGCGTCGAAGTGCGTGTCCGCGCTGCCCGCGTATTCCGGCAGGTTCAAGATGTTCTGCGCGATGAACTTCTCGGTGTACTTCGAGCGATTCATGTACGAGCCGTCTTTCGCGGGGTCGGCGAGCAAGAACATGTCCTGCAGGGTGCGCACGAACGAGAAGTGGCTGTACGGGTCGTTGTCGACGATGCCCTTCGGCGCGTTCGCCTGATTGCTGAGGATACCGAAGATGCTCTTCCCGTGGCCCTGATTGCCCTTGTTATACTGAGGATTCGTGACGTCGGGCGAGAACGTGCCGTCGGCGTTTTGAACGAGCGGGCTATTCGTGATGGTTTTGCCGGCCTTCCAACCGCAGCAGGAGTTGATGTCCGGAGCGGTTGCGTTGCCTTCGTCGAACATCAACACGATCGCGATCTTCTTCTGTGGGTTGTTCCACAGGGCAGAGGCTTGGATCTTCTTCACCAAGTAGTCGACGTAGTTGTCGCCGCGCGTGATGATGTTACCGCCGGTAGCCACTGGCACGTTGTTCGAGATGCTGCTGCAATCGCTCGCCGCAACCTTCGTGGTCGAGCCAGCGACGGTACCCTGCACCGAGATGCCGTGCATGTCGTCGCATTGGTCGGGGATCACGAAGTTCAATTGGCCCACGTTGCCGGTCTTCAGATCCGTGCCGAATTGGTCGGTGTCGTAGCCCGCTGGGATGGCATAAGCCGAGCTGTTCAAGAGCACGCTGTCCCATTGGCCGCCGCCGAGCGTGCGATTGCTGTACTTGAAATCAGCCTCGCTGCGTACGTTTTGGTAGGCCATGCCGGGGTGATGCTTGGTCTTGTACAAGCCGGCGGGCAGCGGCAAGAGCAGGTTCGGATTGCCGATTTGTGTCGTGTTGCCAGCGAGCGTTCCGGGCCCATACACGTTGTCGGGTGCGACGACCGCGGCGTCCGCCACGCTGTCGGTGCGGAAGTCTTGCCCGGGGTTGATCGACTCGCTGTACGTGCGCCAAGTCATGCCTGCCGCATTCATGGTGTTGAACAGATTGGGCTTGCCGGTGATGTTGTGATTCGTGCCCACGGCTTGCGTACACGTCGCGGCGAACGGCGAGCTGCCCAAGCCCGGCTGAGTCTTGTCCGGCACGGGCAAGTCTTGCACGGCGTTCGGGCCGGTCGCATCGCAGTTCCATTGTGAGTCATCGGTGATGCCGAAATCGTCGGCCCCGCCGAGTGCGGTGTAGTTCGGCTCGCTCGGATTGCCGGTGGCGTAGTAGCTCGCCGCTTGATTGCCCGCGCGCAGATAGCCGTTGATTTTTGGGGCAAAAGCCGAATTCAAGATGGCTTGTGACGACTTATTTTCGAGCATCACGATGAAAATGTGGTCGTAGCGGGGGATGCCTTCCACTGCGAATGCCGCTTGTTCAGCCTGAGGGAAGGTGATGGGCTTGCGTGTCTCCGCGGTCGTCGCCGTGGCGGGGGTAACTCCGGCGAGGCCCGTGAGTTCTGGGTCGCCGCCCGGAACCGCCAAGGCGTCCGGGTACAGGTCGCCGCGATCGAGCTTGGTGATGGCGTAGCGGAAACGGTTGCCGAGCACGTTGGCTTCGCGGAGCGCGGCCGTCTTCACCGGACCGGTGAGCGTGCTCGGGTCGGCCGTTACGTCGCCGACGTTTGCGCCCAAGCGCGTCGCGAGATTTTGTTTCTCTGTCGCGTAGTCGCTGCCGTTGGCTTCCATGGTGCGTACGATCTCGCTCGACAGCGCACCGATCACCACGCCCGCGCCTTGTTCGGTGGCTTGCTCCAAGGAAACCCGAAACACGTTGCGAGAGGGGTTGGCGGCGCCGTTGGCGGTGTTGACCGCGCTCGTGCCGATATCGGCGATCAACGCCGAAGGTGCCTGCAAAATCAGGGAAAAATGGCCGGTTGCGTCGGTCGTCGCGGCCGTTTCGCCCGCGTCGCAAGCGCCGTTGCCGTTCCCGTCTACGCACACTTTCGCACCCTGATAGTAGCCCGCGATGACGACTGGATCAGTCGGGCTGCCGGGCACGAACGCCGTGCTCGTGACGACGCCTGAAGCGGTCTGCGAACAAGTGACACTGGTGCTGAGGACATCAGGGCAACCCTTCGCCGTGTCGCCATCGGAGACCGTCAGGGTGATGGTCGAAGTCCCGACGCTGGTGCAGGTGAAGGTTGGATTCTGCGCAGAGGCATCGCTGAGCGTGCCCGAGGTGGCCGACCATTGGTAGCTGACGGCCGCTGGGCCCTTGTCCAAGTCGTGCGCGGCGCTGGAGAGGGCGATCGTGCTGCCGACGTTGACCTGGCTCGGGTTGGCCGAGAGCGCATCGATGACCGGACAAACGTTGACCACGCCGTTGACGCCGATGCTGCCCGTGCGCGGCGCTTCGTGACAATCGAGTGCGACGGTCACGGAGGTCGTCGTGCGCACGGTGACGTTGAATGTGGCGGAGCCGGCGCAGGCCGTCGTGCCATCGGTTGCCGTGCTGGTGAGGCTGATTGCGTAGCCACTTCCCGCTGGAATTCCGCCGATGGTCGAGCTGAACGCCGTCGCCGCCGAGAGGTCGAGCGTCCCGCTCTTGCTGAAGCCTGCCGGGCCGGTGATGGTGTAGTTGACCCGGTTCAGCGTGATCCCTGCGCCCGTTTGCAGGGCGAGCCCGATCGATCCGCTCTTGTCGGCACTCTGCCCCGCCTCGGGAGCGGCGCCGTTGCCGGAGCAACCGCTGACGGCTGCACACGCGCCGACCGCTGCCAACGCTAGAAGCGACACTCTGCTGAATGACTTTCTCACTTAGACCTCCGAAACCTTCGCCAACGGTTGAAACCGTGAAGCGCCGACAAATGCTGTGCGGCGCGCGCGCAGCTCTACAAGAGTCGCGCCAACGGCGGTTCGGCTTCGGAGTGAGCGGCGTCGCTCGCCCAATTGCGGAAGATCGGGAGCGCTTCAGAACGGCTCGTCCGATCGGTGCCTGTGCGCGGACTCCGAAATTCGGAACGCGAGCCACCGACTATCGGAAATTGGATCGCGCTTCGGTCGCGTGTGACATGAAAAAGTGCGAGATTCGTCGCCATTTCGTGACCTGACGCTGGGCACACGAGCGCCTCGTCCGCGCCTTGCAACGCTCGAACGCAGCACCCGCCCTGTCGCGCGGGACAGGAACAAGGACGCTCAGCTCCGGTATCGGTCAGTACGTACTCAGGAGCCTTCGGGCTTCTTGTGTTCTCCGCGAGGAGGCAGGCAGGCAATGCGTCCGTCGCTACCCGCCGCGCACTTCGCGTCGATTGACTTGTCGTGGAACTGCACGGTGCAGGCGTCGCCCACGGCTTTGCCCTGACAGGCGTCGAGTGCTGCCTGCGGCACTTCGTGCGGCTTGTGCTCGCCACCTTTGACCGCCTCTCCCGTGGAGTCGACCGACGCGGGCTCGTCTCGGTTCTCCGATTTGTTGCAGCCGATGCTCACGAGGACTGCCGCCGAAATCAACCAGACGCCGGACCAACGGCTCGAATTTGCCATGTGAGTACAGATAGCGAGCGATCGTGAGCCAGGTGTTGCTGGCTTGTTTGAGTTTGTTTTGGGTTCCTTATTGAAAATGAAAATCGTTTTCAGTTGACGGGGTGGTGAGGGCAGAGGTACATGGCGAATCGAACTTGATAATCGTTTTCAAATTCAATAAGGCCGGTGGGCCTGAAGCCTGGGAGTACGAATGTTGCGTAAAAATAGCTATGAATGGGCGACGCGGCGGGCGTTGGTGGCGGCGCTCGGCGCCGGGGTGGCACTGGCGGCGCTGAACGGCTGCAGCTCGGATGACGACGTGGCGGCCGCGTCGCAGGGGGGCGTCTCCGGCAACGGAGGCAACGGAGGCAGCGGAGCCAGCAGCGGTGGGGTGAGCAGCGGTGGGATCGCAGGTAAAGCGGGCGCGGGTACTGCGGGTACTGCGGGTTCGAGCGAGATCGAAGTGGGCGACGCGGGCGCAGGCGGCAGCCCGGTCGTCGACCTGCACTTGAGCGCCGCTGCGACACCGTCGATCTTGTCCATCACGGCCGGCGGACACGACCGTTTTTACGGCGTGACCTTCGACGCGGCCGAAAACATCTTCGCCGTCGGCGTCACCGCGCCTTCCACCGCGAAGGACGCTGATTTCTCGACGGTCGTGGCCAAGTTCACGCCCTCGGGAGAGTTGGATGAGAGCTTCGGGGTCGACGGCTACGCGATTCGCAACTTGGCCGTTGGCACGAGCGGCGAGCTGGCTAGAAACATCGTCGTACAATCGACGGGCAAGATCGTGGTCGTCGCTACCATCGAGCACACCGCTGCGACTGATGTTCGAGATCGCGACATCGCGTTGGCGCGCTTTAATCCCGATGGCCAAAAGGACGCCACTTTCGGCACCGATGGCATCGTGACCTTGGACTTGAGCGACGGCGTTGCGCTGTCTGCGACCTCGTATTTGGCCGATAGTGCTTGGGGCCTTGCCCTGTATCCGGACGACCGCTTGGTGGTGAGCGGCGGGCTCGTCAGCAGCCGCGGTACGGACACCGATTTTGCCGTCGTGCGTTTGAGTGCCGATGGCGTGCGTGACGCGAGCTTTGGTTCGCAGGGGTTGTTCACGCTCGATACGCTGGTCGGAACCGTGAGCAACAACGCGAGCCCGCGCAATCTCACGCTCTTGCCCGGAACCGCGGGTATCATCGGTGCAGGCTATCAACCGGTCCCCGGCTTCGACACCAAGCCCGTCGTTTTTCACGTGACGGATGACGGCAAGCTCGATGCATCGTTCGGCGTGTCCGGGGTGTTCAGCGAAGCCGTGCTCACTGAGCAAACCGAGACCTATGCGGCGATCGCACAGAGCGATGGAAGACTCGTCACCACCGGTTACGGCCGTGAACTCAGCACCGAGACCACGGATATCGTTTCGATGCGTCTGAACGCGGACGGGACGCGTGACTCGAGCTACGGCGATGCGGGCATCTTGCGCTTGGATATTGGCGGATTCGGCGACAATTCACGCAAATTGCTGGCACTCCCGGACGACGGCTTGGTGCTCGTCGGGGGCGGCCGCCCGACGGCAGACAACGTGGACGGAGTCGTGGTTGCGCTCACCGCCGATGGTCGACCCGACACTCGGTTTACGGGCAGTGGTTTCGAACTGTTCGATCTCGGTGGCCCGGCAGACTTCATCTGGG
>Ga0105245_10004321_pt1 | contig 12576 bp, 10 predicted proteins | sample KBSM54metaG_FD_81523 | JGI IMG/M metagenome (GOLD analysis project Ga0105245, IMG submission 81523) | Miscanthus rhizosphere microbial communities from Kellogg Biological Station, Michigan, USA - KBS M5-4 metaG | ecosystem: Host-associated > Plants > Roots > Rhizosphere > Soil | place... | reverse complement strand
TCTGCTGATCGAAACCGACCAGCTCTTTGTAGGCGATCGTGATCGCCGCGAACGTCACCGGTACCGTCACCAGCAGCCCCACAATCAGGCACAGGAACCCGAGCACGTTCACGAAGAACGCCAGGATCAGAAACATCGTGAAGCCGAAGTAGTCGCGCCTCACCACGTTGTGGCTAGCCTGCATAGCCGGCCAGAACTCCAGGCGCTTGTCCACGATAAACAGGTAGGTGAATTTGTACATGGCCGCGATCACCAGAGCCGGAATAATCAACGCCAGCGCTCCCAGGAAGGTGAATAGGCCGATCAGCAGCGACGCCACCAGCGAGTGCAGAAAGAAATTAAACCCCTTGAAGAAATCCCCGATCTCAGGATTGCGGCCGCTGAGCTTCTTCATCGTGTAGATGTGGAAACCCGCAATCAGGGCTCCTTGAATGAAGGGCACGCCGCTAAGTACAAAGAACAGGAACGCGATCAGGACATAGTTCCCCAGGTCCGCTTGGACCAGGGCCCATCCCTCGCTGATCCACCGTCCCGGCCTGGCCTGTGGTATTGAGACGGATGTCCAGGAGGTCGCTGGTTTGAGTGCTCCTGCCGTTGGCGCCGCCCCCGGAAGTGCCTGTCCACAACTCGGACAGAATCGAACATCCGATCCGACGGAAGCGCCACAGCGATGGCAGAACATACGATCCCTCCCCAAAATGGATCTGCAAAACAATACGAACGATCCGGTCCTGCTGTTCGCTCTAAAATGCTTCAGGCTGAAGGTTCAGTTTAGAATACATCTTATGTCTACTCTTGCCTCTGCCGCCCCGGATCCCGGCCGCATCTTCGAGACGCTCAATGCTTTCCAGCAAACGGAAGCCTTAAAGGGGGCGCTCGATCTCGACATCTTCACCCATATTGCCGGGGGCGCTTCGAGCGTCGCCGAGATCGCCGGGCGCGCTCAGGCGTCGGAGCGGGGGATTCGCATCTTGTGCGATTACCTCACGATTCACGGGTTCCTCGGTAAAACCGACGGCCGTTACTCCAATTCGCCCACGGCCGAAGTGTTCCTGAACAAGCGCTCGCCGACATACATCGGCTCCATGGCTACGTTCCTGGCCGACCCGACGCTTATGGAATGCTTCCACGACATGGCCGGATCCGTGCGCAAAGGCGGCACCGTGTCGAAAGGAACCCTGGCTCCGGAGGATCCGGTTTGGGTGGTATTTGCCCGCGCCATGGCGCCCTTCATGGCGGGGACGGCTGAAATCGTGGCGAAGATCGTGGCGCTTCCGGGAGCGGCGGCCCAGAAGGTTCTGGATATTTCCGCCGGGCATGGCATGTACGGCCTGATGGTGGCCAAGGCGAATCCTGCGGCGCAAATTTACGCGGCTGACTGGGCCAACGTTCTGGAAGTCGCGCGCGAGAATGCGGCCAGGTTCGGACTCACAGAACGCTTCCACACGATTCCGGGGAGCGCATTCGACTCTGACCTCGGCTCGGGCTACGATCTGGTGCTGGTGCCGAACTTCCTGCATCACTTTGATCCGCCCACCAACGTCAAGTTTCTGCGGAAACTGCGCGGCGCCATGAAGCCCCGAGCCACGCTGGCGATCGTGGAGTTCGTCCCTAATGACGATCGCATCTCACCGCCCATGGCCGCCGCCTTCAGTATCCAGATGTTGGGTGGCACCGACGCGGGCGACGCCTACACATTCCGCGAATTCAGCGGCATGCTGAGCGAAGCCGGTTTCAGCGGCATCCAGCAGCAGCCGCTTGTGCCCACGCCGCAGACACTGGTCTCGGCGCAAGCATAGTTTTGTTGGACAATTTAGTCTGCGTTCAAGATGAAAACCCGTGTGTCCTTTCGGCCCGCCAAACCTGGCGAGATGCCGTCCATCCGCGCGCTGCTGAAGCTCTATCCCCAGCAGCTTGCGCAGAAGAACCTGCCGGGGATCTCCTCGTTCATCGTGGCGGCTTCAGGGGACCGCATCGTAGGCTGCTGCGCCCTCCAGATCTATTCCAAGCGGATGGCGGAAGTGCGCAGCTTAGTGGTGCATCCCGATTTCCAGGAACAGCGCATCGCGTCGCGACTGGTCGAGCTCTGTAAGCAGCGGGCGCGCGAGCGCGGAGTCAAGGAGCTGTTCGCGGTAACCAGTGAGACGAGCTTTTTCGGGCGAGCCGGCTTTGCCACCTTCCGCCGCGAAAAGATCGCGATGTTCTTCGACGTCAGCCGAATGTAGTTAGTCGCACGCTTCGGTGATACAAATCGACTCCAGCGTACGCCCGACCGGAGGCGCCGGAAGCCCTGCGGCAATCATTAATTTCCGCAGCAGCAGCCCGGTTTCCGGATGTGCGATGGCCGATTGCACGCCGACGCGGACCAGGCCATCGGCGTAATCCACCGGTTCCCAGGTGTGGACGGCCAGCTTGCCGCCGCGGTTGTCCGTGTTCCCGTAATCCCGTATGTTGAGCTTGGCCCCGTGGTCTACCAGGAGCTGTGCGACCGCGGTGGCCCCTTTGTGCGCCGCGCCGTGCAGCGCCACGCGACCGGTGTCGGCCTGCGCATTCGGGTCCAGCCCCAGGTCCAGCAGCAGTTTCACCGCTTCCAGCGTTTGTTCCGGCGACCACTCATACGTGATCCCCTCTACCCAGCCGATTCCGGCCGCTACCTGCAGAGCCGTGACGTGCAACACGGTGTCGATCTTGGGATCGGCTCCATGGGCCAGCAGAAGCTTCATCAGGGGGACGTCGCCGGATTGGGATGCGCGCAGGAACGCTGTCGCGCCATTCTCGTCCAGCCACTGGTTGGTGAAAACCGTGCGCGTCTCGGTGCTGTCCTTCAGGCGGGCGTTCACTTTGGCGCCTTTTTCCAGCAGGAGCTTGATGTAGTCCAGATGATCCATGTCGCCCTTGCGCACGGGATAATCTCCGGATTCGATATTGCGGTTGTCGGTCGCCAGATATAGCGGCGTCCACGCGCCCTTGTTGGCGAGATTGACGTCGGCGCCATGATCCAGCAGATACGCTCCCAGCTTGTAGTAGCGATTCTGTGTGGCCACCAGCAGGGGACTCCAGCCATACCCCGTAACCTGGTTGATGTCCGCACCCGCGGCCAGCAGAACCTTGACCGATTCCAGGTCGTTGGAGCGAACGGCATACACCAGCGGCGTCAGCGCTCCACCATCTTTCACCGCCGCTCGTCCGCGGCCGCCTCCGCCGAAACCGAATGCGGCGGCTGCGGCGTCGTCTGTGAAATCCGCAGCTTGATCCGTTCCGTCAGCGCCAGGCTGTGCTCCTCCGGCTGCCGCACCGCCCCGGCCGCCCCGGCCACCGCCTCGACCAGCCGGCGTCGCTGCTGCACGGCCTCCGCCCAAAGGCGGCGAGGCCTGTCCCGCAGCCCGCGCTGCACCCTGCGCTGCGACCTGCTTTCTCGGGTCGCTGGATTTTCCCAGGGCCGGGCCTCTTCCGCGTTCCACCAGAGCCGATTGCGCCTTGATGTTCGCACCCCGTTCGATCAGCAACTTGATGGCGGGAGCATGGCCTTCATCCGCGGCCCACATGAGTGGCGTGGTTCCGCGCAGAGTCTCTACCGCATTCACATTCGCGCCGCGATCCAGCAGAACCCGGATGGTATCCAGGTTGCCCGTGCGCGCCGCTTCCATCAGAGGCGTCCTCCCCAGCGGGAGTTTCTCGTTGGGATCCGCGCCTGCTTTTAGCAAAGCAGTGACAATAGGAGCGTCACCGTTGACGCTCGCCAGCCACAATGGCGTGGCGCCCTCGCGGTTGGCGGCCTTCGGGCTGGCGCCTGCTTTCAGCAGCTGATCCAGCATCTCTTTATCGGATTTGAATACCGCCCAGTGCACCGCCGTCGCCCCGTCGGCCTGCGGAGCATTCACATCCGCGCGTTGCTCCAGCAGAGTCTTGAGAGCCGCCTTGTCGCCGCGCATGGCCGCGTCCGCGACGTCGGAGCGTCCTGCGGCAAAGCTGACGATACACGCAGTCAGAAACAGCGCAATTACGGTCCGCCTCATAGATTCTCCAGCCGGCCTGTGCTGTCGCCGATACTGTCCTGGTGAATGTCGAACATGTCCAGCACGCTCAAGAGCAGATTACCCGTCGGCACAGTTTTGGTCGGATACGCCAGATGGCGGCCGCCTTTGAGCTTTCCGTTCATGCCGCCGACCAGAACGTGCGGCACATCGTAGTGGACGTGCTGATTCGAGTTCCCCATGTTGCTGCCGTACAGAACCAGCGAATGATCCAGCAGCGTCCCGTCGCCGTCCGGAGTCTTGGACATCCGCTCGATCAGATGGGCCAGCATCTTGACGTGATACTGGTTGATCTTCGATAGCGTGGCGATATTCCGGGGATCTTCGCCGTGATGCGACACGCCGTGGAAACCCGCGGTGGGCGCTTCGCTCGCCGGATACGTCCTGCCCGTCAGGTCGCGTGCGAAAAGCAGCGTGCCTACGCGCGTAATGTCCGCCTGGAACGCCAGCGCCATCAGATCGAACTGCAGCTTAATATGCTCGTCGAAGGTTTGCGGCACGCCGATCGGCACGCTCATATCGGTGGGAGCCACAGTCGATGCCTCCATCGCGATGTGCAGCCGGCGCTCGATCTCGCGCACGTTGTCGGTGTAGTTGTCGATCCGGGAGCGATCGGAGGCGCTCGATTCACCGCGCAGACGGGTCAGGCTGCTGGTCAGCGAATCCAGAATGCTGCCGTCCCGCTTCCTTCGTTTGGCGCGCTGCTCTACCGTGCTGCCGTCTCCGAACATACGCTCGAAGACCACCTGCGGATTCAATTCCATCGGCAGCGGGTCGGTCGGCGTGGCCCAGGAGATGGTGTTGGTGTAGGTACAGCTGTATCCTTCGCCGCAGTTGCTCGAATTCGCTCCGGGATCCTCGACCGCCAGCTGCATGGACGGCATCAGGTTCCCCTGGCCGATTTTCTGCGCGATCAGCTGGTCGATGGTGGTTCCCACCTGGACATCCGCGCCCGCGGTTTTCTTGGGTTTCACCGCACACATGAAGGCGGCAGCCACCCAGTGGTCCGCTCCCGTCGCGCCCGGAGGCGGTTCGGCCGAGCGGGAATGCAGGCCGCTCATGATCACAGTCTGGTTCACGAACGGTTCCAGTGGTTTCCAATTGAAGGGGAGAGTAGCCTCCAGCTTGCCTTCCGTGCCGGGGACCCAATAGCCGGGCGCCATGCCGTGCGGCACGAAGCAGCCGACAAATCGAGGCTTCGGTGTGGCCGCGGTTTGCGCCAGCGCCGTCGAGGCCGGAATCATCGCGTCCAAAAGGGGCAGCGCAAGCGTCGCGCCGGCGCCGCGCAGAATAGTTCGCCGGGACATGTGCTTCTTCGTGATAAACGTCATGGCTGTCTTTCTCCTAAAATTAACGGGCTGCGCGTGTCTGAACGCCGCCAGGTGTATTCGCGCTCTCGGGTACCTTCATGTTCATCTGGAATGCGGGACTCTTCACGATACCCATCACCACCGAAGAGAACTTGTAATTGCTGCTTGCCGCATCGCGCACGATCGACCGCACCACGGGCATGTCTTCATACTCCACGCCGCGGCCCAGCGAGTAGGTCATCAGCTTCTCGGTGACCACCCGAGCGAATTGATCCGAGTGGCGAACCAGCGACTCGCGCAGACTTACCACGCCGTCCACCTTGGTTCCGTCCACCAGAATTCCGGTTGCATCAATCGGGCTGTCTCCGTCCTGTGTTCTCCAGGACCCGACAGCGTCAAAGTTCTCGAGCGCCAGGCCGATCGGCTCAAAGATCTTGTGGCACGATGCGCAGGACGGACTGGTGTGATGCAATTCCATGATCTCGCGCATGGTCGGCGCCTTCGCATTGCCTGTCGAATCCACCGGCCTTTCCTTGATGATCGGTACGTTTGGCGGCGGGTCCGGCGGGCTGACGCCCAGGAACGTTTGCAGGAACCACTTGCCTCTGGCAACCGGAGAAGTTCGCGCCGCATTCGACGTTACCGTCAGAAGCGCTCCCTTGCCCAGCAGCCCGCGGCGGTAATCCAGCTCGGCCGGCAGCGTCACTCTGCGGAACTGCGGGCCGTAGATGTTGGGGATTCCATACTGCTTTGCCAGCCGCTCGTTTACGTATGTGTAGTCCGCGGTCAGCAAATCCAGAATGCCGCGATCCTCGTGCACCACGCTGCTGAAGAATAGTTCGGTCTCGCGCTGGTAGGCCGCCCGCAGGTTGTCGTCGAAGTCCGGAAACAAATTGACCACCGGCTCGCTAGCCTTGAGCGACCGTACGCCCAGCCACTGCCCAGTGAAATTGCTGATCAGCGCTTCCGATTTTGGATCCGCCAGCATGCGCCGAACCTGTTTCTCGAGTACGGCCGGATCTTTCAGCTTGCCCTGCGCCGCCAGGTCGATCAACTGATCGTCGGGGACGCTGCTCCACAGGAAGAACGACAGCCGGGATGCCAGCGCCAGATCGCTGATGCGGTAGGTCTTGCCGGCCGACAGTCCGGCCGGTTCAGGCTCCAGGCGATACACAAATTCCGGATCGGCCAGCACGCGCTGCAGCACCGCTTCGATACCGTCATCGAAAGTTCCGCCGTCGGTTCGGCCCGACTGATAAAACTCCATCAGACGCGATACGTCCGCGGATGTGGCCGGACGGCGAAACGCATGCTTCACCAGCGACGAGGCGATGTTGCGCGCGCACGCGGCTTCATCCTTTGCAGCCGCCGGTTTACATACGAAGATCTTCTGCCGCGCTGACGTATCACTCGCCCCTGCCGCGTTGTAGGGACCTTCAATCCACACCTGGCCCACATGCGGATAGAACAGGAACCCCGGTATCGATCCCGGCGTGTTCATGGTCCGCTGGAACGGTCGGTTCAGCTCGCTGCCGGGCACATCGTTGGTCGCCAGGAACGTGACACCCACTCGGTGCAGTCCGGCTTTCACCTTGATGCGAGGCGTTGATTTGCCATTGCCGGTGGTGTTCGAAATTTCCTTATCCCAATCGAACAGCTTCACCCGGTCGCCGTCCACGGTGACTTCCAGTTGCTCGCCCTTAACACCGCCCAGGACAGCCTGGAAGTAACCCGTGACGCCTTTCACCTTGAAGGTATATTCGCCATCGGCCGGGAACTGATAATTGATCAGGATGCCGCCGCGCGTTCCGAACGGCAGCCCTTCAATGTGATAATTCTGCGCGGTATCCGCGGGCACTTCGAAGACGGCCTGCGTCGGAGCCGACACGTCGCCGATCGCCAGCCGGCTGATTTTTCCCGCAGCCGACAGATACGCTTCCATCAGCGCCGGCGATAGCGTCAGCGCTCCTGCGATGTTGTCGAACCCTCGCGTCGAATCGTCGGCAGGCAGGAATTTTGTGGCGTCCACTTCCAGCGCCAGAACGTCGCGAATCGCATTGGTGTATTCGGTGCGATTCAGGCGGTGCATGCCGGGCGGGATTAGATTGGGCGTCGCGGTGCTGTCGAGTTCCTTTTCCGCGAAAGAGATCATGGACTCATACACCGCGGCATCCGGACGAGGCATGCCTGAAGGAGGCATCATTCCGGCGCGCAGTTTGCGAACCACTTTTTCCCACACTTCGGCGTGATCGTGCATCTGCGCCGGGTCCAGCACATCCAGCGAAAGTCCGCCGGTTTTCAGGCGCTGGTTGTGGCAGGTGACGCAGTACTTGTCCAGCAGGGCGCGCTCAGCCGCGGCAGACGTTGCCAGAGCGGGCGCCGCAGGGGTCTGCGACCGGCCAATTTGGAGATAACCCGGCACCGCGACCAGCACAATTGCGGCCGCGAGGCCCAATAAACGGGTCGAATTCGAATGCTGCTGCCTGCCGCGCCGGCCCCGAAACCCGCTTTTTCCAGTACTCATTTGGCCCCCTCTAGAGAAATGCGGTCGTCCGCGGGCTCCCGGGGAGCGAACCCAGGGCCTCTAAGCAATGTAATCAATAGTTTCGCCGGACGCAAGCCCTCCCCTCCCTATGGCAGACCGAAGATGTTAGAATCGCCCAGGCAAGGAGACCTTTGTGCGACTTCTCGTGTTGTTGTTTCTAGCCGGCGCCGCTCTGGCCCAGGCGCCCGTCGCGCCGGCCCCGGTTCCCGAAAGATTCCTGAAATCGGTCGGAACCATGAGCGAATTGATGCTCGATCTAATCTTCCCGACCTCGAACGAGGTCTTCTATGTCGGACGGAACGAGAACAAGACTCTAAAAGACTGGGACGATCTGCGGAACAATGCGCTGATGCTGGCAGAATCGGCCAACCTCCTGATGGCGGATAACCGTGCCAAAGACCAGGATCGCTGGATGAAGGATGCCAGGCTGCTCTGGGAGGTCGGCAACAAGGCCTTCATAGCCGCTAAAGCCAAGAATCTGGATGCTCTCAAGGCTCTGAATGATGACCTGTATGAAGCCTGCCAAAGCTGCCACGAACATTATCGTCCCGGCTACCGCCGGCGTCCCTAATATCATGATGATGCGCACCGCAATCCTTTTCGCGTGTCTGGCCGGCGGAGCTAGCGCCCAGTGGATTCACTATCCCGTGCCAGGAACTCCGCGCACCGCCGACGGCAAGCCCAACTTGACCGCTCCCGTGCCGAAGGCTCCCGACGGCAAACCGGACCTTTCCGGCATCTGGTTGCGCGTTCGCCCCGCGGGATCGCCCGGTGGACCTGAATTCGGGAATACCGTCACGTACTATATGGCTCCAGGCGCCACTGTCCCGTTGCGTCCCTGGGCGGCAGAGTTGCTAAAGAAGCGACGCTACGTGGACCTGGGCGGCGGCCGGCCGTCGGAAGCCTGCTTGCCGCACGGCATTATCGGCGGCATGTTGCCCACCGTTCCTTTCAAGTTGGTGCAGCATCCCGGTCTCACTCTAATGCTCTACGAGCAGTTGAATCATTACCGCCAGATTTTCACCGACGGACGCACTTGGCCGGACGACATGCAACCCTCCTGGTATGGATATTCGATCGGCTACTGGGAAGGCGATACGTTCGTGATCGACACGCAAGGCTTCAATGACAAGACCTGGCTGGATGACAGCGGTCACCCGCACACCGAAGCCATGCGCACCTACGAGCGCTTCCACCGCATCGATTTCGGGCACATGAACCTGGAGATCACCATCGACGATCCCGTAGCGTACACGGCGCCCTGGACAGTAACGCTGCATCTCGAATTGATGCCGGATACAGAAATGATCGAGGACGTGTGCGACAACGAAAAAGACGCTGCGCACTACGACGCGTTGCACCGGTAGCGTCTTCAAGGCGCGATCGAATGGGCACGAGCGGTAACCGCCCGTAACGCCCGCCGCAGCGGAGTTCGCCCGGCAAGCCGCAGGCCGCCCGAAAGTGCTCTGGCCGGAACCGGTGGATCCGATCCCCAAATCTGCGCCACGGATTTCACTGCGCCATCATCCATCTGGTAGAACACCCGGTCGGGCCATTCCCTCCAGCCCAGTCCGTGCGCATCGTAGGTGCCCAGCACATCCATTACGTTTTGAATGATTCGCGTCACGTGGCCTTCGCGGTAGCGCGGCGTGATCAGCACGTCGCTCTGTCCGCTGCGAATTTCAGCCGCGAACTCGGAAAACGTCCGTGCTCTGGTCAGATTGAGAACCGCGTTCGGCTCGATGGCATGACGATCGCCGCCGGATATCAGGGGCTTTGACCAGGCTTGCCCCAGAAGGATTGCCTGGCGATTCTCGCTCCAAGGCCGAAGGCCGTTCAGCTCAAACGCGTCGATGAACTCGCCGCATCGGCCCAGCAGTTCGAGAACAGCCGCGCGATGCATCTCGAATCCCACGCCCTTCTCGTCCCACATCGGATGGTTGAAGACGATAAGCGTACAAGGGTTGCTGTGCAGTCCCGACAAAAGTTCAGAGGGACCGTCCACTCCACCGAAACCGGCACCTTGCGGGTCGCGTCGATCGCCTGCAGCGATATGGGCGCCTCAATATCGTCGTGATCGGTCAAAGAGACGATGGGTTTCAGGCCCAGATTTTGGATTTGATCGAACTCCACCGTATAGGCATCCAAAGGAGCCAGCGGCGGCGTCCACCATCCTTTTCCCAGGTCCAGTTCCATCCCGTAAACGGTCCGGAAGCGCCGTTCCGTATGCCCTAAGGCCATCCGGAGCAGGGCGGAATGGCCCGCGGCTCGATAGAACAAGTCGAGCGATTCGCGCGAATGCAAAGTATGCGAGTGCAGGGAAACGCCCGCTCCGTAGGACTCTGCTGAAAAGCCGGGTGACCACTGAAGGTGTATCCGCGTTGCCTTCATGCCCCGAGCTTGCCGGAACTATCTTTAGAGCTCGTGTATAGCGCGTGAATCTTTTATGAAACACTTTCGGTGTTAAATGATCCGAAATAGTGGGGGCGCCCGCAACACAACTGTCATCGGGTTGTAATACAAGGGTAGTATTCTGACCGGATCGCGGCGAAGATAAGCCACACACATCATGAGCAACAGGAGAGGCGAATGAAAACAAAGAAAGCGATAAAACGATTGACCAGGGTGGAGAAGCTGCTCGCCGAGGTCCAATCCCACTATTCTGCGCTTGAAAAACCCCTGGGGGAATTGCTTTCATCCGCGAAAGCCTCCGTCCAGGGCATCAAGGATTCGATTGCCAAGTCAATCAAGGCCAAGCCTGACTCCAAAGCCGCGAAATCCAAGAAGGTCGGCAAGAGTAAACACGGCAAAAAGAAAGCCGCCACCGCCAAGGCGCAAAGTGACCGCAAGGTGGCCCCTGCCGTCGCCCAAAAGCGTCCGGCCAAGCGCGCAGGTTCCCGCACCCGAAAGTCCGCGTCAGCCAAGCGGCCGAACGTGTCGGCATCCGATGCCGGAATGGCCGCAGTCACCATAGCCAGCTAACGGTCCCAATTCGGCGAAGCTGAAGGCGTATGCCCGCCTGCAAGGGTTCATTCCGCGCGCTGTTGCTGTTCGACATCGCCGAGGAAATCGACTTGGTCGCGCTGCGCGGTTTGCTTTCCGCCGCGCCTCCCGCCCGGTCTCCGGATTTTAAGCTGCCCGCGCCTGGTTACGTTCGTTTCGAACACCCGCCTGTCGTCGAAACGTGCGAACCCATTGAGCTGGCTACCGGTGAACAGGCCGACGCCCGCCTGCGGTATTTCGACTATGGCGTCGTCAGCCTGGAAATCATGATTCGCTTTCAGAGCGAATGGTCCGGCGTCATCGACCTTTCCAATCGCTGGATCGAGGCCGGCGAAGTGGAGCAGCGCGGACTCAAAACCGCCCGCAAGCACGTGGAGCGGCTATACTCCGCTTTGCGAAAACCCTACGCGGAATGGCTCGACGAGGCCTATTACGTTGTCGAGCTTCGCGAGGTCCTGGACCCTGCCGGCAACGTGCTCACCGGCGGGCAGTTGATCTCCGATTACGGACGGGAGATCAGCCAGGTGATTCGCGGCGAGGCCCAGCCGCTTTCGGTCGCCGAGCAGAGAGAAGTGCTCTCTTCCAGCATGTCCTACTATCCGACGGATCTTCTCGTCGTCGGCTGGCTGGCGGCGATTGTGTATGACACTCCTCAGGGCGCGGCCCCCGTCATTGAGCTGCTGGAGTATGCCAATACGCAGCTTCTGGAATATCGCCGCTATGACGAAATCCTGACCAATTTATTGAAGGATGCCCGTGTTGCGCTGGAGCGCCAGGGTGGAGTTCTCTCCCGCTGGAGATTGGCTCGCGCCGCCGAACAATTGAATCGCCTGCGCCTCGAAACCATGGAGCTGACGGAGCGCACCGATACCGCTATTAAATTCCTGAGCGATATGTTCTACGCGCGGGCGTATCGCCTGGCGGCCGCTAAGGTCGGAGCCGCCGACTATCGCAGCCTGGTGGACTACAAGCTGCATGCCGCGGGCGAGCTCTATGAGTTCATGGTGAATGAGTTTCGCGAAGCGCGCGCCTTCGCGCTCGAGGTTCTGGTGGTGATCATTCTCGTGATTGAGCTGGTCCCCATCTTCCGCGGCAGATGAGAATCCATGTGTCATGCGACATACACGTTGGTGATCCCACAATAGAATTGGCCCGTCTCAAATTTCTTGGGGCCTGAGATCGGCCAAGCGGTAATTAAAGCCAGCTGTCAAGCCGGGCGGTAATCTTGTCATTCGCGTGGACCGAGGTGATTTTCCCGGCGCGAAGTGCGGCTGTCGCATCCGCAACGGATAGGGGTCTTGCAAAGTAAAATCCCTGAACAATCTTTGCCCCCCAAGCTCTCACCAGCGCGAGCTGCTCGTCGGTCTCCACCCCCTCGACAACGACCTTCATGCCGAGTTCGTGCGCGAGGCCGATGGAAGCCCTCACAATAGAATCATTCTCCGATCTGATGCCTATCTCCCTGATAAAGGTCTGAGCGATCTTGATGCGATCTGCCGGGTACCGCCGAAGATAGTCAAGTGACGAGTAGCCGCTGCCAAAGTCATCGATCGCAAGCCGTAGGCCCATCTTGCGCAGGGACACCAGCATGTCGTTGTTCTCTTCTGAAACGTTCATCAGGACGCTTTCGGTCAGCTCGAGTTCGAAGCATTTCGGAGGCAAGCCGAACTCGGCCAGGATGGCG
>Ga0105245_10004320_pt1 | contig 12577 bp, 8 predicted proteins | sample KBSM54metaG_FD_81523 | JGI IMG/M metagenome (GOLD analysis project Ga0105245, IMG submission 81523) | Miscanthus rhizosphere microbial communities from Kellogg Biological Station, Michigan, USA - KBS M5-4 metaG | ecosystem: Host-associated > Plants > Roots > Rhizosphere > Soil | place: Michigan... | reverse complement strand
GGATTCCGCCTCGCGCACGAGCCAACCGGTGAGCGTCCCGACGGACGGAGGGTCGTCACCGCGAGCGTGCTCGACGGTCCCGCCGAGCCCGTCTTCGTCCCAGGAAACGAGACCGATCCAATCATGCGTCCACGCCCGCCCGACAGTGTCGGCCAGACGCGCGAACGCGCGTTCACGCTCGTCGCCCGTGCCGAGCGCACGATGCAACGCAGCGGCGACCCGCTCTGCACGCACCTGCATGAGTGCGCGCAGGGCCAACCCCATGAGAGCGATGACCCCGCCAGCAACAGCGAGCCAGTTCTGCGCAAATCCGAGACCCGCGAGCGCGACGACCACGCCGCCGAACGCGAGCAGCTCGGGTCGTTCCTTCAGCTCTCCTGGCCCAGCGAGGTCGATCATGTACGGCGTCGAAGCACCGCGGAGCTCGTTCAGCTCGGCGGCGGAGAGTACGGTGGATGGGTCGACGCCGCGCTGGACCGCGACAAAGGCTCTTGCGACCGTGGGGTGGAACTGCGTCCCGGCATTGCGCTCGATCTCCGTCAGAGCTGCCTCGTGCGAGAGGCCTGTGCGGTAGGGGCGGTCCGTCGTCATGGCGTCGAAGCTGTCGGCGACGATCAGGAAGTGCGACGCGAGCGGGAGATCGTCGCCGCCGACGCCGTAGTAGCCTGCGCCGTCCATGCGTTCGTGATGAAGCTCGACGGCGCGCGCCTGCGCAGACACGAACTCGAACCGCTGCAACAGTCGAGCCGACAGGCGAGGATGGCGGCGCATCGCAGCCCACTCGGCGCCGTCCAGGCTTCCCTCCTTGCGCAGGAGCGAAGCGTCGACCGCCACCTTGCCGAGATCGTGCAGGCGACCCGCCCAGCGCAAGCGGTCGATCTCGGAGTAGGGCAGCTGCAGCGCGCGCGCCAGACCGTCGACGTAACCGGCGACGCGTAGCGAGTGATGGTAGGTCGACGGGTCGCGCTCGTCGACGATGTTCGCAAACGTCTCGAGTGCGCGAAGGGTCTCCCGCTGGAGGCTCTTCAATCGCTGCTGCACCTGCTGCACCGCAATCGCGACCGGGACGAGCAGGACGACGTTCCAGGGATGGCCGATCGCCAACAGAGCGAGCGTCGCTCCGAGGCCCACTTCGCCGGCGCTCGCGACGAGTCGCGGGTCGAAGGTCTCGTGACGGCGGACGACGTCGAGGAGGAGCGTGCGGACGGTGAGGTAGGCGAGGCCGAGCGCGACGACGGCGATGAGATCGTCCAGCAGACGCAGGCTGCCCGTCTCGCCGCCGGCGAGTTGAAAGGCGAGCCCGCCTGCGCAGGCGGCGATCGCCGTGGCGCTCGCATCGAAGACCATGCTCCGAACGGGCAGGCCGCGAAAGAGAGCAACCGCGAAGACGCCGGCGGCGGCGACGAGTGCGCCCGCCCACGGCCCGAGGACGATCACAGCACCGACCTGCATCGCGGCGGCGAGCCGGAAACGCTCCCACTGCATCGGCTCGCGCGAGCGCTCGCGGTCCGACTCCTCGAACAGCTCCACGAGGATGACCGCCGCCAGGAAGAGGGCGAACGCCGTGTGGGCGACGTCGGACAGCTTGGCGAGCGAGATCGCGAGCACGACCAGGCCGAGCCCGATCGTGGTCAGGAATGAGCCAGACGGCCGCATTTGAGCTGTATCGGTCGAAATGAGCCACCCGCTTAGACGCCCCCGGCGCCCCCTAGCCGGCGCCTTACACTGGGCCCGATGGCTCACAGCTGCAGGATCATCGCCCTCGGGGGCCTCGGCGAGGTCGGGAAGAACATGACCGTCTACGAGTGCGACGGCTCGATCGTCGTCGTCGATGCCGGGCTCGCCTTCCCGCGCGACGAGCACCTCGGCGTCGACCTCGTCCTGCCGGACTTCGGCTACCTGCGGGAGCACGCCGACCAGATCAGGGCGGTCGTCCTCACGCACGGTCACGAGGATCACGTCGGCTCCCTGCCGTACCTCATGCGCGACGTGCCGATTCCCGAGGTGTGGGCCACGCGCCTGACGCTCGGCCTCGTGAAGTCGAAGCTCGACGAGCACGGCCTGCTTCGTGCCGCGGAGCTTCGCGAGGTGCATCCGGACGACCCGCCCAGAGAGATCGGGCCCTTCCGCATCTCGTTCATCCGCATGGCGCACTCCATTCCCGACTCCGTCGCGATCGTGCTCGAGACGCCCGCCGGTCGGATCGTGCACACCGGCGACTACAAGCTCGACCACACCCCAGTCGACGGCCTCAAGACGGACGTCGGCCGCCTCGCCGAGGTCGGGAACCTTGGCGTCGACCTGATGCTCGGCGACTCGACGAACGCCGAGCGTCCCGGCTTCACGCCGTCGGAGCGCATCGTCGGCGAGGCCTTCCGCCAGATCTTCCCGCTCCGGCAAGGCCGGATCCTCGTCTCGTCCTTTGCCTCGAACGTCCACCGCATGCAACAGGCGGTCGACGTCGCCGTCGAGCTGAACCGCAAGGTCTGCATCGTCGGGCGCTCGATGCGGAAGAACGCGAACATCGCCCGCAACCTGGGCTACATGGACGTGCCCGAAGGGGTGCTCGTGCGGCCCGTCGACCTCGACGATCTCCAGCCGCACGAACAGCTCATCCTCTGCACGGGCAGCCAGGGAGAACCGCTCTCCGCGCTGACGCGCATTGCTTACAACGACCATCCCGCGATTCATGTCGAGCGCGGCGACACGGTCATCATCTCGGCGAAGCCCGTCCCCGGCAACGAGCTGCGAGTGCACGACACCATCAACCAGCTCGCGAAGACCGGGGCGGAGGTCCTGCACCAGGAGATCGCCCCCGTTCACGTGTCGGGTCATGCCTGCTCGGAGGAGCTCCGAACCCTTTTGGCCCTGTTGCGACCCAGAGCGGTGATGCCCGTGCACGGCGAGTTCCGCATGCTTGCAGCGCATGCGCAACTCGCACGCGAAGCGGGAGTGCCCGCGGCGAACATCATCCTCGCCGAGAACGGGACAGTGGTCGAGCTGTCACGCGACGGCGTCAAGGTGATCGATGAGGTCCAGACCGGCATGTCCTTCGTGGACGGGCTCGGCGTCGGCGACGTGCACGACGTCGCACTCCGAGACCGCCGACGGCTGTCGGAAGACGGGGTCTTGATCGTCGTCGCGACGATCGCGGCGGCGACGAACGGAAGCTCAGCCGGGCCGACCGAGCTGATCGCCCGTGGGTTCGGCGACGATTCCGGTGAGCTGCTCGACGAGCTGAAAGAGGAAGCGGACAAAGTTCTCGACGGCCTCTTGCGCAACGAGATCATCGAGATCAAGCTCATACAGGAGCATTTGCACGATGAACTCGGACAACTCGTCTACGACCGCACCCACCGCAGGCCGATGATCCTCCCGGTCGTGGTAGAGGTCTAGTAGTCATGGCCACGATTCGCGCCAGGGAGCCCGGTTGGGCCGACGTGCTGGAAGACCACGCCGCACAGTGGGCAACGGCGCGACGGCTCGTCAGCCAGCTCGGCGCGTGCGAGGCCGCGGCGCTCGCGTTCTGTCGCCTCCTCGAGCGCTGGGCGCGCGGGGATGCCTATCCGTCGACGGCAGGGGCGCGTGACGCTGCGCTCCGTCATGCGGCCGATCGCATCGAGACCGCGCTGACGGGGCTCGACCATCCACTCGACCGGTATCTGCTCGAGCTCGAGTCCGATCACGCCGAAGGGCGGTCCTGGTACGGCGGGCCCGGTGCGGGCGAGCTGCTCGAGTGGGAGCCGGTACTGAAGCGGGCGGGGGTCACCGCGAACCCGACACGCGTCGCGCAGGCCTACCTCGAGCTCGCGGTGCTCGTCCGGGCACTGCAAGGCCTTGCCGACATGGCGCGGATCGACGCCGTGCCGGATCGCTCATCGCTCTGGGCCGGTCTCTTCGACCTGCGCGAGAACCTCGAGCGCGCGTCGGTCGACCTGCGCGCACTTGCGGCCTGAACTAACCGTCGTCGGGTCGATCAACCTCGACCTCGTCGCACGGGTCGAGTCCCTCCCGCGACCTGGCGAGACCGTGAGCGGCGGAAGGCTCGAACGGATACCGGGCGGCAAGGGAGCGAACCAGGCCGTCGCCGCAGCCAGGCTCGACGCCCACGTCCGCATGGTCGGCTGCGTCGGCGAGGACACGAATGCAGGCGAAGCGCTCGCCGGTCTTCGCGAAGCCGGCGTCGCTCTGGACGTCGAAGAAGTCGATACGCCGACTGGAGTGGCGATCATCCTCGTAGGCGATGACGGCGAGAACGTCATCGTGGTCGTGCCCGGTGCAAACGCACTCGTGGGCCGGTTCTCCGCCGCCGGCAACGTGCTCTGCCAGCTCGAGATCCCCGACGAGGCGGTCCGGGAAGCGCGCTCCCAGGCACAGTGGCTGTGCGTCAACGCCGCGCCTGCACGACCGCTCGTGATCGACGCCGACCTGGTGGTCGTCAATCGCTACGAGGCCGAGGTCGTCGGCGGCCAGCCGCTGATCGCGGTGACCCTGGGGGAGGAGGGAGCCGTGCTGTTCGAGCAGGGGACGGAAGTAACGCGCGCGAAGCCGCCGCACGTCGAGGCCGTCGACGGAACTGCCGCAGGAGACGCCTTCACCGCGTGCCTCGTGGTCTCGCTGCTCGAAGAGCGTGATCCCGAGGAGGCGCTTCGCCGGGCGTGCGCGGCCGGCGCGCTCGCCGCTTCCCGCTTCGGGGCGCAACCGTCATTGCCGACCGCTGCCGAGGTAGACGCAATACTGCGCGCGTGACGACACCGATCCTCATCGACTGCGACCCGGGGCACGACGACGCGATCGCGCTGCTGCTGGCACTCGCCTCACCGGAGGTCGAGCTGCTCGGCGTCACGAGCGTCGCCGGCAATCAGACGCTCGACAAGACGACGGCGAATGCGCTCCGGGTGCTCGAGTTCGCAGGACGAGGAGATGTTCCCGTCGCCGCAGGCGCGGACCGGCCGCTCGTACGTGAGCAGTTCGTCGCCGCGTACGTTCACGGCGAGACGGGTCTCGACGGTCCCGATCTGCCGCCGCCGCAGGGCAAGCCGGTGGACCAGCACGCCGTCGAGTTCCTCGCAGAGACGATCCGTAACTCTGACCGGCCGGTAACGCTGATCCCGGTCGGGCCGCTGACGAACGTTGCGCTGCTGCTGGCCCTCCATCCGGATGCGCGGCCCGAACGCATCGTCCTGATGGGCGGCGCGATCGCAGAGGGGAACGTCACGCCGGCGGCCGAGTTCAACATCTGGTGCGATCCCGAAGCCGCCTCCCGCGTCTTCGCGAGCGATATCGACGTGACGATGATCGGGCTCGACGTCACGCACAAGGCGCTCTTCACACAGGCTCACATCGGCCGGCTCGTCGGCCGGGTGGGGGAGATGGTCACGGCATTGCTGCGCTTCTATGACACGTTCCACCGCAGCGTCTACAACTTCGACGGCTCGCCGATCCACGACGCGCTCGCCGTCGCGCACGTCTTGAATCCCGAGCTCGTCGGAACGTTGAAGCGCAACGTCGAGATCGACACCGAGTCGGAGCTCTGTCGCGGCCGCACGGTCGTCGACCTGTGGCAGCGCACCGATCGGGAACCGAACGCGCTGGTCGGTGTCGAGGTCGACTCGGACGGGTTCCTCGAGCTGCTCGTCGAGCGGATCAACTCGCTGCAGTGAGCCTCGTCTTCGCCGCGATCGCGCCGCACGGGACGCTCCCCGAGGCGCCGGTGCCCGGAGCGGAGAAGACACACGAAGCACTCGCCGCTCTCGGGCGCCGTTTCGACGCGGCGGCACCGGAGGCGACAATCGTCATGACGCCGCACAACGTCCACGTCGAGGGCCACTTCGCGGTCGTGCTGGCGGGAACTGTCGCGGGCTCGCTGGCCGAGTTCGACGCGCCGGAGGTGATGCTCTCCTGCCCGGTGGACGTCGAGCTTGCCGCCGAAGCGGTCGTTGCCCTGCACGACGAGGGCCTGCCCGTCGTCGGCGCGAGCTTCGGCCCGAACGATCCCTCGGCGGCGACCGCACCGCTCGACTGGGGAGCCCTGATCCCGCTGTGGTTCATGGGCGGACGCACCGAGCCGCAGGTGCCTGCGGTCGTGGTGAGCCCCGCGCGTGATCTCTCTCTGTCGGACCACGTCCGCGCGGGCCGGGCGCTGGCTCGGGCGGCCGACGCCTCGGGAAAGCGAGTCGCCCTGATCGCGAGCGCCGACCACGGGCACGCTCATGATCCCGACGGGCCCTACGGCTTCGATCCCGCGGCCGCCGAGTACGACGACCTCATCGTGCGCTTCGTCCAGGAGGACAGTCTCGACGGCGTCCTGGGGCTCGATCCGGCCTTCGTGGACGCGGCGAAGGCGGACAGCTGGTGGCAGCTGGCAATGCTTCACGGAGCATTGGGAACGGCGTGGACTGGGACCTTTCTCTCTTACGAAGCATCAACCTATTTCGGGATGCTTTGCGCCGCCTATGCACCTAATTAAAGACAGGGGCTATCCGGGCCGAAACCAGCCTGGTAATGCCATCCAGTGGAGAATTGCGGCTGCGTACGTTCACCCTGGCGCTGATCGCGCTCGGCGGAATCTGGATCGCTCTCATGATCCAGCGAGGCCACCACGCCCCGGCGGCGTCGTTTGCCGCTGGACCGGAGCCCGCTGACCTCGCTCCGCCGAAGCTCGTCCGGGTAAAGGGTCTCAATCGTCCGGTCGCCGCGAGCCCGGTCGCGAACGTCTCACCCCGCGTCAAGCCGTTCACGCGGGTGCCGACGAAGCAGACTCCTGACGTCCAAATCCTCGCCGCCTCGGCGAAGCCCGCTCCGAAGGTGAAGTCGCCGAAGTCACCCGCCCTCGAGGTCGTCCCGCAGACCGGCCGCTCCTATGCCGAGACGGCCACTCCGCCGCTCGACGCTCTGGCGATCTCCGACACGCAGGTCGTTGCGGTCACGTCGTCGAGCGCGAGCATCACCTGGAAGACGAACTTGCCCGCACGGACGCAGGCTGCGTTTGGCCTCGACGCAGCGACGATCTGGTCGCAGCCGAGCGCCGACAGCCTCGTCGACCACCAGACCGTCCTGACCGGCCTCGAGTTCTCGACGACGTACCAGGTCTACTTGCACGCGGTCGACGAGTGGAACAGGGCGCAGACGTCGACGGTGTCGATCACGACTCAGCCGATGGGAAGCCGAAGCATCGCCGCGACGAATGGCGGCCAGATCATCGTCGACGACCGGCCTTTCTTCCCAACGGCGGTGTGGGCCCAGTGCTCCGACGGATTCGGGAGCAACATCGACGACGGCATCAACCTCTTCATGGGCGACGGCTGCAGCACGGACGACACCGACCTCTCATCACGGCTCGACGGCCGCGCTTACTCGATCGTGAACGCGGAGAACGCCGCCGCCGACGGCCGGGGTGTGATCGGCTGGTACTACCCGGACGAGTGGGATGCGTTCCTGCAGAGCACCGTCACGCGCAAGGAGCTCGACAAGAGCATTCCGCCGGCGCGCCCGGGCCGCATCAGCTTCCTCACGCTGACGAATCACTTCTACAGCCTCGCGACCCCGCTACCGCAAGGGAAGGGGATGTATCCGCTCCTGATGTCGATCCCCGACGTCGTCGGCTTCGATCTCTATCCCCTGCAGGTGTGGTGCCGGCCGGCGTTCGGCGACGTGATGGACGCGCAGCGCGAGCTGCACACCACGTCCGGCGGCAAGCCGACGTTCCAGTGGATCGAAACGGCGCCGATGGAGCATCGGTGCAAGGAGGAGAAGCAGCTCGATCCGACGCCCGCAACCGTTCGAGCCGAGACGTGGCTCGCCATTGCGGGCGGCGCCGCGGCGATCGGCTACTTCCCGAACCGCTGGTCGGCGCCGATCGGCGACGAGATCACCCGCACGGACCGCGAGATCAAGGCACTGAGCCAGGCGCTTCTCGCCCCGGCGGCGAACGTAACGTCGGATGTCCCGGCGGTGCGGGTGTCGGCGAGGATCCTGAACGGCGCAACCTATGTCATAGCCGTCAACACGACCGAGTCGACACTTCAGGCGAAGTTCACGGTGGACGGCATTGCAGGCCGTTCGGTCGTCGTGTTCGGAGGCGGCCAGGTCGTCGGAGCCGACGATCGGGGCTTCACCGACAACTTCGGCCCGCTAGCGGCCCACGTTTACATCATCCCGCCCGCGGGTTGGTAACGACCTCCGGACGAAAGCTGCGCTTTCGCCCGGATTCTTGTACGGCGCTTCGCGCTCAACGTGCGCGGGCCAAGCCCGCACACTCTCATTTGTGTTGGCGTCGGGTCATCGTCCCCTTCCGTGCGCACGGGCGCTACGCGGCCGCGCCCGCATCAGTTCGCCTCCGTCTAAGGCTGCTCCGCAGCGCCTTAGCCTCCGGCCTTCGCGGTTCCGCTCGACTCGCGTTCACGAGCCACATCGCGTAGGAAGCGGAGCCTCGGCGGCGAAGCAGGCGCGCATGGCGCCTCGTCGTAAGCCGAAACGCACCCTCAAACCACGCCTGCCGGCGCGCGTTCGTACGAAGAAGCGTAAGAGCAAGACGAAGAACACGCAGCATCCCGAGCTGATCGGCCTCGGGCTGGTCGCGCTCGGAATCTTTCTCTCGTCGGTCCTCTACCTCGGCTGGAGCGGCGGGATGGCCGGAGGCTGGATCGTCGACGGCTTCACCGCGACGATCGGGGCCGCTGCCTACGTCGCGCCGATCGCCTTCCTCGTCGTCGGCGTGTTGATGGTGGCGCGCAGCTCGATCGTGGACGTGAAGCCCTTCCGTACCGGTCTCGCCGTCACGACCTTCGGTCTTCTCGCCGCACTCGGCGCGAGCCACGGCGGCGCGACGGGTCGTGGCCTCGAGGGGATCTTCGGCTTGCTCGTCGGCTCGACCGGCACCACGATCGTCGGCGTGCTTGCGCTCGTGATCGGAGCGCTACTGCTCTCGGGCGCCTCCGCCGGCGCGCTCGTACGCCGCTCGGGGCATGCCGTGCGACGTGCACACGATCGTGCCCGGCGCGCCCGGCCGGATGACGACCACGTCGAGCCCGCTGCCGTCATCCCGTTGCGCTCACTCGAACCGCCGGTGGACGTCGTGCACGACTTCCCTGACGTCGTGGGGGAGAACCAGCCCTCGCCGCTCCTGATCGAGCCGGTCTCGACCGAGGATCCCGACCAGCCGAGCCTCTTCGACGTCGGCGAGATCGAGGCCCACGAGGAGTACACGCTGCCGGACCGGGCAATCCTCCGCCGCTCCTCGACTGCGAACGAGGTCTCGAGCGACGTGGCCGAGCGCACTGCCGCGGCGCTCGTCCAGACCCTGAAGCACTTCGGCATCGACGCAAACATCGTCGGCCAGATCTCGGGGCCGCGGGTGACGCGCTACGAGCTGCAGCTCGCACCCGGCACGAAGGTCTCGAAGGTCGCAGCTCTCAAGGACGACCTCTCGTACGCCCTCGCGACGACCGAGATCCGCATCCTCGCTCCGATTCCCGGCAAGCAGGCCGTGGGCGTCGAAGTCCCCAATCTCTCGCCGAACCTCGTGACCCTCGGCGACATCTTCGACGACCTGCCGGCGACGGCGAGCCCGCTCGCAGTCTGGCTCGGCAAAGACATCTCGGGGTCAGCCGTCTGGACCGATCTCGCACGCATGCCGCACCTGCTCATCGCCGGGACGACGGGATCGGGCAAGTCCGGCTGCATCAACGCGCTGCTTACCTCGGTGCTGTTGCGTTCCACACCGGACGAGGTGCGCATGATCCTGATCGACCCGAAGCGAATCGAGCTCGGTTTCTACGAGTCGATCCCGCACCTGCTGGCTCCCGTGGTGACGAGCCCGAAGCAGGCCGCAGCGGCACTCGCGAATGTCGTGGCCGAGATGGAACGGCGCTACGAGAAACTGTCCATCCTGCGCGCGCGTAACCTGCCCGAAGCGAACCGCACGCTTCGCCAGCGCGGGGAGCAGGCGCTCCCGTATCTCCTGATCGTGATCGACGAGCTCGCAGACCTGATGATGATTTCGCCGCAGGCCGTGGAAGACGCGGTGATCCGGCTCGCGCAGAAGTCGCGCGCGGTCGGCATCCACCTCGTGCTTGCGACGCAGCGCCCCTCCGTGGACGTCATCACCGGGATGATCAAGGCGAACGTCCCCTCACGCATAGCCTTTGCGGTCTCCTCGCAGACCGATTCACGGGTCATCCTCGACCAGGCCGGCGCGGAGAGCCTGCTCGGCCAGGGCGACATGCTCTTCAAGCCGCTCGGGACCTCGCGCCTGCAGCGCGTGCAGGGCGCCTATGTCTCCGAGGAGGAGATCGCGCTCGTCGTCAGCCAGTGCGGCCAGCAGCGTGAGCAGGAGCTCGACGAGTCGCTGCTCGAGCTGCCTGAGGTCTTCGCGGAAGACGTCGATGCGGCCGATGGCGAGTTCGACCCGGACGAGGATCCACTGCTCGAGAAGGCGATCGAGATCGTCGTCCAGACACAGACCGCATCGGTGTCCCTGATCCAGCGGCGGCTACGAGTGGGCTACACCCGTGCGGGCCGTCTGATCGACATGCTGGAGCGGCGCGGGATCATCTCGGGCTACGAAGGTTCGAAGCCTCGACGCGTGCTCGTCGAGGACAGCGAGCACATCGCGCTCTAAGACATGGGCAGGCCGTCAGTTCCTGGCGAGCCTGAGTCCCTCGAGCCCCCAGATGACGAACGCGCCGGTTCGCCGCGGTTCCTCGGCGAGCTGAAAGTCGGGCCACCAGCGCAACAATGCATCGAGGCTCGCCGCCAGCTCGACGCGCGCGAGCGGCGCTCCGATGCAGACGTGGATGCCGCCGCCGAACCCGATGTGCTGCGCGGCGTTCTCCCGGCCGACGTCGAACTCGTCGGGCCGTTCGAAGACGCGCGGATCGCGGTTCGCCGATCCGAACAGCAGCGCAACCTTCGCGCCCCGCGGGATCGGCACGTTGCCGATCGCAAAGTCGTCTGTCAGGACCCAGCGTTCGAAGAGCTGGAGGGGAGGATCGAACCTGATCAGCTCTTCGCTCGCCGCCTGCGGCGAGACGTCACCATCGACGACCCGTCGCCACTCGCGCGGATTGCGCGCAAAAGCGAGCGTGCCGTTCCCGAGTGTGTTGACCGTCGCTTCGTGCCCCGCGTTGAGCAGCACGATGACGGTACTGACGATCTCGTCGTCGGACAGGCGTGCGCCGTCGACTCGCGCCTCGACGAGCGCCGAGACCATGTCCTCACGAGGGTCCGCGCGCCGCTCGCCGATCAACCCGCGGACGTACTCCTGGAACTCGGCCGCGGCATCGTTCGCCGCCGTTGCCGCTTCGTCCGGAACGTCGAACTCGTACATCTTCACCATGCGGTGCGACCAGTCGAGCAGGTCGCGGTGACGATCGAGCGGAACGCCGAGCATCCTGCAGATGACGGCGATCGAGTACGGCTGCGCGTAGTCGTACAGGAGCTCCATCTCACCCGCCTCGGCGAGCGGCTCGAGGAGCTCACGGGCAAGCTCGTGGGCCGGCTCGCGCAACGCCTCGACGCTGCGGGGCGTGAAGGCCGCCGCGACCAGCTTGCGTAGGCGAGTGTGATCGGGAGGCTCGAGCCAGAGGAGACTCCAACGCTCGGAATCCCAGAAAGCCTGCCAGCGCGGATCGAGCGGCGGAACACCAATCTCCTCGGGTGCCAGAACGTGCCGGAAGTTGCGACCGAGCCGCTTGTCTCGGAGGCAGGTACGGACGTCTTCGTGCCGGGTCACGAACCACCGCTCCCGCTTCGGCTCGTAGAAGACCCGGCTCTCCTCCCGAGTCCGGTTCAGCACCGGGTAGGGATCGGTGAGAAAGCCTGGATCCGAGGGGTCGAAGGAAATTGTTTGGGTTCCCGTCAGGGGCCTAACCATACGGCTCACGCGGCCGTCTTACTTCCCTGGCAGAGGCCGGCAGGCGTTAGCATCGGCCCTGATGAATAGGTGGGTCTCTAGGAGGAGGAGAGATTTGAGCAAGCATCGACTGGTGCCGTTCGGGCTGGCAGCTTTTGTCGCCGTCGTACTCATGGCGGTGGGCTTTGCCGCGAGCGGTGCTGCGGCACCTCAAGCGACGTTCAAGGCTGGGCTGGTCAGCGACGTCGGCCGTTTCAACGACAAGGGGTTCAACCAGAATCAGCTGACGGGAATGAAGAAGGCAGCCAAGGTGCTGAAGATCCAGTACCGCGCCGTCGAGTCCCGTTCCGCAGGTGACTACCTGCCGAACATGGCGTCGCTCGCGAGGAGTGGCTACAACATCGTGATCTCGGCGGGCTTCCTGCTCGCGGATGCGACCGAGGACGTGGCCGACCAGTTCCCTAATACCAAGTTCGCGATCACCGACATGTCTGTCGCCGGGTTCAAGCGCAAGCACTCGAACATCGAGGGCCTGACGTACGCGACGCAGCAGAACAGCTACCTGATCGGCTGCCTCGCAGCACACGTCGCGGCCGCGCGCGGCAACAAGAACATCAGCGTCGTCGGCGGCGTCAAGATCCCGCCGGTCGACACGTTCCTCGCCGGGTACAAGGCCGGCGCACAGAAGTGCGTTCCAGGGACGACGGTCCAGATCGGCTACTC
>Ga0105245_10004319_pt1 | contig 12579 bp, 10 predicted proteins | sample KBSM54metaG_FD_81523 | JGI IMG/M metagenome (GOLD analysis project Ga0105245, IMG submission 81523) | Miscanthus rhizosphere microbial communities from Kellogg Biological Station, Michigan, USA - KBS M5-4 metaG | ecosystem: Host-associated > Plants > Roots > Rhizosphere > Soil | place... | reverse complement strand
TCCTCGACGCGCGGCTCGGCGACCGCGGCGAGGTTGTGCTCCTGGTTCGCACGGAAGAACGACTCGCGAACGAGCTCGTAGGCGACCTCGGCCTGGACCCGCGGGCCGTAGACCTGCTCGAGGACCGGGCGCGGCACCTTGCCCTTGCGGAAGCCCTTGAGCGCGACCCCTTTGGCGAGCTCGCGGTAGTGGTCGCCGAGCTTCTGGCTGACCGTGTCCCACGGAATCTCGACGAACATCTTCTTCTCGACGGGGCTGACGTCTTCGATGCGAACCTGCATGGCGAGCCTGGTTACCACAGGCGCGACGAACGGAGAAACGATCGAAACTGCCGAATTTTCGATGGACTAGTCGTGCTCGTGCTCGTGCACGTGCTCGTGCTCGTAGGCGTCGCCGGTCCGCGCCGAGGCGTCCTCAGGACCCCAAATGTTCCAGGGAGATACTTGGTTCTCAGGTGATCGTCCTGATTTTACGCCCGACAGGCGTGAGCGCCGACGCATGCGATACGTCGGTTCGCCCTCGTACTCAGGTGATCGGCCTGGTTTTGCGCTCGACGGGCGCTTGCGGCGATGGCGCTTCGTTCACTCGTTCGGTTCGTCGAAACGGTTCGTTTTGAAGACGTGCACGAGCACGTGCACGTGCACGAACACGAGCACGTGATCACCGACGCATGCGGTACGTCGGTTCGCCGCCGCTCGGATCGCCCGGCTCGACGAGGTCACCCAGGCCAAACTTCTCGAGCTTTTTGACCAGCTCCTCCATGAACGTGACGGCGTCGGCGACCTCGATCAGCTGCCCGATCGCCCGGGCCGTGACGGGACCGGCCTCACCCAGCGCGTTCAAGACGCGGCGCTCGGCGCCATCGATGTGAAACTCCGCGGGTACGACCCGGTCGGCGAGCCGGCCGAGGTGCGCCGAGACGTGCGGCGAAAGGCCGAGGCGGACGATCGCGGACTGCGCTCCGGATCCCGACGAGTAGCCGAGCGCGGTACGCCCACCGGTCGGCGGCGGCTTGGTCTTCGCCGAGTGGCGGCGCGGAACCGGCGTCAACCGGAGCTCGGGATTCGACGGCGCGGCAACGCCCTCGGGTTGTGGCGCCGTGCCGATGGCGACCTGCTGCGCGGGCTGGATCTGCGGGATGAACGCCGCGGCCTGGTTCTGCGGCACGCGTGCAGCGGCCGGCGGCGCGACGAAGTCGACCATCGGCTGCCCCGGCGCGAGCGTCTTGGCGGCGGGTGCAAACGGCGAAGGCGCGTTGCCGGGTGCGCTGCCGAGCGCCTGCGACGGCGGGCCGGGCGACGGGTTGAACGCGCCGCGCTGGGTCTGATGCGGCAGCACGCGCGGCGTGCCGGGTGCCCAGTTGCCGGTCGGCTCGCGATCGAACGTGGATTCCTCGTCGGCGAGGCGCGGCGGGTTGCCCTTCGAGCCGGCGAGTCGGCGCGCGGCGTCCTCGAGCCCGAACTTCACGGCCTGCGCCCGCGCCTCGACACCCTCGGGGCCTTCGCCGACGTGGATCCCCCACGGTCCGTTGACGTCGGTGCCAGCCGGCCCGATCGCGAGCTCGACGCCGTGGAGCAGGATCGTCGGCATCGTCTGCTCGCGGCTCTGCGCGTAGGCCCGCATCAAGACGCGCTGCTCGGCCCACTTCTCCGCGATCACCATGACCGAGCGGTAATGCGTGGGATACGACGCTGGGCTACGCAGCCAGTCGTCGACCAAACGGATCTGAGCCATGCGAGGCCTAAATCATAACGCGGTTGTGGCAGCCTCGGCGAGATGGTCGCGCGCAAGCTCGAGATCGGTGTGCTCGCCGTCGCGTTGGTGGTCCTCATCCTCGACGCGCACGGCGGTTCCGGCTGGGCGGCGACGTCGACCCAGGCGGTCATCGCGGTCCGCCTCGAGCACTCCGCGGTGGCTCCTCTCTACGACCTCGTTGCCGGCATCGCGACGCTCCTGCCATTCGGCGAGCCGGCGTTTCGGCTGAGCCTGCTCGGCGCGTTCCTCGGCGCCCTGACGCTCGCGGGCATCGTCGCCGCATTGCGCGCGCTCGTCCCGAAGGAGCCGGCCGCCGGGGTGATCGGTGCCCTGCTCGTGATCCTCGCGCCGCCGTTCCGCGATCTGCTCGCGACGTCGAGCGTGCTCGCCGCGTGCGGCACCGTGTGGGCGCTCGCGTTCGTCCTCGAGAACGCGCGCGAGGCGAACCGCGATCGCGCGGTGCGTGCACTCGCCGCAACGGCGCTCGTGATCGGCAGCGCGCCGTGGCTGGGCGTCGCGCTCGCGTTCCTCGTCGCGGTGCTCGCGCGCAAGCACGTCCGTGTGGTCGTGCCGGCGATCGGTGCGATCGGAATCGCGATCGTGATGTGGTGGTTCGATGCGCGCGGCGAGCTGCTGGGCTTTCATCTCGATCTCGCCGCCGCGGTTGCCGCTTCGGGCCACGGCGCCGGTGCGATCGTCATCGGTGCCGGACTACTCGGTCTTGGCATCGCCGCGGCGACGGCACTGCCGCGCGCGCGGATCCTCGGCGGATTCGCCGCGATCGTCGCGCTCCACGAGATCGTCGTCGGTGGCTCGGCGTCCGCGTTGCTCGCGGTGTTCGGCGTCGCCGCTGCGGTCGTGCCCGCCGCGCTCGTCAAGCTCGTCGCGGGCGAGCTCGCCGGGATCAAGCGCGCCGGTGCGGTCGTCGCGTGCGGGCTGCCGTTGGTCGGCGCGTCGATCGGTACCGGTGCCGCGTTCATCACCGACGACGGCACGACGCCGCGCAAGCTGGTCGCCGATCTCGTCGACGATCTGCCGCCCGGCCCGGGCACGTTCATCTCGATGCGGCTGCCGTCGTACTTCGCGCTCCAGTACGAGCACGCGATCGCCGGCCTGCGCCCCGATCTCGATCTCGTGCCACCGCTCCCGCCGCAGCGCGCCGACGTGATCGCCGCGGATGCGCTGCGCGCCGGCAAGCTCGTCGCTTCGGATACCGCCGCGTTCGGCCGCCTCGATCTGCGGCGCGCGCGCGCACGCGGTCGCGGCTTCCAGTTGCTCGGCGACATTCCGGATGCCGATGCGCAGACGACCGAGGTCCTTCCGCCCGCGCACTACGCGACCTCGATCGGTGCGGACGAGAGTCTCGTGCTCGCGATCGAACGCGGTCAGCTCGAGGCCGCGAACTTCCATCTCGATCGCGCCGCGCGCGCAGCGGGACTCGTGAACAGCGGCGCGACGACCGACAGCGCGCGGTTTGGCGGCGCGGATCTCGCGCTGCTCGCAGCGACCCAACCGACGCACGCACAACCGTCGCTGTTCGGGTTCTTGCCGCTCGCCGCGATCGCGCGCGGACCGTGGCTCGCCGACGTGTTCGGCGACGACCTCGCGTGGATGGCGGCGATCAAACAACTGCCGCCGCCCGCGAACGCACCGATGCCGCGCCGACTGCACGCGCTGTGGCGACAGATGTTCGAGGGCACGTTGAAGCCCGACGCACCCGAGATCACCGCGCTCGGTCCGGAGGCCGTTGCCGCGACGAAAGAGATGTGGTCCGCGCTCGCTCCGAAGAAATGAGAGTGAGACGCGTCGCATGCAGCGTTTTGCGGCAGTCGTCGACGCAAAAAGAAACCGCCCAGTAACTCGGGGTGGAGAGTTACTGGGCGGGACCCGCATGAAGCGGGGGTCGGGGTGGCAATCCTGCCCGCGTGGGTGGAACGCGAGCTACCGGCGCCGTGTTTAAGCGAGTGACCGTATTGCATCGTCGATACCAACTTCGTTTTTTGCCGCGGACGATCAGCTTTTGCGGAGTTAGATCGGGAGCAGGGGCCAAATGGCCAAGAGATCCAAAAGTGTTCCGCGCATCGGCGCTCACCGTGCGTTGGCGCCCGGTCCCGAGGGCACGGCGTGGCGATTTCGCATGCTTGCGGTTGGCACTGTGCTTGTAAAGAGCACTCCGCGATGCTCGCAGCTTTCTCTCCGACGACGAACAGGAGCCTCTAATGGAGGGCTTCCGTTCGCTTTGTCGAAGAGTGTCGGGCTGGATCGGGTCGCCGTGGGCATTCGTCCTCGCGGTGATCGGCGTGGTCGCCTGGCTCGCCAGCGGCCCGGTGTTTCATTACTCCGATACGTGGCAGCTCGTGATCAACACGAGCACGACGATCATCACGTTCTTGATCGTGTTCTTGATCCAGAACACGCAGAACCACGACAGCCGTGCGATCCACCTCAAGCTCGACGAGCTAATTCGCGCGGTGAGCGAAGCGCGCACGGGCTTGGTCGAGCTCCAAGATCTCCCCGAGAGCGAGCTGAAAAAACTCGAGGGTGAATTTCAGCGCTTAGGCCGCGACCCGCAAGGAAGTGCGTCGTGAGTCGCATCGGCACGGATCGAGCAATGAGCCTCGGCTCAGGAGGAACCTATGTTTTCCTGGGCACTGACCTTCTTCATCATCGCGTTGATCGCAGCGTTTTTCGGCTTCTTCGGAATCGCAGCGAGCGCGGCTGGTATCGCAAAGATCATTTTCATCGTGGCGTTGATCATGGCGATCGTGAGCTTCGCCATGGGCCGCCGGCCTGCGGCTTAGCAGGCCTCTCCCCCGCGCCGAGAGCTACCTCGGCGGCAGAAAGGTAAGATGTCCGACGTGACCGGAAATATCCTCATTGTGGACGACGAGGAAGACACCGCGCTGCTGTTGCGAGACAGCCTGCGCAAGCGTGGCTTCGACGTCGATTCCGTGACCTCCGGCCAGGCCGCTCTCGAGCACCTCCGGACGACGCCCGCTGATGTGGTCGTCACCGACGTGCAGATGGCAGGCATGACGGGCATCGAGCTGTGTCAGGAGCTGCGCTCGCGGCACCCCGACCTGCTCCCCATCGTGTTGACGGGCCAAGGTGGCCTCGAGACCGCGATCGCCGCGATTCGCGCCGGCGCGTACGACTTCATCACCAAGCCGGTGAAGATCGACGCGCTCGCGATCGCCGTCAGTCGCGCGGTCGAGCACCTCTCGCTGCGCCGCGAAGTGAAGCGCCTGCGCAACAGCGCGAACGATGCGTCGATCGACGGCATCGCCGGCAGCTCGCCTGCGATCCGCGAGACGATCGAGCTCGTTCGTCGCGTCAGCGATAGCGATGCGACCGTGCTGGTCACCGGCGAGTCCGGTACCGGTAAGGAGCTCGTCGCTCGCGCGCTTCACAACCTGTCGCCGCGCCGCGATCAACCGTTCGTCGCCGTGAACTGCGCTGCGATGCCGGCACCGCTCCTCGAGAGCGAGCTGTTCGGTCACGTCCGCGGTGCGTTCACCGATGCGAAGCGGTCGCGCGCAGGTCTGTTCGTTCAGGCCGGCGCCGGCACGATCTTCCTCGACGAGATCGGCGAGATGCCGATCGAGATGCAGGTCAAGCTGCTCCGCGTGCTGCAGGAGCGCAAGGTCCGCCCCGTCGGCGGTGATGAAGAAGTGCCGTTCGAGGCGCGCGTCATCACGGCGACGAACCGCGATCTCGAGACCGAGGTCGAGGAAAAGCGGTTCCGCGAAGATCTGTTCTACCGGATCAACGTCGTCGCGATTCCGGTCCCGCCGCTGCGTGCGCGCGCTGGCGATATCCTGTTGCTCGCGCAGTTCTTCCTGAAGCGGATCGCGGGTCGCACGAGCAAGCCGGTGCAGGGCATCAGCGGTCCGGCCGCGCGCCTGCTCATGGATTACGACTGGCCCGGAAACGTCCGCGAGCTCGAGAACTGCATGGAGCGCGCGGTCGCGCTGTGCCGGCTCGACGAGATCACGGTCGACGACCTCCCGGCGAAGATCCAGGAGCACCAGAGCTCCAAGATCGTCATCACGACCGAGAGCCCGGGCGAGCTGATCACGCTGCACGAGATGGAGCGTCGCTACGTTCGTCAGGTGCTGACCGCGGTCGGCGGCAACAAGACCCACGCCGCCCGCATCCTCGGCATCGACCGCCGCTCGCTGTACCGGCGCCTCGAGGAGCCGCGCGCTGGCGAAGCGCCGCGCGCCGATACGAACGGTGGCCCTGCGACAGGTGCGCCGCCGAGCAGTGGCGGAAACGGTGGGTTCTCCGCCGCTCCCCCGAATGGGTCGAATGGTCACGTGCCTGCCCGGCCCGCGTCGGTGCCGCCCGCAAATCCGACCGAGCTAGAGTAACGTTGGATACGTGACGGACCGCCTGCGAGTCCTCGTCGTCGATCACGATCCGATTCATCGGCTCGGGATCCTGCGCGCGCTGGAGCAAAGCACGCTCGGCGCGGAGATCATCGAGGTCGGAACGCCTGCAGAGGCGTTCGAGGCTTTGAAGACGCCGGTCGATTGCGTCCTGATCGATCAGGACCTGCCGAACAAGGGCGCGCTCGGGGTCATCGTGCAACTGCGCGGTGACCGCAACGGCGTGCCGATCCTGTTGATCACCGGTCTGCAGGACGAGGACCTGCTGCAGCAGGCGATCGACTGCGGCGTCACCGACTTCTTTCCGAAGAGCGACCTCTCTCCGCGCCGCTTGAGCCTGCGCGTGAAGTTCGCGATCCGGCTCGCGCTCGCCGAGGTCGACAACGTGCGCTCGATCGAGAGCGCGACGGCGGCCGCACGGGCGCGCGACGAGATCCTCGCGATCGTCTCGCACGACCTGCGCGGCCCGCTCCACGCGATCTCGCTCGCGAGCGAGGCACTGCGCGAAGACGCGAACGACGACGGCAAGCGCTACCTCGCCGCGATCGATCGCGCCGGGACGCGCGCCGAACGCCTGATCTCGGACCTGCTCGACGCGAGCGCGATCGAGAACGGCAAGCTCTCGCTGACGACGTCGCGGATCAACCTCAACACGGTCGTCAAGCAGTCGGTCGCCGAGCACGAGCTCGCGGTCAAGGATGCGAAGGGCTCGATCGTCTGCTCGATGCCCGACGACCCCGTCTACGTCCAAGGCGATCGCGATCGCCTCCTCCAAGCACTCGCAAACCTCGTCGGCAACGCGCTCAAGCACGCGCGCGGTTCCGCGATCGAGCTGTCGGTCGAGCGCCGCGACGGTCACGCGATCCTCGCCGTCCAAGATCGCGGCCCCGGCATCAAGCACGACGATCTCCAGCACGTCTTCGATCGCTACTGGTCCGGTCGCACCCGCAAGGGTGGAGCCGGTCTCGGGCTCGCGATCGCAAAGGGAATCGCGCTCGCGCACGGTGGAACGATCCAAGCGTTCAGCCGACCCGGTGAAGGTGCGCGCTTCGAGCTCGCCCTCCCGCTCACTTGAGAAGTGTAGTACGCCCCAGTCATGGACTGGCGCGTCGACGATGACATCCGGGTAGCCGAGGGCTTGCCTGCATCGACCTTTGTCGACCGCGGGTTTCTCGAGCGCGAGCTGGCGACGATCTTCTCGCGCGAATGGCAGGTGGTGTCGGAGCGCGGCGACGATCCGCGCCCACTCGACGAGCAGCTCGGAGCGCGCGGCTCGCGCGTTCCGATCACGGTGAACGATCGGCCGCTGTTCTTGCAGCGCGCGTGGGACGACGATGCGCTGCGCGCGTTTCCCAATACGTGCACGCACGCGTGGTTTCCCCTCGTGCTCGGCGCCTCGCGTGGACCGACGCTGGTGTGCGGGCAGCATGGCCGGCGGTTCGATTGCGCGGGCCGCGTGATCTCGCAACAGGGCTTCGACGCGAAGGCGATGCGGCCTTGCGACTCGCTGACCGCACTGCCCGTCGAAGCGTGGCGCCGCTTGACCTGGGTCAACTTCGATCCAGCCGCACCGAAGCTCGCCGACGTCCTCGCGCCCGTCGAGGCGTCGCTCGCGAACATGCCGGCGATGCCGGAGCGGATGTCGGCGGAGATCCGCGAGGTCGCCGGCAGCTGGAAGCAGCACGCCGCGAACTTTCTCGATCAATTCCACATCGGCTTCGTCCACCGCGCGCCGGGCGGGCTCGCCGACGCCGTCGATCTCGGTAGCTACACGACCGAGCTCTACGATCGCTGCGTCCTTCAATGGGTCTACGCGCGCGACGGCGCCGATGGCTTCGATCCCGCGTGGCTGCCCGAGCGCTTCCACGATCCGAAGGGCCGCCGCGTGTTCGCGCTGTGGTGGTTCGTGTTCCCGAACCTGGCGCTCAACTTCTATCCGTGGGGCCTGTCGGTGAACATCTACTCGCCGATTCCGGACCGTCCGGAAGCGACGAGGTTCACCTGGTACCAGCTCGCACTCGATCGCGCGAAGCACGCCGAGCGCGAGCGCCGCTGGCTGAGCTCGCAGGTCGATGCCGAGGACGTCGACGCCCTCGCCCAGGTCGCCCGCGGCCTGCGCAGCGGGTTCGCACCGCGCAGCAGATTCGCGCCCGACCAAGAGCGCGGCGTCCACTGGTTCCACCGCCTCGTCTCGCGGTCGGTGGACAAGCAGGGCGCGTGAAGCCGCCCGTCACGATGGCGGTGCGCGCACTTCGCGCCGCGAAGGTGCCGTTCGAACCGCACGTCTATACGTGGGAAGCCCACGGCGGCACCCGCGCATCGAGCGAGGCGCTCGGCGTCGACGAGCACGCCGTGATCAAGACGCTGATCTTCGAGGACGACGCCGCGAAGCCACTCTGCATCCTCATGCACGGCGATCGCGAGGTCTCCGCGAAGCAACTCGCGCGCGTGATCGGCGTGAAGTCCGTCGGGCCGTGCAAGCCCGAGGTCGCCGATCGCCACAGCGGCTATCAGGTCGGCGGCACATCGCCGTTCGGGCTCAAGCGCGCGATGCCGATCTACATGGAGCGCACGATCGCCGACCTGCCGCGGATCTATATCAACGGCGGCGCGCGCGGCTTTCTCGTCGCGATCGCGCCCGCGGATCTCGTCCGCGTGCTGTCACCGATCGCCGTCGACGTCGCGACGACCTAGCAGTTACCGGCGCTCGCGCAGGTCCGCGTCGAATCGAGCGAGCCGTTGCCACCGCCACCGCCGTTGTTGCCATCGCGCTCGGCCGCCGGCGCGTTCGGCGCCGACGCACCACCGCCACCGCCGAGACCGGCGAGCCCCTGGCTCTGCGAGCACGTGCCCGTCACGGTCGAGTCGCTGCTCTGGAGCACGCCGACCGAGCGGCCGCCACCACCGCCACCACCACCGCCGCCGTGACCGCCGTGGCCGCCGGCGCCACCGTTGCCCGGCGTCGCCGTGTTCGGATGCGCCGAGCCGCCGAGGCCTGCAGCGCCGCCCGATTGGCCGCGACCACCCGCTCCACCCGAACCACCGTTGCCGGCGATCCCGCGCAACAGGTCGCACGTATCCAACGTGATCGACGACGCGCCGACGGCGAACACGCCGAACGCGCCGCCACCGCCACCGCCGCCGCTGCCACCGCTACGCGCCATGCAGCCGCCGGCACCACCGCCACCACCGCCGGCGCCGAAGCCGTCGGTGCCGTTGTCGCAACCACCGCCACCACCACCGCCGCCACCACCACCGCCGTTGTCACCGGTGCCGCCGACGCTGCCGCCGGGCGCATACCAGTACAGCGAGCTCGTGCCGCCGAGATAGCCGCCGCTGCCGCCGGTGCCCGCCGCACCGTTCGTGACCGCGCCCGGATTGCCGTTCGTCGTCGGACCGCACACGCCGCCGCCGCTGCCGGCGTTGCCGTGCAGACCGAAACCACCCGAGACGAAAGACGCGCTCGTGCCGTCGGTGCCGGCCCGTGCGTTGTAATCGAGGCTGAAAATGCCGCAGTTCGTATCCATCGTTCCGCCGTGACCGCCCGCGCCGCTCGTCGTCGAGCGACCGCTCGAGCACGTGTTCGCGACCGCCGGCCCCGAGCCGCCATACGACGAGTCGTTGCAGGTCGTGACGTACTGATCACCGTTGCCACCGGTGCCACCGGTCGGCGCTGGATCCACCGTCGTCGCATCGAGTCCCGCGCCGCCGGTGCCACCCGCCGCGCCGGTCCCGCCGACGATCTCGACATGCGACAGCGTCACGGTCGCCGCCTTCGAGTGGACGACGTAGCTCGAGTGTCCGTCGCGACCCGTCGAGCCGCCGACGCCCTGCGCCGCAGGGCCCTGGAGCACCATGTCGTCGATCGTGACCGGCACGATCAGATCGTGCGCGCGCACCGTCAGGTACTCGCCGTCACCACCCGTCGTCGTGTCCTGCTTGCCGATCACGGTGACTTTGTTCGCCGCGTTCGAGTACGGGCCGCGCTGCCAGTTGAAGTCGTAGCCGCCCCACACGTTGACGCCGCTCAGCATCACGATCACTTCGTTGTACGTGCCCGCCTGGACGTACACGTTCGGCCGGCTGCTCTGGACCGCGCGCACGATGCCGTACGAGATGGTCTGGCACGGCATGTTGTACGCGGTGCCGCACGTCGCGCTGTTCGTGCCGCCGCCGGCGACGAAGATGCCCTTCGACGCATCGCCGTCGATGCCGTCGCAGTTGCTATCGATGTAATTCGGATCGGGGTTGTCGTTCTGCGATGGCGGCTGGCACGTGCCCCAACCGCCCGCGCCCGCACACGTCGACGTGCCCGCGCACTGCGTGGAGAGCGGCGTCGTGATCGTGCATGCCTCGGTCGCGCCGTTCTGCGAGGCGACGTTGCAATCGCACGCGCCCGAGTGCGGCACGCACTCCTTCGTCGCGCCTTCTTGCGTGCAGTCGTAGCCGCTCGGGCACGCGACCGTCGAGCAATCGCGCCCGCAGTACGATCGGCCCGACGCTTCCGTCAGACACGTGTCCATGCCGAGCAGCGTGCACTCGCTATCGTGCTGGCACGGCGTGCACAGCTGATCCGAAATCGGCACGCAGACCTGCGTGACCTGTCCCGGATCGACCGCACCGGTCACGCCGAAACAGCCATAGCCCGGCGGGCAGTCGTTCGCGCAGAGCTCGGTGCAGATGCCGCCGGTTCCGACGAGGATGCAGATCGTCGACTGGCACTGACTTCCGTCCGTGCACGGATCGCCGAAGCCCTTCTTCGGCGTATCCGGCCGCGCGTCGACCGGAGTTACCGCGGCATCGCTGCCGCCTCCCGTCGCTGCATCGGCCGCACAGTTCGACGACGAAGGATCACACTGATTGCCCGGTCGCGAAGTCGCGCATGCGGCTGCGAACACGAGCCCTCCCCAAAGGACGCGTCTCATCGCGCGAGAAACTATCATGGCGGATCTGGAGCCGAACAGAATTCGTTTGGTGCAGCCAGCTGACGCTTCGTCGGAACGTCGTACCGATCTTGTAGGGTGCAGAGCGATGTCTTCGCTCGTACTCGCGCCGACCGCCGATCCTCGCGTGTTCGTCGCGCCCGACGGAAAGCGGCTATCTCCGCCGGAAGGCTGGGCTTGTTTACCTCCCGGCGATGCCGGCCTGACCCGCCGGGTGAAGGCCGCCGGCCCCTCGTGGCAGGTGATCGAGAAGAAGGGCCGCAAGCAGTTCTCGAAAGGCTTGTGGGCGCCGCTCACGAATATCGAGGCCGCACGCGCCGCGCTGGATGCCGAACGCTCGACCGACACGTACGCGAAGAAGCGCGTCGCCGATGTCGCCCGCCGCGAGCGCGCCCACGCCGCGTACGCGGTCAGCTTCGAAGAAGAGGTCCGCGCGTTCCTACGGTTCGCGCCGCGCTGGCACGAGCTCGCCAAGAAGGTCGCGCAGCTCGTCGCCGCACACGCGACGCCCGTGGGCAGCGGCACGGTCGCGCGCACGCAGCGCATCCCGATCGAGGAGCGTGCCGAGGCCGCGGTGATCGCGTGGATGCGTCACCAGACCACCGCGTACGACTCGATGAAGATCGAGCGCGTCGCCGGCCGCCGCCGAGAAGTCCGTCGCGAGCTCGCCCAGATCTCGCGCGCGGTGATCGATCTGCATCGCCGCGATGCGCCGCACGGCGGGGGTTGTCCGCTGTGCACGGCCGCCGTGCAGGTGCTCGATCGCGATGCCGAGCTCGACGCAATTCTAATCTAGATCATCGGCATCGAGAACAGCTCGTCCATCGACTGGATCGAGGCTGCATCCGCATCGCACGGCAGCGCCGCGACGCCGGTGATCTTCTCGACCGTCTTCAAGTACGAGCTCGTATCGAAGTCGGTCGTCGACTGCATGCCCGCGTGCGCGTACGGCGAGATCGCGATGAACGGCGGATCATCCGCGGCGGGCGAGCCGCCACCTTCGTCCCACAGCAGGAAGATCACGCCGCCGTTCTTGTACGCATCGGTCGCCATGATCTTCGGCACCTCGTGCGCGAGCCACGCATCGCCTTCGGCGATCGTCCCGTCGTGCATGTCATCGTCGAGGTTCGGCGTGATGAACGCGTACTTCGGCACCGCGTTCGCCGCGATGTCCTTGTCGAGCTGCGAGTAGTCGACCACGTGGTCGATGCAGCGCTGCGACCTCTGGAACTGCGTGCCGTCCCAGCCGTTGATATCGGTGAAGAACACGAACGGGTCGTGCTTCGCCGCATAGCGGCCCTGCGAGACCAGGCCACACGGCGCGCCCATGCTCTCCTGGTAGCTCTTCCACGACAGCCCGGCCTTCTCGAGCTGATCCGCGATGTGCGACGTCGACGTCAGCGGGTGCGCGCTCGGGTCGTCGTCGTCGAGGACATCGAAGTTCTCGCCCGCGACCATCCACAGATAGTTCGCCTCGCTCGGGTGAACAT
>Ga0105245_10004316_pt1 | contig 12584 bp, 9 predicted proteins | sample KBSM54metaG_FD_81523 | JGI IMG/M metagenome (GOLD analysis project Ga0105245, IMG submission 81523) | Miscanthus rhizosphere microbial communities from Kellogg Biological Station, Michigan, USA - KBS M5-4 metaG | ecosystem: Host-associated > Plants > Roots > Rhizosphere > Soil | place: Michigan... | reverse complement strand
CGCAACACACTTTCATGCCGGATTGCCGGACATTCTCCAGCGTGTCGAGACGGTCGGCGAAATTGCGCGTCGAGATCACCTGCGGGTAATAGCGCGCCGACGTATCGATATTGTGGTTGTAATAGTCGAGCCCCGCGGCGCTGAGGCGGTCCGACTGGTCGCGGTCCAGCATTCCCAGCGTCATGCAGGTCTCGAGCCCGAGCGCTTTCACGGCGCCGACCATTTCGACGATGGCATCCATGTCTCTCGGCTTCGGATTGCGCCATGCCGCGCCCATGCAGTAGCGCGTCGCGCCGCCGGCTTTGGCTTTGCGTGCCTCGGCGACGACCTTCTCGACCTCCATCAGCTTCGAGGCGGCAAGCCCCGTCGAATGGTGCGAGGACTGGCTGCAATAGCCGCAATCTTCCGGGCAGCCACCGGTCTTGATATTGAGCAGCTTGCTGAGCTGCACGCGGTTGGGATCGAAATGCCGGCGGTGAATGTTTTGCGCCTGGAACAGCAGATCGTTGAAGGGGAGCCGGTAGAGCGACCAGGCCGCCTCGCTCGTCCACTCCGGAGCGTCCGCAAGCGGCGCCGTCACATTCGACTCATCCCGCACTTCGAGCATTCTTCAATTCTCCCGATCCTGATTGCCCCGCGCGACGTCATCGCACGCTGGCGAAGCCGACACCAGCGGCGCGCACCGTGCTGGTAAAAAATTGATCGCTAGAGCAAACCGGCATTGACCTCGCCGCGGAGGTCGTATCACTCTCGACGCCATTCAAGAAAAAGAAACAAGGGAAGCCGAACATGCACGTCAAAGGCAAGGTCTGCGTCGTTACGGGAGCTGCGAGCGGCATCGGCGAAGCGGTGGCACGCGCCTACGCGGAAGCCGGCGCGCGCGGCGTCGTTGTCGCCGACCTGAAGACATCGCGCGACAAGCTGGCGAAGGTCGCCGGCGACATCGACGGCTTGCCGATCACGGCCGATGTCGGGCTGGAAGAAGACATCAAGGCGCTGATCGCGGCGGCTGAAGACAAATATGGCCCCGTCGACGTGTTCTTTTCCAACGCCGGCCTGTCGCGCAAGGGACAGGAGACCGCCTCCGACGCCGACTGGGACGTAAGCTGGCGCGTCCATGTCATGAGCCACGTGTTCGCAGCGCGCGCGCTGGTGCCCGGCATGCTTGCGCGGGGCTCCGGCTATCTCCTCAACACCGCTTCCGCGGCGGGCCTGCTGGCCTCGCTGAACTCGATGCCTTATGGCGTGACCAAAAATGCGGCGGTGGCGCTCGCCGAGCATCTCGCCATTCAATATGGCGACCGCGGCATCCGCGTGTCCGTGCTGTGCCCGCAATCGGTGCAGACAGGCATGACGACGCCGGGCCCGAGCGCCGCGCGGGTCGACGGCGTGCTGCAGTCGCCGGAAGTGGCGCGCATGGTAATCGAGGCGATGGAGCAAGAACGCTTTCTCATCCTGTCGCACCCGCAAGTCGCCGAATACATGCAGCGCAAGGCATCCAGCCGCGACCGATGGCTCACCGGCATGCGGCGACTGCGCGACAAGATCTACGGCGCGCCGACATCGGTGTAACCACCGTCATTGCGAGGAGCGTAGCGACGAAGCAATCCATCCATCCCCACGCCGCTCTATGGATTGCTTCGCTTCGCTCGCAATGACGGGTCCGACGGCGCGAATTCTTCCAAAAGCCCGGTATATTTCTTCACGCCCGGCGACGCGTAGGAACCGCGCCGCGACGTCGTGAGCTTCAGGCCGGCCAGCGCCTCGGCCTGCTTCACCGCGGCTGCCACGCCATCGACGACGGGCACGCCGAATTTCCGCGACAGTTTTTGCGCGAGATCGGCCATGCCCGCGCAGCCCAGCACGATCGCTTCCGCGCCTTTATCCAGCGCGTGGGCAATCTCAGCCTCCAGCTTCGCTTCCGCGCCCGAGCCGGGCCTGTCGAGATCGAGCACCGCGACGTCGCAGGCGGTGACCCGCGCCCTCTCCGCAAAACCATAGCGGCGCACCAGCTCCTCCAGCGGGACGATCGAGCGCGGCAGTGTGGTGACGATGGCGATGCGTTTTGCGATCTGGCCCGCCGTCACCAGCGCCGCCTCGCAGATGCCGACCACCGGGAAATGCGCGGCGGTCCGCGCGGCGTCGAGGCCGGTGTCGTCGAAACAAGCGACGATCGCCGCATCGGCATCAAGCGCATTCATCAGCACCTGGATCAGGCCCGGCACGGCAAACGCCTCATCATAATAGCCCTCGATCGAGACCGGCCCCATCGCTGACGTTACTGCGGATATTTCGGTGCCGGGCGCCGCGACGGCGCGCGCCACAGAGCCAATCGTTTCGGTCATCGAAGCCGTCGTATTCGGATTGACGATCAGGATTTTTGTCATGGGCGTATCGTAGCCGGGATGGCGCGCGAAGTGCAATCCGCGTCAGCCAACGACTCGGTCCATCCACGCCGCAAACGCATCCAGCGTCTCTTTCATCACCTCGCGATCATTCCGCCCCGAACTCTTCAGCACATGAAAGGAATGATCGGCGCCTTCAAGCAAATTCAGCGTCGCGCGCGATCCGAGGCCCTTGACGACCGGCTTGAGCAGACTCAATTCCGCGAGCGCATCGCGCGTGCCCTGCAGGAACAGCATCGGGATTTTGACATCAGTGAGATGTTTGGCCCGATCGCTGGAAGGCTTTCCGGCCGGATGCAGCGGAAAACCGAGAAACGCCAGCCCCCGCACGTCGGTCAAGGCTGACAACGCCTGCGCCTGCGATGTCATGCGCCCGCCGAACGATCGGCCGCCCGCGGTCAGTGGCAGCGCGGGACAGCGTCGCGCGGCTTCCGCCACCGCCGCCCGCACCGCGGCGTGCGCGACCGCCGGCGCATCGGGCCGCTTGCTGCCTTTTTCCACATAGGGAAACTGATAGCGCAGCGACGCAATGCCGCGCTCGGCGAGACCAGCCGCAACCATTTCCATCGACGCATGGGTCATGCCGGCGCCGGCCCCGTGCGCGAACACGTAGCACGCGCGCGATTGCGGCGGCTGGATCAGCAAGGCGGAAACCGCCTCATCGGGCCCGATCTCAATTCGGAGCGATTCCGCCTCGGCTGCCTTCATGTGATCTATCCGACACTCTGCTGCACGATCGGAACTCTATACTGTAAAAGGCCGGGCGAAGAGATGACCCACCCGGCCGCGCGGGGTCAGAGGAGTCGGATTCATGGACAGACCTGGAGCGCCACTATAGGATGGCATCATACTCAATCGCACGCCGAAGGTGATTCGCCTCCCGGCGTTTTTTGATAACAGACCGATATTGCGCGCCACTGGCGCCGTTTTGGGGAAGGGGCAGGCCATGGGTGGCAAGAGGATTGCGACAATTGTGATCGTGCTGGCGATCGTCGGCGGCGGTTATGTCGCCTTCAAGGACGATATCGCCAAGCTCTGGCAGGATCTGCATGTGAAGGTCGTGGAGCACCCCACGCCGAAGAAAACCGTCTGGCTCGACCAGGGCATCAGCAAGAACAAACTGAGCTGGTTCTATCACGCCGACCAGGGAACGCGGACCTTCGGCTTCCCCTATGAGTGGTTGATGGCGCTGGAGCAGCCGACGATTTCGTGGATGCCGTTCAGCAAGGTCGGTCTCTTCAGCGACACCGCCTATCTCAACCGTTATGGCTTCATTCCGGATACCATCATTGCCGGCAAGGAGACGCTTCCGATCGGGTTCGCCAAGGGCACCCCGATGCTCGACTCGACGGGCGCGATATGGCGCAACCCGCGCACCAAGAAGGAGATGAACGGTGTCGGCCTGACCTGTGCGGCCTGCCACACCGGCAGCTTCACCTACAAGGACACCGCCGTCGTCATCGACGGCGGACCGGCGCTCACCAATCTCTTCGCCATGAAGCAGGGCATGGGCATCTCGCTCTTGCTGACGCGCTACTGGCCCGGCCGGTTCGACCGCTTCGCCGAGCGCATCCTGGGACCGGACGCCACACTCGACGACCGCGAAGCGCTGAAGAACCAGCTCGAACAGGTTCTCGATCGCTACAAGCAGGTCAAGAACCTGGAAGAGCGCGTCGCCTCCCAAAGCATCCTGGAAGGTTACGGCCGGCTCGACGCGCTCAACCGGATCGGCAACCAGGTGTTTTCAATCGACCTGAAGAAGCCGGAAAACTACGCCGGCTCCTCCGCGCCGGTGCACTACCCCCGGATCTGGAATACGCCGTGGTTCGACTGGGTGCAGTATAACGGCTCCATCATGCAGCCGATGGTGCGCAACGCCGGCGAATCGCTCGGCGTCTCGGCGGAGCTCAATCTGACCGATCCGTCAAAGGGCCTGTACAAATCGAGCGTCGATGTGAAGTCGCTCGACGACATGGAGCAGATGATCAAGGGCGACAAGCCGCCGAACGCGAAGGACAAATTCTCGGGCCTGCAATCTCCGAAATGGCCGTCCGACATTCTGCCGCCGATCGACCAGAAGCTGGCCGACAAGGGCGCCGAACTTTACAAGACCCATTGCGAGGGCTGTCACCGGCCCCCGATCACGAGCGAGGCGTTCTACGATTTCAACAACAAGGACTGGTGGACCAAGAACGAGGCCGGCGAGGCGATCCTCAAGGTCGAAAACATCCCGATCGCGCATATCGGAACCGACCCCGCGCAGGCGGCAGACATGGGGGCCCGAACGGTCGCGGTCCCCGAAAATCTCGGGATCAAGAGCAGCAGTTTCGCATTCGCACTGGGCGAACTGGTCGAGAAGACCGTCAACTACGTCTTCGACCAGAAGAAACCACCCACGAGCCCGGCGGAGCGGAAGCGGATCGAAGGATATATGCCGAACGAACTCCGGGGCGAGCTTGCCTACAAGGTGCGTCCGCTCAACGGCGTCTGGGCGACGCCGCCCTACCTGCACAACGGTTCGGTGCCGACCATCGAAGATCTGCTCGGGGATCCCGAGAAAAGGCCGCCGACATTCTATCTCGGCAGCCGCGAATACGACCCCGTGAAGCTCGGCTACAACACCGACCCGATCACCAACGGCTTCAAATTCGATACCTCGATTCGCGGAAACTCGAACAGAGGTCACGAATTCAGAAAGGACTACAACAAGGACAAGGAAATCAAAGGCGTGATCGGACCGGAGCTGCCGGAGGGCGATCGAAAGGCACTGATCGAATACCTCAAGACGCTTTGAAGTCTGCACGTTGCGACGGCCGGGCAAAGCGCGAAGCGCGTCTTTGCGCCAGGCGGCCCGGCCGCCCGCCTTTTCCGGAGCGGCCTGCGTCACAGCGGGATCCGACGGCGCACTTTACCGGCTGGCGACCAGCCGCAATTTCGGCTTGATCGTCTCTTCCAACTCGATCTTGAGCTCGTGCACGCGCGGATCGTCCGAGCGCGCCGCACACACCGAATATTGATTAACCGAGCACGCCAGCGCGTGCCGCTCTTCGGGCGTTCGCGTCACCTGCGGGCTGGACAGCCTCAGCACCATCCCGCCGAGTTGCACCAGCATTTCGTCGAGCGCCCGGTCCACTCCGGCAAATTGATTCATCGCACCACTCCTCTGGTAAGGAGTAATGAGCGGCGCGGCCGGCCGTTCCCCGCACGCACCGGCTTATGGATAACGAGAGGTTAACGGAGCACAATTCCAGCGCGTCATTCGCCCGGAACCAGGCTCCCGATCATCGGCCGCGACATGCGCCGATGCTTTCGGCGCGAAAGATACAGCACAAAGCCGGTGACCATGAACAGCGGCATCAGGGCTGCGGCCATCATGAACAGCAGTTGGCCCGGCCAGCCAAATATGCTGCCGCGGTGAATGTCCAGCACGCTGGCCAGGATCCGCTCGCCGATTGTTTTGTCCGCGTAGATCTCCGACGAAACCAGCCGGCCGGTGACGGCATCAATCCGGAATTCGTCCCGCGCGCCGTCGTGCGACGCATCCCGCGCCCAGGATCGGATACGCACGACCGTGCCCGCACCGGCCGGCAGCGTCAGTTGCGCCGTTGCGAAACGGCTGCCCTGTTCGTGCAGGAATGCCGACCAGGCGCGGTCGAGCGCAAGCGGTCCGGCCTCGGCTGCGCCAGTGCCTGTACCAGTCCCTCCCGGCGATTTTGGTTGCATCTTCGGCTGCTTCGGTGCGGCCACGACCGAGGGACGCGACAGCAGCCAGGTGGCGCCGTTCTTGTACCAGTCGAACGAGTACCACAGGCCGGTGAGCGCCATCACCAGATAGATCACGAGCACCCAGGTGCCGGCGACGGAATGGAGCGACCAGTGGAAGCCGCGGCCGCGCAGTGCCAGATTTGGCTTGAGCCATATTTTCGCGCTGCGGGCGCGACGCGGCCATCGCAGCACCAAACCGGAGATCAGCATCACGATCAGGCCGATCGCAACCACACCGGTGATTTGCCGTCCATAGCCGTTGGCGTCACCAGGCAACAGCAGCCAGCGATGCAGCTTGCGGACGGTGGCGAAAAACTCCTCGCCCAGCGGCGTGCCGAGTACGCGCGCATCATACGGATCGAGATAGACCGAGGATGGTCGCGAGCCGCCCTCGTTGCGGGCAAAGCGGATGCGCACCGCCGCTGACGGATCACTTGCCATCGTCACGGCCGAAACCTTGCCAAAATCCTGGGCGGCCTGCAGTCGCGCAATCAGCGCATCCGGCGTCAGCATTGGCGTGGCGCGGGCTTCGACCCGCATGATCCCGGCATTCAGGCTGGCAACGATCTCGTCCTCGAAACTCATCGTCGCGCCCGTGATCCCGATCAAGGTCAGCACCAGCGCAAGCGCGAGGCCAATGACGGAATGGACCTGCAACAGCGCGGCCTTGATCGGATGCTTGCTCATGAACGGAGGGAATATCTCGGGGGGAGGACGGCCCGGCGCCGGAAACGGCGAGGCTTGTTGCACAATACCGGACGGCCGATAGCACGGCCATCTGACGGGCGCATGTGCAGATTATAATAGCTCTATGTCAGGCGGGGCGTGCACCTACGCAGCACGCTGACGGCAACACACCGCGAAGAATAATGTTAATTTCGCGGCCCATTTCGAAATTTTGTTTTCGCCTGCTGCCTCATGTATCACACGCGCTCGCGCGCAAGCGTCGTTCACTCGTCGAAGCCGACTTTCTTGATGAGGGCGATTGCGGCCTGCTGATGTGCGGCGATCTGATCGATCGGCAGTGCATCGGGCGAGAACGATCCGATCTCCACCAGGATCGGATCGCGGTCTGCTGTCGCAAGCACCGGATATTCCAGTTCCGCAGCTGCATAGATCCGTTGTGCCGCCGGTGTGACGAGAAACTCGAGGAATCTTTGCGCCGCGGCCGGATGCTGCGCATGCTTTGCAATGGCGGCACCCGTCAGGTTCACATGGGTGTTGCCACCCCTGAACGCCGTCGGCACCGCCTTGACCGCCCGTGCCCACGCGCTCCAGTCACCGCCTTCCCGTCCGGCTCGCAGTTGCGCCAGCGCAACGGTATTGCCGATGCCGATCTCGCACGTGCCTTGCGCGATCTCGCGGATCACGTCGTTATCCTTGCCGGCCGGTTTGTGGACCAGATTGGCTTTCACGCCATTGAGCCAGGCCTCTGTCGTTTCAGCGCCATGATGAACAAGGTAAGCGGCGATCAGCGCGACATTGTTCTGATGCAGCGGAGAGCGGATGCACAGCTTGCCGCGCCATTTCGATTCGGCGAGATCCTCATAATGGATCGCACCGGGCGCCGCATCGGCGCGCGCCATCACGACGCGCGGCCGGACCGACAAGGCGACCCATTGTGCGCCGCGCAGTTGCGGCGGGATCGCGTTGTCGAGCAGCGGCGAACTGATCGTCTGCGTGAGACGACTGGTGACGAATTGCGTGGTCTTGTCGAAGCCGATGGTCAGCAGCACATCGGCTGGGGAGGCATCGCCCTCCGCCGTCACGCGCTTGACGAGATTGTCCTCGACATAGGTCAGGTTGACCTTGATTCCCGTCGCCGCCGTGAACGACGCGATCACAGGCTCCATCGGCGGTACTTCGCGGGTCGAATAGAGGTTGATCTCGTCGGCTTGGGCGATCGCGGCGCTGCCGGCGAGCCATAGCGACGCTAGTACAAAGGTCAGCCCGTTCGCCCGTCTTCGCATTTCCTTCTCTCAAAACTTCACCGTCGCAGACAGCGACACACGCCGCGCGTCGCCCATTGCGACGTTCAGATTGTTCACGGCCGAAGGATAGTAAACGGTGTCGAACAGGTTCTTGACATTCAGTTGGTAGATGACCGGCAGGGTCTGGTACCTGGTCTCGTATGTCGCGAAAGCGTCCGCGACGACATAGGACGGCAGGACGAACGTGTTCGCGGCGTCGCCGGGCCGGTCGCCGACATAATGTGCACCGGCACCGACCCGAAGCCGGCCCGGCAAGGCGGTGCCGAAGTCGTAGACCAGATAAAGCGAAGCCGTGTTCAGTGCGACGTTCTGCAGCGCCTTGCCGGTCAGGATCGGGTCCTCGGTCACTCGCGCGTCGGTATAGCCGTAGCTGCCGATCATGCTCCAGCTTTCGGTCAGCTTTCCGGTGACATCGATCTCGACGCCGCGCGAGCGGACCGTGCCGGCGGTGCGAAACTCGGTCAGGCCGGTGGCGGTGTTGAGCTGCGACACCAGCACGTTCTTCTTGTCGATGTCATAGAGCGCCACCGTGCCGGAGAGCCGCTTGTTGATGTCGAACTTGACGCCGGTCTCCCACTGCACGCCCTCTTCGGGCGCGATGTTGGAGCCGACGACGACGCCGCCGGTGAGCGGCGCGATGGTCGAGGTCGGCTTCAGCGACTGCGTGTAGCTCGCGTAGAGGGAGACCTCATCGGTAAGCTTGAGGATGGCGCCCCCGAGCGGCAGCGCCTTGTCGCCGGATAGATCAGTGTTGGCCTTGAATGGCCGTCCGCGCCCCGCCAGCTGTTCGTATTCCATGTACCGCACGCCACCAACCAGCGCGAAGCGGTCGGTCAGGTGCAGCGTGTCCTGGAAGAACAGCGCGCGGGTGCCGAGCTTGTCGGTCTGGTCGCTGTCGCTGGCGGAAACCGTCGTGCCCGGCTGGAGCAGGCCATAGACCGGATTGTAGATGTTGAACACGTTGGGGGTCGCCTGCCGGATCAGGTCCTTGCGGTAGATCGTGCGATACTGGGCGTCGCCGCCGATGAGCAAATCGTTGCGCATTTCGCCGAGCCAGAAGCCACCCTGCAGGTAGGATGTGCCGTAACTGACGTTGCTGAGCGAACCCCGGGTGCCGTCATTGCTGCGGGTCACGATGCCGGTGACGGGGTTGACCGCGGTGATGCGCAGCTGGTTGGCGCTGAAGCTCTCGGTGTTGTAGTTGTAGGCCGCGTAGAGTTTCCAGTCGTTGTTGAGTCTGTGTTCGACCGATGCCTGCATCAGGTCGGATGTTCCCCACATGTTGTTATAGGGCTCGTCGAGCCGGCGTGTCGCCGGTATGGCAAGCGGCTTGTTGGTACGGGAGTCGAGCGCTGTGCCGCGGTCGAACGGAGAAAGAAAATCGCGATGCTCGTAGTTGAGCTGGATGGTCGTGTTCTCGCCATACCACGCCAGCGATGGCGCGATCAGCGTTTCGCGGTGGCGCCCGAAATTGCGCCAGTAGTCCTCGTTGACGCCATAGGCGATGAAGCGATAGGCCAGACCGTCCTTGCCGATCGGGCCGGTGATATCGAAGGTCCCGTCCGCGCCGCTCTTGCCGCCGCCATAGCTCGAGCCAAGCAGGGTAACCGACCCGTGCTGATAGAGCTCCGGACGCTTGCTGATCGTGTTGACGATGCCGCCGGGATCCATGATGCCGTAGAGCAGCGAAGCAGGCCCTTTCAGCACCTCGACGCTTTCGACCGCGGGATTGAGGCTGCGGCCTTGAACCAGCGGCATGCCGTTGCGCATGATCGAGCCGTCGCGATTATCGCCGAAGCCACGCCTGATGACGGCGTCCTGGGTGCCGGCGAGCGTGTTGGTCTGGGTAATGCCGCTGATATTGACGAGCGCGTCGTCGATGTTGCGCGGTAGCTGATCCTTGATGACCTGCTCGGGTACGATATTGACGGATTGCGAGGTATCGAGCGGGGAAGCGCCAGTGCGCAGCGTGGTCGAATTCGGCATCGCGCGATAGCCGAGCTTGGCTTCATTCAGGGCAGCCGCTGCAGCGGCGGCGCGTTCTGACGGTGTCGGTTGTGCGGGCGTCGCATTTTGATTGCGCTGGCGCGCGGCAGCGGCCTGAATCCGTTGCGCAGAAGGGCTTGCCGGGCGGGCGAGCTTCCGCCGTTGCGTCGGCGATTCGACCGTCACCGCCGGCAGCGCAACACTGGATTGCGCATTCGCCATCGTCGTCGAGAACGATAGATCAACCAGCAGGATTGCCGCACCGATAAGTAATTGCGCGTGGCGCTTGTCGATTAGGTTTCGATGGTCCTCTACGAGCCGGCAATCAGCACTGGTCGTCACTTCGCTTCACTTCCACTTCACAAAACGCTATTCACGCGGCCGCCGTCTACCAGTCTCTGCAAACGAATAGAACACTGAAGGAATTGAATCTCTCTAAGAACTGGCGTGCTTCACGCGAGCATCTGCGAGTCCGTCATCGCGACGCATCCGTAAGCGGCGACTGCAGCAAAATCAGACAATGCGGCTGCCGCGCATCTGCCTGCGGGGCTCATTATCAATTGAAGTAAATCGGCCGATCCGCACAAAATGGTGTGATTGCGGCGGCCACGCCCGTTATCTATGCTGTCGTCTTATTCCGAAGTGAGGCACGCCCCGCATGATTACGCCGCTCGATCCCGTCGTCGCCCAGATCATTCCGCTGCTGCCGTTGCGCGATCCCACCAACATGACGCCGCAGAGCGCGCGCGATGCGCTTCGTGCGCTGGCCGCCTCGCGCGCTGACGTCCCGCCGCCACCGGTGACGAGCGCGGAGGACATCAAGGTGAAAGGCGCCGCGAGTTTCCTCAGCGCGCGGGCCTACCGGAATTCGAACGGGCAATCGCCGACAGTCGTGTTCTTCCACGGCGGCGGCTGGGTCGCCGGCGATCTCGACACCCATGACCGGCAGGCGCGCTGGCTTGCGATCGAGACCGGCGCGGTCGTCGTCTCGGTCGATTATCGCCGCCCGCCGGAGGTGCGCTTTCCCGGCGCCTTCGAGGATGCCTTCTCCGCCACCAAGGACGTCATCGCCCCCATCGGCGAATTCGGCGGCGACGAGAAGCGCGTCGGCGTGGCCGGTGACAGCGCCGGCGGCAATCTGGCGGCCGCCACCGCGATCGCCTGCCGCGACGCCGGCATCAAGCTGGCGGCGCAATTGCTGGTCTATCCCGTCACCGATGTCGCCGGAAATTTCGCGGATGCGACGGAGAACGCGCGCTTCCCCTCGCGCGCTGAAAATGCCGAAGGCTATTTTCTGTCGCGTGCGGTGATGGAATGGTTTTGCGGCCATTACCTAGCGGATACCGCCCATGGCACTGACTGGCGCGTGTCGCCGCTGCGCGCCAAAAACCTCGTCGGTCTCGCGCCGGCGGTGGTTACAACAGCCTGGTTCGATCCGCTCCGCGACGAGGGCAAGGCGTATGCGGAAGCCCTGAAGGCCGCCGGCGTTCCGACCAGCTATCACGACGGCCTCGGCCTGATCCACGGCTATTTCGGTCTTGGCGAAGCCTCCGAGACCGCCATGCGAGAAGCGCAACGCGCCCGCGCGGATTTCAAGGCGCTGCTGGAAAAGGGCGCGTAACAAGCGACTGGCGATCCCGGCATGACTCGAACATGCGACCTACGGTTTAGGAAACCGTCGCTCTATCCGGCTGAGCTACGGGACCGCGGACCCGCTGCGTGGGCGGGTACTTGACCGCTTCATACCAAAGCGCGCGCGGCATCGCCAGCCCTCCGACGCGGCCGATAGGCCGCATCGGAAGGAAACCGGTCCCGGGCAATACGATGTCGGGGTGATCAACAGGCGTCCGCCGCTACGCCTTGATGTTGTTCTCGCGCACCACTTGGCCCCAGATGCTGACTTGCTTGGCGAAGAACGTCGAAAACTCCTTGCCGTCGGCGAGCAGCAGCGTCATCTGCTGCGTCTCCTGTAGCTGCGCCGCTACCGCCGGCTCGCTCAGGATCTCCTTCACTGATTTGGCCATGCTGGCGATGACATCGGGCGGCGTGTCCTTGGGCGCGAAAACGCCCCACCAGGCCAGCGTCTCGAAATCGGGGAAGCCTGCCTCGATCGCGGTCTGCGTATCCTTGAGCACGGCCATCCGCTCGCGGCCCATCTGCAGGATCGGACGCAGCATGTTGGTGCCGAGTTGCGCCGTGATCAGCGCCGCCGATCCGATGATCATGTCGACATGGCCGCCGAGCACGTCGTTCATCGCCGGGCCGCCGCCGCGGTAGGGCACGTGCGTGATCTCGACGCCGGCCTTCTTGCCGAGCACCGTCATCGCGAGATGACCGAGCGTGCCGATGCCGACGGAGGCGTATTTCACCGCGCCGGGGTTGGCCTTGCAGGCGGCGATCACGTCGGCAATGGTCTTGTACGGCCGCTCGGCATTCG
>Ga0105245_10004315_pt1 | contig 12584 bp, 7 predicted proteins | sample KBSM54metaG_FD_81523 | JGI IMG/M metagenome (GOLD analysis project Ga0105245, IMG submission 81523) | Miscanthus rhizosphere microbial communities from Kellogg Biological Station, Michigan, USA - KBS M5-4 metaG | ecosystem: Host-associated > Plants > Roots > Rhizosphere > Soil | place: Michigan... | reverse complement strand
GGTCGAATTCAGCGAGGAATCCGTCCTGCAATGCGGTCGGTGGGTTCTCGCGCACGCCCGCGACGACGAACGTGTTGGCGGCGGGGCCGGCAGCCAAATGAGTCGGCAAGAGGTTACCGTTCTTGTCTGAATAGTACGACGATCCGATGATTTTTCCGGCCGCATCGATGAAGGTCAACAGCAGCGTGCCGTTGGTATCGGCCACCTGCGAGAGCACGGTGAAATACTTGCCGCTCGGGTCTTCCAGACAATCGACGGGTTGTGTCTGCATACAAAGGCCGTTCAAGCCCGGCATGCAAAACGAGCTATCGAACGTGGGCTTGCCCGACGCATCGACCTTCGTCAGGTGCGCGGTGATCACCATTTGGGCGGGATCGTCGACACCGATGCAGAACGCGTAGCCGCCATCCACGGTCGCTCTGACCGCGCCTCCCGCGGGGGAGGCAGTGCCGCCGTTGGCGTAGGAATATTCGAACTCCCAGGCCGGCGCTTGCTCGTTGTGCAACCAGGGCTGCTCCGAAACTTTCGCAACCAGGTGGATGCCGAGCCCGATGACGTTCTTCTGATTCTGTGTGGCGCTGATCCCGAGCGGATACATCACACCGGTCTTCGGGGTGTCTTCGAATACCTGATTGCGGCCCACTTTGCCGGTATTGGCGTCGAGATCGACGAGCGCCAGGCGGTTCTTCGTGGTGCGCGGAGCGCCCGGAGTGCTGCCGCCGATCCCGACCACGGTGCCGTCGGCCAACGCGACGAGATCTGCCATTTGATCGCTGCCCACACCGCCCGTGGCCTGGGCCCAGAGGCGATAGAAATTGGCGGTGCAGGTCTTCGGCACACTGATGCCGCTCAACGTGGTGCTTACGGTCTTCGCGTTACAATCGCCCGACCAACCGGTGAACACCGAGTCCAAAGCGGGCTTGGCCAGCAGCGTCACCGAACCGGTCAGATCGATCACACATTGTGCGGGATCGCCGCTCGTGCACGTGGCGTTCGGCGTGCCCGAGGCGGTGATCGTACCTGCGCCAGTCGGCGACACATGACCCACGACGATCGGGCGGAAGCTCGCCACACACGTGGTGTTGGTGGTGATCGTGACCGCGTTGGGGCTCGCGGTGCCGCCGTTGCAATTGGCTGACCAGCTGGCGAAGGACCAGCCCGCGTTGGCCGCGGCAGTGACGTTCACCGCTTGGCCGTAGGGAACCGCCGCGCAATTGCCCGCCGGACACGCGATCCCGACGCTGCCGCCGGCAGCTGGCGTGGCACTCACTGCTGCGCTGAAGGTGTCACTCGTGAACACCGCGCTGCAAGTGGCGGAGAGGTTCTTCAACGTGAGCGTCGCGCCAGTCGTCGGCAAACAGCCGGCGCCCGTCCAATTCGAGAAATGATAGTGGAGCGCCGCCGTGGCCAGCAACGTGACCCCGGTACCGAAGTTCACGGTGCAGCTGTTCCCAGCGCAAGCCGTGTTGGTATCGTTGCGGGTCGCACTGACACTGCCATTCGAACCAGCGACGGCAGCGATGGTGAACGTGTTCAACGCAAAGTTCGCAGTGCACGTCGCGTTCACGTTACTGAGCACAAGCGGAGTCGTGCCGGCGGGGGTGCAATTGGCACCCGTCCACCCCGTGAAATGATAGCCGTTCGCGGCGTTCGCCGTGGCCGTGAGCGAAACGTTGGTGCCGGCATCCACCGTGCAGCTGGCGCCCGCACAAACAGCGCCTGCGGCGGCGCTGACCGTGCCGCCTGCTGCCGCCTTTGCCGCGATCGTAAACTCCTGCACGTAGTTGGCCGAGCACGATGTGCTCGACTTCACGTTGCTGAGCGTGATCGACAGTGCGGGGCTCGGGCACCCGAGATCGCCCGACCAGCCCTTGAAGCGATAACCGGGCAGTAGATTCGGCGCCGTGAGCGTCACGCTCCCGCCCGCGTCGATGCTGCACACCCCTGTGCCGCACGAAGCACCAGGACTCGTCGAAGTTGCCGCTACTTTGCCGGTGGCGCCGATCACGGTGCCAGTGACCGAAACGCCCAGCGCGTAGTTCGCCGTGCAGGTCACGTCCGCGGTCTTCGCGGTCACGACGAGACCGTTGCCGCTCTGCCCGCTCGCATCGCAGCCGGCGCCCGTCCAACCCGTCAAGCGATAGCCCGCGATGCTCGGTGCCAAGAGTGTCGTCGGCGTGCCGGCGTCCACCGTGCAGAAGTTGCCCGAGCACATCGCGGCCACGTTCGCACTGGCGACGACGCTGCCGGTGAGGCCGCCGCCCACGAGCCCGGTCACCTTGAGGCGCGTCGCAAAGTTCGCGACGCACGCGATATTCTTGCTAATTCCGCTGAGTTTCAGCGGATTTCCAGTGCCGGTGCAGGCGCTATCGCCGCCCCAACCCGAAAACCGATAACCCGTGGGGACGGTGGTGGAAACGCTCGCGCTGCCCCCCGCGGTGACCGCGCAGCTCGTTGCGGTACAACTCCCTGAAGTGACGTTGACGACCGCGGGCGCGCCGTTTGCCGTAACGCTCACCGTGTACTGCGAGGCGAACTTCGCGGTGCACGCCAAATCGCCAGTGACGACGATCGGCAGCGCGCCTTTCGTCTGTCCCGCGCACGCGGGGCTGCCCGACCAACCCACGAACACGAATCCGGGATCGGCGAGCGCCGTGAGCGTCACGGAGGCGCCGTCATCCACCTGCCCCTGACAGCCTTGTGCGCCGCACGCGAAATCGGGATCGGTCTTCACGGTGCCGCCACCGGTCGCGTCGACGTTGAGCGAAATCGCGCGTTCGACGACGAACGCGGCAACGCACTCGAGCGACCCCATCGCCACCACGGCCGTCTTCGGCGACGCGCCCGTGCAGTCCCCACTCCAGCCGACGAAACGCGAACCCGGGGCGGGTTTTGCGGTCAAATCGAAGTGCGTGCCGAGGACGGTCGGATAGGCACACGGGCTCGTCAAACACGAGCCTTGGCCGCTCACCGCAACGCTGCCGCTGCCGGTGAACGAGACTTCGAGGTTGGCCGCTTCGGGCCCAGCGTCGGTCCCGGAATCGACGGCCGCATCCGTTCCGGCATCGAGCGCTGCGTCAGGCTGAACTTCAGCGTCCGAGCCCGCATCCACCGAAGCCTCCGCGTCCTCGCTCGCATCCAGGCTGGCGTCGGTCGAGGCATCGGGTACGCCGGCGTCTTCGGGCACGCACACGCCGTCGGCGCTGCAGATGGCACCCGTTGGGCACTCCGCCTCGCGACAGGTGACCTTCTTGCGCGGTGTCGATCCGCACGCCCCGAGCCACACACAGAACCCAAGCCCAACCAACCAGCCCAGTCGCATCGCGGGAGTCTATGCGGGAGACGCGCGGAAGCAATCACCTCGCGCCTCGAAAGCGCTAACGCGACTGTGGCGTTTCAGGCTGGGACGGATTGGGGGATCCGCGCTCACTCGCGCCCGGTGACGACCGAGTCGCGCCGGGGGCGCGCCGTCAACGGCTCGGGCAGCGGCGAATAAGGCCGAGATTCTGGCCTCTTAGACAAGCGCGAGTCGCGCCGTTAGAAGTACCTGAACCGATGTTTTCCGGCGAAACCAACACTCGCTCGGACAGCCAGAATCGCCGCATGGCTGGTTGTCTGGCGTTCGTCGGCGGGTTCGTGAATTCCAGTGGCTTTGTGTTGATCGGTTCTTTCACCTCGCACGTCACGGGCAACGTCGGACGGCTCGCCAACGACGCAGCGACCGGACAGTTCAGCGCGGCGCTCACGGCACTCGGCTTGGTGATGGCCTTCTTCCTGGGAGCGTTCTGCGCAAGCTCGATCATCGAGAGTCGTTTTGCGGGCGGCGCCACTTCGCGCTCGTATGCCCTGGCGTTGGCGGTCGAGGCCTCGTTGTTGTTCTTGTTTACCTGGGTCTCGTGTCGCTCGCCGCTCCTGCCACAGGCAGAGCAGGCTGCAGTGTTGTGCGCGGCGATGGGGATGCAGAACGCCCTCGTCACGCGCCTTTCGGGCGCAGTGGTTCGCACCACTCACCTCACGGGCGTCATCACCGATCTCGGCATCGAGTGCGCGCGTTGGTTTCGCTACTCGCGCCGGGTACTGTCGGAAGCCACGAACTTGCGCTTGGTACTCGGGCGCCGCGGCGCCGAGCGCCCGCTACCGGCAAAAATCTGGCTGCTTGGCACCATCGCCGTGACATTCCTGTTCGGCGCCGTGGCCGGCGCGCTCAGCGCGTTGCACTTGCAACAACTCGCGATGCTGCTCGCCGCGCTGGGCGTCGCGAGCTGCAGTCTGTACGCGAGATTCAACGAGCGACTGGCCAGAACCAGCCGTGAGCAATCACGCTTCGACCGCGAATAACGGGGCTGTCTCAGCCAGCAACGACTGACGCCGTTTCGACGAGCGCCGCGAGCTTGTCCAAAGCCATGCGCCAGCCGAGCGCGTTGTCGGCGGGGGGCACGCCGCTCGGCACGCCTTCATGGGTGGCGCGGAGCTCGGTGCCGCCGTTGGCTTCGTGTAGTTCGAAGCGCAGCGTCATTTCGCCCAGCAAGCTCGGCTCGTCGGTCTCGAATTCGACGCTTTGAACCACGCGCTCGTTCGGGACCAACTCGATGAAGCGACCGTGATGCGTATCGGTGTGGGCGGAGGTTTTACCGACGGCATCGGCTTTTTGATACGTGAGTGAGATGCGGAACGTGCCGCCCTCGCGACCGTCGAAATGGTGCACCTCACTCGACATCCCGTCCGGGACCATCCACTGTCGAACCGCGCGACCATCGATCAATGCGGCGTACACCTTGGCCCGTGACGCCGCGATCTGACGTTGCGCGCGCGTGGTGCTCATCCGGGGAAGGCTAACGGCTCGCGCGGCTTGCCGCAATTCGCGCGCTCATTTTCGTGGTCGGCGCTCGGGGCGCGATGCAGTATCGTCGACCTTGCGGTCAACCATGCAAGAATCAGCCAAAATCGCGGCGTATCGCGGAGTGCGTGAACGCCTCACCGCCTTGCTCGAGGGCGAGGACGACTTCATCGCGGCGCAAGCCACCGTCGCGTGTGAGCTGCACCACGCATTCGCCTACTTCGACTGGACCGGCTTCTATCGCGCCCGCGGCAGCGATCTGCTGATCATTGGTCCATACCAAGGCAGCCACGGTTGCTTGCGCATCCCGTTCTCGCGCGGCGTGTGCGGCGCAGCGGCACGCACTCGCCAAACACAGCGCGTGCCCGATGTGAGTCAATTTCCAGGCCATATCGCCTGCTCGGGCAGCACCCGCTCTGAAATCGTGGTGCCGCTCGTGGGGACGAGCGGTGTGCTCGCCGTGCTCGACGTCGATTCGAACACGCCCGACGCATTCTCCGACGTCGATCAAAGCGAGCTCGAGGCGCTCTGCGCCGATCTCGCGCGCCGCTTCCCCTTGGGCTGAGTCACAACTGATGTAAACTCGCGATTCGATGAGCCTGCCGAGCCCGCCGCGCGCGCTACCCGAGCTCATCGCTTGCGTCTTAGCGAGCGCACTAGCGCTTGGTTGCCGCTGCTCGACCAGCTCAGAAATAGCGACCAAACAGGCCCCTTCCGCACCCGCCGCGAGCACGCTCGCCCCTGTGCCGAACACTAGCAGGACTTACGTCGGTTCGGCGCGCTGCCAGCCGTGCCACGTGGAAGCGTTTGCGGCCTGGAGCAAATCGCAGCACGCCCTCGCCATCCAAGAAGCAACGGCCGCGACCGTACTCGGTGATTTCAAACAGCGCTTCGTGTCACGCGCGGGGGAGGTCACGCAATTTACGGAGCACGACGGCCACTTCGGCGTCGAAGCGAGCGGTGTCACTCACACGGGCAGCGCGCAGAGCTTCGGACGTCGCCGCTTCGACGTCAAATACACCTTCGGCGTCTACCCTCTGCAACAGTACTTGTTGGACGTGGGGCAAGGCTACCTGCAGGCACTCACCATCGCTTATGACACGCGCCCCCGCAGCGCTGGCGGCGCCCATTGGTACGACCTGCAGAGCGAACCCGTGGCACCGGGCGACGCATTGCACTGGACATCCAGCGCGTACAATTGGAACACCTCGTGCGCCGATTGCCATTCCACCCAATTGCAGAAAAACTACGACCGTCGCGCGTCGCGTTACGACACGAAATTCAGCGAACTTGGCGTCGGCTGTGAAGCGTGTCACGGCCCGGGTTCGCGCCATCTCGAGCAGGCCCCAAGCCACTTCGACGCGAGCAGCGGCTTTGCGTACCGCTTTCCCGAGCGCGCCGAGCGTCGTTGGTCGTTTAGCGCGGGCAGTCCCATCGCCTCGCTCGAAGCAGCGAAGAATGAGCCCATTTCGACGGCCTTCGATGCCACCGAGCCGTGCGCCAAGTGCCACGCCTATCGCTCGGATCTGGGCGGCCCGAGCCTCGCCTTCGACGACCGCTATCGCCTCGATTTGCTCGACGCGCCGCTCTATTTCAGTGACGGCCAGATCAAAGAAGAGGTGTTCGTCACGGGCTCCTTCTTACAGAGCAAGATGTACGCACGCGGCGTGATCTGCAACGATTGTCACGAGCCGCACTCCGCCAAAACACGCGCCGTCGGCAACGCGCTGTGCGGCAACTGCCATTCCCTCGAACACTTCGACAGTCCAGCGCATCACCTGCATCCGGCGTCCGTCTCTGGGATCGAGTGCGTATCCTGCCATTTGCCGACGCGCACGTTCATGGGCATCGATGCGCGCCATGATCACCGTTTCGGCGTGCCGCGTCCGGATCTCACCCTTTCGTTGGGCGTGCCGAACGCATGCACCGAATCGTGCCATCACGAACACCATGGCGCGCCCGGTGAGCTGCCAGCGGCATGGGCCGCGCGCGTGATCCGTGAGCACTTCGGGCCAAGCCGTGAACCGAGCTTCGCCGAAGCGCTCGATCCCAGGAGTGACGGCCGCCCCGATCACGACGCGCAATTGCTGGGCATCATTCGTGACCACGGCTTTCCCGCAATCGTCCGGGCCACAGCGCTCTCCCACTTGGAGGGCGCGCCTGTTCCGGCCGCCGATTTCAGCGCACAACAACGGGATCCGAGCCCGCTCGTGCGTCGAACCGTGGCTCAATTGGCGGCAAATCTGCCCGCGACCGAGCAGCGCGCGCAGCTCATTCCTCTGCTCGCTGATCCGGTGCGCTCGGTGCGCCTCGAAGCAGCGCGCGGCTTGCTCGAGTTTCCGCGCGAGTCACTGTCGGAGGCGGAACGTGCCGCTCTCGCCCGCGTCAGCGAAGATCTGCGCGCATCGCTCGAATACAACGCCGATCATCCGGGCGCACTGCTCGATCTCGCGCGGCTCGAGCTCGGAAGTGGTGAGCCCGATGCCCCCACCAAAGCGGAAGCGCTCTTCGAAAATGCGCTAAGCTTGGACCCCACCTTTGCCGGAGCTTACCTCAACTACGCGGACTTCTTGCGCGCCCGCGCCCGCGACCCCGAAGCCGCCGCGCTGCTCGATCGCGGCCTGGAAAAGACTCGCGATCGCGCGCCACTCGAACACGCGCTCGGCCTCACGTGGCTTCGGCTCGCCGACAAACCACGCGGGCTCGCGCATCTGGCCGCTGCCTATCGCTTGGCACCGAACACCACGGCCTACGGCTACGTGTACGCGGTCGCGCTGTTCGATTCGGGCAGCCAACCGCACGCCGTCACGATCCTCGAACAGCTACATCGACGTGCACCGGCCGATCGCGCGGTCACCGAAGCGCTCGCGCACTATCAGCGCACACTCGGCCACATCGAGCGCGCGCTGAGCTTGGAAACGGAGCTGGCCCATGAATTCCCTCACTGAAAACCCCCGTCGCGGACACCCACGAGCGCATGAGCGAACTCGGCCGTAGCGCAAGCGGGCTCCGCGGCGCGTATCGCGCAGCGCTACTGCTGCTCGTTGGCTGTAGCGCGCCTCCCGTCAATCAGGCCGAGCCCCAGGGCTTGCCCGCACGCTTGCCAGACGTCGGTTGCGTCGTGCCCGCTGGCATGTCGAACACCGCGAGCACCATCGCGGACACGGTGACGATGATCAACGCGCTGCCCAAACCACTCACTTTAGCCTGTCTTTTGCAGTCACTGGCGCGACCGCTCGCCATCAACGGCACGAACAGCACGTTCAGTGCGCAGCCCGCTCAGGGCCGGCGCAGCCCGCGGATTTTCCTTTTTCAAGACCCGAACGTGATGTCGATCGTCCCGGAAGGCCCAGGCGCAGAGCTGCTCGAGTTCGGTGAAACACGGCCGGGCTACCGTTCGCTCAAAGCCGAAATCCAGTTTCCCGTCTCGGCGCAGCTCGCGGCCACCGCGCCCTTCGAGGGCTTCATGTTCACGAGCCAAATCACTACCTGCGCCGTGTGCCACGCCGCTGAGAGTGATGAACCCAACTCACTCGGGATTCGAGAGTTCACCACGCAAGCACTGCGCCCGCTGCCTCGTGACAACGTGAGCGCCGCCAGCCTCGAGCACGAGCTCGCGATTTGCGACGCCGCCGTAGAGCCCGAGCGCTGCGCGCTGCTCGATGGGCTGCTCGGCTACGGCACCGTGACCGATCGCGATTTCCCCGCAGCCATGGCCACTTTCGGCTCGAACTAAGGCTCAGCGCGGCGGCAACCTGAGGCCGCTCGCGATCTCGAACACGCCCCAGTTCGCGTTGGGCGCCCAAGTCACGTCAGGCCAATAAAAGCCGCCCGTCACGTGATCGGCGGACGACCAATTGCTCCACCAAGAAGCCGCGTGATTGTTGCTCTCTTGACCCGGCACGACGTGAAAGCCGTTGCCATAAGCGGCATCCCAATTGCCGGGGTCGTTCCCCGCCCCGCCTTGATAACACTGGAGGTAGACGATGTCAGCGCCGCTACCCAAGTTGTTCTTCAATTGCACCCAGAAGCTTTGGTTCATGTACGGCGCCTGGCTGAGTTTCATGCCGAGGCCGTTGAGCATCTTACCGAAGGCGGTGGAGGAGCCGAGATCGTAGGCCTGCTCGTCGTCATCGTTGATGGCGTCGATGCCGGGGACGGCTTTTTTCAAGGCCGCGAAGTTCTTGTACAACGTGCTGCCCGCGCCCGTCCCCTGCGAGCCCACCAAGCTCTTGACCACGTCGTAGCTGGTATCGCCCCAACCCCCGAGGGTGACTTCGTAGCGAGTGACGGTCGTGGGCGGCGCCTTCAGCGCGTCTACCGTGGGACCCCAATTCGCGTCGCCCACGTAGATGCCGTCGTGGACGAGCGTCGTGCCGCTGTGCGTGATGTCGCCGTTCGACTGGATGGTGATGCCGAACATGAACAGCGCGTTCCAGCCAGAAGGCTTCAAGTTGGCGACCGAAGACGCGCCCGTAAACTGGTAGAAGTCATTGCCGTCGGAGCCGTAAAGCGCGGTGAATGCCCAGGGCCCGCTGGAGCCCCCGCTGCCAGAGCCGCACGCCCCGCAGGTCAGAACGCCGTTGCAGTCATTGATGTTCGCGCTCAAATCGATGTGCGTGGAGACGCTCTGAGCGCTCACGTTCTTGCACTGACAAGTGAGCGAGTTACCGCCACTCAACGTACAGCCGCTGCACGAGCCCGCAAAGCCGCCCCCCGACTGCCACACCAAGGCGCCATCTTGATTGGACAAGCACGCGTTCAAATCGAGCTGGGGCGAGGCGAGCGTCTTCGCATCGTTTCGGCAATTGGCTGCGAGCACCCGGCCCGCCTGCAATTGGGCCACGCCGCAACCCGTCGTGTAACCGGTGCCGACGTTGGCGCGGATCCATTGCTGGGCGGCCGACTTGTTGCAATCGTAGAGCTGAATTGCGGTGCCCGAAGCCACGTGTCCACCCGCAACGTCCAAGCACTTGTTGCTGCTTTGGTGCACGATGCTGATGCGACCGCTGCCTGCGTCCTTCAACGAATAATTTTGGCCGGCGGAGCCATCACAGGGCGCGAGCTCGAGCCGCGCGTTGTTGTCCTGGCCCGCGGGCACGACGCACTTCTGCGCCGCTGGATTGACGAGCCGGACAGCACCGTTGCCCTCGTCATCGACGATGAATCGCTGCGCGCCGCTCGCGTTACAGCTCCATTCTTGGAGGGGCGTGCCGTCAGTCGTCCCGCTCGACGTGACGTCCAAGCACGCACCGGGATCCACGGTGACGCCGAAATACGCCTCGGGACCGGTGATCAGCGCTGAGCCGCCTGCTGCGCCACCGCTACCTGCTGCGCCGCCGTTGCCAGCTGCGCCTCCTCCGCCCGACGGCACCGACGCGTCCGGATCGTTCGCAGAACCCGGGGCACCACCCGGACCGTTGCCTGCGATCGACACCGAGCCACCCGCGTTACCACCCGCACCACCGCTCGTGACGATCATCGATGAGCCGCCCGCGCCGGCGCCGCCGAGCTGCGCATTCGAGTCACTCGGCGAGTTCGCGGTCGTGCACGCAGCCACGCTCGCGAAACCGAGCAGCGCGCTAGAGGCTGTTATTTTCCACCGAAACGACCACGCTGAAGCAAACCACCGAAGGCGCACGATCGCTCAATGCTGGCCGCGCTCCGTCTCAGCTCAAAAATCGACGAGTGAGGGGGTTAAACCGGTTTTTTGACCGCGCGGCGCAGGGAGCTACCGCGTTCGCCACAACGCCCAATAGCGCGGTCGTCCACTAGAAGGAGCTCACGCGCTCGGCGGCGGCAAGATGGGGCCCTCGGCGAGGGTCCCGTCTTCGGTCCCCGAGCCATTGCCCATCGCTTCGCTCGAGTAGGCGCCGACCTTCGCAGGCGGATGCTTGAGGCCTGCAATGCCGAGCGAGCCACCACTGACACCGATCTCTGCGTCGAGTGCGGCCTCGCGCGCTGCCACTTCGGCCGCGTTCGCGCCTGCCGCCCACGCCGTCGACGCGCCCATCCCCGCGCCGATCACGGCGCCCGCGAGCGCCCCGGGAGGCCCCGCAGCCAGGGCGCCCATCCCCGCGCCGCTCAGCGCGCCGAGCGCGCCACCCAGTGCTTCGTGCCAAACATGATGAGCGTATTTTCGCTGTGTTTGCTGAGAAGACATCCGAACCCTTTCTGAGATCGGCCACGAAGCGTTGCGCCCGGGCATCGACCCAGTGCGATTGCATCTTCCGCACCAATTGCCCAATTGCTCCCAGTCCCTCCCGAGAGTGCGGCGCATTTGTGTAAATGCCGCAGTTTTCTGGCTGTTTTCAGCGTGCATTTGCGCGCTCACTCGGCACGCTGCGAACTAGCGGGGCCGCCCACTCGCCTCAGCGTGGCGAAGCCGCACGCTCGCCGCTCAGCGCACCCGTCTCGGGCTCAGCGCTCGCTCAGCCCGAATTTGCGCGTCATGGACGCATCCAGCTCGGCCCCAGTGCGCTCGAGCGTTTGCAGGTGCCAGAGCCGAATCGCGCCGTCGTCGCCGCCCGACGCCAGCGTGAGTGGGTCGACGAAGCGCACCGCACGCACGACGCCGGCGTGCGCGGAAAGCGTCGCCAAAGCGCGCCCCGTGTGTGCATCCCAGAGCCTGACACTTTTGTCTTCGCCGGCCGAGGCGAGGAGTGCGCCATTCTGCGAGTAGTCCACACTCAGCACTTTCCCTTCGTGCCCCGTCGACGTGAAGAGCAGCTCTTTGGTTTCTAAATTCCAAACCCGAAGTGAACGGTCGGCAGATACCGAAGCGAGCGTGTGGCCATCGGGCGAGACACTGCTGCCCAGCACCCAATCCGGGTGCGCTTGCCAGGCGCTGACCGATTGCCCCGTTTTCGCGTCCCAAATCGACAGCGTGCCCGCTTGATCACCCGCCACGAGCGCACCTGATTGCGGAACGATCGCCAAGGTTTGGATGGGGCTATTGGTGGGGATTGCGTGCAGCAAGGCGCCGTTGTTCACGTCGAACCAGCGTAGCTTTCGATCCAAACCGCCTGTCACCAATACTTGCCCATCGAGCGAGAACGCGAGCGCGCGCGTTTCCCCGGCCTGGCCTTCGATGACTTGAGTCGGGATTTTTTGGGCCACGTCCCACACGAAGATCTGGGTGCCCGATCCGGCCATGGCAAGCTTCTGCTGGTCGGGGGATACGACCAATGCGCGCACTCGGTCGAGGCGCACCGGGAGGCGCGTCGCACACGCTCCGCTCGCCAGATCCCACAAGCAAGCGCCGTTTCTGCCCAGCCCCGCACTGATCAATTGATCGCGATTCGCGCCGAGAGCGAGCGTGAGCACGTTACCGCGCTCGTTCAGTTCCTGGGGGCGCCCGGCCGCGTTCAGCGACCAGAGCCGCAACCCCGTATCGCGGCTGTACGAAGCCAAGCGGTTGCCGGCTGCGGAAATAGCGACCAAATCCACGGCTTCGTCGTACTGCCGCAAGAGTGCGCTGTGTTCGCCGTGCAAATCCAAGATGCGAAAGGTTTTGTCCTTGGCGCCGAGCGCGAGTAGGCGGCGATCATCCGACCAAGCGATCGATCCGATCGCGTCGCTGTGCAAGATCGGCGGCTGCGCCGGAAGGCCCGTTGCGGTGTCAGCGATGCGCAGCATGCGATCGGCGCCGGCGCTCGCCAGGTAGTGGTCTTGTTCGGAAAGCGAAAGCGCCAGCACGGTACCGCTGTGGGCGGGGAGTTTGCGCGCCGTGCCGAGCGCCGTATCG
>Ga0105245_10004311_pt1 | contig 12593 bp, 14 predicted proteins | sample KBSM54metaG_FD_81523 | JGI IMG/M metagenome (GOLD analysis project Ga0105245, IMG submission 81523) | Miscanthus rhizosphere microbial communities from Kellogg Biological Station, Michigan, USA - KBS M5-4 metaG | ecosystem: Host-associated > Plants > Roots > Rhizosphere > Soil | place... | reverse complement strand
GGGATCGGGGGCGGCAGAGGCATCCGCGTTGGCCGACAGCAGCAGTCGTTGGAGCCGGATCGCCTCTCGAGCGATCGGTTCGCGCACGTACCGCTCGGAGTCGGTCGACGAGTAGCCCTCGCTGAACAGCAGGTACAGCACCGCCAGGACCGCGGGCATGCGCTCGGGCCAGAGCTCGACGGGCGGGACCCGGAACGGGATGCCGGCGTTCTTGATCTTGGCGCGCGCCCGCACCAGCCGTTTGTCCATCGTGGACTCGCTGACCAGGAACGCGCGGGCGATCTCGGCAACCGTCATCCCGACCACGGTGCGCAGCGCCAGAGCGACACGCGCGTCGGCCGGAAGCGCCGGATGGCAGCAGGTGAACAGCAGGGCGAGTCGATCGTGCGCCTGCGCGTTCTCGTCCACCTGCTCTCCCTCCATCGCCAGTTGCTCCAACGCGCGTTCGATCCCCGCGCCGCGCACGGCACGTCGTTCCGCCGACGCGCGGCGCAGGTGATCGATGGCCCGGTTCTTGGCGACGGTGGTCAACCAGGCGCCCGGGCTGTTCGGGATCCCGTCCACCGGCCAGGTCGCGAGTGCGCGGGCGAACGCGTCCTGCAGGCAGTCCTCGGCCAGATCCCAGTCATCGGTGATCCGCACGACCGTCGAGACGATGCGCGCGGACTCCTCCGCGGCCGCCGCGCGCAAAGCGCGGTCGACCTCATCGCCTCGGGCCGCCGTCACGCGCCGGTCGACTCCGAGGTGCCTGCCGCCGTGTCTCCCGCGGAATCGCCCGCTGCCACCTCCGGTCCGAGCGGCCAGACCGGGCGGATCTCGATCTGGCCGAAGCGCGCCATCGGATGCCGCGACGCGATGTCGATCGCGTCATCCAGATCCGCGCACCGCAGCAGGTCGAATCCGGCGATGTAGTCCTTGGTCTCGACGTAGGGACCGTCGGTCACGGCGACCGCGCCGTTGCGCACGCGCACGGTCGTGGCATCGGCGGGAGGCCGGAGTCGATCACCGGCGAGCGTCATGCCGCGCCGGACCACCTCATCCCACCATTGCTCGATGTTGTCCTCCTCCGCCCGGTACTCCGGAGCGGTGGAGTCGGTGCAGACCAGAAACAGAAAATCCATGTTCAGTGCCTTTCGTCGGTGTGTCGATGATCGATCGACGAACGACGTCGGCTCGGGAGGACACCCGTGACCACATATTTTCGTCACTGCCGCATCCCGTGAAAAGTGGCTCAGCGGGCCCCGGTAGGCTGTGAGGGTCGATTCGCGATCGGAAGGTTCTCACGTGAAGGTACGTGTCGCAACTGCGGCGGCCATCGCCGCCCTGGTCATGCTGGGCGTCGCCGCCTGCGCCCCGATTGCCTCATTGAAGCCCTACGACGCCAGCGACGGCGTGAGCACGACGGTCGGGCAGGTGAAGGTGCTGAACGCGCTCGTACTCACCAAGTCGGGCACCGACGGCAACCTGCTGTTCTCGGCGTACAACCCGACAGACGACCCGATCCAGCTCAATGTCCAGTACGACGCCGGCAGCGACCGCACCACCGTGCATGCGACGCTGAAGCCCGACACCACGACCGACTTCGGCTACGGCAAGAAGGGGCAGTTCCTGCTTCCGGGCCTCGACGCGAAGCCGGGGTCCCTCAAGCACATCTACTTCCAGTACGGCAACGAGCCGGGAAGCGAGCTCCCGGTGCCGGTGCTCGACGGATCGTTGTCCCAGTACCAGAATCTGCTGCCGACGCCCACCCCCACGCCGACGCCGACGCCGACCATCACCCCGTCGCCGACGCCCGGCACCTAGACCGAAGACCAGCGCGCTACGCCTCGAAGCGGTAGCCGAGTCCGCGCACCGTCAGCAGCAGCACGGGCTGCGAGGGGTCCTTCTCGATCTTCGAGCGGATGCGCTTGATGTGCACGTCGAGGGTCTTGGTGTCTCCGAAATAGTCGGCACCCCAGATGCGATCGATGAGTTGGCCGCGGGTCAGGACGCGGCCCGCATTGCGCAGCAGCAGTTCGAGAAGTTCGAACTCCTTCAGCGGCATGGCCACTTCCTTGCCGCCGACCGAGACCGCGTGGCGGTCGACATCCATCCGGACGCCGCCGACCTCGAGCACCGACTCGTCGAGATCGTCGACCTCGATGCGTCGGCGCAGCACCGCTCGGATGCGGGCCAGCAGCTCGCGCGTCGAGTACGGCTTCGTCACGTAGTCATCCGCGCCGAGCTCGAGGCCGACCACGATGTCGACCTCGCTGTCTTTGGCGGTGAGCATGATGATCGGCACCGATGAGCGGGTGCGCAGTTCGCGGCAGACCTCGGTGCCCGGCAGGCCCGGCAGCATCAGGTCGAGCAGCACGAGGTCGGCCCCGTCGCGATCGAAGGCGGCGAGCGCCTCGCGACCGTCCGCGGCGACCTCGGTGTCGTATCCCTCCCGGCGCAGCAGGAACGAGAGCGGCTCGCTCAGGGAGGGCTCGTCTTCGACGATCAGGATGCGGGTCACGTTGTCGCTCCGAGGCTGCTGGGTCGATCCGCTGAGGATGCGGCTGCTGAGGTGGTCGTGGTCGGGGGGAGTGACGATGTCGGCGCCTTCGACGCCTCGGGGAGCCGGATGGTGAAGGTCGATCCGCTGCCCTGCTGCGACCACACCCGCACGTCACCGCCATGGTTCTGCACGGCGTGCTTGACGATGCTCAGGCCGAGTCCGGTGCCGCCGGTGTGGCGGCTGCGGGCGTTGTCCACCCGGAAGAAGCGCTCGAACACGCGGTCGCGCTCGCTCTCGGGGATGCCCACGCCCTGATCGGTGACCGCGATCTCGACGACGCCATCCGAGTTGGTCACGCCGATCCCGACCCGGAATCCGTCGGGCGAATACTGGATCGCGTTGGCGATCAGGTTGTGCACCGCCGTGACGAGCAGCTGCTCGTCGCCGTAGACCTCGGCGCCGGCATCCCCGCCGCTCACCAGCGAGATGCGGTGCGATTCGGCGGCGACGCGGTTGCGGTCGACCGCCTGCGCGACCACCGAGTCGATGTCCACCTTCTCGGCGGATGCGAGGGGCGCCGCCGCCTGCAGCCGGCTCAGTTCGATGATCTCCTGCGTGAGATGCGCGAGCCGATCGGCCTCGATCACGAGGCGTTTCGCGAAGCGTTTGACCTCGGCCGGCTCGTCGGATGCGGCCTGGATGGCCTCGGCCAACAGCCCGATCGCGCCGATCGGGGTCTTGAGCTCGTGGCTGATGTTGGCGACGAAGTCGCGGCGCACCTCGTCGAGGCGGTACGACTCGGTGCGGTCCTCGGCGATCAGGAGCACGAAACGGGTGCCCAGCCGGACGACGCGCACCTGGAGGTGCAGCTGGTTCTCGCCGAACGGCGTGTGCGCGAGGTTCAGCTCCCTGCTCACCGGGATGCCGTCGCGCCGCACCTGATCGACCATGCTCACGAGCTCGGGATGCACCAGCGCCTGGTTCCACACCAGCCCGTACGCCAGCGCGGCCGTCGATGCCGAGAGCACGTTGTTCGACGAGTCGATGACCACTCCCGCCGACTCGAGGGAGTCGATGACCTCCTCGACGCCGTCCGGAACCGTGGGGGTGACCACGGCCACCGCGCTGCGGCCACGACGATGGGCCGCCATGATCGCGACGGAGACACCCACGCCGACCAGCAACCCGAAGGCGAGGGCAGCGGGCACCAGCCAGTGCTCCGGGTCCATGCGACTAGATTAGGGCGCACGAAGTTGCCGGGTCGGCCGAGATGATGCCGATCGCAGGCGACTTGGGACGAAGTTCAGCCTCCGGCCACCATCCGTTCACCTGATCGGGGCAACGTGGCCAGAGACCGGGGCGATTCATCGTGCCCGACAGCGAGAGGATCGGCATGCGCGAGGTATTCCAGCAGGAACTGCGAGAGGTGCAGGATCGCCTCGTCGAGATCTCGACCCTGGTCGCCTCGTCGATCGAGCGCGCGACGGAGTCGTTCAACGAATCCAACGTGACCCTGGCCGAGACGGTCATCGCCGACGACCAGAAGATCGACGCGCTGGCCGCAGAGCTCGATGAGCTCGCCATCCAGATCTTGGCCCGCCAGAACCCGGTGGCGCGCGACCTGCGCATCGTGGTGAGCGCGCTGCGCATCAGCGCCTCGCTCGAGCGCATGGGCGACATGGCCGAGCACATCGCGCAGCTGGCCCGCTACCGGTTCCCCGAGAAGGTCGTGCCGAAGGGGCTGCGCAGCACCTTCCGCGACATGGGATCGCTCGACGTCGAGATCGCCAAGAAGCTCACCGAGCTGCTGCGCACCGAAGATGTGCAGATCGCCGAAGACATCCGCAACGAGGACGACAAGGTCGACGCGCTGCATCTGAGCGTCTTCGACAAGGTGCTCGGCGAGACCTGGAAGGGCGCCGCGGTCGACACCGTGGATGCCACCCTCGCCTCGCGCTACCACGAGCGGTTCGCCGATCACGCGGTCTCGATCGCCAAGAAGGTGCAGTACCTCGCCACCGGCGACTGGGTGCCGCAGGACGCCTGAGCCTATTGGCGGCTAGGCCCTTTTGCCCTGGTTCGCGACGGCCGCAGCACCCGCGGCCGCGGCCTCGGGGTCGAGGTAGCGGCCGGCGGCGACCGGCTGGAACGCGTCGTCCAGCTCGTAGACCAGCGGGATGCCGGTGGGGATGTTGAGTTCGGCGATCGCCTCGTCCGAGATGCCGTCGAGGTGCTTCACCAGGGCGCGGAGCGAGTTGCCGTGGGCGGTGACCAGCACGGTCTTGCCCGCGCCGAGATCCTTGGTGATGTCGGAGTGCCAGTAGGGCAGCATCCGCTCGATGACCAGCTTGAGCGACTCGGTGCGCGGCAGCTCGGCGCCGAGCTCGGCGTAGCGGCGATCGTGCGCCTGGCTGAACTCGCTGTCGTCGGGCAGCGGCGGCGGCGGCACGTCGAAGCTGCGGCGCCAGGTCATGAACTGTTCCTCGCCGAACTCGGCGAGGGTCTGCGCCTTGTCCTTGCCCTGCAGCGCTCCGTAGTGGCGCTCGTTGAGCCGCCAGCTGCGCTTCACCGGCAGCCAGTCGAGGTCAGCCTCGGCGAGCGCGATGTCGGCCGTGTGGATGGCCCGCTTGAGCAGCGAGGTGTACTGGATGTCGAGCTGGATGCCCGACTCGGCGATCAGCTGTCCGGCCCGCTTCGCCTCGGTGCGACCCTGGTCGCTGAGGTCGACATCCACCCACCCGGTGAACAGGTTCTTGGTGTTCCAGTCCGAGTTGCCGTGGCGCAGCAGGATCAGCGTGTGGGTCATGCGGCCAGCCTACCGAGCGCGAGAATCGACTCATGGCGCGCGCGACGGCTCCGCAGGGGCGCATCACACGCGGCACCACCGGGGTCAATCGACTGCGGCGAATCGACCGCTGGATCGCGACCCTGCCCGTGCTGCGCTCGACGCCCGACCCGCTGGTCGTCGACCTGGGGTACGGCGCGTCGGCCACGACGACCCTCGAGCTGCGGGACCGTCTTGCGGCGGTGCGGCCCGACGTCGAGGTGGTCGGCGTCGAGATCGATCCCGAACGAGTGCGGATCGCATCGGCGGCGGCGCGCGACGGCGTCAGCTTCCGCTTGGGAGGCTTCGAGTCGCCGACGCCCGACGGTCGGCGGCCGGCGGTGATCCGTGCCCTGAACGTGCTGCGGCAGTACGACGAGAGCGAAGTCGAGGCGGCCTGGGCGACGATGACCGGACGGCTGCAGCCCGACGGCGTGCTCGTCGAGGGTACCTGCAACGAGGTCGGTCGGGTGGCGAGCTGGGTCGCGCTGGGCCCGGCCGGACCGCAGACCTTCACGATCTCGCTGCGATTGGCCTCGCTCGAGCAGCCGTCGATCGTGGCCGAGCGGCTGCCGAAGGCGCTCATCCATCGCAATGTGCCGGGTGAGCGCGTGCACGAGCTGCTGCGCGACCTCGATCGGCTCTGGGCCGTCAACGCACCGCTGGCCGTCTACGGCCCGACGCAGCGATGGATCGCGGTGGTGTCGGCCCTGCGCGACGCCGGCTGGCCGGTGAGAGACGGCCGCACCCGCTGGCGGCTCGGCGAACTCACCCTGGACTGGGCAGCCGTCGCGCCCCGCTAGATCGCCCGGCTAGCGGCGCACCGCGCCGACCCGCGGCAGTCGCGGCACGTTCGCCTCGGCGCCGGCATCCGGTGGCACGATGATCTGCTGCGCGGCAGCCAAGACCGGCCCATCGCTGGTCGCCACGATCAGGCCCGCCGCCGGATCGGTGGACCGCTTCAGAACGGCGAGGGCGATCGGTCCCAGCTCGTGGTGCAGGGCGGATGCCGTCACCCGGCCGACCACCACCGTCTCGTCATCGGCGCCGTCGAGCTGCACCTCGTCGCCCGGCTCGGGCAGCACGCCCTCCGAGCCGTCGAGGTGCAGCAGAGCCAGGCGACGCGGCGGATGCCCCAGGTTGTGCACCTTGGCCACCGTCTCCTGCCCGCGATAGCAGCCCTTGCTGAGGTGCACGGCCGAGCGCAGCCAGTCCAGTTCGTGGGGAATGGTCGTCCCGTCGATCTCGGTCGCAGCCCGGGGCCGCCAGGCCTCGATGCGCAGCGCCTCGAGAGCGAGGGTGCCGGCGGCCGACAGGCCACCCAGTTCGTCGAGACGCGACCGTGCGACCAGCGACTCCGCGTAGTCCCAGCCCTCGGCCGGGTGGACCGGGATGGCCGCGTACTGGAATCCGCCCGCCACGATCGAGCGCCACGGGTCGTGCCACACCAGCGGGATGCCGTTGCCCTGCGAGGTCGCCGACGCGAGAGCAGCGGGCACCGAGCCCAGGGTGCCGATGGTGGCGAACTCCGCGGTGCGGTCGAGCACCTCGACCCGCAGCATGAAGCGCATCTTGGTCAGGAAGGCGAGGAAGCCCGCTCCCGTTCCGGCATCCATCAACAGCCAGGTGGTCTCACCATCGTCGAGCACGCGCGCCGCGTATTCGACGCGTCCGCTCGGGTCGAGCAGCAGCGTCTCGGCCGAGACACCCGGCGCGATGCCGATCAGCCGCTGCGAGGTGAGCGAGTCGAGCCAGCTGAGCCGGTCGGGGCCGGTGATCGACAGGACGTCACGATCCGAAAGGTCGACGATGGCGTGCCCAGCGGCCAGCTCGCGTTGCTCGCCGAGCGGGTTGCCGTAATGCCGGGGCGGGGCGCCGACGGCGCCGTCGCGCAGCGTGAACGGATCGACCGACTCCTCACTCGACACGGGCGAGCCTCCCCGAGGCGTGGGTACGCAGATCCTGGCCGAGCGCGGCGATGTCCCACGCCCAGAGCAGGTGATCGTCGACCAGGCCGTAGAGCCGCGTCGCGGCCGCGTACTCCTTGGCGGTCGCCGTGCGCACTACGGCATCCGTTGCCAGGTCGATGCGTGGCCCCTTCACCTGTCCGAGGTAGAGCTCGTTCACGCCCCCGGGATGGATGATCGAGACCTCGAGCTCGAACGCCCCCTCGGCCGTCCGCAACGATTCGACCTCATCGGCCGTGGTGAACACCGGCTCGCCGATGCCGGGGAGCATGCCCGGTCCCCCGTCGGCCGCGCCCAATGGCCGCGCCAGGCGCCAGTAGCCGATCTCGGAGAACAGCGGGGTCGGGCCCGGCGCGGGCGCGTCATCCGGAGCATCGTCGTCTGCGGTGCCGAACAGCCAGGTCGACGAGCTGTACTGGATGTGCGGGGTGCCGTCCTGCGTGAACGCGACGCGCTGCCCGAACTCGTGCTCGCGGGTCTCGTCGCCGACCTTGTAGGCGACGATGCCGCTGCCCTCCCAGATGCCGAGCAGCCACGACAGCGGCACGATCTCGGCGGGCAGGGTGGTATCGAGTTCGAACATCTGGGTGCCGACGAAAAGGATCAGGACTGGCCGCGGAACAGGTTGTACAGCACCGTGACCGAGACGAAGGCGATGGCCAGCCCCGCCAGCGCGAGCAGGCCCACGAAGAGCAGTTCCAGCGCGAGGATCATGCTCCGAGTCTAGACGCGGGCGCCGCACCGCACCGGCTGGGCGCGATCAGATCAACGCGAGGATGCCGGTCGCCACCGCGCAGATCACCAACGCCCCGCCGAGGCTGGCCATCATGCGCGTCACGAGCCCTTCTTTGCGCTGGAGGGCCAGCTGGATCGCCATGGTCACCAGCACCGAGGCGGCCAGCACGATGGGGATCCAGGTGAGCGAACGCGATGCGGCGAAGACGCCCACCGCGACCACGCCGAGCAGGGCGACCACCCACACGGGGATCACGCTGCGCAGAGACCAGGTCATGAGGGAATCGTATCGCCGACGGCATCCGTCGAAAGATGGCTGCGGAATCGCTCGATACACTGTGCGGTAGGCGTTTTGGAGGACCTCGTGGCCCAGCTGTTGATCCTGACCGGGGCGGTCGACGGCGACGTTCTGCCCGCGCTCGGGCTGCTGAGTCACCGCGTGCGGTCGATCCCGGCCGAGCCGGCGTCGCTGATCAACGCCCCGGCGGCCGACGTGATCCTGGTCGACGCCCGTCAAGACCTGGCCAGCGCCAAGTCGCTGTGCAAGATCCTCAACACCACCGGCGTGAATGTCCCGCTCGTGCTCGTGCTCACCGAGGGCGGCCTGACGGCGGTCTCCGCAGACTGGGGCGTCGACGACGTGCTGCTCGAGGCGGCGGGTCCGGCCGAGGTGGATGCCCGCATCCGTCTGGTGATCGGGCGCCAGGCTCAAGAGAAGTCGTCGTCGAAGATCCAGGCGTCTGGCGTCGTCATCGACGAGGCCAGCTACTCGGCCAAGGTGCACGGCCGCCCCCTCGACCTGACGTTCAAGGAGTTCGAGCTGCTGCGCTTCCTGGCGACGCACCCGAGCCGCGTCTTCACCCGCGAGCAACTGCTCAGCGAGGTCTGGGGCTACGACTACTTCGGCGGCACCCGCACGGTCGACGTGCACGTGCGGCGCCTGCGAGCCAAGCTCGGCGACCTCGAATCGTTGATCGGCACGGTGCGCAACGTGGGCTACCGATTCAACGTGTACGACGACGAGACGGAGCGGCTGCCCGCGCCGGTCAGTTGAGTTAATCCGGCATTCATCCGTGGATGCCATGATGGGTCGATGGAGAGCGACAGCCCCCTCGGCGATGCCACGATCGCGGCCGATCTGCTCGATGATGACGAGGCAGAACCGGTCCTCGTCGACGACGGCACCCTGCCGCCCGACCGCTTCCTCGACCGCGAACTGAGCTGGCTGGCGTTCAACCAGCGGGTGCTCGAACTCGCCGAGGATCCCGCGCTGCCGCTGCTCGAGCGCGCGAACTTCCTCGCGATCTTCGCCAGCAATCTCGACGAGTTCTTCATGGTCAGGGTCGCGGGTCTCAAGCGCCGCATCGCGACCGGGCTGGCCGTCCCGACGAACGTCGGGCGCGCGCCGCTCGATGTGCTCAGCGACATCAGCGAGAAGGCGCACGAGCTGCAGGACCGCCACGCCCGCGCCTTCCAGCAGTTGGTGAAGCCGGCGCTCGACGAGGCCGGCATCCACATCGAGAGTTGGAGCGATCTCGACGAGAAAGACCGGCTGCGCATCGACGAGATCTTCTCGACGCAGATTTTCCCGGTGCTCATGCCGCTCGCGGTCGACCCGGCGCATCCCTTCCCCTACATCTCGGGCCTGTCGCTGAATCTGTCGATCCGGGTGCGCAATCCGAAGACGGGCAAAGAGGAGTTCGCGCGCCTCAAGGTGCCGCAGAATCTGCCGCGCTTCGTGCAGCTACCGGATGACGAGCGCGGCCTGCTGCGCTACATCCCGCTCGAAGACCTCATCGCCAACCACCTCGACGAGCTCTTCCCGGGAATGGAGATGGTCGCCCACCACGAGTTCCGCGTCACGCGCAACGAAGACGTCGAGGTCGAAGAGGACGAGACCGAGAGCCTGATCCAGGCGCTCGAGAAGGAACTGCTGCGCCGGCGCTTCGGGCCGCCCATCCGCCTCGAGATCACCGATGACATGGATGACGTGACCCTCGATCTGCTGATGAGCGAGTTGCAGATCACCAAGCAGGAGGTCTACCGGCTCCCCGCTCCGCTCGATCTCGGCGGCCTGTTCGAGGTGACCAAGTTGGATCGCCCGGCCCTCAAGTACCCCCGCACCGTCCCGACCACCAGCGCGAACCTGCTGCCAACCGAGCCCACCGAGAAGCCCGACGTGTTCGCCTCGATCGACCGCGGCGACATCCTCCTGCACCATCCGTACGAGTCGTTCGCGACCAGTGTGCAGACCTTCCTCGAGCAGGCGGCAGCCGACCCCAACGTGCTGGCCATCAAGCAGACCCTGTATCGCACGAGCGGTGACAGCCCGATCGTCGAGGCCCTGATCGACGCCGCCGAGGCCGGCAAGGCGGTGCTCGCCCTGGTCGAGATCAAGGCCCGCTTCGACGAGCAAGCCAACATCGGCTGGGCGCGCAAGCTCGAGAAGGCCGGTGTGCACGTGGTCTACGGCCTGGTCGGCTTGAAGACTCACAGCAAGCTCGCGCTCGTCGTGCGGCAGGACCGCAGCGGGGCCCTCACGCACTACAGCCACATCGGCACCGGCAACTACAACCCCAAGACCAGCCGGATCTACGAAGACCTGGGACTGCTCACCGCCGACGACACCGTGGGCAAAGACCTCACCCGGCTGTTCAACGAACTGTCCGGCTATGCGATCGAGAAGAAGTTCAAGCGACTGCTCGTCGCCCCGCTCCACCTGCGCAAGGGACTGCTGAAACGCATCGAGGTCGAGACCGAGAACGCGGCGGCCGGGCGGCCGAGCGGCATCCGGATCAAGGTCAACTCGATCGTCGACGAGGCGATCATCGACGCGCTGTACCGAGCCAGCAACGCCGGAGTCCCGGTGGATGTCGTGGTGCGCGGAATCTGCTCGTTGCGCCCCGGCGTCGAGGGTCTGAGTGAGAACATCCGCGTGCGCAGCATTCTGGGCCGCTACCTCGAGCATTCGCGCATCTTCTGGTTCGCGAACGATGGCGACCCGCAGGTCTACATCGGCAGCGCCGACATGATGCACCGCAACCTCGACCGTCGTGTCGAAGCCCTCGTGCGCATCGTGCGCCCCGAGCACCTCGACGAACTCGCGGGACTGCTCGATCAGGCGATGAGTGACGAGACCGCCTCGTGGTGGCTCGGGTCGGATGGCGTCTGGGTGCGTCACGATGTCTCGCCCACCGGCGAATCGCTTGCCGACATGCAGACGGAACTGGCGCGTCAGATCGCCGGTCGTCGGCGCGGCGGGGCCTTGCGGTGAGCCCCTCCGACGCGTCGGGATCCCCCGTGCTCGCCGCCGGCGCGGTGTGCTGGCGCGAGACGAAGCGCGGGGTCGAGATCCTGCTGGTGTACCGTGCGCAGCACCGCGACACCTCTCTTCCCAAGGGAAAGGTCGACCCGGGCGAGACCCTGCCAGAGACCGCCGTGCGCGAGATCGCCGAAGAGACCGGCCTGGTCGTCGCCCTCGGCCCGCCGTTGGGCGTCGTCGAGTACCAGCTGCCGAACGGCCGCGACAAGGTCGTGTACTACTGGGCGGCCGAGGTGGCAGAGCTGGCCATCGCCAACTCCAACTTCGCCGCCAACGACGAGATCGAGAGCCTGCACTGGATGTCGCCCGCCGACGCCCGGGCAGCCCTCAGTTACCCGCACGACGTCGACATCGTCGACCGCTTCGCCGAGCTGCACGCGCAGGGACGCGCCCGCACCTTCGCCATCATCGCCCTCCGGCACGGCAAGGCGACGCCACCGGAGAACTGGGACGGCCCCGACGCCACCCGGCCCCTGCTGCAGCGTGGCATCGACCAGTCGCTCAGTGTCGCGCCCGGCATCGCGGCCTACCGCCCGGCCAAGCTGATCTCGTCGACCGCCGTGCGCTGCCTGCAGACCATCGCCCCGACCGCTCGGGTCACCGGGCTGGCCGTCACCGAGAAGGTCGAGATCAGCCAGGATGCCTACCGCAGCGACGGAGCGGCCGTCTCGAAGATCATCGCCAAACGATTGCGCAAAGCGCGCACCGCGGTGCTCTGCAGCCACGGACCGGTCCTTCCGCAGCTGATCGACGCCGTCGTCCGCGCGACGGGCACCGCAGACTCGGGCAAGCTCCAGCGCGCCGCGAGTCTCTCGACCGGCGAGTACGCGGTGCTGCACGTGCCGATCGACCACCCCGAAAGCGGCTTGGTGGCGGTCGAAGTGCACAGCCCGACGGCCTGAACGCGCTGCCCAGCGGCACGTCGAGTTCTGCATCAGTTCACCTTCCGTTCACCGACCGCCCCGAGGCTGGTCACGCGGTGTTCGTAGCGTCGCCTTCGGCCCGTTCCTGGGTCGACCAAGACAACCCCACATTCCCGAAGGGAACACAGTGAAGATCACGCGCTCTGGCAGCATTGCTGCCTTTGCACTCATCGGAACGCTGGCGCTCGCCGGCTGCGCCGCCACTTCTGACACGGGCAGCTCGAACGCCCCCTCGGCATCGGCCGACACGACGGTCGCTGGACCGAAGATCGACTCGACGCTCGCCGGCACGCTCACCGCGGGTGGATCCAGCGCTCAGGCGAACGCCGAGAACGCCTGG
>Ga0105245_10004309_pt1 | contig 12594 bp, 10 predicted proteins | sample KBSM54metaG_FD_81523 | JGI IMG/M metagenome (GOLD analysis project Ga0105245, IMG submission 81523) | Miscanthus rhizosphere microbial communities from Kellogg Biological Station, Michigan, USA - KBS M5-4 metaG | ecosystem: Host-associated > Plants > Roots > Rhizosphere > Soil | place... | reverse complement strand
GTCTTGCTTTATGTCCCGCTGGAGGATGATGTTCTGGGCTGGGACTGTCCTGGGCAACTCGCGTATCTGGAGTCGCGGTCGATACCGAGCATCGTGGTGCGCGACAGCGGTACGCCACTCGCCGCATTTGTCGGGAGCCTCCGTCGAAAATAGCCATGGCCCAGAAGCAGCTGACATCGACGATCGCGGCATCGGAAGGCCAGAAGGCCTGGTTCGCTTCCCTGCGCGAGCGAGTCTTTGAAACTCGCGCACCTTACGCCATCGGCCAGGCGGACATGCCGTTCGAGCTGTTTCAAGCCATGGACGTGCCTATGGTCAGCAATCAGTGGTGGGCGGCCGTGGTGTCAGCCAAGAGATTGGCTCCGTATTATCTGGACAAGCTGAACGAAGCCGGCTTTCACAAGGGGTTGTGCCGGTACTGCAGTTTGTCTATGGCCTCGACGGTGTTGGGTGACGCCAGTCAGGCTCCGTGGGGCGGGCTGCCGAAGCCATCGTTACTGGCGGCTCGCCTCACGTGCGATTGCGTGCAGCGGATTTTTGAAACCTGGGCGACGCATTTCGATGCGGAGTTGATTCTGCTGGACGCGCCCGCGGCGACGCATTTGCCGCCACGATGGTGGGAGCAGAGCCGGCATCAATGGCGTGAACTGTTCGAGGACCATCGGTTACAGTTCATGGTGCGCCAGTTTGAACGCTTGATTGCATCGCTCGAACGGATCTCCGGACAGAAGTTCGACCCGGATCGGCTGCGTACCTTAATGGAGCAAGTGAACCGTCAGGAAGAGTACTTCGAAGAGGCGAAGTTGGCGATTTGCGAAGCGCCGAAGACGCCGGTTCGGATGCAGGAGCAGATCACCAACGTCATGGCGGCGCAGTGGCAGCGGGGATCGGACTGGGCGGTTTCACAAGCCCAGGCCTTTCGCGATGAGGTAGTGAGCCGCGCGGAGCAGGGGATCGCTGCCTGTCCCAACGAGCGCCTGCGGATTATGTGGGTCGGTGCCGGGTTGTGGTACGACCTGGATTTCTATACTGCTTTTGAGGAATCCCATGGCGCTGTGTTTGTCTGGTCGATGTATCTGGCGTTTGGTCCCGATGGATACATCCGCTACGGTTTGGACGATCCCTTGCTGGCGCTTGCCAGTCGCACGGTCAGCATGAACGAACAGTTGCACAATCCGCCATGGGCGAATGAATGGATTGTGGAGCAGGCTCGCACCCACCGCATTGATGCCGCGTTCGTTTTGACTCCTCTCGGGACGCGTCCTTCAGCAACGGGAACGCGTTTCGTGGAGATCGCTCTGGGAGAGGCGGGAGTTCCGGTCTTTTCTGTTCACGCGGACATGGTGGACGCGCGGCTCTGGGACGGCGAGAAGATGCGTAAAGAGGCATCGCGCTTCCTGGATCAAGTGGAGCGCCGATGACGGAGGGTCTATGTCAGTTCCGCACGGATCTCGTCCATGAAGGACTCGACGTCCTGGGGCACCGCAGCTTCCCGTTCCCGTTGGTCGAACTCATTGAGACGGCTTTTCTGGCTCTTCAGAATATGGCGGTGAACGCAGTCGGCCGCGGCTTGCGGATCGGCCGCCTGCAGAGCGCTGATCAGATCCAGGTGATCGCGGTTGATCTGCTTCAGATTGGCGATGTTGTGGCCTCCCCGGCGGGCTGCAAAAATGCGGATCAGCTGCCGGATCCCGGCCAGAGTCTTGAGGCTGCGTTGGTTGCCTGCAAGCTTCATGATGTAGGTGTGAAACGCGAGATCGGCCACCTCGAAACGTTCCATCTGTTTTTCGTCCAGGACCGGCTTGCGGCTGGCGTCCAGTTCCTTGATCAGCGCTGTGAGAGCCGAAGCGATGGAGCGGAGGTCGCGAATCTCCCCAGGCGAAGGTGTGCGTGCGGCGACCGTGCGCGCGGCCAGGCCTTCCAGTGCCTCCCGCATTTCAAACAACTCCCGGATATCGTCCCGGTCGAGTGTGATCACCACCACGCCGCGACCGGGGACCGATTCGAGGAGTCCTTCGCTCACCAGTTGGCGGATCGCTTCACGGGCGGGCGTGCGGCTGATGCCCAATTCTTTGGAAATGACGACGTCGGAAACGGGTTCTCCGGCGCGCACCTTGCGGGTCGAGATCTTGCGCTGGATGTGATGGTAAGCCACCTCGCGCCTGGGACGGGAAGCCTGGAATGCTTTGGTCACGGTTTCTAGTGATTCTACCAGTGCATTTTCTCGTGTACATGCCGATGTATACAGATCTCCCAAGTCGGAGGCATTCTCGTGGGTGAGCCTCTAACGCTGCAGATGACCGGCGACTTGATCCTCGACGAGCCCAATCCCGATACTCTGTTTGACCTGGCGCGCCATCAGCTCCGGGCATGTGACGTCCTGGTAGGGCACGTCGAAGTTCCGCACACGGCGCGGGGTGTAGAGACGCAATTCGATGTTCCCGCACCGGCCAGCGATCCGGCGCATCTCGCTGCGCTGCAGCGTGCGGGATTTCACGTGGCGACGCTGGCCGGCAATCACATCGCGGACGCCGGTCCGAATGGAATCGAGGACACGATCGCCGAGCTCCGCCGCCTGGGCCTCGCGACCACCGGCGCGGGTATGAATCTGACCGAAGCAAAGCATCCGGCGATCGTCGAGCTGCAGGGACTGCGCCTTGGATTTCTCAGTTACAACTGTGTGGGACCGCGCGAGTCCTGGGCCGGACGAGATCGAGCTGGTTGCGCCTATGTACACGTCTTGACGCACTACGAACTGGACCATGCATCTCCGGGCGGTCCGCCCACGGTATACACGTTTGCCGAACCCAAGACATTAGAGCTCATGGCGGCAGATATCGAAAGACTCCGGCAGCGAGTCGATGTTCTCATGGTTTCGCTGCACAAGGGTCTCGGGCACACACCCGCGACCGTCGGCATGTATGAACGGCAGATCGCAACGGCCGCCATTGATGCGGGTGCCGATGTGGTGGTGGGCCATCATGCGCACATTCTGCAGGGCATGGAGGTTTATAGAGATCGCCCGATCTTTCATGGACTCGGCAATTTTGCGATCGCAACTAAGGCGCTGAACATCGATGGGAATTCCAGCCTGGAACGCCGCGCGTGGGCCGAACGCAGGCGAAAGCTGTTCGGTTTTGAACCCGACCCCGAGTACACAACCTACCCGTTTCATCCCGAGGCGAAGAACGCCATCCTCGCCTACTGTGAGGTGGACCGCCACGGAGTCCGGGCCGCCGGCTATCGCCCTTGCTTCGTGAACCGCTACTCCCAGCCGGAGGTCCTGGCCAATGACGAGCGCGGACAGGCCGTCGCGCGATACGTTCAGGACGTCAGCTCGAGAGCAGGGTTGAACGCCGTTTTCGAATGGACTGGCGATCAGGTCCAGTTCTACCGGAGAAGAAATCCATGATGTCGCATCCTACGATGTCGCAACGACGTCCACTCGAGGACGTAACCGTCCTCGATCTCACAACCGCTTTGGCCGGACCGTACGCCACGTTTCTGCTGGCGGGCCTGGGAGCTCGTGTCATTAAGATTGAGAATCCGGCGGGTCCGGATTCCTGCCGAGCGAACGCTCCTTACATCGGTCCCGAAGGGCCGCACTTGACACGACAGCACCCGGAGGACATCTCCGTATCGGCCATCAACCGGCTTCGCGGCAAGAAGGCCGTGACTTTGAGTATGAAGCATCCGGGATCCCGCGCCGTGTTCGAGAGGCTGGTGGCGAAAGCCGACATGCTGGTCGAAAACTTCAGCCGCGGCGTGCTGGAGCGATTGGGCGCTGGCTACGCCGACGTGCATCGCATGAATCCTCGGCTGCTGTACTGCTCGATCACCGGATTCGGAAGCCAGGGGGAAGGTTCGGGGAAAGCAATGGACGCCATCATTCAGGCGCTCAGCGGCGCCATGATGACCTCGGGAGCCGCGGGCGATCCCCCTGTCCGCATTGGTGTTCCCTTCGCCGACTTGTGTACGCCCTTATTCGGCGTAATCGGACTTCTTGCCGCGCTGCATCAGTCGCAGCGTACGGGTGTGGGGCAGCACATCGACGTCTCGATGCTGGGCGTGATGACATCGATGGTCGCGTCTGAGCCGTTCGATCTTCTGGAACGGTGCGGGGTGCCGCAGCGCACGGGGCAGACCGTGCCTCGCCTCGCGCCCTTCGGAGTTTATGCGACTGCGAACGGCTACGCGGCGATTTGCGCGCCTACGGAAGCGTTTGCTTCTTCTCTTTTTCATGCGATCGGACGCCCGGAGTTGTGCGAAGACCCGCGATTCCGGACTCGCGACGCCCGCGTTCAGAACGTCGCCGAAGTGGATCGTGTTGTCCGCGAATTCACTGCGCCGCGTCAAACTGCGGATGTCGTCGCGATCCTGGCGCAGGCGGGCGTCCCGGCCGCCGAAGTTCGCAGTCCAGCGGAAGCGGTGCGAGACCCGCAGGTGGTTGCTCGCGGAGAAACGGTCCGATTGCAGCATCCGGGCGTGCCCGATGCCGATGTTTATGGGCCCGGACTTCCGATTGTGTTTTCCGGCTCGGCTGCAGGCTTGGATCAACCGCCGCCCGGTATCGGCGAGCACAATTGCGAAGTTTACGGGGGCCTTCTGGGTTACACGCCGTCGGAATTGCGCGAACTCCAATCTGCGGGTGTCATCTAGATTCGGGTGATGACGGGCCGCGATGAGCTCGAGGACTACACGGTTGTCGGATCATACTCGGTGTGATCCAGGTGTCCCAGAAGTGAACGAGTTGGGTTAAGAATCCAGTTGAACAGCAACCCCAGAAACAACAGCGCAGCGAATCCTGCCGCAAGTACAAAGCCGTACTTGGGCTCACCCATAGCATCGCTGACTGCGCCCATCGCAAGCGGGCCCAAGACCGCCGAAACGCATGTGAAAAACAAGATCACGCCGGCGACTGCGCCGTGTTCCGACTTTGGAAAGCAGCTAATGCCCTTGGAGTTGATGGTCGGATAGATCACAGACATGAACAACCCGGAAAGTGGCAAAAGGTACACCGCCAGCTCGGCTCCGCCGAATGCGGCACCCAGAAAGCATAAGAGGATCGCGCCGCTGAAGAGGGCTAGGACGCCGGTCCAGTCGAACCGCGTCAGCATCCAGGCTCCGGCGAAACGTCCGGCTACACGAAGCGTAAAGAACACCGAGATGCTGTATGCCGCTAGCCACACCGCGGGCCCGCGATAACCCTGGAGCAGAGTGGGCATCCATACATAAATCGCTGCCTCCGCGGCGACGTACAAGAATGCGCCCAAGGAAAACGCGAGTGCGTAGGGATTCCGAATCGTGAGTAACGTACCTCTTAGATCCAAGGCATTTTCGCTGGCATGGTTTCTTCGCGGGTAACGCACTTTCCATGCGATCAGGATGAGCAGGACGCAGATGCTTCCGGCTAGAACATAGAGCCATTTCCAGGAAACACCCGTGATCAGCAAGCGCGCCAGGACGGCCGGCCCGATAATCGAACCGATTCCGAAAAAGGCCTCCGCCATATTCATGATGGACGTGTGCTGGGTTGTAGAGGTGGTAATGTCGCCGATCAGGGCCAGAGCCCCGGTCTTGAAAACGCCGATCGCGACTCCCGAGATCCCCAGCAGCACGCTGAAATAGGCGAACGAGTTTCCGACGGCAAACAACAAGTAAGCGATGGCTAATGCCGTCAGGCCAATCACAATCGTTGGCTTGCGGCCCAGCCGGTCGGCCAGAGAGCCGAGGAAGAAACCGGCCAGTGCAATTCCCCCCATGGTGGCATATTGAAAGGTGCCCGCCGCCGTCATGCTGAGGCCGAACGTCTTGATGATCTCGGGAATGATGAGCCCGACCGAGTCCGTGGTCATGGCGAACATCATGAACATCAGGTAGGTGAGCGCCTTGATCAATGTCAGGTTGGTGCGGCCCCGTTCGATGGTGTTCTGAATCATGCATTCACCTCGCTCGTCCGCGTAGTGACCGGAATCTTTTCAGAACCGCTGGGGGTGGACAGAGTGATGAGGGCGGATGGCGCTGCGAGATTTACCTCCAGACGAGCCCAGTCGGTATCTCTTCGCCATTCCAGCACGACGACGTCATCCGACGTCTGTTCCAAATGGAAGTCGCCACCAAACGCCCGGTGCTCGTTGCGAATTCGAATCAGATTCAGAAGGCCCTGGATCGCAGGACGCGCCATTTGATCTGCTATTTCTCTGTTGGTGTAGTAGTGGCGGTTGATATCCCGCCCAACCTTGGTTTGATTGAGCAGCTTCATATCATTGCTCCCCGCCAACAAGCCCACGTAATAGACCTGGGGCACGCCAGGCGCGAAAAACTGCATCGCCCGGGCAATCAGATACTCGTTGTCGTTGCGGCCGAGGGCATCATAAAAGGTGCAATTTACTTGGTATAAATCCAGATTGTTGGCGGCGGCGCCCGTGGCCTGGCGGCTCTCGTCGTTGCTGCGCTGATGGATTGTTTCGACAAGATCGTCGATTTCTTGGGGGCTCAGCAACCCCGGCCGTCCATCACGATCCGTGGGGTCCCTGCCCACATCGATCACGCCGATGCCGTCGTGTGTATCCAGGACTGTGATCGCGTTTCGAGGACTGATTACTAACCATTGCTTCAAAGCACGGGCATCGCGCGTATACAGCGTATGCAGAACCAGCGGCGGAAGCGCGAAATCGTAAACCCAATCGACTCGCCGGGCAATCTCGATCTGTTCCAGGTAGTGACTGTGAATCTCCACCAGGACCTCGATGCCTAACGCGTGCGCCTCCGCCGCCAGCTCGCCGATGAAGGCAAACGTTTCCGGGATCATGAAACAACTGGTTCCAGCCTTCTTGATCGCGTAACCAGCCGCATCGAGCCGGATGACGTCTATTCCCGCACTTTGAAATTGGGTGAGGATGTTTCTTAAGTAACCCGCTCCCTCCGGGCTCCGGACATCAATGTCAATCTGATCTCCTGTAAACGTAGTCCACAGTAGTCGTTGTCCACCGTTCGCCAGATTGAACTTGGTAAAGGGCAGCCCTGGACGTGGCCGGTAGATTCGGAGAAGATCGGATTCATCTGCCCCTTCCGGAAAGACACGGCTGTAGGTCAGAAACATGCCCGCGTACGGGGACTCCTCGCCGTGTTGGAGAAAGTCCTGGAACTGTGGCGATTGGCTCGAAACATGATTGACGATGAGATCAGACATCATTTCAAGGTTTTCGCTTAGAGCGAGCACGTCATCCCAAGTTCCTAGTCGCGAATCGACCTGAGTGTGATCGATAGGGTCGAATCCCGCGTCACTGCCGTCCATGGGTCGAAAGAATGGCAGCAAGTGGATCCCACCGAAGAGGCCGTGAAACTGACTCCGGAGTAGTTCGTGGAGCTCCTTAAGTCCGCCGCCTGAGAGGCGATCCACGTATGCAATGAGTTGAACCTGATTGTTCATGTATCAGCGCCGGTCTGAGGTGCATCCTGTAAATACAGCTTAGGCGGTTTCACGACACCATCAAGTTAATCAGGGTTGTTCGCCGACTGTCAATCCATCTGTGCTCAAATCTCCAAAACAACTCAATACGATCCTCCTTGACATATGAAATCCGTGGACGCTATATTCCATACGTATCTGAGAGAGCAGATATGTTCGCCTAAAGCTGTCAATACAGGTTCATCTCAAATGAAGCAGAACCGACCTGCAGTGCAGATTCAACTCCTCATACTCCTCATTGGAATCGGGCTCGGGCAGTCAGGGGTGCTGGCGCAAAGCCGAAATGCTCCCTCAACGGATCGTTGGGTTTCAACCTGGGCGACGGCCCAATCGCTAGCGCCAGGTAGTGGACGAGGAGGTGGGCGTGCTGGCGCGGCCCCGAAGCAAGCGCCTCCTCAGGCACCTCCGCCGCAAAATGGTCGAGGACAAGGCGGAGGAAACAATCCACAGGGGATCATTCCGTCTTCGCTGAACGACCAAACCATGCGCATGGTGGTTCACACCAGTCTTGGAGGCCGACGCGTTCGTGCTCAGTTCTCCGTTGCAATCGGCGCAAGCGAACTGACCATCGGCGCCGCGCACATAGCTGTCCGCGCCAAGGAATCGGAAATCGTTCCAGCCACCGACCGCGTGCTGACGTTTGGAGGAAAGCCTGACTGCACGATTCAGCCCGGCGTCCTGATGTTCAGCGATCCAGTGGATCTGGAGGTCGCTCCCATGTCTGACCTCGCTATATCCGTCTATCTTCCCAAGGATACCGGGCCGCCGGCGAACCATCCGGTTGGCCTCCACACCGCCTACATTTCCAAAGGCGATATGACGGGGCGGACGGTCATGCCGGAACCCAGCATGACAACGGCTTATTTGTGGCTTACCGGCGTGGATGTTGCTGCCGACCCGAAGTCGTTCGCGATTGTAGCGTATGGAGATTCGATCACCGACGGCTACGCGACTACGCGGGATGCGAACCTCGCGTGGCCAACACTGTTAGCCAAGCGACTGGCCGCTAATAAGGCGACGTCGCACATCGCAGTCGTGAACCAGGGCATCTCGGGGAATCAAGTACTGCGCGATGGCGCAGGGATTAGCGCGCTCGCCCGCTTCGACCGCGATGTGTTGAGCCGCCCGGGAGTGAAGTGGATGATCCTGCTGGAAGGGATCAACGATATCAATATTCGCGGTCGAAATCCCGGGCCCGATGCGCTCACCAGCGATGAGTTGATCGCCGGATACCGCCAGCTCATTGAGCGCGCGCACACCGCGGGGATCAGGGTGATCGGCGCAACCATTATGCCGGAGGAAGGTGTCCCCACGGCGTCCGAGAGAGGCGAGGAAATTCGGACATCGGTCAATCAATGGATCCGCACGAGCAAAGCTTTCGATGCTGTCGTGGATTTCGATGCCGTCGTGCGCGATCCGCAGCACCCCGTTCGAATTCGTGCGGATTTCGATCCGGGTGATCATATTCATCCCAATGACGCCGGCAACCAAGCTATGGCCGATGCCTTCGACCTGGCGATTTTTAGAAAGTGATCTCTGAACAGAAGTGCGGATAAAACCTAGAATCATATTTCTTTTGCTCCTCGCCGCCGGGTCGATTTCCTCCGCCCAGACTCGAAGCGCCGCCGCGGAGCACTGGGTGGCAACATGGGCTACGTCGCAACCGTTGGCCGCAACATCCACGGTTGGCCGCGGAGGTCCCCCGCCGCAAGCGCAGCCCCCGCAAGCCCAGATTCCGCAAACGCAGCCCACGCCACCACCTCCGGGTCCCCAGGGGAGAGGAGGACGCGTTCCGTCTACCTTAAATGATCAGACCATTCGCATGGTGGTTCACACCAGCATTGGAGGGGGTCGCGTTCGAATCCAGCTCTCGAACGCTGCGGCAGCGGCTCCCCTCGTGATCGGCTCGGCGCACATCGCCGTCCGCGCCAGGGACTCGGCCATTGTCCCGGGAACCGACCGGAAGCTCACATTCAGCGGTCAACCCGGTTGTACGATCCGTCCGGGAGTCTTGATGCTAAGCGATCCCGTGGATCTGGAGGTCGCGCCACTGTCCGACTTGGCGGTCTCCCTCTACGTCCCGAAAGATACGGGGCCGCCGACCAACCACAACTTGGCCTTGCATATGGCATACATTTCCAAAGGCGATACGACGGCCCTGGAGCTTATGCCGGAGCCAATCACGACGGGCGCCTATTTATGGCTTTCCGCGGTGGACGTGACTGCACCTCCCAATGCCTTTGCCATCGTTGCTCTTGGAGATTCGATTACCGATGGCCAAGGCACCACAATGGAGGGAAACCTGAATTGGACCGCGGTTTTGGCCCGGAAGCTGGCTGCGAACAAGGCCACCTCCTACATTGGCGTGGTGAATCAGGGCGTGCAGGGCAATCAGGTGCTCCGGGATGATGCCGGCGTAAGCGCGCTGGCCCGGTTCGACCGCGACGTGCTCAGCCGGTCCGGCGTGAAGTGGGTCATTTTTCTGGAGGCGATCAACGATATAGTCCGCCATGGCCAGGTGGATTCCGCCGACCCGGTCACCAGCGACGACCTGATCGCGGGCTACCGTCAACTCATCGCGCGGGCGCATACCCACGGCATTCGAGTGATGGGCGCAACTGTCACACCCGCGGAGGGCCAGCGTCAGGTTACTGAGAGTATGCAGGCGATGCGGACTGCCGTGAATCAATGGATTCGTACCAGCCATGCCTTCGACGCAGTAGTGGACTTTGACGCCGCGGTTCGCGATCCGGAACATCCACCGCGCCTGCGAGCAGCGTTCGACTCGGGCGATCATATTCACCTGAGCGATGCCGGTAATCAGGCCATGGCCGACGCCATAGACCTGGCGGTTTTCAGGAAGTGACAACGGAGAGAAGTCTATGAGGATCTGGCGAAACTTCATGCTGTCGCTGGCTCTCGCAACTTTGTTCTTTGCGCGAATCGCGGCTGCCCAAACATCTGCGCCATCGGCTGCTCAGCCGACGGGCCGAGGCGGAAGAGGCGGAGGGGGCGGAGCCACGCCAGTCACCGCGCTGGTATCGCCGGAAGTTCATCCCGACCGCACCGTCACGTTTCGTTTCCGTGCGCCGCAGGCCACTCAAGTGCAGCTCGTCGGCGAAGTCTTGCAAGGCAAAGGCCCGCAGGCGATGACTAAGGATGAGGCCGGTCTGTGGACCGTCACCATCGGCCCCGTTCCTCCCGAGATTTGGATCTACAATTTCCGGGTGCATGGCGTGGATGTTACGGACCCATCCAATCCGGCTGTAAAGCCCGTTCCGCCGGGCTTCGCCATGTCCAGCTTTGTGGAGGTTCCCGGTGATTCGCCGTCCTTCTACGATTCGCGCCCGGTCCCGCACGGAGAAGTGCGTATGGTGGATTACGAATCCAGGGCGTTTGGCGTAACGCGCACGGTCTGGATCTATACGCCCCCGAATTATGACAGGAGCACGACGAAGTTCCCGGTCCTGTACCTGCTCCACGGGAACGGCGAGGCATTTAACGGCTGGATCATGAACGGGCGCGCCAATACCATCTTGGATAATCTGATCGCGGATAAAAAGGCGCAGCCCATGATCGTGGTCATGCCGCAAGGCCACGCTTTGCAGGCGCCGAATGTGGGTCCCCTGGTGAGGATTGAGGGGGAATCCGGCATGTTTTCTCCGCGCTTCCCTAAGGACCTGCTGGAGGAGGTGGTCCCGCTGGTGGAGCGAAACTACCGGGTGATTGCCAACGCCGACAATCGGGCGATTGCGGGATTGTCGATGGGCGGCGGCCAGGCCCTATCTCTGGGACTGACGCACCCCGAGCTATTTCATTACATACTCGGCTTCAGCGCGGCCATAGGAGGCCAGTTTCTCAACATCGATGAAACGGTTCAGTCCGTTCTTGCAAATCCGTCGGCGGCGAATGCGAAATTCCGCCTGCTTTGGATTTCCGTAGGAAGGCAGGACTTTCTTTTCGGCCCGGACAAGCAGCTCGCCAAGGTCCTCTCGGACGGAGGCGTCAAGAACACTTACCGGGAGACCGAAGGGGCGCACGTTTGGAGCGTTTGGCGCAACAATCTGAATGAAGCAGCGCCTTTACTCTTCCGCGCGGGCGCGCGTTAATCGGAAAGGTAGAATACAGCGATGAAGCAGACCATTTGTATAGCCACGCTGACCCTGGTCTTCTCTGCACTCACTTCGGCGCAAACCCCCGCGCAGGCCGGCGCCGCCACCGGCAATCCGGGACAGCCAACGCTCACGCCGGATCAGATCGCCAGGCAGCGCGCGCAGCAAGAGCAACTCGCCAACGATTGGCCCAACCTGGCCCGCTACCGTGACGCCAACCGCGACTTGCCTCCGGTCTCGGCCAGCGAGTCGCGCGTTGTATTCATGGGCGATTCCATCACGGAGCTGTGGGATCGGGATTCCGGAAAATTCTTCGCGAGTAAGGGTTACCTCGGACGGGGCATCGGAGGCCAGACCACGCCTCAAATGCTGGTCCGTTTTCAGCAGGACGTGGTCGCGCTGAAACCGAAAGTTGTGGTCATCAACGCCGGCACGAATGACATCGCAGGCAACACCGGTCCGTCTTCGCTCGAGATGATCGAGGACAACTTAAAATCCATGACGCAGATCGCAGCCGCCAATGGCATCCATGTCGTTCTGGCGTCGGTTACGCCGGCTTACGATTATCCCTGGAAGCGGGGACTCGAGCCGGCGGAGAAAGTCGTGGTTCTCAATTCGTGGATGAAGGACTACTGTACTAAGGCCGGTTGCGTTTATGCGGACTACTTCACTCCAATGGCGGATGAGAAGCACGGAATGAAGGAGGGCCTGAGTAGAGATGGCATTCATCCGACGCCCGCGGGTTACGCGATTATGGCGCCCATCGCCGAGAGGGCCATCGCTCAGGCGCTAGGCAAGTAAGGACGTCCGTCGTTACGGGGCTTCCGCCAGCACCTGATTCCAATTCCAATCGGGAATCGCGCCGGGAGAACTCGCAATCCCCGCACCGATCCGATTAGCGAATTCAGCAATCTGATCCGCCGGCCACCGGCGGGAGAGTCCGTGTAGAAACGCTGCGGCAAAACCGTCTCCCGCGCCCACTGTGTCCACTACTTCGACGCGGTGGCCTTC
>Ga0105245_10004305_pt1 | contig 12601 bp, 14 predicted proteins | sample KBSM54metaG_FD_81523 | JGI IMG/M metagenome (GOLD analysis project Ga0105245, IMG submission 81523) | Miscanthus rhizosphere microbial communities from Kellogg Biological Station, Michigan, USA - KBS M5-4 metaG | ecosystem: Host-associated > Plants > Roots > Rhizosphere > Soil | place... | reverse complement strand
GGCAACTTCCACGGCCAGCCGCTGGCGCTCGCCGCCGACTTCCTTACCATCGCCATCGCGGAGCTCGGCAACATTTCCGAGCGCCGCACGCAGATGCTGCTCGACGGCGGCCACAATCGCGGCCTGCCGCAGAACCTCACCACGCGTCCCGGCGTGAACTCGGGACTGATGATCGCGCAGTACACCGCAGCCTCGATCGTCAGCGAGAACAAAGTCCTCTCCCACCCCGCCTCGGTCGATTCGATTCCGACCGGCGCGAACGCCGAGGATCACGTGTCGATGTCGACGCACGCCGCACGCAAGCTGCGCAGCGTGATCGCGAACGTGCAGGCAGTGCTGGCCATCGAGCTGATGGTCGCCGCGCAGGCGGTCGAGTGGCGCATCGCCTTCAACTTCGATCCGACCAAACCGGCACCGCGACTCGCTGGCTTCGACGACGTCGAGGCCCAGGCTCGCGAGTTCGACTCACGCGTGCGCGGCCGGGCGGCCGACATCGCGAAACAGCTCGGTCGCGGCACCCGCGAGCTCTACCTGCGCGTGCGACGCACGATCGAGCCGGTGTTCGATGATCGTCCGTTGAGCGACGACATCCGGCGGTTGCGCAGGGTCGTCAGCACCCCCGCTCCCTGACCTCTTGCACGCCCGCGTGCCATTTGTTATCTTCCGCCCCTCCACAACGAATGCGCGTCGATTCCGCGCAGAGATACCCGTCGTGCGTCAGCACCAACGCACGTAAATGAATCGAATCGCAGGCATTCTCATCTTCTTCATCGCCACGACCGCGAGCGCGGGGATGGTCCGTTTCGTCCGCGCCGTCGACGGTCAGACGATCGTCATCGAGCGCGACGGCATGCAGGTCGCCGTCACATTGACCGGAGTCGACGTTCCGCCGGAGAACCAGGCGGCGGCGCGAGTGTTTCTGGAGCAGGAGCTCGCCGGCTCCTGGCTGCTGGTGGAGGGCGGCGACGTCTACCGCTCGCCCGACACGTTCTTCGTGAACGGCGCGATGCGGCAGCGCGGCTACATGCGCGCGGGCAACACACGCGAGAGGTACCTCGGCGAGGCGTACTTCGAGCCGCGGCGCGCGACGCCTACTGAATCGCGACCGAGATCGGAATCGAAAACGTATAGACGTACGAGTCGCCGTTCGTCAGCGCCACGTCGGCGCGGATGATCATCTCCGGCACGTCGCCCTGCCGCGCCTGGCGGAGCTGTGTGGCGTTGGCGTTGATGGTGAAGGGATGGTCGTGTCCCGGCGCGATCTCCGTGTCGAAGCCGCCCTGCGCCGACTCGAGTTGGATCGGCGCGGTGCCGTGCTGGTACACCTGGATCCGCTTCACCGTCACCGTCTCGTCGGAGTTGTTCGACACGAGGAACTGGAAGCTGACCTGCTGCGGGAGGTCGTGGCCGCGGGAGAACATCATCATCGGCTCCGAGGAGCCGACCAGGTCGACCTGGATCGGTTGTCCGGGGCCGCCCTCGAACGTCCGTTTGTCGATGCCCGGTGTGCTGCTGCTGCATGCGGCGAGAAAAAGCACGAGCGCGATCGTCAGTCGTTTTGTCATGGTCACACCGCCACCGCCACGCGCATCACGCGCAGCACGGTCAGGATTCCGATCGGAGCGTCGTCGTGTTCGACGAGATCGAGCTCCGTCCCGGGGATCAGCGACTCGATCGCGCCGCTTTCCACTTCCACCACCACGCGCGCCGATTGCCCCGGCGCCAGCAGCGGCGGCCCTTCGATCATCCGGATGCGCAGCCGCGATTCCGCCGCCAGCGCGAATGGCCTGTAGGAACCATCGCGAGGCGAGACCGCCGCCGCGCGGCCGCCGGCATCGGAGGGAAGGAGCAACGCGATGGCCTCGAGAAAATAGGACATTGTCAGTTGTTGAGCGATTGAGCTGTTGAGCGATTGAGCTGTTGAGCGATTGAGCTGTTGAGCTTTCGAAAAGCTTAACAGCTGAACAGCTCAACAGCCCAACAGCTCAAATGCTAAGCACTCGGCCTCGTCTCCCGTTCCAACATCTCCAGATACGCGTACGCCTCCTGCGTCGTCGTCCCGCACATCTCGGGCATCGGACGGAGGTTGTTGCAGACCTGGGGGCGGTCGGGGGCGCCGAAGATGGCGCAGAGGTTATCGGTCGTGAGCTGGACGCAGCGGACGCCGGCCGGCTTGCCGTCCGGCATGCCGGGGATCGGCGACGAGATCGACAGCGCCACGCAGCACGCTCCGCAACCGGCTCGGCAGTCCATTCGGCGCGATCAACAGAGAGGGTGCGGGTTACACTCCATCGGCGTGAACATCCAGCCGCGATCCAGCGTCGACAACCTCCTGCGGACCGTTCAGCAGCATCACGTGCAGCTCAGTCTGATGGCCGACACGAAGGCGAGCCTGCTGATCACCATCTCGTCGATCGTCCTGACCATCGCGTTGAGCCGGAGCGGCGATCCCCGTCTGCGGCCGGCGCTGCTCACGCTCGCCGCGGCCTGCCTGCTCTCGCTCCTCCTGGCCATCATCGCCGTGCTGCCGACGTTCGCGCCGCGCGGCGTGCGCAAGGGAAAAAGCCCGCGCAACATCCTCTTCTTCGGCCACTACGGGATGCTGACGGAGGAGGAGTTCATCGAGGAGATCACGCCGCTGCTGGAATCGGACGAGCTGCTCTACCAGGCGGCGCTGCGCGACATCTACGGCATCGGCGCGTACCTCTATCGCAAGAAGTACCGCTTCCTCCGCTTCGCCTACGTCGCGCTGCTCGCGGGATTCGTCTTCGCCACGGCGGCGGAGGTGTGGGTCATCACGCTCGGCGGATGACGCGCAGTAGCGCGATGAGGATCACGGCGCCGACGAAGGCCGTGATGATGGCGCCGATCAGTCCTCCGACGCCGATTCCGAGCACGCCGAAGAGCCAGCCGCCGAGGAGCGCGCCGATCACGCCGACGATCATGTCGCCGACGACTCCGTAGCCGCCGCCGCGCATGACCTGGCCGGCGAGCCAGCCGGCGATGAGGCCGATGAGAAGAAACCAGATGAGGCTAGTGAGTGTCATGCCGGACTGAACTGCAAGAGTCCTGCCGAAAGTTGGGGTCGGATCTGGAAACTCTACTTTACGCCGTAAAGTAGAGTTTCCAGATCCGACCCCAACTTAACCTACGCGGCTTTCGCCTTCGAGCCGACCAGCTCGTCGCGCATCACGCGGAACGCTTTCGCGTCCGTCTCCGCGGTCTCGGGATCGAGAAAGTAGGCGACATCGTTGCGGAAGCTCTCCCCTTCCGGGTTCTCGCCGTTCCACTCCAGCACCGCCCACTGAATGAGCGGGTTGAAGATGTTGTGATCCCAGCCGAACGCGGCGTGGCGGCTGCTGTACGCGGCCGTGGCGCGGTCGACGCTTCCTTCCTGCTCCTCGCGCGTCTTGTACGCGGCGAACGCCTTCGCGTCGCGCTCGGCGGTCTGCTCATCGACGAAATACGCGACGTCGCGGCGCGGCGGCAGGGCCTGCGGCCCACCGAACTTCTGTCCGACGCTCTGACACTTCACGACGAGCCACTGAATCATCGGCCGTCCAATCTTGTGGTCCCACTCCAATGCGACATAGGGCATGTGCTTTTCTCCTTGGGTTGTGGCGGAAAAAAGGCGTAGTGGTAAATGATTATTTCCTGATGAGCTTCGGAATTTCCGCAGCATTCTTTCTATTCTTCGGTCCCTCCACCATGACATCTCTTCACGATTCGCAGGACGCCCGCCGCTCCCGTCTGCTCGACGCCATGCCCGCCATCGCCTGGTCGGCGTCGGCAAGCACATTCCGGTTCACCTACGTCAATCCGGCCGCCGAAAAGCTCCTCGGTTATCCGGTCGAGCGCTGGCTGGAAGAGCCCGATTTCTGGTCCCGCCACCTCCATCCCGAGGACGGTTTCGTGGCGAGCCTCTGCCATAACGAGACCCTCGCCGGACGCGACCACGAGCTCGTCTACCGCATGGTGGCGGCCGACGGCAGCTCCGTCTGGCTGCGCGATTACGTCAACGTGCACAAGGTCGACGGCGTGCCGGTGGAGCTCTTCGGCGTGATGGTGGACATCACGCGCGAGGTGCTGGCCGAGGCGGCGTCAAAGGAGAATCGCGAAAACTTCCGGCGCATGGTCGAGCTCTCGCCCGACTGCATCGGCGTGCATGTCGACGGCACGTACGTCTATGTCAATCAGGCCTTCGTCCAGCTCCTCGGCGCGAAGAGCGAGGCGGAGATCGTCGGACGCGAGGCGCTCTCCTTCATCGACCCGGAGAGCCGCGACGAGATTCGCGAGCGGCTCGAACGCCTCACCGCCGGCGAGGGCGTGCCGTACGTCCGCCAGAAGTTCCGGCGCATCGACGGCTCGTTGCTCGACGTCGAGCTCGCCGCGCTTCCGCTTCGCTATGGCAGCCGCGACGCGGTGCAGGTCATCGCCCGCGACATCACGGAGAAAGTGCAGGCCCAGCAGGCGCTCGAGGCGTCGGAGCAGCGCTACCGCGAGCTCGTGGAAGACGTCACCGACATCCTCTACACGATCGACGACGACGGCCGCTTCGTGTCGCTGAGCCGGAGCTTCGAGCGCAGCACCGGCTACGCCGTCGACGAGTGGATCGGCCGTCCGTTCGCCGAGCTCTTCCGCCCGCACGAGCACGAGCACGGCGAACATGGCCGGATCTTCCGCGAATACGAGCTCTCCGACCGCTGCGGCGCGATCGTCACGGTGGAGGTCTCCTCGCAACCGCGCTACGTCGACGGCGTGGCCTCGGGGACGATCGGCATGGCCCGCGACGTGACCGAGCACCGCAGCATCACGCGCAAGCTCGAAGAAGCGAAGCGGATGAGCAGCCTGGGACAGGTCGCCGCGTCGCTGGCGCACGAGTTCAACAACGTGCTGATGGGCATCCAGCCGTTCGTGGAGCTGATCGCCCGCAACGCCGCGGCCACGCGGTCGGTGAAAGAGGCGCTCGGCCACATCACGCGCGCGATCAGCCGCGGCAAGCGCGCGTCGCAGGAGATCCTCCGCTTCGCCAATCCGAAAGAGCCGCAGCTCTTCACCATCGATGTGCAGAGCTGGCTGCCCTCGCTCCTCGGACAGCTGGCGGCGACGCTGCCGTCGCCGATCACGCTCAGCAGCTCCATCGAGCCGCGCGCGCGTTTCATCCACGGCGACGCCGGCCATCTCGAGCAGGTCATCACGAACCTCGTCTTCAACGCGCGGGACGCGATCAGCGGCCAGGGCACCATCCACGTCGGCGTCACCGCGAACGCGGAGCTGGTGCAGATCTCGGTTCGCGATGACGGTCCCGGGATCGCGCCGGAAGTGCTCGACCGTATCTTCGAGCCGCTCTTCACCACGAAGCGCAACGGCACCGGACTCGGTCTGGCCATCGCGCGACGGCTGGTGGAGGGACAAGGCGGCGCGCTCACCGCGGAGAATCGTCCGGGCGGCGGATGCGCGTTTCACGTCCTCGTGCCGGCGGCCGAGTTCTCGACGCCGGCGCTGCACCCGGTCAGCGTCGCGACACCGGGCGTGAAGCGCATTCTCCTCGTGGAAGACGATCTTTCGGTCGGCGCCGGACTGAATCAGTTGCTCCGGGCGGAAGGCTACGAGACGACGTGGGTCCGGTCCGCGGCCGAGGTGTGCGACGCCGCGCGCCGCACGCGCCCGCAGGTCGCGATCATCGACGTGAACCTCCCCGACGGCAACGGCGCCGAACTCGTGCCGCTGCTCCGCGCGGAACACGGTGACCTGCCGATCGTGCTGTCGACGGGACACGTGGAGCTGCACGTCACGGACGAAGAGAAGCGGCTCCTCTCGCTGATGAAGCCGTACGAGCTGTCCGATCTGCTGGTGGCGATCGGAAAAGTTTGTAGCGCAGACGTTTCCGTCGCCGCCTGACGAGGCTAGATCGTCTGCCCGCTGGCGGGCGGATAGTCGTCGGCGCGCACGAGGATCTCGCGCGGCTTCGATCCCTGCGAGGGACCGACCACGCCGTTCGCTTCCATGATCTCGATGAGGCGCGCGGCGCGGGAGTAGCCGAGCTTAAGGCGGCGCTGCAGGTACGACGCGCTCGCCTGTCCGGTCGACAGCACGACGCGCACCGCGTCGTCGTACTTCGGGTCCTCGAGATACTCGATCCCGTCGACGCCGCTCTTCTCATCGGCCGTCTTCGTAATCTCCTCGAGAAACTTCGGCTGGCCCTGGTTCTTCTTCACGAAGTCGACGATCTCGTTGATCTCGCGCTCGCTCACGTACGCGCCGTGGATGCGTTTGATGCGCGCGGTGCCGGGCGGGAGGAAGAGCATGTCGCCGTTGCCGAGGAGTTTTTCCGAGCCCTGCGTGTCGAGGATGGTGCGGGAGTCGATCTTCGACGCCACCTGGTAGCTGATGCGCGACGGGAAATTGGCCTTGATCACGCCGGTGATGACGTCGACCGACGGCCGCTGCGTGGCGATGATGAGATGGATGCCGACCGCGCGCGCCTTCTGCGCGATGCGCGTCACCGAGTCCTCGACGTCCTTCGACGCCACCATCATCAGGTCGGCGAACTCGTCGATGATGATGACGATGTAGTGCATCGCCTCCGGCATCGGCGACTGCTCTTCGGGCGACATCTTCTTGGCCCGCCGGTAGGCCTCGCTGTCCTTCAGGAGCGCGTTGTACTGATCGATGTTGCGCACGCCGCACTCCGCCAGGCAGCGGTAGCGGTTCTCCATCTCGTTGACCGCCCAGATCAGCGCGTTCGACGCCAGCTTGGGGTCGGTGACGATCGGATGGAGCAGATGCGGGATGTCCTCGTAGATCTTCAGCTCGACCATCTTCGGATCGATCATCAGCATCCGCAGCTGTGCCGGCCTCGCCTTGTACAGCAGCGAGACGATCATCGAATTGAGGCCCACCGACTTGCCCGCGCCGGTGGCGCCGGCGACAAGGAGATGCGGCATGCGGGAGAGATCGGTGACGAACGCGTCCCCGTGGATGTCCTTGCCGAGAGCGAGCGTGAGCATCGACTGCGAGGCGGAGAAGGCGTCGCTGTCGATGATGTCGCGCAGCGTGATCAGCTCGCGCTTGCGGTTCGGCACTTCGATGCCGACGGTCGACGAGCCGCTGATGCGCTCGATGCGGATCGACTCCGCCTTCAGCGCCAGCGCCAGGTCGTCGCCGAGGTTCACGACCTTGGCGTACTTCACCCCGGCGGATGGCTTGAACTCGAACGTCGTGACGACGGGGCCGGGGTGATACGCCGTGACCTCGCCTTCGACCGAGAACTCGCGGCAGCGGTCCTCGATGAGGTGACCGATCTCGAGGAACTTCTTGTGCACCTCGTCGTTGATCGTGTCCTGCTTCGGCCCCGGCTGCAGAAGGTCGACGGTCGGCAGGAGGTCGTGCGTGATGCGCGACGGCGCGCGCGTCGCCTCCTTCGGCCGCCGCGCAGCAGGCCGCGGGATCTGCGGCTTGGGACGGGCGGTGGGCGGGGGTTCATCGAGGTACAGCGGATCCTCGAAATCGATCGGCTCGTCAACAACGTAGGGCGAGCTCTCCAGCTCGCCCCGGACAGGCTGGAGAGCCTGTCCTACGTTCTTCGCCGCGTACAGCGCGAACGGGTCGTGGGCCGGTTCCTGCGACAGCGCCTCGGCGGCCTTCCGCAGGTCCGCCTTCGTCACTTTCCGGATCTGAAATCTTCCCGCTCCCCTCACTTCCCGCACGATGGGGCCGGCGCCGGCCGGCGAGTCGTCGTTCGGCACGAGGCGGAGCGGCGCGGGCGCCTCGATCTTCTCGAGATGCTTCCGCACCAGCGCGTCCTTCATCTTCTCCTTGCGCCGCCGTTCGGAGAGCCGCGCCCAGCGCAGCGCGATGGCCCGCCCGAGGTCGACCATCGTCCGCCGGGTGGCGGCGAACACCAGCGCCAGGCTGATGCGCGTCGACAGCAGCACGCCGATGAGGAGCATCGTGATCAGCGCGATCGACGCGCCGCCGATGTTGAGGTTCGTGGTCATCGCCCGGCCGATCTCCGACCCGAGGTAACCGCCGGACGGAATCAGCGCGCCGCGGAACCAGAGCTTCCCGATCGAGACATCGAACAGCGGCGGCAGGGTGAGGACCAGGATCACCAGTCCGATCAGCTTCGTGTGCAGGTACTCGAGATCCTTGCCGGAGATGCGGTTCCACGCCAGCGCGACGAGCGCGCCGGGGAAGAGGAGACTGGCGAAGCCGAAGAAGCCGACGAAGATCCAGGCGATCGTCGCGCCGTAGTAGCCGATGGCGTTCGCGATGATGGTGTTCGTCGACGTGAAGAAGGCGGAGGAGTCGTTGGGATGATAGGTAAGGAGGGCGGCCGCAAGGCTGACACCGATCGCCCCGATGACGATCCCGATCAGTTCCCCCCCTCGGCGGCTCTTTGCGAACTGCAGAAGCTCCGTCACACGCCCAGCCCTTCCAGCAAAAGAGCTTAGCACGAATTTCCGTACAATCGCGCTCATGAAGCGCTCACTCATCGCACTCGCACTGTTCATCACTCCCCTCCTCTTCGCGCAGCAGTCGCTCGACGTGAAGTACGTCCGCGACAGCGCGGAGTACGCGACCTCGACGCGGCAGGTCTACCGCATCGCCACGGCCTCGGTGCTCGACCGCGCGGCAAAACGCGCACGCGGATCGTGGGGCGTGGTCCTCGACGTCGACGAAACGACGCTCGACAACTCGGTCTATCAGCTCGATCGCAGCGCGTACGAACTTCAGTACGAGACGGTGTCGTGGGGCTCGTGGGTTCTCCGCGCCGAGGCGGGCAGCGTGCCGGGCGTGAAGGAGTTTCTCGACGCCGTGCGCAAGGCCGGCGGCCACGTCGCCTTCATCACCGATCGCGCGACGGAGTGGAGCTACGCGGACGGAACGAAGGTCGACTCGGTGAAGCCGACGCGCGACAACCTCGCGCGGAACGGACTCTGGAGCGACGACGATCGCCTCTGCCTCAAGAGCGCGAAGGAAGACACGAAAGCGGTGCGGCGGAAATCGGTGGCCACCGGCGACGGCACCTGCTCGTGGAGCGGGACGAAGGTCGACGTCCTGGCGTTCATCGGCGATCAGATGGGCGACTTCCCGCAGAGCGGCGAGACGTTCACCGGCGCGGGGACCGACGCCGAATTCGGCAGGACGTTTTTCATCCTGCCGAATCCGATGTACGGCGGCTGGGTGACGTCGGTGACGCGCGTGAGCGGATCGTTCAAGTGATTACTGCGTGATCGTCATCGCCGCGTCGTCGACGAGGAACGAGGTCTGGTTCCCGTTGTCGTTCACCGCCTCGAAGTAGACGCGCACCGTGCGTCCGCGATACGACGAGACGTCGAACGACTTCTGCGCGTAGCAGCACGACGCGCTGAGATTCGAGAGCGCGGTGAGCTGCGTCAGCAGATTGTTCGACGTGTCGCGCAGCTGCACCTTCAGCGTGTCGTACGCCGTGGTGGTCGTCGTCTCGGCGGTCGAGACGCGGAGATAAAACGTAAGCGTCGCGGTCGTTGCGGTCGAAGGGATGCTCACGGTCTGATACATCCAATCGGTGTGCGCCGTAGCCCAGCCGCCGAGCCACGCGTACCACGAGCCGCCGTGCGGCGCGTACGAGGTCGACGTCGTGATGTCGCCCGATGACGCCGCGACCCAGCTGACGTTCCCCGACTCGAAGCCGGGGTTCGCGAAGAGCTGCGTCGACGACGAGGTCGAGCCGCTGACGAGGTTCCGGTACTTCGGCCAGTTCCAGCCCGAGCCGGGATCCTGGTGCGTCTGGTTCGGGAAGTTCACGTGCCCCTTCACGCTGTAGAGACTCTTGTCGCTGATCACCGCGTTCCAGCCGAGCGAGCCGTCGTACACCTTCGTCTTGTCCAGGCCGTTCGAGGTACAGATGTCGCGCGTCAGCAGGGCCGAAGCGTTGTACATCGCGTCAGTGAACCAGGTCGACGGCGCGCTCATGTAGCCCTCGTGCTCGATGCCGACGGTGTAGCCGTTCTCACTGCCGACGTGCCACGCCTTGTCTTTCTCCAGCACCATCTGCGTGATCTGGCCGTCGGACGAGCGGACGACGTAATGCGCGCTGACCTGCGCGGAACAGTTCTGAAACCACGAGATGGTCCCCGCATACGACCCCTCGGCGGTGTGAATGGTCACGTGCGTGATGGCCATCGTCCGGCCGACCGTGTAGTTGCAGCTCGCAGCCGGATTCCAGAGCGCCGGACCGTAGTCGCTCGACTCACTGGCGATGCGGCCCGCCTGCACCGTAACCATCGGGGCGGAGAGGATCTGCAGCCGTTGCCGGCCGTAGATCTTTTCGAGATCGACGTCGTGCGCGCGTACCGAGTAGTCGTCGCTCGCCCGTCCAATGCGGAGGCTGTTGAAGACGTCGTACGTGTAGATGCGCGCGACGTCGTCCTGCGGGATGCCGCTCAGTTTCGCCACCGCCGCTTCCCAATCTTCGAGCGACGTCGCGCCGCGCCCGAGGATCGCCAGCAGCGCGGCGGTGCCGCGGATGTTCAGCTCCGGATCGCTCTTCAGCTCCTCCGGCGTGCGGCCGATCATCGCCGCCGCGTCGCGCAGCGAGTGGCCGAACCAGTCGTCGTCGCGGAGTCCCATGACGCCGTACGAACGAGGCACCCCCCTTCTTCCTGTTCCATCGCCGGAACGTGATTCGTCCAGCGCGACTCGACGAAGGCGATCGACCGCAGCAGATCGGCCGGAACGCCGAACTCCTCCCCCGCCCGCGCGAACATGCGATCGAGTTGCTGCGCCTCGCGCGAGAGATTCGGATCGATCGCCTCGATCCCGCGCGCGAACGCAGAGACGCTCAGAAATGAAAAGAGAACCGCCAGCAGTGCTTTTTTCATGAAGTGCGGAAATGGCAAACCGGCTGCCGTTCTTCGCACACACAGTTGCAATGAGTTACGGGAGGGGGCGTGGGTCAACGGATGAACGTTGACCCACGCGGAGGGTCAGAATTGGAAGCTCAGGTCGTGGTGAACGTCATCGGACTCGAGGTGCCGCCACCAGCCGTCTGCACGGAGATGTTCAGCGTCAACTTCGCCGTCGGAACGAGCTCCTTCGGGATCAGCGCTTCGAGCTGCTTGTCGCTGATCCACGTCGTCGTCAACGCCTTTCCGTCCGCATAGACCTTCGAGTCCTTCGTGAAGCCGGCGCCGTCGACCTTGATGTTCACGTCCTGTCCCGCGGCTGCGGTCTGCGGCGTGAAGGAAGTCAGGCTCGGACGCACGGTCGGCTGCACTGTGTTCGTCCCCTGCTCCTTCTTCGTCATGATCGTTTCGAAGATCGACTTGAGCTTCAGTACCGTTTCGTTGATGAACATCCCGACGAGCGCCGACATCGCGGCGAAGCCGAACGGACTGGTGTCGGAGACCGTGGTGGTCGGCGAAAAGAGGCCGCCGCGCAGGACGAGATAGAAGACCACCGCCACCATCGAGCCGACGATCGGCACGAGAGTGGTCATCGGGATCCAGCTCCAGACGAGCTGGCGATTTCCGGTGTACCAGAAGAGCGAGCGGAGCGAGTAGATCAACGATCCGAGGAAGCCGCAGAGCATGACGATGAAGAGCAGCCGCTGCTCGCCCCACATCATGTGCCAGCCACCGAATCCAAGACCCATTGGACTCCAGAGATGAATGCAGCCGGGATCGGAGGCGAGCTTCGGCGGCGCCTGGCCTTCTTTGCAGACGAGGCCCTGCATCGCGGCGACGCGATGCCAGCAGTCGCATTCCTCCTGCTGATTGCTGCCCGCTTTGAATTTCGCGCAATCGACACAGATGACCGTCGGGCCGCTGACATTCGTCACCGCCACACCCTTCCCGGTCTGCGGCGGGTTCGTAGCGGAAGCCGGAGGTAACGTCTGCGTGGGAGGATTGGTCGTCGTTTCGGTTGCCGGCTGGCCGGACGGCGTCGGATGGGGCCAGATCGCGGCGAGGAAGTAGAGATCGAGAACGCCGAGAAGAATGAGCCACGCCAGCGCGGCGCAAATGCCGACGCAGCCGACGTGAGTCGCACCAGGTCCTTCCGTTTCAGCCATGAAGACCTCCCGCTGCTATTCGACGAACTGTTGGGGGATTTCCACAAATCCTACCACGCGCGAATGCCTCCCTTCCGGAAGCTTGCCCTCATTTCCGATGTATGGCAAAATGTATGGCATGAGGAAGGCGAAGAAAACCACCATCTATCTGCCCGATGAGCTGAAGCACGACATCGAGCGGGTCGCGCAGCACGAACGGCGGCCGGAGGCGGACGTCATTCGCGAGGCTCTGCAGACGGCGATGGACGACCGCCAATATCCGGAGCCCCGGATTCCGCTCGTTCCCTACGGACTCGGAGCGCCCGACATCGCCGAACGCGCCGAAGAACTACTGGACGGATTCGGACGGTGATCCTGATCGACACGAGCGGGCTGCTCGCCGCTCTCTTCTCCGATCAGAACCATCACGAGGCGTGTGCACGCGCCCTGCGGGAGGCGAAACCTCCGCGCATTCTCTCGCCGTTCGTACTGGCGGAGCTCGACTACCTCATCCTCAAATACGCCGGCGTGGAAGCCGAGGCCGCGCTGATCGACGAAGTCTCG
>Ga0105245_10004300_pt1 | contig 12618 bp, 16 predicted proteins | sample KBSM54metaG_FD_81523 | JGI IMG/M metagenome (GOLD analysis project Ga0105245, IMG submission 81523) | Miscanthus rhizosphere microbial communities from Kellogg Biological Station, Michigan, USA - KBS M5-4 metaG | ecosystem: Host-associated > Plants > Roots > Rhizosphere > Soil | place... | reverse complement strand
GTCGACGTGCCTGTAATCGACATACGAACAGGCCTGATGACGCAGACATGGTTGGAATACTTCCAGTCCCGCCACAAGCTTGGCCAGCTTCCTGATGTCTCGACGGTGGCGCCGACGAACAACCAAGTCCTGACCTTCAAAACAGCAACTGGGCTGTGGACGCCAGTTTAAGGACAGATCATGGGCCTATTTTCGATCTTCTCGAATGATGACGCCGAGGAAGCCGCCCGACAGCGCAACGCCGGCCTGCAGCAGGGGTATGACGCGCTGTCGTCGAACTACCAGCAGGGCCGGGATGCGCTCGCTACGAACTTCGGCAACGCCAGCAATTTATACAAGGGCCTATTGGATCAGTATGCGCCGGGCGCGAAGGCCTACGGAGACGCGGCGGGAGCCAACGGCGCGGAAGGCTTTGCACGGGCAAAAACCAACTTTACGACCGATCCCGGCTATGGCTTTCAGATGGATCAGGGCCTGCAGGCGCTCCAGCGCACGCACGCGGCGGCGGGCAATCTCTCAAGCGGCAATGCCGACGCCGATACGCTGAAGTTTGCAACCGGGTTGGCTGATCAGTCATATGGGAAATATGTCGACCGGCTTGCTCCGTACCTGCAGGGCCAGCAGACGGCCACACAAGGCGCGGCGAACGTCGATATGGGCTTGGGCGGCGGGCTCAATCAGTCCTACCAAGGTCAGGGCAACGCAGCGAATGCCAACTATACCGGGCAGGGCGCGTCGAATGCGGCGGCGACGATGAACAACTACAATGTCTCAAAGAATAGTTGGGATGCGATCGGCAAGGTTGCCGGCACGGCGGCAAACCTGTTCGGGATGTTCTGATGGCCATCGACGACATCATCGCAGGCGTAAGCGGCAACACCCGCTACGACTTCTCGACGTTCGGAGACCCGATTGCGGCCTACAATTCCGGGCGTGACCAGAAGGCCAAGAACGACCTCCGCGATGCGTTCAAGCCCACCGCTGAAAATCCAAATGGCATTCCAATGCTTCGGGATGGCTCTCCGGACTTCGGCGCGATGGCCAAGACGCTCTATCAGAAGGGCGCCATCAACGAAGGCAACGCGCTGATCGGCGCGTCTATCGGCCCAACCGAGCGCGCGAAGCTCGATAGCGTCGACCCCGGCCAAGCGCCCGGCATCATCAGCCCATCAGCCAACAGGATGGCTCCGGTAGCGGCACCCGTGAACCGGGGCGGTGTGCAGGCGTCGGCGGGGCAGGCAGGAGGGCCGCAGGCTGCTCCTCCGGCGGGACCGCAAGACCAGCCCACGGTGATGAAGATCCTCGCGGCTCAGGGCATCCCGAACGATCAGCTCGGCACGGCCAGCGCCTCCGTGGCGCGTCAACTTGGCGTCGACCCTACCGCGCCGATCGATATCAACGATCCCCAGGTGCGTAATGTGCTCGCCCCTGCGGTTGCCCAGATCAAGAAAATGGGCCTCGGGCAGGTCCAGCCGCCACAGCCCAACCCGCAGCAACAGCCGCCGCAGCCCGGTCCTCAAGTCGCCCAAGCGCCGGTTCAAGCCAGCCCAACGGCACCAGCCGCTCCCCTCGCGCCGCAGGATGACCAAATCCTCAAGCGCCTGACCCTGCTCACGGCCAGCCCGGACAAAGCCACGTCGACGGCTGCAAAGGTGCGTCTTGAGGCCTATCTCAAGAGCAAGGAAGCCACTACGGAAATGAAGAACGCCGCGGCGAGCGGTCAGACCTTGCCGGAATATCAGGCGTCCCAGGGTGAAATGGAAGCGGCCAAGGCCGGAGCGGTCGAAAACGCCAAGGTCTATGTTGCCAAATACCAGGCGATCGACGAGGCGGGAACGCGCGCTATTCAGGAAATCCCCAAGCTTCAGATCGCATTGAAGCAAATGGAAAGCCCGGATTTCTATTCCGGCATTGGCAACAACTACAATCTCGCCCTGAAGCGGGTCGCGGTCGCGCTCGGAGGAGATCCGGACAAGGCCGCGCCGCAGGAAATCGTCAGCAAGGTCATTGCGGACAGCGTTTTGAACGGCCTCGGCGCGCTGAAGGGCCTCGGCCCGATCCGGGTTGCTGAGATGAAATTGGCGTCGACGGCCGCGATGTCGCCCGACAACACGCCGCAGTCAAACCGCTTCCTCGCCAACGTCGCGATCCGTATCCAGCAACGCGCCGTCGAAGTGTCCGACATGGCGCAGAATTACAAGGATGGCGTGCTCGACGTCGGCTTTGACAAGAAAGTCAGGGAAATGGACAAGGCCAAGCCCTTGTTCACGCCGGCCGAAGTGCAGCGGTTTCAGAACATCATCGGCGGCAAGGAAAAGCAGGCGCCCGCCAGTGGATCGGCAGTGCCGCAATTCTCGTCCCCCGGAGATGTTCACGCCGCGGTTGCCGCCGGGAAACTCAAGAGTGGGGACTCGTTCGTGGATCCGACCGGTAAGACCCGGTACGTGCCATGAGCGATACGTGGGACGCCTTCCCGGAAAGTCCGACACGGACCCCGGAAGGGCGCGCACGGGTTCGGGTCAGCATGGCGCCCGCTCCGGGCAAGGACTCATGGGATGCCTTCCCGGAAGCTCCCCCGTCGCCGAGCGCGCGAGATATCGCGACCGATGTTGCGAAATCGACCGCTATCGGCACGGTCGAGGGCGGCCTCGGGATTGCCGGAATGGCTGGGGATCTGTCGAACCTGCTGGCCAAGGGCAGCCAAAAGGCCACCGATTTCATCGCCGAGAAGACCGGGCTGGATCCGGGCCCGCGCGCCGCCGAAACGGTGTTGCCGACGAGCGCAAGCTTGCAGAAGCACGTCGAGGACGTCACCGGGGACTTCTACGAGCCCAAGACGACCTATGGGCAGTATGGCCGAACGGCCGGGCAGTTCTTGCCGGCGGCGCTGGCTGGGCCTGGCGGGATCGTCCGGAAGGTGGCAATGCAGGCAGCCGTTCCAGGCATCGCGTCCGAGGCTGCAGGGCAGGTGACCGCTGGAACGCCCATGGAGCCCTATGCTCGAGCAGCGGCGGGCATAGCGGCGGGCGCGGGAGGCGCAGCCCTGAGCCGCCCAGCGACGGCTGCGGAGGCTATCCGCAAGCAACTGCCGAACCTGCCGCCGGGCGCGATCGACGATGCTCGCAACCTGATGCTGGTCGCAAGACAAAAGGGCATCGACTTGACTTGGCCGGAAGCGCTCAGTCAGGTCAGCGGAAAGCCGGTGTTGGCAGATACCCAGCGCATTCTTGAGAGCGCGCCGGGCTCCCGCACCAGAATGCAGGACTTCTATTCCCAGCGGCCGCAGCAGTTCGATCAGGCCGGGCTCGACGAGTTCGGACGGATGGCGCCGGGCACGCGCACACCATCCCAGATCGGGCCACAGGTCGGCGAGGCGGCGCAAAGCGAGCTTGGAGACGTTCGCAAGACAATCAATGCGGCCTCCGAGCCGTATTACAAGGCGGCCGAGAGCATTGCACTGACGCCGGCCGAAATGAGCCACGTCAAGGCAATTCCCGGCTGGACCGAGGCGCGTGATGCGGTGCGCAATAATCCGCAGGTCGGATGGCGGGTGGCCCATCTGCCTGATAACTCGGTCGGCTTCCTCAATCAGGTCAAAAAACACTTCGATCAGGCCGCGGAGAATGCCGGCTCGAAATTCAACCCGGCCAAGAACAAGGAAGTCCAGTCGTCCAATGAGATGGCGGCCTCGGCCCTGAAGCAGATCGGCGAGGTCAAGTCACAGGACTATCAGATCGCGCTCGCTATTCAGCAACAGGCGCGCGAACAGTTCCTTGATCCGCTCTTGCAAGGCCCGCTTGGTCGTCTGGCCAAAAAGGACGTGACGACGCAGAAGGCGATCGACGTTCTGTTTCCGTCAAATCCCCTGCCGAACAGCCATGTCGAGATCCACGATGCGGTCAGCAGGCTTGCGGCCAAGAACCCTACCGCGGCCTCGCAGCTCGTGCGCGCTCATGTCGAAAGTGTATTCAATCAGGCCACGAAGAACTTGCAGGGCGGCCCAAATCAGATGGGGGCGGCTGGATTCGCCAAGGCGCTGGTAGGCAATATCCAGCAGCGTACGAACCTTGAGGCAGCGATTACCGCGCTTCCGGGCGGGAACAGGATTTGGCAGGGCTTCGACAATTTCCTGGAGGCGGCCGAGGCGACCGGCACGCGACAGGCCAAGGGCTCATTGACGGCGTTCAACGCCCAGGAGCTTGGGGCCATGTCCGGGAGCGGGGTCCTCGGGGAGGCCGTCAAAACGGGGCTCAGTCCGGGTAAATGGTGGACGCTCGTCAGTGACACGTACGGTCAATGGAAGCTCGGCAGCAACCTTGACGAGCTCGCCCGAATCTTTACCGATCCGAAGTCGGCGCCCATTCTTGAGCGCATTTCGCGGATGCCGAAAGGCAGTACCGAGGCCGGGTATCTCGTCTCGCGGCTCATCATTCAGGCCAAACAGGCGCTTACGTATGACCGCGAAGCGCGAAGGAAGTAGCCGTACTTCGACAAGAACTCCGGTCACGATCATCGCAGACATGATGGCGACGAACGCAACCGCAGGGCCGCCCGCGTCCCACTTATAATAGATGCTCGCCCAAGTGACGAAGAGAACGACGGCGATCTGAACCACGTACATCATCTGAGGTTTCCCAACCCGCCCTTACCGGCGGGTTTTTTCGTGAAAGAACCGCATGGCCGGCACAATTCCATTGAGCATGACCCAGCAACTGGACGAGTTCGGCGCTCCCCTTGCGGGCGGTCGTCTTTACCTCATCCAGGCCGGGACGACCAGCACCCCGCAGAACGGGTATCAGGACTCCGCGCTCACGTTGCCATGGCCGAACCCGATTGTTCTTGATGCGTCAGGCAGGCTGCCACAGTTCTTTCTCGCTGACGGTAGTATCAAGATACGCTTGGTTGACGTCAACGGCGTCGAAAAACTCGTGGCCGATGGCATCATCGTGACCGGTGCGTCGTCGGGCGGCGGCGGCGGTTCTCCGGTCGATCCGACGACCGTTCTCCAGACCGGGTGGCTGCAGCCGATCTATGGTGTTGGCGTCATCTCCGGCTTCGTCAGATGCAATGCCCGCACTATCGGTTCAGCGACCTCCGGGGCAACTGAGCGGGCGAACGCGGACACCTCCGCGCTGTATAGCTTCCTCTGGAACGGGGATCCAAATCTCGCGGTGTCGACCGGGCGCGGTGCTTCGGCCGCTGCCGACTATGCGGCCAGCAAGACAATCGCATTGCCGGACTGGCGCGGCCGAGCGCTTGCCTTTCTGGACGACATGGGGGCCAGCGCGGCCGGTAGGCTGACATCGACCTATTTCGGCACGGCCGCGACCGTGCTTGGCGCGGCTAGCACTCCGACCGAATCCAAGGCGCTCGCGACGGGAAATCTTCCAGCACAAACTCCGACAGGATCGGTTGGCGGCAGCGGTCTGACGTACAGCTTCAATCAGACAACCATCGCCGGGTCAGCCGGTGCGTTCAACGTGCTGACAGCCTTCGCGAATAATAACTCGCTGGCGGTCAACCAGGCACTATCAGCCACTTTCACCGGCACGCCGTTCGCAGGTCAGATAGCTACACCGTTCTCGATCGTGCAGCCGACCATGCTCGCAACAATGTACATCAAGCTGTAGAACATGGCATACATCGTCAACTTCGACCAATCCAATAAAGCCGATTGGGCCTTCGACATCACCGCGACCGATGCCGACACGGGCTCTGACATCTCGTTCACCGGGGCGCTCGTCACGCTCACGGTCAAGGACGAGAACGATTGCCAGCGGCTGACGGCAACGATCGGGAGCGGCATCACCCAGCCCACCGCGCTTGTGCTTGAGGTGCTGTTCACGGCGGCTCAGATGCAGACGCTATGCGCTGGCGCGTACAAGATCGGCGCCGTCTACTCGCTCAATGGTGAGATCAACCAGATTTTCACCGGGACGGTCTCCGTCTATGACGGGGTGGCGCAGATATGACCGTCCCGCAGATCAAGGTCAAAGTCGTCCGCAGGCCACAGATCAAGGTCAAGGCCTTGGTCAAATTCCCGGCAAATGTGATCGCGACATCTCCGATCACGCTCACGAATATCGGCGGGACGTACACCTTCGGCATCGACTATTCATTGTTTGGGACCGGGTTGTTTACGCCCGGAGCTATTCCTTTTGCCAATGCCCTCGGGGGACTAGCTCAAGATCCTGCGCTCTCGTGGGATAACACGCTTAAGAAGCTGAACCTCAACCTCAGTGGCTCAGCCATGGCCGCCGCGGAGACCGATACCGGTTTCCAGATGGATGGCGCTGACGGTTTCGCCACCACCATCTTCATGGATTCCCATGGCGCTACGGCGGCGCTCGACTTCCGCCAGCAGGGCGGCACCAAGGCAGCTCCGACCGCGACCGCCACCGGCGCGACGATGGGTCAGATCAATTTCCAAGGCTGGGACAGCGCGGCCTACGGCAAGAGCGCGAGAGTGCGTGCGATCGCCGAACCTTCCGGAGCGACGTGGACGCCAACTGACCACGGCGTCGGGATCGGGATCTTCACGACAGCGCCGGGAACGACGTCGCTCTCCGAGAAGTTTCACGTCTACGGCAATGGTGGTCTTGCGACTACAGGCCTCGCCAGCCAAGGCGCCGGAACGCTAAACCTCGCGGCGCTCTATTCGAACAACACGCTGATCGTCGACAGCAGCGGCAATATTACCTCACCCTCGATAACATCATCCGGAAACCTGTCGCTCGGCGGCGCCAACACCTTCAAGTTCACTGGGCGTTCGATCATCCAGTCAGGGTCAGATGGCGACCTGACGCTGATGAACAACACTGGTAGCGCTTTCACCAGCCTGAAATTTGGCGGCGCTACCGCATCCTTCCCCGAGATCAAGCGCAACGGAACAGCGATCAATTTCCGTCTTGCCGACGACAGCGCGGACGCGCCGATTACGGCGGCCTCCTTCAACGGGAATTTCATAACGACCGGAACGGGTACGCTGACCCTGACTGGGAATCTGACCGTCAATAGCACCACAGCGATAAGCGCCGGTGTTGCGGGTCAGGTTGGTGTCTGGAACGCTGGCAATCTGAGCGGCAGCGCAACCCCGACGCTCGGCGCGGCCGGCACGCTCGGCTCCGTCACGTTCGGCAATGCGACCAGCGGGCTTCTAACGCTCAGGACTGTGACCGGCGCGCTCGGGACGGTGACCGTCAGTTTGCCGGCCGCGACTGACACGCTGATCGGCAAGGCGACTACCGACACCCTGACGAACAAGACGTTCGATACCGCAGGAGCGGGTAATTCATTCTCGATCAATGGCGTTGCGGTAACTGCAAACACGGGTACCGGTGCCGTTGCCCGTGCTGCAGGTCCGACGTTCACAACGCCAGCCCTTGGCGCCGCGACGGCCACATCGATCAACGGCAACACGTTTACGACCGGGACTTACACGCTTACCGGCGTGGCTGCGAAGACGCTCACTTTCAACAACTCGCTGACCCTCGCCGGCACCGACGCCACAACGATCACGTTCCAGGGAACTGATACCTATGTCGGGCGCGCGACGACAGACACCTTCACCAACAAAACTTTCAACACGGCAGGCGCCGGTAACGTCTTCCAAATCAATAGCAACACGATCAGCAGCAATACCGGGACCGGCGCCGTCAATGTCCTTGCTACATCTCCAGTCCTCGTCACCCCAAACCTCGGCACGCCATCGGCCGGGGTTCTAACAAACTGCACCGGCCTCCCGCTCTCGGGGCACACGACTCAAGCGGCATATACCTTTGTCGGAAACAACACGGGAAGTGCGGCGGTCCCGACTGCCGTCGACATTGCGGCTCTGACTGTTAAGGCCAGCCCGGCCGCTACCGATCTTGTGATGATCTCGGATCAGGCCGCGTCGGGGGCGTGGAAACAAGCCACGGTTTCAAGCCTCGCATCGGCTGGGTCGGTCTCATCGATCGCAGGGAATACCGGGGCCTTCACCCTCACCAACGGCATCACGAACACAGTCAATGCGATTGGTATAGATGTCGGCAACCTCCCAGGCGTCACTACAAATAGCAATGCCGCAGCGGGCAAGGTCGGCGAGATTATCGAAAGCACTGTGTTGATCGGCGCGGCGGTAGCGCTGACGACTGCTGTCGACAAATCAGTTACATCCATAAGCCTCACGGCGGGCGACTGGGATGTCTGGGGGAACGTCGTCACGTCAACTGGTGTTGGCACCGTTCTATCTCGCGTTATTGCCTGCATCAGCACAGTCAACAATACGCAGCCAACCAAACCAGCAGGCGGTGGTTATCAGCGCATTGGTGATTTCAACTTCGGCGCAAGCTCAGACATGGCGCTTTCAGCGGGTATGACGCGGATCAGCCTAGCGTCAACCACGACAGTCTATCTTGTTACTCAAATGGTGTTCACAACGAGCACCATGGCAGCATACGGCTATATTGGGGCGAGGCGGATTAGATGAAACTTGTTTCTCTTGGCGACAGCATCACAGCAGCAATCTATGTTTCAGACGCGGACAGCTACTGCAAGCTGTTCGCTGACGTCATCGGATACACTCACGTCAATGCTGGGGTATCTGGCGACACCTCCGCTCAAATGCTGGCGCGACTTTCTGCCGACGTGATTGCGCAGGCGCCGCAAATCTGCACCGTGATGGCCGGAACCAACGACATGGCGAACGCGGTGGCGGCCGACACGCCAAACACCACCATGATCACGACCTATATCGCGAATATGGGGTCGATCATAGACGGCTTGATCGGAGCCGGGATCAAGCCGATTGTGGTCTCGCCGATGCTGTCGCGCAACGTCAGGGAAACGGCGCGTTGGCCTGACGCGATCCGCGCCCTTCGTGATCTCTGCGTCACGAAGAATGTGGAATATGTTCCACTCAATGAAACCATGCTGAACGACTACCGGAGCGCGTCGAGCGCTACCTATCTGGCGTGGTTCATGTCGACACCTGGCACGGGTGACGGAACAGACATTTATCATCCTGCTGCGGCCGGTCATGCACGGATCAACGCGATCCTATCGCGCTACTCGACGATCCCGCTCGGACCCAGTGGCCCCGATACCGCACACGTCGGCACGGTGCTCTCCGCAACGCTTACCGGCAACTTCGGCAACATCAACGGCCAGACCATCCGCGCTCACATCGCTGCGTCGTCTCTCACTATCCCGACGAACGGCGTATCATGGATGCGGGTCAAGCTTCGCGCTCATGTCGACGAGCCAACAGCCGTCAACAAGATGTATCTCGGCCCGATCACGTCCGGTGTTGCAGCATCTGCACTCTATCCGGTCAAGGTTGCCGGCGCGGCATCGTTCACCGTTCCGGCCGGCGGCTTCGTGTGGTCGGACTGGATTCCATTCGCTTGGAACAAGACTGCAGGTCTCATTTTCTCGATGTATGACAACGGCGGCACCACGGTCGATAAGATCGCCGCGAACGCCTCTCTTACTGGAGCGGGTACAGCGCTCAAATCGGGAGACGATGCCGCGACACTCGCGCCAACCGGATTCACGGATTATTCCGGCTATCTCAGCTTCGTCGAGGCGATCGAGACGGATGGGTTCTGATTACCTGAACGTCATCTTGATGCACTTCCCCTCCATCCAACTGATGCATGAGCCGTGTTCTGGCGGGGAATGCCGCGCCCATAAGTGAAGCGCGAGCGCAATACCGAAAATCGAAAACAAAATGGCTTTGGTGCTCATCTCGCCAAGGTAGCAAGCCACCAATGGACAATCAAGAACCTATCCGACGCCATCCCGGTGCCGGGCATCACAAGGATACCCCATGAACGTCAATAGCAACGCCATCCAGCAGTATGTCCGCATCGCGCTCTACTGGCTTTTCGGAGCGCTCGGCTCCTACGGGATAGCCGTTCCGGATTCCTCCCGTGCGGTGATCGTCAGCATCGCCGGCAGCCTCGCGACCCTGGCATGGACGATGTACGGCACGCGGATGAATGCCCTGCTCGATCAGATCAAGGCCAAGACCGGCGTCAAGAAAATCACCGTCGAGGTCGACCCGGAGCTGATCACCCCGGCCACGGTCACCAACAACACGTCGCCCGGCGTCTCGGCGAAGGCAGCCTGACATGAACGGGATGCTGAGGTTCGCGCTGGGGCTGGCCAACATGCCGGATGCCACCGTGGCCGATCTGGAGAAGTCCCTGCCGGGGTTCTCCAGGCTCGTCGCCAGTGCGAAGCAGCTCGAGCCGATCATTCATCAGGCCATGCCGCACATCGAGGCGCTGGGGCCGCTCGCTCAGCAAGCCATGCCAATCGTCAAGGCGGCCTACCCCGACCTGGTTGCCGTGATTCCCACCGTCCAAGAACTCATCGTCTTCGCACAAGGCAAAGGAAACAAAACGTCATGAAGAAAATTCTGGGTACGATCGCCGTGCTTGTACTCGCTACCTCCCTTGGAGGCTGCTTCTCCAAAGAGGAGATTGCGGCTGCTAAAGCCAGGGTGGCCAATGTCGTGACCGCAATCAAGAACGGTGCCAGAGTCACCACTGATGCGGTTCTAGACGGCATCAACACCACATGCAGCATGCTCGGCGATATCAATGCCGACAAGGCGGCCGTTCAAGCGGTGATCTTGAACTCGGCCAGAACGCCCGGCCCGAAGACCGCGGCGAACCTTCAGCGCGTTGACCAGGCAGTGAATGCCGCACAGGAAGTCTGCTCTCGATCGGCCGCCGGCACGGGCAACACCATGGCGAACCTGTTGCTGCTGTGGAGTTATTACACGTCGGCATCGAACGCGGTTGCCGCGGCGAAGCAATCCGGAGGGACTACATGAGCGGGGAAAGCCCGACCGGCCGCGGCTACACGCAGGGTTCGGACTCCTACAGCGCGTATGACGTGGAGTGGGACATTCGCGAGCGGCGGCGCATGGCGGCGGAAAAGACGAAACCCGTGTGCCCCTGCAAGGGCTCGCCCTTCGGGATGGACGTTGATCGCTGTCCGATCCACGGGATCGGCTGCACATGACTGGTAAACGGTAGTGTTCTTGAAGGCGTAGCATAGCGGGTCGAACCATCGTCGGCAAACGACGGTCCGACCCTGACCACAAATCAAACCCTAGAAGAGAGGGATCAATCCATGGCTGCAAAAAATACAACCATAGGTTCGTTAACCCATTATGTTCAAAATCGCACAGTCTCCGGTCACGTTTGATGTCATCCCACAACGGGAAATTTTCCCCGGAGAATATGACGGATGTCCAAGAGGCATTCTGGATAGGGATGACGGATCAGAGGGTTGCAAACCTCTGGGACGCTGCCGAGTTCATCGCCGACCTCTCGCCCGAGGCAAAGGAGTGGCTTCGGCACGCCAACAAGGCAAAGATCGAAGAACTGGAATCCACCCTCCAATTCATCAACAACGCAAATATTGTTCGAAAATTTCTCATGATCGCCGGCGCAACGATCTTCGGCGCGATCATCGCGATATCCCAAGCCGGGGAATGGCTTTCGAAGTTCTTCATCGTGAAGATCAAATAGGTGGCCGGCTGGCTGTACTGGCTGGTGGCCTATCCGACGGTGGTTGGTCTCATCACGGCCGCGGCATGGTGGGGCGATGGCTGTGACTGGCGCCGGAAACTCCAACGGGTGGACGTTCGATACGCTCTACATCCATGTGATGGAGATATCGAAAGCCGCGAAGGAGGGCGTGAACGCTGCGATGGCATCGGCGGAGAAGGCCATCCTGAAAGCCGAGACGGCAACTGAAAAACGCTTCGACTCGGTGAACGAGTTTCGCCAGGCAATGCGCGACCAGCAGGAGAATTTCGCCAGCAAGTCAGAGACCAACATGCGCCTCGATGAGGTGTCCAAGCGTCTCGAACATGTAACGTCAGGACTGGAGAAGTCGAGCGGCAAATCAGCCGGGCTGGCACTTGCCGCCGCTCTTGCCGGATGGGCCATTACAACGGCAATCGCTGCCATCGCGCTCTGGCATCACTGACATGAAACTAATCGGGGGATGTTCTGAACCGGACAACAGCAGCGGCATAACCAAGGCGCTGGTCACGATCTACACGAGCGGTCACCCGCTGTATGTGTGGGTCAACGTGCTCAAGGAGCATATCGATTTCGACTGGAATAAGCCCGTCGAGGTCATCATCAGGAACGTGGAGGAATAGACCATGGGTGCGAACATCTGGTTTTGGCTGATCTACGTTCTCGTCGGCGTGTTTGGAATGTGGGGTTTGAATCCCTGGAGCCCGGCTCCAACGTGGGCACCGTGGGGAGGCTGGCTGGTGCTGTTCATCCTCGTGGGGATTCTCGGGCTGCACGACTTCGGGAGCCCCATCCGTTGAGACATATCTTCAACGTCACGCTGTTCTCGATCGTGCTGCTCAGCCTGACCATCTCAACCGGGCATTCGATCGCGGAGCACTGGCCATGGTGAGTGTGGTGCGCTGGCTCATGATCATGGCCGCGATCGTGGTATATCCGTTCTATCGGCTGTGGCTTGTTGGTGGCAAGTTCGCAGACGCGAGGGAGCGGCGGCGCAGGGATTATGCCAAAAGTAGCCGCGTTACCTGATGGCCCCATTGGTCGGTTGATTGACGCCCCATTCCTTTTCCTG
>Ga0105245_10004299_pt1 | contig 12619 bp, 12 predicted proteins | sample KBSM54metaG_FD_81523 | JGI IMG/M metagenome (GOLD analysis project Ga0105245, IMG submission 81523) | Miscanthus rhizosphere microbial communities from Kellogg Biological Station, Michigan, USA - KBS M5-4 metaG | ecosystem: Host-associated > Plants > Roots > Rhizosphere > Soil | place... | reverse complement strand
GGCGCTGATGGATATCTTCCTCTGCCAGCCGACGCCCAACCCGCCGGCCGATGTCGATTTCTCCATCGTCAACGACATCAGCAATCCCAGCCTGAAGACGGTACGCCAGCGCCTGCTGGCCCATGCCACCAATCCGACCTGCGCCGCCTGTCATACTCGCAGCGATCCCATCGGCTTGGCGCTGGAGAATTTCGACAGCATCGGCCAGTACCGTACGTCCGAAAACGGCGATCTCATCGACGCTTCCGCCACCTTGCAGGGCAAATCCTTCACCGGCGCCATCGGGCTGGGCCAGGTATTGCACGACAATCCCAATTTCCCCGCCTGCTTCGCCCGCAAGCTTTTCGCCTATGGCACCGGCGCCAACGCCAATCTGGTGACGCCGCCGATCTATCGCAGCTTTGTCACCGCCTTCAGCGACAGCGGTTACAAAGTGCCGGCGCTGCTCAAGGCGCTGACCGTCAATCCGCAATTCTTCAATGTTCCGCCGCCGCCGGCCACCCTGCCGGCCAAGACGGCGCAGAAGTGAGGACAGCATGAAACTGCATCGCCGCAAGTTGCTCCGCGGATTGTTCCAGGGCTCCGCTGTGGCGGTGGCGCTGCCGCTGCTGGACTGTTTTCTCGACGGCAATGGCACGGCGCTGGCCGATGGCCGCCCCATTCCCACCCGCTTCGGCACCTTCTTCTGGGGCTGCGGCCTGACCAAACAATTGTCCCAGCCCAAATCCACCGGCGCCAATTACGAAGACATGCCGCAACTGGCTTCGCTGCGGCCCTACAAGGCCAAGATGAACCTGCTCAGCGGCTATCGCGCCTATGTCGATTCCCGCCCCAACATCCAGCACTGGAGCGGCAACGCCGCCATCGCCACCGGCATCGCCCCGGCCCAGGACGCCCAGTTCGACGCCCCCACCCTCGACCAGATCATCGCCGGCAACATTGGCAAGGGTTCGCGCTTCCGCTCCATCGAGATCGCCTGTTCCGGCAACAAACGCGAGAGCTATTCCAGCACCACCGGCGGCGCCAACGTCAATCCGCCCGAGACTTCGCCCAGCGGCCTCTATACCCGCCTGTTCGGCGCCGGCTTCCAGGACGGCAAGGGCGAGTTCAAGCCCGATCCCAACATCCTGTTGCAGCAAAGCGTGCTCTCGGTGGTGGCGGAAGACCGCCAGCGCCTGATGGCCAGCGCCGGGGCGGCGGACAAGGCCAGGCTGGACCAGTATTTCTCTTCGGTGCGCGAGTTGGAGAACACCATGGCGGTAGAACTGCAGAAGCCGGAGATCGTCGCCAATGTCGTCGTCCCCGGCATGCCGGAGGAAATGACGGTCAACAAGTCGGTGCCGGTGCTGCTCAAGACCGTGCCGGTGTTCTCCAAATTGCTAGCGATCGGCCTGGCCACCAACCAGACCCGCATCTTCAACATGGCGCTGACCGAGCCGGCCAACACCATGTTCATGCCCGGCGACAGCCATGTCTTCCACCAAGCCACGCATGAGGAGCCGATCGACCCGGCGCTGGGCTACCAGCCGGTGACCTCGCAGTTCAGCACCCATTCTATGGAATGCTTCGCCGAACTGGTGGCGGCGCTGGACGGCATCAGGGAAGGCGAGGGCACCCTGCTCGATCACATGCTAGTGCTGGCCTATACCGACACTTCCAACGCCAAGCTGCATGCCATTGACGGCATTCCGATGTTCACGGCGGGCGGCGCGAACGGAAAGATCAAGACGGGACAGCACATCGCCGGCAACAGCGAGACGGTGAGCCGCGTCGGCCTGACCGTGCAGCAGGTGATGGGGATGGCGGTGGACCATTGGGGCGCGGAATCCAACCTGACCAACAAGCCGATCTCCGAATTGCTGGCATGATGCGGACGCTTTTGCAGATCGCATTGCTGGCGCTGCTTCCGGCTGCCGCGTCCGCCCAGGCCGCCCCCAAGCCCGACATAGGCCCCGCCGCGCCCGGCCCCGGCATCTTCGCCATGACCAGGACCGGTGCGGCGCTGCATCTCTCAGTCACCGGACACACCTTCACCGCCAAGGCCGCGCTGGAAAATTACCTCGCCTTCCGCGCCGCCGAAGCGACAATGGACAACAAGTACCAGTGGTTCAGCCTTGTCGAACATCGCGCCAAGGGCGATACCGTGCCGCTGCCGAAGGGCGATGCCGCGGGGCCGCGCTTTTCCTTCCGCATGGACTATTTTCGCCCACAATGGCGCTGGCGCGTCGCCGGGGCGAAAACGTGGGCGACCTGGTCGCCCTTTTCCGGCAAGCCTTTTCCCGACCTGAAAGGCGCCGACTACCAGCTCAGCGCCGATCTTGTGATGCACAAGGGCATGATGGATGACGTCAGCCCGCTGGCCTTCGATGCCGGCGCGGTCTCCGACTATCTCATCAACCAGGTTGAAGCTCCGAAATAACGCTTTCCGTAGTTGCTCCGAAGCCGCCGAACAGCTTGGATAGCGCATGACCAGCTCGGATTCGCCCCGCCGTCCCGCCGCCACCCTGATCCTGCTGGGGGCAACGGGCGACCTGTCGCAGCGCATGCTGCTGCCGTCGCTGTTCGCCCTGCATGCCGAGAATTTGTTGCCGCCGGGCTTTCGTCTAGTGGGCATGGCCCGCGCCGCGCAGAGCGACGAGGAATTCCGCAAATTCGCCGGCGAGGCGGTGAACAAGTATCTGCCGCGCGACCGTCAGAACGCTGCCCGGCTCAAGTCCTTTCTTTCCTGCCTGCACTACCATCGTGCCGATCTTGATGACCCCGGCTGTTTCGGCCCGGTGCGCGAGACGCTGGGCGATGCGGCGAAGTCCGATATCGGCGTCTTCCTCTCCATCGCCCCGGCCCTGTTCGTGAAGGCGGTGGCAGCGCTTAAGCAGGCGGGTCTTGCCGGCGAGAATGTCCGCGTCGCGCTGGAAAAGCCGTTGGGCAGCGATCTCGCCTCCAGCCGGGTCATCAATGACACCATCGCCAGCCTGTTTCCGGAAGACCGCACCTTCCGCATCGACCATTATCTCGGCAAGGAGACGGTGCAGAATCTGCTGGTGCTGCGCTTCGGCAACATGCTGTTCGAGCCGATGTGGCGCAGTCAGTATATCGACCATGTCCAGATCACCGTCGCCGAGACGGTGGGGCTGGAAGGCCGCTCCGGCTATTTCGATGCCACCGGCACGCTGCGCGACATGGCGCAGAACCACATGCTGCAGCTTCTCGCCCTGGTGGCGATGGAGCCGCCCAGCCATTACGGCGCCGGCGCGGTGCGCGACGAGAAGGTCAAGGTGCTGCGAGCCCTGCGCCCCTTCACGGCGGAGACGGTCAAGACGCACAGCGTGCTGGGCCAGTATTGCCCCGGCGCCATCGGCAATGCCCGGGTCGGCGGCTATGGCGACGATCTGGGCAAGCCGTCACAGACCGAAACCTTCGTGGCGCTGAAGGCCTATGTCGACAATTGGCGCTGGCAGGGCGTGCCTTTCTACCTGCGCACCGGCAAGCGGCTGCCGTCACGGCGCACCGAACTGGCGATCCAGTTCAAGCCGGTGCCCCATTCCATGTTCGAAGGCCGCGGCGGCAAACTGGAAGCCAATCGCCTGTCGCTGCGGCTGCAGCCGGAAGAAGATGTCCGCCTGTCGGTGATGGGCAAGGTGCCGGGCCTGGACCGCGAAGGCATGCAGCTGGAAAGCGTGGCGCTCGATTTGTCGCTGGCCACGGCCTTCGGCGCCCGGCCGCGCCGCATCGCCTATGAGCGGCTGCTGCTGGATTTCCTCGAAGGCGATCCCACCCTGTTCGTTCGCCGCGACGAGGTCGAGGCGCAATGGACTTTCATCGACACCATCCGCGCAGGCTGGCAGAAGGCGGGCCTGACGCCGCAGCCCTATGACGCCGGAAGCTGGGGCCCGGATTCAAGCTTCACAAAAACGGACCCGAAATACCGCTGGCACGACTAAGGTTTTGTCCCCGTCTTGCGGGGACTTGCCACCCCCGGCGCCCCGGACCATGCTTGCTGGCCATGACCTCTGTTTCCCGCCGGCCGCAGCACCTAGATGAATGGGCACCTTCCCTGCTAAAGGCCCGGCTTTACGGCCGCCTGTTGGTGGACATCATCATCGGCGTACTCAAGCCCGGCGAGCATTTGGACGAGAATGCCCTGGCCCGCCGCTATGACGGCGGCCTGGCCGGCATCCGCGATGCCCTGGCGCGGCTGGCGCTGGAAGGGCTGGTGGTGCGCAAGGCCCGTGTCGGTACCACGGTGGCGCTGCTCAACCTTGCGGAGGCTGAGGACACGTTCGACGCCCGCCGCCTGGTGGAAATTCACTGCGCCGGACTGGCGGCGCAGCATGCCAGCGATGCCGACATCACTGCCATCCGCGCCACCATGGTGAACGGCGAGGCGGCGATCGCCGCCGATGACGCGCGGGCGCTGGCGGAAATGGACGAGGCCTTCCATGTCGCCGTCGCCGCCGCCAGCGGCAACCGCATCCTGGCCAAGATGGTGGTTACGCTGCATCGTCAGACCGCACGCTACTGGCTGATTTCGGTCACCCCGCCCGGCCGCGCCGAAAGCCTCAAGGCGCTGAGCGAACACCGCGCCCTGGCCGAGATCATCGCCAAACGCGATCCCGAGACCGCGCGGGCGATGATGTCGCAAGTGCTGGGCGCGTTGCCCGAAGACGTGAAACGCGCGCTTGAGTCTTGACGTGACAAGACTGCGCGCCTGGACGACGCTACTGCTGGTCAGCACCCTGTTCTTCCTGGTCACCGCCGCCACCTTCAACGCGCTGGGTCCGGCGCGGGGCGACATGGTGGGCGAACTGCACTGGAGCGGCAGCGAATTCGGGACCGGCTTTTCGCTGCTGGGGGTCTTCTGTGGCATAACCGCCACCATTCCCGCCTTACTGATCCGCCGCATCGGCCTGCGCTTCACCCTGGCGCTTGGCGGTGTGGTGATGGCAGCGGCGTTCGCCTGCCTGGCGACGACCCATGGCGTGATGCTGTATTTTGCAGGCTGTTCGCTGGCCGGCCTGGGTTTCACCCTGCTGGCGACGGTGCCCGCCACCTATCTGCTGGCGCGCAATTTTGTGCGGCCGGGATTCATTTTCGGACTCTATTTCACCCTGGGGCAGGGCGGCGCCGTCGCTGGGCCACTGCTCTATCTGTGGATCGCCGGAACCAGCGGCTGGCGCATGGTCTGGATCGTTTCGGGCGTCGCCAGCCTGGTGACGGCGCTGCTGGCGGCGCTCTTGGTGGACACCAGGGCCGATGTCGCTGCGCATGCCGAGCAGGATCCGGAAATCACCCGCGAAAGCTGGACCGTCAAGTCGGCGCTCCGGACGCCGCAATTTATGGTTCTGGCCGCTGCCTACAGCGTCTTCCTGTTTGTCGACATCACGGTCAACGCTTTTTCCATTCCGCACCTGATGGGGCATGGCGTTGAAGAGGGCGTTGCGATCGGCCTGCTGAGCCTGGGCGCCCTGATCAATGCCGGTGGCCGGCTGGGCGGCGGTCTGCTGTCGCGGGTGATGGACGCCAGGCCGCTGCTGGCTTTCGCGCTGCTGCTTCTGGCGGGCGGCCTGCTGGCGCTGTGCCTCGGCAGTGGCCCACTGATGCTGCTGGCCTACGCGGCTGGCATCGGCTTTGGCTCGGGCCTGACCTTTTTTGCCTCCACCATCCTGCTGCTCGATTATTTCGGCCGCAAACCCAATCTGGAATTGTTCGCCGCCGTTAATCTCATCTCGACGGTGGGTTCCATCGGCCCGGCTTTCGCGGGCTTCGTCTCCGACCGCACCCACAGCTTCCTGCCGGTATTTTTGATCCTGGCGGCTCTGGTGGCCATCATCTTCGTGGCGGTGCTGCGGATGAAGCCTCCGCAGCGGGCGACGACATGAAGGAATTCGGCGTATTCTTGCCTGTGGCGAACGGGGGGTGGATCGTCAGCAGCGCGACGCCGCAACTGAACGGCGGCTGGCCGCAGAACCGCGCCGCCGCCATCGCCGCGGAAGCCGCGGGCTTCGACTTCGCCATGGCGATGGGCAAGTGGCGCGGCTTTGGTGGCGTCACTGGCCATTGGGGCACAAGTCTGGAAGCCGTGACCATGATGGCGGGGATCGCCGCCGTCACCTCGCGCATCCAGATCTGGGCGACGCTGCATGCCATCCTGTTCAATCCGGTGGTGGCGGCCAAGATGATCGCCACCCTGGATCACATTTCCGGTGGCCGCGCCGGCCTCAACGTCGTGGCCGGGGCTTATCGCGGCGAGTTCGCCCAGATGGGGGTCTGGGACGACACGCTTTCCCATGACGGCCGCTATGACCTGGCCGAGGAATGGACCGAGATCGTCACCCGCTTGTGGTCGGAGCAGCGGGTGGATTTTCACGGCAAGCATTTCAACATCGCCGACTGCGTCTGCGATCCCAAGCCGCTGAAGCGTCCGCGCCTGATCTGCGCCGGCATGTCGCCGCGCGGCTTCGACTTTTCGGTGCGGCGCACCGATGGCTGCTTCATCGGCGGGCGCGACGAGGAAGAAACCCGCGCCGCCAGCCTGCGCGCCAAGCAACTGGCCTTGAGCCTGGGCAAGCCGATCAAGACCTACGCCATGATGACGGTGATCTGGGGCGACAGCGACGCCGCCGCCAAGGCCCGAGCCGCGCAATACCGCGAGGGCCTGGACGCAGGCGCCGTCGCCGGCATGCTGGAAAGCTATGGACTATTAAAAGATGGAAGTGGGGCGGGCAATGCCATGACGGCGCGGGCGCAAGGCGCCTTCATGACCCAGACCGCCATCGGTTCGCCCGCCACCTGCGCGGAAAAGATCGAAGCCTTTGTGCGGCACTGCGACCTGGATGGGCTGATGTTCATCTTTGACGATTATCCCGCCGGGCTGGCGATGGCGGGGACGGAAATCCTACCGCTGCTGCGGACTGCACTCGCATGAGCCCGGCACTCAAGCCCGAATGGGTCGCGCCGGCGCGCACCGCGCTGCTGGTGATCGACATCCAGCACGACTTCGCCGCCCCGGACGGGGCGATGGCGCGAAGCGGCGCCGACATGACGGCAATCACGCCCGCCGTCGAACAGGCGAAGGCGCTGGTGGCCGCCGCCCGCGCCGCGCGCCTGTCCTGCATTTTCTCCCGCGTCGTCACCGCGCCGCATCTGGAAACGCCGGTGGAGCGGGAGGCGAAAGCCCGCCGCGGCGATCACGGTCCCGGCATCTGCCGCGAAGGCACGAAAGGCGCGGACTTCGCGCCGCTGCTGCCGCAGCCGGGCGAGCAGGTGGTGACCAAGCACCGCTACAGCGTCTTTGCTGGCACCGGCTTGGAAGAGGCGCTGAAGGCGCGCGGCATCGACACACTGGTGCTGTGCGGCCTCACCACCGAATGTTGCATCCAGTCCTCGGCCTGGGACGGTTTTGAGCGCGACTTTCATATTGTTGTTGCCAGCGACGCCGTCGCCGCCTATCAGCCCGACCTGCATCGCGCCGCCTTGGCGGCGCTGGCGCTGAACGGAGCCATCCTGGCGGACACCGTTCTATTGGCCGCGGCCTGGAGATAGTAAGCCAAATCAATGTCTTATGAGAGAGCGAAGCGTCCGGCTTGCGTCCGCGCGGCCGGATGTTATGTAACATTTCACATGAAGCCCGCCTTTTCCCTCGTTTTTCTGCTGCTCGCCGGTCCTGCCCTGGCCCAAGGCGACATCAAGACCGAGACCGTCACGGTGACGGCCGACCCGGTGCACCTGATGGAAGGCGCGCCGAGCGAGGCCGCCACCGGCCTGGTGCTGCCGCTCAGCCAGACGCCGCGCGCCGCCACCCAGGTGAGCGAGATCACCTTGAACCGCTATGGCGTCGAAGGGCTGGACGACCTCACCGCCATCACGCCGTCTTCCTACACCGGCAGCTTCTATGGCGTGGACGGAGCTGTAAATCTGCGTGGCACCATGGCCGACAATTATTTCCGCGGCTTCCGCCGGGCGGAAAATCGCGGCGCCTATGAGACGCCGCTGACCGGCGACGTCACCATCCTGCGCGGCCCGCCTTCGCCTGTCTATGGCGCTGGCAAGGTGGGTGGGCTGGTGGATGTCTCGCCCGCCGCCGCGCCAGCCGACAGCATCAAGCTGACCTATGGCGCCTATGAGAAACGCAACCTGATGGCGCAGGGCAGCCTGCCGGTGGAGGTGGCGGGTATGGAAGGCCGTCTCAGCGCCCGCGGTGAGGTCGACGACTCCTTCAGCTATTATCGCGGCATCCATCCCAGTCATCAAGCGCTGACCCTAGGCGCCGACCTGGCGGCCGATGACTGGACCCTGTCGGCCAACTACGCCTTCTTCCATGCCGACGGCCAGGTGCAGACGCCAGGCTGGAACCGGTTGACCCAGGCGCTGATAGACAGCGGCACCTACATCACCGGCCGCAACACTTTGCTCAAGGACACCGACGGAAATGGCCGCCTGACCCTGAACGAGTTCGGCGGCAATCCCTATGCCTTCGATCCCGGCTTCAAGCCGCTGGCGATCGCAGGCGGCACCGACGTCGCCCATCTTCTCGACAGCGGCTTTGGCACTACCCATATCGACCGGCGCACCGTCTATCTCGCGCCCAGCGTGGATTTCTCCCGCACCCAGACCCACACCGGCTTTGTCGAGATCAAGCGCGACCTCGAAAAGGATTCGCTGCGGCTGCAACTATTCGCCGACACGCTGAGCAATGACCGTTTTGTCTCCTACGGCTATCCCACTTCACTGCGGTCCGAAGTGACGGAAGCGCGGCTGCGCTATGATTTCGACCGCAGCATCGGTGACGTCACCGCCCATACCACGGCTGGCTTTGGCTATCGCTTCGTCCATGCCATCGGCAAGCAAAGCTTCAACAGCGGCGTCATTGCCCTGGACCGCCGCGACATTTCGCAAGGCGCCGTGGCCAACGACATTATTGATTCGCCGTTCAACACCGATCCCGCAGGTACGGTGGGATTGGCCTGGGAGAACAATGTCGCCAGCAATATTTCCGATTTCGGCGCCTTCGCCCTGTCCGACCTGGGCTATGACCGGCTGCATCTGCTGCTGGGCGGCCGGCTGGACCAGTATAATGTCCGCAGCCGCGATAGCGGCGTGCTGGCTTATGAGCCGCCAGCCGGCGCCGCCGATGGTGGACGCTTCACCTGGTCGGCCAGCCTGTCCTGGCGCGATGAATCCGGCCTGATGCCCTATCTCAGCCACTCCCGCGCCTCGGCGCCGGAAACTGGCCAGGCGGGCGAGGTGCCGACCCAGCTTCTGGTCACCGGCGGCTGGCTGTCGGACTCCACCTTGGACGAGGCGGGGGTGAAATATGCAGCGCAAGGGGTGGAGGCGACACTGTCGCTTTACCGCCAGAGCCGCACCCAACTTTCCCAATTGGGCGGCGTCCATGTCGCCGGCACGCGCGGCGAAGGCGTGGAGGCGGAATTGCGCTGGCTTATCGGCGACCATCTCAGCGCCACCCTGGCCGCCAGCCTGTCCCACACCTTCATCAAGGGGCCAGACCACAGCTTCGCTTACGTCCCGGCGCGCAGTATGGGCGTCTCACCCCAGAACGGCTTTGGCGGCGCCTATGTCGTTTATGACTTCGCCACCCTGAAGGGTCCCGGCGATTATGACGACACGCTGGTGCCCCATGCCGTGGTCAGCCCTTGGCTGACTTATACGGGCGAGGGCTGGGGGGCGTCCCTGGGCGGCACCTATGTCGGGGCGGCGAAGCAGACCGTGCCCACCCCCATCGTTTTCCCGGCGCATGTCACCGTCAACCTTTCCGCGTTCGTCAGCCATGGGCCGTGGCGCGCTTCGGTCAATCTCGACAATCTGTTCGACGCCCGCACGTTCACCCCCGACGCCGACACCTATGCCAATCTCGCCGCCTTGCCGGGCATGGGACGGCGCTGGCGCCTCGCCCTGAGTCGCGGTTTGTAGAAATACTTCGCGCCGCCCGCGATTCACCCACACCTTGTCATGATCCTGCCTGCTTTGGGGCGCTCCCTTTGCTGGCGCGCGGCCGTGTGGTCTTTTCCGGTCTGCAGGCGCTGTGGATGGTGAATGCGCTGGTGGGGCTGCTGGTCAACTGGCTTGCCATCTATGGCCTCAGTGCCATGCCGCATCTGACGCCGGTCGATGTGGTTGTCGCTTTCGGCCAGTCGGTGATCCAGTATTTCACCTACTCGCCGCTGGCGATGTGGGTGCCGGAGCATGGCGCCGTGGACATGCCGGCCTATTTCGAAAAGCAACGCCGCGTCATCATGGTTGCCATTGCCGCCCTTTAGGTGGTGGCGGCAACCAGCAACTATGTCTATCCGCAGATGAGCGGGCTGCCCGCTTCCGCCTGGAAGTCGGCCTGGATGCAGGAAGACGCCATCATCCTGGCCGCTGGCGTGATGCTGGTGCTCGAGGCGTTTGCGCGACGGGCCTGGCTGCAATGGGCGGCGGCGCTTCTGAACTTTGCGATGATTGTGATATTCTTGGCGCGATACACCATGGCGGGCTAGCGCGCCGGCAACAGCAGGGAGGACATAAAACATGCAAACATTCCTCAACCCGTTTGGCCGGATCGACCCGGTCACATTCCGCAATGCGGCGCTGGTCCTGATCGCGACCGGCGCGTTCCTTGGTCTTCTGCCGCTGATAAACCCGGGCTTGGCAATTGTGTCCTTCGCCAGCATGGTTTTGATCTATCCCTGGGTCGTGATCTGGATAAAGCGCTTCCACGACGCCGGGAAATCCGGCGCGATGTTCTTCGCCGTGTTCGTGCCCTGGCTGGTCACCGGCATCCTGGCGAACCAGTTCATCGTCAAGCGGTTCGTGGACGTGCCTCCCGTCGACCCCAATTTCATCTGGGCGAGCATGGTGGCGCAATTGCAGGCGAGTGCGCTAGCCGCTACGATTTCCGGCGCGATCATCTCGCTGGCCTTCACTCTTGTCGTGAACGAGGAGCTCAAATCCGACCCGGCGGAGAACGCCTTTGGGCCGCCGCCCGGGCCATAGGTTTGATCAGCAGATGAGAGCAGCCAAGGGTGTCCGAGGGTTGCCAAGCCGTGGCCAGCCACCTCTAATGGCGCAAAGCGGCGCCAAGGCCGTAAGCGGGGAGAGACTATCATGCGCGCCGGAAAATCACTGCTTCATCTGCTGGTCGCCGTCTCGGCGCTGTCGCCGTCCTTGGCCCAGGACGTTGCACCGCAGCCCGCAGCGGGCCGTGGCGCGCCGCGCGACAACTCCGCCGCCTGCAGCTTGATCACCAGCTATGGCCAGACCCAGCCTGTCATCGCCGCGCCGCCGCCGCCTGCCACCGGCGCTGGCCGCGCCGCCGCCGCCGGTGGCGGTGCAGGTCGTGGCCGCGGCCGTGGTGCCGCCACGGCGGAGCCAGTCACGATCTCGATTCCTGATGCGCCGCAACTGCCCTACACGCCGGTGCTGGCGCCGGCGCCGCCGGTGGGCACGGAGTTCGCGGGAATCGGCAGCCTGGACGTCATGCCCAACGGCCATATCCTGGTGTTCCAGCGCCAGGCAGCGAACCAGTTGCTGGAATATGACGCCGACGGCAGGCTGGTGCGGACCTTCGACGACAATATTGCGGCGCGCGCCCACGGCTTGAAGGTCGATCGCCATGGCAACATCTGGATCACCGACGGCGTCTGCAACACCGTGATGGAGCTGTCGCCCACCGGCGCCGTGCTGATGACTCTGGGGACCAAGGGCCAATCCGGCAGTTGGGACGAGGCGGCGGGCGCGCACCTTTTCAATCAGCCCAATGACGTGATTTTCGGCGCTAGGGATGATTTCTGGGTCGTCACCGGCCATGGCGGCAACCCCGATCCGCGCGTCGAGCATTTCGACCGGAACGGCAAATACATCAAGGGTTGGAGCATCAAGCACGAGGAAGGCGCCGCTCCGGCCACTATCCACACCATCGCCATCAGCAAGAAGGGCGAGCTTTATATTTCCGACCGCGAGGTGCATCGCATCCTGGTGATGAACCAGGACGGTAAGCTGCTGCGCACCATCCAGATGAAGAACCGCATCGGCAGCTTTGTCGTCGACAAGACCGGCGGCTTGTGGATGTCGGCGGGCGAGGACGGCATGATCTTCAAGCTCGACTGGGACGGCAAGGTGACGGGCTGGATGGGCAAGCTGGGTCCGGGCCCCTATGAGTATAGCGAAGCCCATTACATGGCGATTTCGCCCGACATGATGACGATCTATGCCGCCGACTCGCTGGGCAACAAGATCCACAAATATGTCCGGAACAACTGAGGCGCGGCGCAAGCAATATACACTTTGCGCCAATAGCAGACATTCGATAGCGCCTTCTAGATCGGCTTGGTAGTTCGAACGCCTTAGTCGCCGGCGCCGCCTCGGCCCGCGGTGTTGTTCAGGTTGGGCCCCAGTGCGCCGTAGGTCGCGAGCCGCACGGACGGGCCGGACGGGCCGACGGCGTACATCTGGTGCCACATGTCGGGCTGGGCGTAGAGCACGTCACCCTCGCTGGCGAGGAAGGTGCCCTGTTTCTCGAAATTGCCCTGGATCTGGCCGGCCTGGACGACCCACCATTCGGCCGGACCCTTATGCAGGTGGCCGAAGGTCCCGTTGGTGTCGATCGGCGCCGGGGCCG
>Ga0105245_10004298_pt1 | contig 12619 bp, 6 predicted proteins | sample KBSM54metaG_FD_81523 | JGI IMG/M metagenome (GOLD analysis project Ga0105245, IMG submission 81523) | Miscanthus rhizosphere microbial communities from Kellogg Biological Station, Michigan, USA - KBS M5-4 metaG | ecosystem: Host-associated > Plants > Roots > Rhizosphere > Soil | place: Michigan... | reverse complement strand
TGAGAGCGTTGGTTTCAGAATGGTCTCATTGGTGAGTGCCGGGAAAACTGGCTGGCCGGGAAGGCCGAACTGCAACTGGCCGTCGATTTCGATGATCGGCTCACCGCTGCCTGCATTCACATACGCCTGTTGCTGCTGGTAATACTGTTGGTCATAGGCTCTGTATGCCTGGTAATGCGGCGTGTATCCGCTGCGGATGATCTTGCCGGGTTTGTGGATGCCGTTCACCAGAAAATCGATTATCTTGCCTTCATAAAGCGAGAGCAGCAGGCCCTGAGAAGCAACATCGGCGCGGTAATTCTGCTCCAGAATGCGCAGATCGCGGCCGCTCTTGAGGTCGCGCAGGATGACAGAATCCGGCTCCAGGTGCGCCGTAATGTCGGTGATTTCAAACTGGTTTGTACCGCTTTTCAGATCGAGAGGCAAGGTTTGTCGCACCACGGCAAATGACTGGTTGTAGATGGTCAGGGCCGCAGCGTCGTCATGGCCGGCGCTGGATTTGCTTTCAATTTGGCTTTGAGATTTTTGGGTCAGGCCGGCAGAGGCGCTGGCCAGCAGAAATACAAAAGTCAGAAATACCCGCATAGGTGCACGTCCTTTTTTGGTCGATCATGGGCGGCCGAATCGGGGGAGGAAAGAGAGATTCTATGCCAAATAGGAGAACGGGCTACCGAGAGTTTCTTGCAGGGAAAATTCTGCCCGAATTGTTAGACTGTACCGGCAATCCACTCCATTTCCTGAAGTAGCGCTCTCTTTTGCGGCATTAAGCCGCGCCAATATGTTTTATTGCCTCTACCACGTCACTGATGAGATCGTCGTAAGTGTAAATCTCGACGTCAAGGTTCAGGCCGCGAAGATAGCGCAGTTCTTCCGGATCTGCGGGAGTCCTGCCGACGACAACAATGCCCTTAATCTTGGCTACTTGTTTTCGCTCAATGTCGAGATTCGACAGAACTGCATCTCGATGATCGTCGAAGAGCTGGCGCCAAGATCTGACTTGATCCATGGCATGTTCCAAACTAGCGGTAACGCCAAACGAGTTGGTAGTTTTTTTCAAAAGCCTCACCGTTGAACGCTCTATCTCAATCAATAGGAGCTCATTGCGGTTATTCAGAATCACGAAATCAGCCACGAATTTACTGAGAATTGGCGCTTTCGAGATAATCAGTTTCGCAGCGAAGCGGTGAAGGAACACCTTGTGATCATCAAGAAATCGGTGGAGAGTCTCCTCTTTTTCTGGCTCCGACCGAAGCAAGGCGCCAAGATCTGCACAATATTTCTGTAGAGCAGATTGCTCGTACATAGAAACTACAGAGATTTCCTGGTCGAGAAAAAGCTGACCCGGAAAAAGAAACGCATGTAGACCACTCTTTATGTATTCAAGCGAAATGTTGGTCTTTTTGCACTTACACTCAAATCTCTCTGGAAGTTCGAGCTGCCACGTCCACCCCGTGACCTCCATCTCAGGAATCCTCTCAAGGGCGGTATATGCTCGCACTCCTTCTCCACAAGCATTGCAGTTAATTGTCAAACGTAAGGCTTGCGCAGCGAACGGATCCGCCTTCAATGCCTCGATCATCGCGGCATTGAGCGGTGGCGGGATTAGGTGATAAAACGCTACATGTCCCAACAATTCTTCTCGATCAACCGTTGCGCGAAGGTAGATGCTGAGTCGTGTGGGCTCATCAACTAGAAACTTCTGGAGCTGCGAAAGCAGGAACTGCCAACCGTGGATTTCAGGGACATCATCGGTTGGGTGAGAAAACAGGTTGACTGCTTTATAAGGATGCAACTTGATCTTAAACTGTTCTTTCCCATCTTGATCCCTCACAATCAACAGGATTTCGTCAGTCCGTTTTTCGTTGTATAGCGACAACATGAGACCGAACTGTGCAAGATTAATCGGAAAGACGAAAGAGAAAACCTGGGTAGTAAGGCCAATTATGTTTGTGGAAATCGGAAAGCCATCATCAGTCCCCTGCTGAGTAGCTCGTTGGTAGAGCCCTATCAAGCACACTCGTGGCACATTCATGATCTAAGCCTTTCCACAACCCACTCCGCCGCTTCCTTCGTCCCCAGGCTGCCGCCGATGTCGGACGTGGTCTTTTTCTGCTGCACGGCGGCGAGCACCGCTTTATTGATCCGCTCGGATTCTTTGGCGAAGCCGAGATGGTCGAGCATCATGGCCGCGGTGGAGATCGCGCCGATAGGGTTGGCGATGTTCTTGCCTGCAAAGGGCGGCGCGGAGCCGTGCACCGGCTCAAACATTGAGGTCTTCCCGGGATGGATATTTCCGCTGGCGGCCATGCCCAGCCCGCCCTGCAGGGCGGCGGCCAGGTCGGTGATGATGTCGCCAAACATATTGTTGGTTACGATCACATCAAACTGTTTGGGATCGCGGGCCATGTGCATGCAGAGCGCATCCACGTACATGTGCTGCGTTTGAATCTCAGGATATTCGGCGGCGACGATCTTGAAAACGCGCTGCCAGAGGCCACCGGCGAAGGTCATGACGTTGGACTTGTCTGACATCAAAACTTTCTTGCGGCCTTGTTTGCGCGCCAGTTCGAACGCGAATCGAATCACGCGCTCCACGCCTTTGCGGGTATTGAAATCTTCCTGCGTGGCGATTTCGTCAGGCGTGCCTTGCTTGAGCACGCCGCCGGCATCGACATAAGGGCCTTCAGTGTTTTCGCGAATCACTACAAAGTCCACGTGTTCAGGTTTTACGCCCTTGAGCGGGCAGAGCGCTTCATCGAGCAGCTTGACCGGACGCACGTTGGCGTAGAGATCCATTTTGAAGCGCATGCCCAGCAGGATTTCTTTGGCATGGATGTTGGTAGGCACGCGCGGATCGCCCAGAGCACCGACGAAGATGGCGTCAAAGTCGCGCGCCAGCATGGCGAAGCCATCAGCGGGAATCGTGGTGCCGTCTTTCAGGTAACGGTCAGCCGACCAATCAAAGGTGGTGAACTCGACTGCCGCGCCTGTGGCTTCGACAACTTTCAGCGCCGCGGGAATAACTTCTTTGCCAATGCCGTCGCCAGGGACAACAGCGATTCGTTTTTTGGACATGTGAACATATTAGCAAGCGGCTCTGGGCTATGTTGGTATTTACCGGAAGAGGTTTTGTGAATAACTTAGACCGCTCCAAAAAACACAAGGTCCCTCCGGCCTACTCGCACGCTGAAGACGGCGCGCGCTCGCTTCACGGCATTGGGATGACGAATCTAAGAAAGAAACGCTCATATTAAATCGGCTGAACAATGGAAGAGACAATCCTTATTCCAAAGGTCGCCCGTCCCCCAGAAGCGCTGGAATCAAGATATGAATGAACCGCTAGCTCTGGTGTGATGCTCAACTCGGGCAAAGAGCTGGTGATGGACATCCTTGCGGGTACGATCATTCTGGCGGTCGTTATGATCAGAGCGCGTGGATCCGAGTCCGGAGATCACCAACAGCAGCACGGATGTGACCAACCATAAAAGGGCCACTCCAAAAACAAGTTTATTGAGCCGCGCAGCATGCCGCAGCCTGATTCTTTTCTCTCTTTGTAATTTCATGTCTATTAATAATAGATGCCTAGACACTCGATTCCGTTTACACCTGCCGCGAAAAAAGAAAATTATTGTTGAGACACGCAGAAATTTTTTTCTTCGCACAACAATTACAAAAAAAATACACAAGGAAGCCTGCGCAAAAAATATTGCAAAGAAGTTGCCGGTATCCTTGAACCAGGAAATTTATCAGGGCGTCACAGTGATGTTGAGCGCGGCTGAATGGCTGGTGCCTGAAGTCGCCGTTACGGTGATGCTTGAGGTGCCCGGCGGCGTACCGTTCTGCGGGTTCGTTTGCGGGCTCCCTCCTCCGCCGCAACTCACAACAAGCAGTGCCAGTGCGATGACACTGAAAACGGCGGAGCGTCTGGCATTTTTGCTCCGGGCGCCAACTCCCACTACGGAAAATCCAAATACGATCCCAAGCGACCATGCAACAAAAGTCCAGGGACGCAGGCTCGCCACGGGAACCGTGGCGGCCTGAGGCGCAGTGGTATTGAGGGTGAGAGTCGTCGATACTGGTGATCCGTTGGGAGTAACGCTGGCTGGCGAAAAAGTACAGCTAGACGCTGCCGGCAATCCGCTGCAGGCAAAAGTTACGGGCGAATTTAAGCCATTAACCGGGCTGATGGTAATGGTAAACGTGGCAGTCTGTCCTGCTTTGATGGTTGCGCTGGAGGGCGAAGCGGCAATATTGAAATCCCCACTTGGGTTGCCAACGACAAGAGTGCTCGTCGCTGTAGCAGGGGCGCGGACAGCATCACCGGGATATTCGGCGGAGAAAACGTAGGTCCCCTGCGCACTTGTGGAGGCCCTTGGCGGGAACTGCGCATTTTGCGGCGCGAAAGCAAGAAAGTCACCATTGACGCGGTAAATAAATTGCGCAGGCGGATTAGCGACGCCGACCAGAGTTGCAGTCAATATCACGCCGGGGCCACCAAGAGTGGTGGGGGTAACGGTTAGTTGCACTGAACTTGCGGCGCGCGGCGCGTTGAACGCCCGTATGTCTTCCACCAGGGTGGCGGAGGTAGCCGGAGGAAACGTTGCATCGCCACCGTAAATCGCCTGGATATTGTGAAGACCGGCGGTTGGAAAAGCTGTGATCAACTGAGTGCTGGCTCCCTGCAGGGCAGAAATGCCCAGGACGTCTCCATCAGCCTTGAATACTACGCTGCCGCTCGGGGAACTGGCTGAAGGGGCGCTGGGCGTAACGTTCGCAGTAAATGTAATAGGATTCAACTGCCGCGCCGGAGTCAGAGACGTGGCAAGAGTAATGTTTGGAACTGCAGCGGCAGGTGCGCCAGGATTTACCGCCACGGCCACAGGTGTAAAGGAAGAGCTTGCCGCAAACAGAGTATTCGTGGATGGATCAAGCACCCCGTTGAACGCAGCATTCACCGAGTGCAAGCCGGCAGCGAAGGTAAAGTCGAGCGCGGCATTGCCATAAATATCCACTGTGGCACTTCCCAGCGTGGTGGATCCTTCAGTAAATGTGACGGCGCCAACGCTGGGGCTTCCGGCATTGAGCGAGCTTACATTGGCGATCAGCGTGACCGGAGCGGTGGCACTGCCAGTGGCGGCCGAGGCTGTGATGTTTGTAATGCTGGCGGTGGCGACGCTGGCTGGCGTAACAACGTTATTGATGAAAAATGAAACCGCGTTCGTAAGCACGTTTTGCAGGACAACGTCTGGAAGTCCGTCGCCGTTCAGATCGGCGATGGCAAGGATTGCATCCTGCGATGGAGAGATGGTGATGGGATCGCCAAATCCGCCGTGTCCGTTTCCGGGAAAGTAGGCGAGCCCGGCAGTTGTGCGTGCCTGAACTAAATCAGTGGTCCCGCTGTGGTCAAAATCTACGGCGATACCATCCGCAACTTTAAAGTTGTTGGCCCGCAGTTGGGCATAGAGTACGCGGCCCTGTCCATCCCCGTAAAAAGATGTAAATTGGCTGAGGAAGTCAACGTTGCCATCCCCGTTAAGATCAGGAGTGGGTCTGCAATTTGAACCGCCGCTGGTGAAAATATCCCTCAACGCGGTGGACGTAAATCCGCCGTTACCATCACCCAAGGCCAGATAGCAAACAAAGGTTATGACGCTAATTTCGCCATCTACTACCAAATCAGGCTTTCCATCGTGGTTGGCATCGGTCACAAAGACGCCATTCGCCAAAAATGCGCCCTCAAGTCCTATGTTATGTGGCTGCGGACCGGAGAATCCGCCAAGGCCGTTACCGGGCAGGATGTAAAGGGCCATGAGAGAACCGAAAGCTATATCAGGGAAGCCGTCGCCATTGAAATCAGCCACCGCAATTGCCGACTGGTTGGGCACGATGGCGCCAAGAGGTACCGGCGTAGCGACGGAGAAATTGCCGGTGCCATCGCCAAAGAGAATTTCGAACGTCAAACCAGGAGCCAGAATCTCACTGACCAGAATGTCCAGATGGCCGTCATTGTTGAAGTCAGCCAATGCGACTTGGAAGACCGGGTGGCTCACGGCGGGAAAGCGCGTCGCCGTAAGCGTACCGTTTCCATTGTTGAGAAAGATGGTAACGGTGTTGAGGTTGCCGTTGCCAACTACAACATCTGGTTTGCCGTCGCCATTGAGGTCGCCGACCGCAGCAATCTGGGCATAAGAGAAACACGCAAAAAATAAGAATGAAACGCAGATCAGCAACCGGGTACGCATGGGAATCCACCTACTCTGGATCAAACACCTAATTCTAATCCTGCAGGGTAGTCCGTGGCGCAAAATATCAAGAATCTATAAGCAAACCAGCAACTCAAGCTAGTTCTATAGCTTAGGTTGAGGATGCGAGCGCTACCCAGATCCAGAACAACCTTCCAGCGGTCATCTACCTTCAGCCAGACGGCGGTGTAGATTCCACCCCCAGCGACCTTCAATCGACGCATCAACGATAACTCAGGGCGTCACGGTGATACTCAGGACGCCTGAGTGGCTGACGCCGGAAGTAGCCGTTACGGTGATGCTTGAAGTGCCCGGGGGCGTACCGTTCCGCGGGTTCGTTTGCGAGCTGCCTCCTCCGCCGCAACTCACAACCAGAAGAGCGAGAGTGATGATCCCGAAAACGGCCGAACAATGCCTGGCCTTTTTGCCTCGGTTGTTCATTCCCACCACGAAAAATCCAAATACGATTCCAAGCGACCACGACGTAAAGCTCCAGGGACGCAGGCCGGCAATTGGAGTAGCAAGAGAACTTGCGGCAGTCGTGCTGACGGTGAGAGTGGTGGAAACCGGCGAACCGTTGGGAGTGACGCTGGCAGGAGAAAAAGTACAGCTCGATGCTGCCGGCAGTCCGCTGCAGGCAAATGTTACTGGCGAATTCATTCCATTCTCCGGGCTAATGGTAATGGTAAACGTGGCGCTCTGGCCTGCTTTGATGGTTGCACTGGCGGGCGAAGCGTCCATAGAGAAATCTCCATTAGGATTGCCCACGACCAGAGTTGTTGTTCCGGTGCTGGGAGCCAGGACTGCGTCACCGGGATATTCCGCGCTAAGAGTGTATGAGCCCTGAAATTGCGGTGTGAACAATATAGGGTTCGGCGAGTTCTGAGTCGCCGACGCCAGGAACGCGCCATTCACCCGATAAATAAGCTTTGAGGGAGGATTGCTGACTCCGACAACAGTTGCGTTCAGCGCAAAGGTCTGACTGGTGTTGGGAAATAAGCCGGCCGTCAGGTGAACGGAAGTGGCTGTTCGCGCCGCGGTAAAAGAGCGTATGTCCTCAACCAAAGTGAGCGAGGTGGCAGGAGGAAACGTTGCGTCTCCGCCATAGGTGGCCGTGATGTTGTGGAGACCAGGGGTGGGAAAAACAACCTGCCCCAGAGCATCAATTGGCAGCCGCGCCGTTGTTCCCTGCAGAGGAGCGGAGCCCAGGACATCTCCATCGGCCTTGAATACGATGATGCCGCCGGGAGAACTGGCTGAAGGGGCGCTGGGCGTAACGTTCGCAATAAATGTAATTGGATTCAATTGTAGGGCGGGCGTAAGCGATGTGGTCAGCGTAATGTTGGGAACGGCCGCAGCCGGCGGGCCAGGGTTTACCGCCACGGCAACCGATGAAAGGGATGCGCTGGGTGCAAACAGAGTATTGGTGGAGGGATCAAGTACTCCGGCAAAGCTAGCGTTCACATTGTGCAAGCCGGCGGCAAAGGTGAAGTCGAGCGCGGCATTGCCATAAATATCCACCGTGGCAGTTCCCAGAGTCGTGGAGCCTTCAGTGAACGTGACCGTGCCAACACCGTTCGGACTTCCGGCGTTCAGCGAGCTTACATTGGCGATGAGCGTGACCGGCGCGGCTGTGCTGGCCGTGGCCGCGGAAGCGCTGATCTGCGTCTGGCTGGCGGTAGCAATGCTGACGGGAGTAGTTCCAGGATTGAGAAAGACAGAGATAGTCGCCGGGTTCAGCGGATCTTGCAGCACCAGGTCGGGGAAGCCGTCACCGTTTAGATCGGCTACGGCGAGGATACCGAAGACCGAAGTTGAGATGGTAATGGGGTCGCCAAAACCGCCATGTCCATTGCCGGGATAGTAGCGGATCCCAGGGGCCCCCACCTCCGCCTGCACAAAATCCGTAGTTCCGTTATGATCAAAATCCACCGGGATTCCATCAGCCAGCTTGATGCTGTTGATTCTGAGTTGCGTATAGAGTGAGCCGCCCTGTCCGTCTCCAAAGAAGGTAATAAACTGGCTGGGATAGTCGGGGATGGAGTCGCCGTTCAGGTCTGGGGATAACGTACAATTCTCGCCGTTCTCAAGCTTTCCTGTGATAAACCCAGCGGGCATATTGTTCAGAGCAACGTAGCAAACAGCTACGCCACCCAGCCTGACGTTGCCCCCCACAGCAAGCAGGTCCGGTTTGCCATCCAGATTTGCGTCAGTGACATAAAGGTGTCCGAAGGTTGCGCCTTCCAGACCAATAGTAAACAGGCGCGGCGGCAGAAATCCCCCGTGTCCATCTCCAAACAGGATGGCGATTGCCTCTCCTGAGGTGAAAACGATGTCTTGAAAACCGTCACCGCTAAAGTCGGCGACAGCAATAGGCGACTCGTCCGTCCCGATGCTGCCAAGAGCTATGGGCGTGGCCGCTGAAAAATTGCCGGTGCCGTCGCCAAAAAGGATTTCTAAGATCAAACCTGGGGTCGGGACCGAAATCTCGCCAACAAGAATGTCCAGGTGGCCATCATTATTGAAATCGGCCAAGTTCACTGCAAAGACCTGGTGGCTCACGGCAGGAAAGCGCGTTGCCGTGAGCGTACCCGCGCCATCATTGATGAAAATTGTGACCGTGTTTGAGCTTCTGTTTCCTACTACAACATCTGGCTTGCCATCGCCATTGAGATCCCCGACAGCGATGAGTTGGGCGTACGACAAAGCATTCAAGCAAAAGAAGAAGAATAAAACGGAGAGAAAGAATCGGGTACGCATGGGAAATCCACCTACTCTGGATCGGGCGGCTTATTGTAACCCAATGGATGTTCCGTGCGCACGAGAATCTATCCGAAGCTAGCAACCCAAGCTAGTTCAGTGGCTTAGGTTCGGCACGAGCCGCACTCCCCAGATCTAGTACAACCTTCCAGCGGCCCTCTACCTTTCGCCAGACGGTAGTATACATTCCGCGCGAGATTGCTGTGCCGTTTCTGGCTTCGTACTGGCCATAGGTATAGCCCAGCGTGCCATCCTTGGAAGCTTCAGCATGGTTAGGCGACCAGGTGAGGGTGAAATCTTTGTTGGCAAATACAGGCTGGTAAAAAGCGCGCAATGCATCCTTGCCGGTAACGGTCTGGCCATCGTGAATGATGGAAGCGTCATCGGCAAAGAAATCCATCCAGCCATCCAAGCGGCGGTCGGCTGTTTGTCTGGCGAAGTCGAGATCGGCATCGCGCAGTTCCTGCTCCCACAGTGAGGCCTGTGCGGCAGGTGACAAGGGACGTGATGTGGGTTTCTGGGCGGCACGTGTTGCGGTTGCCAGTAAGAATGCAAATAGAAAAATAAACAAGAGGCGCATTTTCAACTCCGTCCTGAGAGTTGCCGCCAGTTATGTTGGGATCACCAAGGCGGCCTCACTGATTCTACGACCGATTTCCCAGGGGATTGCGTCCGCAAGAATTTCACGTTGAGTGAGCCTGAATGGATTGCGCAGCCGGTCGAGATGCGGAGCGTCATGCTTGGAGGCCTGCCGAGGAACAGGGATTTCTCACTTGACTCGAGAAATTTTTAAAGCCTTCTTTTCCACCTATATCCACAGCGCTGCACCATTCTGCGGCATTGCTATCCGGCACCGCAGCGGGTAGATTCGCAATACAGATGTAAGCCGCTTTGTTCACAGTTTTCACCAGCCAACAAATTTCACTGGATTGCCCCCGGAAGTCGCCGGGAAAGGATTTTCTTGTGGATAAAAATTGCAGATGTACCAAGGGAGAAACCAGCCCAATATCGGTCATTTTCCGGTAAAGGACAGGAAACAAACTACTTGGGGCGCATGGCGGCATTGGGTCGACTAAGGTACAATAGATTGTATAAGACTCTTGACACGCACAATATACAGGCGTAAGTTTCCAACACTACGGTTGTTCTGGCCGGACCCCGCGGCAAGTCAGGAACGGGTCACAGACAGCCTGAAGACTACCCGGCGTCAGAGGTGCCGCCGGAAACAATAATCGCGGTGAACTTGAATACTTTATGTGCGCGTCACCGGCCCAGCCGGTGCTGCTTAACCGTGTTTTGGGGAGACAGGCGTATGGAGATGAACTGGTCACGTTGGTTCCATTGTGAATCGAGCTTTGGCTTGCTGCTGGTGCCCAGCCAGCCGGGAGTGTTTGCGCTGGCTGAAGAAGTTGTGCAGGCGGTGGGAGCGCAATCACGCCGCATGCTGGCAGTGTTTGAAGTGGCTGAGGCCGACGACCTTTCACGCGCCATGAGCCGGCTGTTTGCGGCGGGCAGTCCGTGGCGGGAGAAGATGGCCGAAGCTAAAGTCTATGTGCGCTACGCCATCGCGCCCAGCATTGCCGATCGGCGGACAGCAGCCGCAGCGCTGAAGAACTGGCTGAGCGCGCAAAGGGAAGTAGCGTCCCAAATATTTGAAAAAATGCCGACGACAGCGGAGCCAACCGTCACCGCGGCGTTTGGCGGAACAAGTGAAGTGCGTATCGAGCGTCGTGCGGCGCGACTGCAGCAAGAGAGTGCCGTGGAAATGAAGACGGTGGCGGAGCGCGCGGTGGATCGCGTGACTCACGGCATCAAGCTGGGCAAAGCAGTTTCAGCAGGATCCTAGAGACAAACAGCGGAAATAAGAAGCGAGCAGGCAGGCTCGCGCCATGCAGCATGCAACATCGCAGACATAAAAGCGAATCGGAGAAAAAAGAGATGGCGGAAACAGGCGTGAAGACTATGAAGGAAAACACAAAAGTACAAACACAGCAGCCAACATCGGGACACGCGGGAGAAGCAGCTCCCGGATTGAAGTTTCCGCGATATTTCACGCGCGCTGGCGTTTCAGCCTATGACGAAGTGGAGTGGGAGCTGCGCACGGCCAGCATTACAGACGCCAAGGGCAACAGCATTTTTGAGCAGAAGAATGTTGAGTCGCCTAAAGACTGGTCGATGACCGCCATCAACATTGTGGCCAGTAAATATCTTCACGGCACGCTCGGCACGCCGCAGCGTGAGACAGGCGTCCGCCAGTTGATTCAGCGCGTGGCAGAGAGCATCCGCGACTGGGGCTGGCAGCAGGGCTACTTTGCCAGCGCAGAAGACCGCGACACGTTCCACGAAGAGTTGGTGCACATTCTTGTTCAGCAGAAAGCGGCGTTCAATTCGCCGGTATGGTTCAATGTTGGCTGTGACCGGCTGGAGCCGCTCAGTGACGCGCAGAACTGGCATTGGAACCGCGAGCAGAGAACTGTCGAGTTTACGACGACTGGCTACAAAGCGCCGCAGTGCTCGGCGTGCTTTATCAATTCGGTGAAGGATTCGCTGGATTCCATTCTGACTTTGGCCAAGACGGAAGGCATGTTGTTCAAGTGGGGCAGCGGTACGGGAACAAATCTCTCCGCGCTGCGCGGCTCGACGGAAGAGCTTTCCGGCGGCGGATCGGCCTCTGGGCCCTTGAGCTTTATGAAGGGCTTTGACGCCTTTGCCGGCGTGATCAAGTCCGGCGGCAAGACGCGTCGCGCGGCCAAGATGGTAATCCTGAATGTTGACCATCCTGATATTGAAAGCTTCATCGACTGCAAAATGGCCGAAGAGAAAAAAGCCTGGGCGCTGATTGAGATGGGCTATGACGGTTCGTCGCCCGACTCCGACGCTTACAGTTCCATCTTCTTCCAGAACGCCAACAACTCTGTGCGTGTGACGGATGAATTTATGTCCGCCGTGGAGCGCGATGGCGATTTTTCCACGCGCTCCGTAAAAGGTCGTGAAGTAATGAAGACCTACAAAGCCCGCCAGTTGATGAACAAGATTGCTGAAGCCACGTGGTGGTGCGGCGATCCGGGCATGCAGTACGACACGACGATCAACAAGTGGCATACGTCGAAGAATACGGACCGCATCAACGCCAGCAATCCTTGCAGCGAATACATGTTTCTGGACGATTCGGCTTGCAATCTGGCGTCGCTCAACCTGATGAAGTTCCTCAAGGCGAACGGCGAGTTTGATGTGCCTGCGTATCGCCATGCCGTGGACGTGATGATCACGGCGCAAGAAATCCTGGTTGACAACGCCGGCTACCCGACGGAAGCGATTGCGCGCAACTCGCATGACTATCGTCCTCTGGGGTTGGGCTATGCCAACCTGGGCGCGCTGCTCATGGCCAGCGGCCTGCCTTATGACTCTGACGCCGGCCGCGATTACGCCGCTTGCGTTACGGCCATCATGTGCGGTGAAGCGTATCTGCAGTCGGCGCGCATTGCCGGACAGTGCCCGCAGCTTGGCGCGGCCAGCTCGCGCGTCTCTCCGCAGGATGTTACCGGCGGCGCTTGCCCCGGCTGGTATATCAATCGCGAGCCGTTCCTTGACGTGATCCGCATGCACCGGGCGTCAGT
>Ga0105245_10004297_pt1 | contig 12620 bp, 13 predicted proteins | sample KBSM54metaG_FD_81523 | JGI IMG/M metagenome (GOLD analysis project Ga0105245, IMG submission 81523) | Miscanthus rhizosphere microbial communities from Kellogg Biological Station, Michigan, USA - KBS M5-4 metaG | ecosystem: Host-associated > Plants > Roots > Rhizosphere > Soil | place... | reverse complement strand
GGTTCTGGATGACGCCGACGGTGAGGCCGAGGAACTTGTAGAGGCGGCCCATCCACTCGGAGTCGCGGCGCGCGAGGTAGTCGTTCACGGTGACGACGTGCACGCCGCGTCCGGTGAGCGCGTTGAGATAGACGGGCAATGTCGCGACGAGCGTTTTGCCTTCGCCCGTCTTCATCTCCGCGATTTTTCCGCGATGGAGAACGATGCCGCCCATCAGCTGGACGTCGAAGTGACGCATGTTGAGGATGCGCTTGCCGCCCTCGCGGCAGACGGCGAACGCTTCGGGAAGGAGATCGTCGAGGGCGTCGCGGAGATCCTGCTGCGCGGCTTTGACGGCGTTCTCGTCGCGCGGGACTTCTTTTTTCGCGGCGTCGATGGCTTCGACGAATGGGCGAAGGCGTTCGCGGAACTCCTGGGTCTTGGCGCGGAGGCCGTCGTCGGAGAGGCGGCTGATCTCAGGTTCGAAGGCGTTGATCTCGGCGACGATCGGAAGCATTTGCTTCACGTCGCGCTCGTGCTTCGAGCCAAAAATGGCCGTGAGTACTTTGTCGATCATGATTTTTTCCTAGCAAAAAACGAGACTGCGAGCGGAAGAGAAAGCGGGAGCTCAGCAGTACGCGGGGGCGCGGGGGGAAGCCGTGAAGCCTTTCCAATGGAGGACAGGCGCCTCGCCTGTCCGGACAGGCGTAGGCGCCTGTCCTCCACCGGAATCCGAGCGAGCCGCAACCCGCACTTCGCGCCGTTCGGCGCGCACCATCTGCACTTGCGCATGCCGCGGCCGCGCGACCTGAAGCTCGGTCACGGCGGACATCGCGCTCAGCGCGAGGGCAATGAAGAAGGTGACACTCATAGGGCGGCCGGGTAGCCTACCAGAATCCTTTTGCCGAATGTGATCTGGCTCACGGCGAACGAAGCCATTTAGACGGATATACAGCGAACCGGGGAAGGAGCATAATTTACTTCATGCGCTCAGCAAGACTGTTTCTGGGGATAGCTCTCTCTTTATTCATCTGCACAGTGGCCTTCGCCGATTCCATCGATCGCGTCAGCCCAGCTTCGTTCGAGGCAACCACCGCCGAAAACACGATGAAGCTTTTCGGCAGCGGGTTGGCCGGCAACGTCACGACGTTCGTGACGTTCGATGGTCCCGGTGGCAACTTCACCATTGAAGTGTTCGACGCGACATCGGAATTCCTCGAGGTGAACATTCCGACGCCCATCGAAGATACGCCCGGCACGTACACCGTCAGCGTCGACGCGGTCGACGACAACGGTACACGCCACATCGGTCCGGCGTCGTTCGTCGTCACCGAGCCTGTCGTCGTCGGCGAGCCGGTGATCTTCACGCCGGAGATCGTCGTCGCGGAAGCGACGAGTCGCACCGGCGCGCAAGTCTTCTGGGTCGTCACCGCGTTCAGCGCAGGTGGTCAGCCCGAAACTCCGACATGCACGAATCTCAACACCGAGCAAACCGTCAGCTCGGGCGTGCTGCTCCCCCTCGGAACCACGCGTGTTCGCTGCTCGGTCACGGATACATTCGGTACCGCCAGCGGCGAGTTCCTCTGCTTCGTCACCGACAGCACACCTCCCGTCCTTCATCTCCCGACCCTCGTCACCAGCACGACCACCGAAGTGAACTTCAGCGTCTCGGCGACCGACACGGTCGACGGCAACCTGCCGGTCACCTGCAGTCCGTCGTCCGGTTCCGCGTTCGACGACGGCACGACGCTCGTGCAGTGCTCCGCGACTGACTCGCACAACAACGTCGCCACGGGATCGTTCAACGTCGTCGTCTCGACGACCGCGCAGTTCCCGCCGTCCCTCAGTCTTCCTGACGACATCTTCATCGAAGCGACAGGCCCCGGAACCGTCGTGACTTACACGGCGACGACCGATGCGAACGCGCAGCTCAGCTGCTCGCCGGCTTCCGGCTCGCTGTTCCCGCTGCATTCGACGCCGGTCAACTGCACCGCGTCATTCGGCTCGCTCTCCACGAGTGGCACGTTCACGGTGAACGTCGTCGACACGACGCCGCCGGTGCTGCACCTCCCGAGCACCATCACGTCGAGCAATCCGGTCGTCAACTACAGCGTCACCGCGACGGATCTCGTCGACACCAGCGTCTCGATCAACTGCAATCCGGCGTCGGGCTCGACGTTCACGCAGAACAGCACGACCATCGTGAGGTGCACGGCGGTCGACTTCTCCGGCAACACGACGCAGGGCAACTTCAACGTCACCATCGTCAACGACACGACGCCGCCGGTGCTCTCGCTGCCGGCCGACATCACCGCCGAAGCGACGGGACCGAACGGCGCCATCGTCACGTACGTCGCGACGGCGAACGACGAAACGGACGGCCCGGTGGCGGTCAGCTGCGATCCATCGTCGGGCTCCGTCTTCGCACTCGGCACAACGACAGTCACGTGCAGCGCGCACGACATCGCCAACAACTCTTCGAGCGGCACGTTCCATATCACCGTCGTCGACACGACGCCGCCAGCCATCACCGTTCCGGCCGACATCACGGCTGAAGCGACGAGCGCTGCAGGCGCCGTCGTTCCGTTCACCGCCAGCGCGACCGATCTCGTCGACGGCTCGCGTCCAGTGACGTGCACGCCGCCGTCAGGCTCGACCTTCCCGCTCGGAACTACGACCGTTCAGTGCACGTCGACCGATCTGCACGGCAACACCGGACATCGTTCGTTCAACATCAACGTCGTCGACACGACGCCGCCTGTCGTCACTGCGATCTCTGCATCGCCCGACATCCTCTGGCCGCCGAATCACACGATGACGGCGGTCACGGTGAGCGTCACCGCGAGCGATCTCGTCGATCAGAGTCCGACTTCGCAGATCGTCTCCGTTACCTCGAACCAGCCGATCAACGGCACGGGCGACGGCGACATCGCGCCTGATTGGGAAATCACCGGAGCGATGACTGTGAACCTGCGAGCTGAGCGCGCGCAGTACGTCGACCGCATCTACACGATCACCGTCGCGACGTCGGACTTCAGCGGCAACACGACGACCAGTACGGTTCAGGTGAGGGTCGCCAACACGAAGTCGCGCGGCGTCCACCACTAGCCCACGAATCCAACGAACCAACGGCGGCCGGTCCGATTCGGACCGGCCGCTTTTTTTTGTTAGTGATTCAGAAGCGAGAGGCGGCCCAGCGTCATGTACGCCTGGTGCCCGAGGAAGACGACGAGCGCGAAGTAGAAGAAGGCGACGGCGGCGCGCTGTCCGAGCGTCACGTCGTAGAACGCCTTGTCTTCCTTCTCGCGCACGATCGACGCGTACACCTGAAACGCGGCGAGAAAAAGAATCAGAAAGATGAGCGGATTCGGCTGCTTGATCGCTTTGTACACGACCGCGGCGCCGCCGAGGAGCCACATCCACTTCGTGATGGCGGCGGAGATGCGGCCGCCGTCGAGCACTCCGAGCGGGATGAGATTGATGAGGTTGAGCACGAAGCCGGTGAACGCGATCAGCAGATAGAGCGGGTTGCCGCTCCACTTGAAAATCTGCAGGCAGACCAGTGATGCGGCGGTGCCGGCGATCGGTCCGGCGAGTCCGATCTGCGCGTCGTCGTACGCGGAGCGCGGCTGATCCTTCAACGTCACTGCGCCGCCGATGAACGGAATGAAGACCATGAATCCCGCGCGCAATCCTTTCGCGCGGATGACGACGGCGTGGCCGATCTCATGAATCAGCGTGATGACAACGAATCCGACGACGAGTCCGAAACGGAACTTCGTCGCGTAAGCCGCGATCGTGACGATCATCGATCCGCCCGCGATCGCGTACTGCGCAACGCCGAAGCCTTCGAACGGATTGACGAAGAGCGCGACGAAGAACGTCTTCAGCTTCAGAAGCACGACGCCGATCGCGACGAGCGCGCCGGAGAGGATTCGGGGAAGGAGTTTCCGTCGGGGAGTCGTTTCCTCGGACATAAGTGGCCAGACAAGAATGTCTGGCCCACATTACGATAGGCGCGTGTCTGTCGACGAGCTTCGCGCGCAACTTCGCGAGCGCGGCTATCTCACGCACGGCATCGAGCGTTGGTTCGCTCTCGACCCCTGGAGCTCGCGCGCGTTCTGGGCCGAGCTGACGATCGTTGCGCTCAAAGCCGCCGCGGTAATCGCGATCTTCGGCGCGCTACCGCTCGTGGCGATCATGCTCGTGCGCAATCATCCGCTCACCGCGCTGGAGACGCTCGAGCTGACGCTGCTCTATTTCGGCGCCGGATTCATCGTCGATCTCGCGTTCATCGTCGCGATCGCACTCGTCTTGAAGCTGCGGCCCGAGATCGCGGTCGACACGCCGCGCACGCTGCTCGCGATCTCGATCGCGGCCGCGGTCGTGCTCGCGCTGCCGATCGCGATGTGGTGGTACGGCTTCGACACGCCGCCGCCGCTCGTCGAGCTCGCCGCGGGACTCGCGCTCGTGCTGGTCTTCTTTCTGATCGCGACGATCGTCGTCTCCGCCGCGCTGCTGTCGTTTTCGATCTACGAGCTTCAACGCGTGCCGGCGATTCATCGCAAGCCGCGCACCGTTCCGATCACGATCGCCGCCGCGCTGCTGATGGCGTTGCTGTTTCTCCCCGCGTACGCCGCGCAGGAAAAGCGCGCGACGTCGACGCCGATTCAGGTCGTGACGACGCCGACGCAGCGGCGCATCGCGCTCGTCGCCGTCGACGGATTGACCTACGAGATCCTGCAGCCGCGCATCCAATTCGCCGGCGTGGCGATCGCGCATCGCATCGAAGGCGAGTCGACGACGGAGCGATGGGCGTCGGTCGGCACCGGCGTTCCGACGTCGATCCACGGCGTGCGCGCGGTCGACGGCGTCCGCCTCGCGCGCGGACGGCACTTGATTCAAAGCGTCTCGCGCAACGACGTCGTCCTTCGCCGTCTCGCCACGCGCGAGCCGCTGCCGCCGACCGTTCGGCGCCGCGAGTACGTGTGGGAGATCTTCGCGGCGCGCGGCGTTCCGAGCGTCGCGGTGAACTGGTGGACGAGCGAGAGCGGACGCTTCGGCGTGCTCGACTCGATCGGACAGGAAGCGATCTTCGCCACCGCGCGCGGAAACGCGGAGAAGGTCGATGAGACCGCGAGAAAGCGATTCCTCGACGCGATCGATCGCGATCATCCGCAGTTCGCGACGATCTACCTGCCAGCGCTCGACGTCGTGCTCAATCGCTTGCCGCTCGATGCATCGTCGCGCGTCGTCGCATCGGTGCCCATCCTCGATGGCCTCGCCGCAATCCTCCGCGACCTCGGCGCCCGCGGCTTCGACGTCGTCGTCGTCGGATTGCCCGGCGACCGGCAAAGCGGCGGCGGCGTCATCGCGTCGACATTCCCGATTCCGCGCCGTCTTTCTCCCTTCGACGTCGCTCCGACGTTATGCTCCCTCCTCGGATTTCCCGCGAGCGCGGAAATGCCGGGCAACGCCGTCGCCGCGCACGCCGAACCTCGCATCGCCACGTACGGACCTCGCAACGCCACGTCACTGACGACGAAAGTCGATCAGGAGTACTACGAAAACTTGAAATCGCTGGGGTACATCAAGTGAGGAAATGCAGAATGCAAAATGCAGAATGCAGAAATGTTCTTCTCGTCGCGCTGTTCGTCGCGACATCCGCGCTGGCGCAACCAGCGGCACCGATCACGTTCAACGACATGATGAACATTCGACGCGTCGGCGCGCCGCAGCTGTCGCCTGACGGGCGCTCGATCGCGTACGACGTTTCGACGATCGATCTGCCGGGCAACATCCGCAAGAGTGCGATCTATCTGATCGCGACGTCCGGCGGCGCGTCGAAGAAAATCAGCGACGGCGCGAAACAGGATGAAGGTCCGGCATGGTCGCCGGACGGCAAGACGATCGCGTACGTTTCCAATCGCGACGGCGGCGCGAAACAGATCTACGTTTACGACCTCGCGTCAGGCGCGACGCGAAAAGTCTCGAATCTCCAGGGCGGCGCCGGAAGCGTGAAATGGCTGCCGGACGGATCGGGACTCGTCGCGGTCTCCGACATCTATCCTGACTGCGGCGTCGATCCCGCGTGCATCAAATCGAAGACCGACGCGGAAGGCGCGGCGCCGACGAAAGCGCGCGTGCTCACGTCGCTCATGTATCGCCACTGGAAAGCGTGGCAGGAACCGACGCGCTCGCACATCGTGCTCGTTCCGCTGACCGGAACGCCGCGCGATCTCACGCCCGGCGCATTCGACGCCCCGCCGTTCTCCGTCGGCGGCGGCGACGAGTTCGACGTCTCGCGGGACGGAAAGGAATTCGTCTTCGCGCGCGACACGGAAGAGCATCCCGAAGTCTCCACGAACTCGGATCTCTTCATCGTTCCGCTCGCCGGCGGCGACATCAAACGCATCACGACGCGCAAAGGCGCCGACACGTCGCCGAAGTATTCGCCCGACGGCAAGTTGATCGCGTACCACTCGCAGTCGCGCGGCGGATATGAATCCGATCTGTTCGAGCTGTGGATCTACGATCGCGCGAAAGGCACATCAACGCGCGTCGCCGAAAACTTCGGCGACTGGATCGAGTCGATGGGGTGGACGCCGGACTCGAACGCACTCGTGGTGATGGCGCCGCTCAAAGGCGAGAACGTCCTCTATCGCATCGGGCTCGATGGCAAAGTCATGCAGCTCACGACGTCCGGATCCGCCGATGCGCCGGCATTGAGCCGCGACGGCAAAACGATTTACTACCTCTGGTCGACGCTCACGAATCCCGCGGAGATCTGGTCGATCAGCGGCGCCGATCAACGCGCCGCGGTCACGCACGAGAACGATGCGTTGATGCGATCGGTGCTCGTCGGCACGACCGAGTCACGCACGTGGACCGGCGCGGAAGGCGCGCAGGTGCAGGGCTTCATCGTGAAGCCGCCGAACTTCGATCCGTCGAAAAAATATCCGGGCATCGTTCTCATTCACGGCGGACCGCAGGGCGCGTGGGGCAACTCGTGGGGCTATCGCTGGAATCCGCAGATCTTTGCGTCGCGCGGCTACGTGATCCTCATGCCGAATCCGCGCGGATCCACCGGCTTCGGACAGAAGTTCGTCGAAGAGATCTCCGGCGACTGGGGCGGCAAAGTCGTCACCGACATCATGAACGGCGTCGACATGTTCGCCGCGCTTCCGTACGTCGACGGCAATCGCCTCGGCGCCGCCGGCGGTTCCTTCGGCGGCTACATGGTCGACTGGCTCCTCGGCCACTCCGATCGATTCAAAGCGCTCGTCTCGCACGCCGGCGTCTACAACCTCAAGTCGATGTACGGCGTCACCGAGGAGCTGTGGTTTCCGGAGTTCGAGTTCAGAGGAAATCCGTGGGACAACCCGGAGCTGTACGAGAAGTGGTCGCCGGACAACTTCGTGAAGAACTTCAAGACGCCGACGCTCGTCACGCACGGCGAGCTCGATTTCCGCGTCCCGATCAATCAGGGACTCGAGCTGTTCACCGCGCTGCAGCGCCGCGGCATCCCGTCGAAGATGGTGTACTTCCCTGACGAAGGACACTGGATCCTGAAGCCGCAGAATTCGAAGCTTTGGTATTCGACGGTCGGCGATTGGTTCGATCAGTATTTGAAAAAGTAGGACTGAGGTGCTCCGTTGCTCAGTGGGGCGGCGACGCCCCACTGAGAACGGGGCGCGCCGCTAGGCGCGTCCCACTCCGGCCGGCGTCGAAGTCGTTCCCGCTCCCGTTCCGCCGCTGCCTTCCGACAGCGCCGGACGCGCGACGGTCGACGTGATACCGACGGCCTCCGCGTACTTGAGGTAGGTGTCGATCGACGCGATGACGACGCGCGCTTCAACGGTGATCAGGTCGATGCCGACGAGCGAGATTCTCACCCACGCGTCGACGACGATGCCCTTATCGAGAATTCGATCGAGTACGTCGATAAGACTTGTGCCGCCTGGTGCGCGTTCGACTGCCATCGGTTACCTGCCTTTCCTGCGTGTGTTCAATTGCGATTCGAGCTCATTGATGCGCGCCTTCAAGTCATCGATCTCTCTCGGTTCGGCGAGGGCGCGTGTGTCAGACGAATAGAAACGGTCGGAGCGCCACCAGTTGATGCCGATGGCTTCGGCCTTGTCGATGGAACAGATGACCAGCCGCAGCTGGATCGTGAGCAGCTCGACGTTCGCCAGCGACACTTTCACGTCGCCGGCCACGACGAGGCCTTTGTCGAGGATCTTGTCGAGGATGTCGACCAGTCCCTGCGGCTGTCGCTGCACTCCGTCAATCGGCATGATGTGCGGCGGAAAATATCACAGCGTCTTCACCGGTCCGAGCTTCATGTTCAAGTCTTCGTCGCTCAATCCGAACACACGCTTGAGCTCGTCCATCTTCTCTTCGAGCTTCATCAGCGCATTTCCGAGCTTCTCGATCTCTTCTTCGGACAGATTGCCCGCATCCATGCGGCGGAGCGCTTGCTTCTCGAGGAGTCGCCGGACCAGCTCGATGATCGACAGCACGAGCTTCGCCAGACCATTCTCGACGATGTCGGAATCCGCGGAGATGCGCTCCGGGATCACCGACTCGGTGAACGTCAGCGCGTCGCGCAGCTCGTCTTCTTCATTCGCAATCAGCATTGGCGAAGACTTCCAACGGCCACGGGCCGGAGAGGAGAAATGGTACGCGAGGAAAGTCGCGCTTCAACTGCTCGCCCGCGGTGCGGACTTCTTCGATACGGGCGCGCGGGATCAGCGCGGCCATCTCCAGCGACGCGTTGTCGCGCGGGAGCCAGCGGGATTCGATCGGGTTCACCGCTTTTTCTGCGGCGTGTTTGAAATCGTCGTCGATGCTCGCGGCGGAGTCGTGGAGGGCTCGCAGGTACGACGCGCCGGATTGGAAGTCTTTGCGGTTCGGGCGGGGGGCCGGGGTTGAGGATGCAACCTTTAACGTCATTTCTACGTTGGTTCGGTTCGCTTCCAGGATCGTTCTCCATTGCGGCGGCGGGGGCGCCGCCGCCCCACTGAGACCCACAACAAATCCGTAGCGGACGGCGATGAATGTGGCGCGATCGAGGAGCTCCGCGCGGATTTTTGCGACACGCAGAACTAGATCGCGATCGGCTAGCGGGTGATCGTCATCGACTTCGACGACGCTGTACCAGAGATCGCCGGCGGCTACGGCATCGACGTGAATGTCTTCGCGATGAAGGTGCACGCCGACGACGACGCTCTTCATCGCTTGCGGTTGCGCGTGAGTGCGTCGATGTTGGCGAGGACGACGTTGAGGCCGAGGTAGAGGAGGTCGACGTCGCCGATGGAGATGGTCGCTTCGCCGGCGATCACGACGCCGCGATCGAGAAGATGATCGAGGGTCTCGAGAAGCGACAGCTCTTCGGTTTCGTCAGGCATTGGCAAACGTGTACGGCGGCCACGGTCCCGTGATCGCCAGTGTCACTCCCTGCTCTGCGTATCGATCGGCGAGCGACGCGTGCAACTCCTGCAAATGCGCTTCCTCATCGCGGTCGATCAGCACGTTGATCTGCGGAAACGCGCCTTCGCGCTGCGCGCGCGATTCGGAGACGACGTCGCACGCGAGCTTGTCCGTCACCTCGCGCTCGATCTCCGTCACGAGTTGCTGTTCCGCATCCTTCGACGCGCGCTTTTTCTCTTCGTCGAGTTTCTTGCGCAGCAGAAATGCCTTGCCCGTCGACGCCGCTTCGATCTCGGCGCTCAGTGCGCGGAGCGAGTCGACGCGGCCGACGAGCGCGTCGTTCCAGCGTTGCGGATCGATCTCGACGCGCAGCGTGTACTCGCGCTTGCCGTCGAGTCGATCGAGAATCTTCGACAGTAGCTTGCCGTCGGTGGAAAGGTGTTCGTAGAGCGCGGTCTCGCTGCTGAACATCGTGAATGCGCGCAGCGGAATCACGGACGTCTCGTCCATCAGATCGGCGATCACGGTTTGGTGGCGGTAGCCGATCGCGCCGAGCCATTCGAGATCGCCGGCGCGGCGATCGATCATCTCCTGCGTGAAGTCGACCGGCGTGTAAACCGCGCACACGGTCCCGGCGCACACGACGCCGAAATGCCGCGAGCCATCGACGGCGTCGGCATCCGGCATGACCGAGACTCGCGTGATCGCGTAAACGTAGAGAACCACGCGCCGATTATGACAGCGATGCGATGGCGTCGAGCGTCACCGGCGGCGACGGCAGCGGCTCGATCAGCTTCACGCCGCCGATCGGAATCTTGCGGCGCTCCAACTCCTCGATCAACCGCTCCGTCTCTTCCATCACCTCGGCGCGCGTCACGACGATGACGCTCGTCGCGTCGGAGTGCAGCGTCGCGTCGAGCGCATGCAGCGCGCGCGACGCGCGCACCAGCTCTTCGCCGAGGGAGCTGGGCGGGATGAGCTCTTTGTAGCGAAGGAGGATGCGCATGAACTCGCGCACCCATTCGCCGGCGGTGCGCGGAAGGTCGAGGAGGCGAAGGAAGTGGCCGGTCGGCGCGGTGTCGACGATGACGTTGGCGATCGATTCGTCGGCGGCGAGATCGGCGAGGCGGATGACGGCGAACAGCTCGTCCGCGCCCGGCGGCGCGATCTCGACGAGCTTCTGCATCGCGTCGCTGTCGTAGGCGACGGTGAGACCTTTCGGCGCGATCGCAGCCATGGCGCGCTCGATTTCTTCGCCGATGGTGTCGCGGAACGCGCGCCACTTCGCTTTGGTGTCGACGATTTCGACAGCGAGGTTTTTCGGCGGTGACTCTTTCGCGAAGACGTCGCGCAATGTGTGCGCGGGATCGACGGAGATGATGACGTAGCGTTTGTCGGGGTTTGCGCGCGCGAGCTTCAGGGCGAGGGAGGTGGCGGAGGTGGTTTTGCCCACGCCGCCTTTTCCCGCGAAGAAGGTGAGATGAGCAATCTGGTGTGGGCCAGACATTCTTGTCTGGCCTTTCGGAGGGCCAGACAGGAATGTCTGGCCCACACTCACCAACGGCAATTCGAATTCGATCGCCTTCTTCGCCCGATTCAGCACCACGAACGGCACGTCGATCCCAAGGCTGCGCACCTCCGCGATCAACCTCCGCGTCTGCTCGATCACCCACGGCTCATCGAGCATCACCGGCACGAACGCGCCGTGCTTCGTGAACAGCTCTCGTCGCGCCGCCGCCTGCGCTTCGAACGACGTGATGAATGCATCCATCGCATCGCGCACTTCGCGACGCGCCATGTGCCGCATGATCCCGCGATGCTTTTCCTGCATCGCGTCGAGCGCGGCGGCGAGCTGTTTAAAGTGTTCACCCGACGCGAGCATCCGCAGCGTGTGTCCGGTCGGCGCCGTGTCGACCACTACCACCCCATCCGCATTCTCCTCGGCCAGCTCGCCGATGCGCATCCACGTCATCAGCTCGTCGACGCCGGGAAGCGACAGCTCGAAGAATCGCCGCAGTTCATCGCGATCGAGATACGTCCCGCGATCGCCGAGCTCGAGAAACGCGTCGAGGTTCGTGTCGAGAAACTTCTTGTAGAGCGCCTCGGCGTCGAGCGACTCGACGCTCAGAAAGACGACGCGCTTCTTTTTCTCGATGACGGCAGCGGCCATCTTCGCGATCGTCGTTTTTCCGACGCCGCCCTTGCCGCCAAAGAGAACGATGCGGCGATCGGCTAATGATGCGAACGCGTCATTTGCCGTAGCCGGTGTAGATGCCAATGCCGCCTTCGTCTTCGAGCTGGCCGCGCTCGGCCGCCATCTGCCGCGCGATCGCTTCCTTGCGCGCGCGGATGTCGCGCAGCGCCTGGAACACCTGCGCCTCTTCGCGCGTGTAGTCCTCTTCGCTGATCTCGCCGACCTCCAGCATCATCTGCAGCTCGATGAGCCGTTCCTTCCACGGCTGATCGTTCATCAGCTCTTCATCCGCCATCGTCTGAATCTGCTTCATGATCCAGCGAAAGCCGGAGACCGGCGCCGTGAGCGGGAGGAGGAGGATGTCGTCGAGAAGGAAGGCCATGTCAGAAATGCAGAATGCAAAATGCAGAATGCAAAATTGGTTTCTGCATTTTGCATTTTGCATTTTGCATTCTTCGTCTCACCGTTCTGCTCGTTCTAGCTTCAACCGAATGTTGACGAAGTTATACGGCGGCCACGGCCCCGTGTAGATGAACGACAGCTTGTTCTCGTACTTTTTCGCGATCTCGGAGATCTGATCGTCGAACGCTTTCGTCTTGTCGCGCTCGACGAGGAACGCGGCGTTCATGATCATCTTGTCGCCGATCGGCTTGTTCGAGCGCGAGGCGATCGCGGCATCGCGCAGCGACTCGTAGATCTCAGTCACGTACGCGTCCGCCTTCGCCTGCAATGCGGACTCGACGACGCGGCCGAGCTGCATGCGCGAGAAGTACGTCGATGTCGACGTGTTCGACGAGATCTCTTCCTTCAATCGGCGGATCTCTTCGTTCTCGGTCTCGATCTCTTTGATGAGCTTGTCCTTGTCCCAGTTCACCTTCAGACCGAACTCGATCTTCCCTTCCATCTTCTGAAGGACGTCGCTGAGCGCCTCGTACGTTCCCTTGAGGAACTCCTTGATGTCGTTCTCGGTGCGGAAGACGGTGCCGAAGCTCATCGGAAGAACGGTGAAGTCCTT
>Ga0105245_10004296_pt1 | contig 12622 bp, 8 predicted proteins | sample KBSM54metaG_FD_81523 | JGI IMG/M metagenome (GOLD analysis project Ga0105245, IMG submission 81523) | Miscanthus rhizosphere microbial communities from Kellogg Biological Station, Michigan, USA - KBS M5-4 metaG | ecosystem: Host-associated > Plants > Roots > Rhizosphere > Soil | place: Michigan... | reverse complement strand
CGTGTCGCGCCATGGGACCTCGGCGTCGGGGAGATACCTGAACATCAACGCGATCAGCACCGTCGACAAGCCGAAGGACATCACGAGATCGAGCACCTGCCAAAAGAACGTGGCGCTGGCTACGCGCAAATCGAGATACGAGTGCAGCGAGGCGAGCACCGCGCTAACCAGCAGCGAGATCATCAATAGGAAACCGATCACGAGCACGATGGCGAACGACAGCAGTCGCTGGCGAATGAAGCTCACGATGGCGTTGCCCGGCGCGGCCGCGACACGCCAAACCCTGTTCAGAGCATGTTGGAGCTGCGCGAACACGGTCGTCGCACCGAACAGAGTGAGCGTGGTACCGACCAGCAGCGACCACAGGCTCGCCTTTTGGCTCATGGTGTGATCGATGACAGTCTGCGTGAGCGCCGCCCCTTCGGGGCCCGTGAGCCTATGCATCTGGTCGACGAGCTCCATCCGCACGTCGCCCTCGGCGAAGAACGCGCCGACCAACGACACGGCGACGAGGAGCAGCGGCGCGATCGAAAGCAGCGAGTAATACGCGAGCGCCGCGCCGAGCGTGAACGCCTCGTCGTCGATAAACCGCATCACGGCCTTGTACAGCACCGAGCCCACTGCCCTCACAGCGCTCTTCCGAGCAAGGTCCGTGCCACGCTGAGCGCCGGAGATCGCAGCTCGGAAAACGGCGTCGACGTAATGGCACGTCGCTTGCAGCCCCTTTTCGACCACGACTCGGAGGCGACTTCGGCTGGCCATGGACTCGGCGCGCGGCAAATCCAAACGAATCAGGCTGATCATCGTCGTCGCGGCGATCGCGGGCCTTTTGATCGGCTTGCGCGCGGCGATGCCGTACGCGATCAAGCGCTACGTCAACCGCGAGCTCGCGAACATGGGCGACTACCGCGGGCACGTCGCCGACATCGAGCTCCTTCTGTGGCAAGGCGGCTACGCGCTGCGCGACGTCCGCATCGTCAAGATCGCGTCGAAGAAGGAGACTCCGTTCGCGACGATCCCCCGGATGGATCTCAGGCTGCAATGGAACGCGTTATTCCATGGCCGCGTCGTGGGCGAAGCTTGGATGCACGACCCCGTCATCAACCTGGTCCAGTCCGAGTCCGACGAGAGCTCGCAGTTTGGTGCCGGGACGAATTGGCCCGCACAGATCCGCAATCTTTTTCCGTTCCAGCTGAACCTCGTCGAGGTCACGAACGGCCTCGTGACGTTCCAGGCGCCGGGCATCGAAGCGAAAGACGTGCTCACCCTGCGGGACACGCACATCTTGCTGCGCAATCTCACGAATGTGCAACGCAAGAACGAGCAGGCCTTCGCCGAAATCGACTCGGAAGGCCGAATCATGGGCAACGCACCCGTGAAGCTGAGCGGCAAGCTCGATCCGAACCAAGACTCACCGACGTTCGATATCGATCTGTCGCTAGAGAATGCGAAGCTCGTCGACGTGAATCCGTGGTTGCGCCGGTTTCTCAAGGTCGACGCCACGGCCGGATCGTTCTCGATGTACACCGAGCTGGCCGCCGCGAAGGGTCACTTCGAGGGCTACGTCAAACCGATCCTCGAGAATCCGAAGATCACCAATGCCAAAGAGGAAGCGCAGGGCCCGTTCCAAAAGCTGTGGGCGGGTCTCGTAGCATTGGCGGCCAAGATCTTCGAAAACCGCGAAGAGAACCAGGTCGCGACGAAGATTCCGCTACGCGGCGACGTCGAGAACCCGAAAGCCGGCATTCTCGCGGCGATGGTGAACCTGGGCCGGAATGCGTTCGTCGCGGCGTTCTCTCATTCGCTCGAAAACTCCGTCTCGTTGCACGACCCCGGCATCAACGTGCAGTGCCCCGAAGTCGAGAACCAATCGAAGCCGCCGAAGAAGCAAAAGAAGCGCAAACAGGACGCTTGCTGAAACGCTGAGTGCGCCGCGGCCACGGAAATACGCCCAAAAAGAAACGGGCGTCGCGGACTACACCGTGACGCCCGTTTGCTCCGTCGCTAGCGGCTCGAGGCGCGAGCCCCGATTCGCTTCAGACCGGAGCTACTCAGGCCGGGCCCGGGTTCAGCTTATCGGCGGGCCAGAACTTCACGCCCGTGACGTCCACCTGCGCGATAACGCCCTTGTCCGTGAGGTGGTAGACCGCGACGCCGTTGTTGAACTTGGCGACAGTTCCCGCGCCTTGCTTGCCGGCCGCGGCTTGCGCCGAGGCTCCCGCGCTCCACGCGCCCTCGATGAACTTGTCGTAGATCTCCTTGTTCTCGAACAGCAACACGAGCCGGTACTTCTCGAGCCCCGCGCCGAGACCGACGCCGCCCTCGCCCATGTGCATGTACACGGGTTGGCCGCCCTTGTGCGTCGCGACGCCCGTGCCGCCGGCGCCCGTCACGATGAAGCCGCCCTTCGTCGTGTCGAACACCGCCGTGCCATACGCTCTGTCAAGCAGATCGCGCGCGTTCGCGTCCTTGCGTAGCGAAGCCAGCGTGTCTTTCGACATCTGCATGATCTCCGTGCGCTTCTCGGCACGCTCGCTGTCACTGAGCTTCGGGCCGTCGTCGTGATCCGGATGCTGTGCGAACGCCGTTGCAGCGACGATCGTCACCAACAGAGCCGAGATCGTCTTGTAGAACTTGCTCATTTGCTTCCTCCTTCGGTGTCGGTCAAGGCACACCTTCGAGCAAGTTCTATGCCACGGGCTTCGCTCGCTCCTAGGTGCCGCAAGCCGCACTACGGTCTTCAATCCCCTTTTTTGCGTCCAAGAATTTGGAATGTGAATCCGAGCACTGAAGCGACCGGCAGCTCGACCAGTGGTATGGACCTTGCACCACTCGAGCAATCCACTCTGAGCCGCCGATTCAAGGAGGACCTGGCAATGAGATCGAGTATCAAGGGTCTAGTCGCAGCTTTCGTATTCTGCGCGGCGCTCGGCGAGCTTCCACTGTCCGCCCAGCAGGCAGACCAGACCAACTTCTTGGCGGATGCGATCCGCGGCAACGTAGCGGAGGTCAAGCTCGGTCAACTCGCTGCCGAACGCGCTCAATCTCAGCAAGTCCGCGAGTACGGCGAGATGCTGAGGAAGGATCACACGCAGTCCCTCGATAAGGCCAGCAGGCTCGCGAGCCAAATCGACGTCCCGGCAGCGAGCGAGCTCAGCGCTCGTCAGCAGAAACAATTCGAAGCGCTGCAGAAGCTCTCCGGCGACGAATTCGATACGACGTTTTTGAGCCAAATGGTTCGGGATCATCAGGAGACCATCGCGAAGTTCAGCACGCAGGCTCAAACCGGCTCCGACCCCGAGGTCATGGCGTTTGCGAAGGAAACGCTGCCGACGCTGCAGGCGCATCTGCAGCATGCGCAGTCCATTCAGTCCGATTTGGCGTCGGCGGCACACAAGGCGAGAACGCACGATTCCTCGCCGAGCGAGGCCCCTGTTCGATGACAACTCGCGCGATGTGGAAGGCCGAGGTCGACATCGAGGACCTCCGGATTCCGGTGAAGCTGTACGCAGCGGTCGCGGACGCGAGTGTGCATTTTCGATTGCTGCACGCGAAGGATCACGCACCCGTCAAGCAGCAGATGGTGGATCCCGAGACGGATGAGCCGGTGGCCCCGGAGGCGATTCGACGAGTGATCGAAGTCGATCGGGGCACCTATGTCGTGATCAAGCCGGAGGAGCAGGCGGCACTCGAGCCAAAACCGTCACGCTCGATCGCAGTCGAGCGTGTCGTGAGCGCCGACAAAATCGACGAACGGTGGTTCGACCGGCCCTATTACCTCGGTCCCGATGGCGACGACGATGCCTATTTCGATCTCGCCCGGGCACTCGAGAAGAATTCCTGGATCGCGATCGCGCACTGGGCGATGCGCAAGAAAAGGTATGCGGGCGCGCTCTACGGCAGTGACGGCTATTTACTGCTCGATACGCTGCGCAGCACGCAGGATGTCGTGCAGATCGAGTCGATCCGCCCGCCAGCCGAAGGCGCACCGGACCCCCGTGAGATCAAGCTCGCCGAGCAACTCATCGGTACGCTCGAGGACCGGTTCGATGCGGCCGCTTACAAGGACGAATACCGTGAGCAAGTGCTCGCCTTGCTCGAAGCGAAGTCGCGCGGCAAGGTCGTCCGATTCCCGAAAGCCGCGCGCCGTAAGCCGACGGACTCGCTATTGCGCGATTTGCAAGCGAGCTTGAAGGGCGGCAGGAGGGCGAGCGGTGGCGACTAAGAAAGGCGGCGCGCATGGCCACCACTCCGCGCGCTCGAGCGAACGGCGCGACGAGCCAAAGCGGCGCACGCGCGGGAACGGCGAAGGGGCGGCCGCGGAAACCGTCTCGGCTGGGCATGGCCCGCGCGCTTTTTGGAGCGGCACGATCACGTTCGGTCTCGTCAGCGTGCCGATCGACCTCTACCCCGCCGTGCGTGCACGCCGCGCGCCCATGCGGATGCTCGGTCCCGAAGGCCGACTCCTACAACGCCGCTACTACTGCTCCGTCGACGAGGAGGCGCTCACGAACGACGAGATCGTGCGCGGGTACGAGTGGCCCGATGGCAGCTTCACGATCGTCACGGACGACGAGCTCGACGCGCTCGCGCCGCGCAAGTCGCGCGACATCGACTTGCAGCGCTTCGTGAGCCGCGACGAGATCCCGCCGAAGTTGCTCGAGCGGCCCTATGTGCTCGCGCCCGCGGGAGACTCGACGAAGGCCTATCGGTTGCTCGCGCACACGATGGAGCGGTCGCGGCGTGCGGGCATCGCAACGTTCGTCATGCGCGGCAAGGAATATCTCGCCGCGATCTTCGCGGAGGGCGGACTGCTGCGCGCGGCCACGATGCGGTTCAGCGACGAGCTCCGTACACCAAACTCGATCGGCTTGCCGCGCGCACGGAAGTCTGGAGCGGACGACCACTCGATCGAGATTGCTCTCGCTAAGCTCAAGGCAGATGACCTCGACCGCGAAGCGCTCCGAGACGACTACACGGACGCTTTGCTCGCGCTCGCCGAGAAGAAGCGCGACGAAAACCGTGACGTCGTCGAGATCGAAGAGCGGGCTCGAGAGGACGATGAAGAGTCGGCCGACGTGATCGACATCATGAGCGTCCTCAAGGAGCGCATGGGCGCGGCCCGAGCGCCCGCCCGCGCATCGGCAGGCGAGGGCGCGAAGCGCTCCGATCAAGGGACTAGCGAACGGCGCGCTTCGTCGAAGCCAGTCCACGGGTCGCGCTCGCGCCGGCGCACGAGAGAAGGCACGTCGAGCAGGCCGTGACGCGGCGCAACTTGCGCGTCACGGTCGAGCTCTTCCCATTCGATCGGCAATGCAACGGGCGCGCCGGCGCGTGCACGCGGCGAGTAGGAAGCGATCGCCGTCGCCTCGCGGTCGTTGCGCAGATAGTCGATGAAAATCTTGCCGCCGCGTTGGCTCTTCGCCATCGACGCCGTGAAACGACGCGGATCCTCGCGCACGATCTCGTTGACCACTGCACGCGCGAACTTCTTGACGGCAGGCCACTCCGGGCCCGGCACGACGGGCACCACGACGTGCAGGCCCTTGCCGCCCGTTAGACGAACGAACGCACGCAAGCTCAACCCTTCGAGATGTCGTTTGATGAGCAGAGCCGCATCGACGACGGCGCGCCATGCGACATCCTCGGCCGGATCGAGATCGAACACGATGATGTCGGGCTGGTCGATGTGCTCCGCGCGCGATCCCCAGACGTGAAGCTCGAGCGCGCTGATCTGAACGAGACCGATTAGCGCGGGCAGTCCGTCGATCATCGCATACGGCTCCTCGTCGGCCTTGACCGCGATCCGCGCCACCGCATCCGGAACACCGATACCGACGTGCTTCTGATAGAAGCAGTGGGCGCCATAGCCTTCCGGGCAGCGCAGCAGCGTGAGCGGCCGCTGCTCGATGAACGGCAAAGCGTGCGGCGCAACCTCTTCCCAGTAGCGAGCGAGCTGCCGCTTCGTGATGCCGGGATCGGGGAACAGGACCTTGTCCGGACTCGTGAGCTTGACGGTTGCGGCGCGCGCCGGCGCCGCAGGGGAGTCCGACTTGCTCGTGCGGACGCGCTGGGTGCCCGCCCCGCGACCCGCTGCGGCACGGGGACGCCCCGCGCTGCCAGCGCTCGGGCGGCGGCTCGATGCGGCAACAGCCGGCTCAGCTGCCGTTGCGTCTCGCAAGTTCGCGGGACGCTCGGCGACGACGTCGTCCGCCGGCTTGTCCTCGCGTAATCCGTGAAACACGGGATGGCGCAAGCGTCCGTCAGCCGTCCATTCGCCGAACGAGATCTCCGCCACCAGCTCCGGCGTCACCCAGTGCACGCCTGATTTCGGCGCCGACGCGGCATCGAATGCCGCTTTGCGGGTCTCGAGCCGCGCGAGACGCTTCTTCAGCGTGCGCAGGGAAAGCTCGTCGAAGCCCGTGCCGACCTTACCCGCATAGCGCAGCGTGCCGCCACGCGACTCGTGCACGCCGAGCAGCAACGCACCGAAACCCGTCCGCGAGCCGGCCGGGTCCGTGTAACCGACGATGACGAACTCCTGCCGCTGCAGACACTTCACCTTCAACCAACCGCGCGTGCGCTTCTCGCGATATGGGTCGTCGGCGCGCTTCGAGACGATGCCTTCGAGCCCGAGCCGGCATACCTCGCGCAAAAAGACGTCGCCGCGTTCTTCGACGTGCTCGCCGTAACGGAGCACATCGCCCTGCCCGTCGAGCAGCGCGGCCAGCAGCGTCTTCCGATCGCGCAGCGATGCGCCGCGCAGATCCCAACCGTCGAGGTGCAGCAAATCGAACGCCACGAAGACGATCGACGAGCCGGCTTCGGCGATTGCGTTTTGAAGGCGCTGGAAGACCGTGATGCCTCGCCGGTCGAAAACGACGGCTTCGCCGTCGAGCAGCGCGGCGCGGCACGGAAGCTCGCTCGCCGCCTTCGCGACTCCCCCGAAGCGATCGGTCCAGTCATTGCCGCGCCTCGTCAATAGCTCGACGTGCCCATCGTCGATCCGGCACAGCAGCCGATAACCGTCGAGCTTCGGCTCGTGCAGCCAGTCCGTGCCCTCAGGCGGCTCGCTTACGAGCGTCGCGAGCTGCGGGGCGACGCGGCTCGGCAACGAGCCGCGCTTCGCGCCGCGCACCGCCTCGACGTCGGCCGACGACAACGGCTTCTTGTCGCCGCCGCGCGACGCTGTGCTGGCCGAGCGCGTACGCTTCTTCGGTGGTGCGTCTGCTCGGGCGCGTCTGTCCGTGCGTTTGATCAACAGCCAGTTCTCCGCCCGCTTGCGCGGCTCGTGCTTCGCCATGCGGACGAGCGTCCAGCGCCCCCGCAGCCGTTCGCCTTGCAGCTCGAAGTCGAGCTTGCCGTCCGTGAGCCCGCGTTCAGGATCGGCGAGCGGCAGCCAATAACCTCGGTCCCAGATCACCACGGTGCCCGCGCCGTATTCGGGCTCCGGAATCTCCCCTTCGAACGTCGCGTACTCGAGCGGATGATCCTCGGTGCGTACGGCAAGTCGGCGGTCCTTCGGATCGTAGCTCGGCTCTTTCGGCACGGCCCAGCTTTTCAGGACCCCGTCGTGCTCGAGCCTGAAGTCGTAGTGGAGTCGCGTGGCGTCGTGCCGCTGCACGACGAACTGCAACTTGCCCCGAGCTCGCCGCCGGCCTCCGCGAGGCTCGGGCGTGCGCCGGAAGTCACGCTTGCGCTGATAGGTTTCGAGTTGCGTCGGCATGAATCGACTGCGCGCTAGTTACGCCGAGATGCTGCCTAGATTCGCAACTTTCGCCCGCCGAGTAACGGCACCATTCGGCCCATTGTGAATTCACATCGCCGCACGCATTGTTTCGAGAATGTCTGCTCGGGCTTCACGCGACGCGGACGTGATCGCGTCGTAGCCGCGCCGAGCCTATGTCACCTCGGCGACGAGCAGAGCGACAGGAAAACGGGCGAGCAGCTCGGCGACGCGAACGCCCGCGCCCTCCTCGACCGTATGCGACATTTCCGTGAAAACGTCGCGATACACGCCCGCTGGCAGCGCGACCGTCGTATCGAGCCAATCGAATGACGCGAGCGCGGTGCCCGCAATACGCGGCAGCGTCGCGAACCAGCGGCCGACGACAGCGACCACGACGAAGGAGCCGTGGCGGCGCGCGAGCGCACAGAGATGGTCCGCGCGCGGTCCGTAGGGCTCGATTGCGGCGTACGAGCCGAGGTCGAACACTTCCGGGTGCTCCACGCGCAAGCGCAACGCGCGCCAGATGGTATAGAGCTTCGCGCGCCCGTCCGCGAGGTTCGCGAGCATGTCGTCCAAGAGCGCAGGGACGCGCCCCGAGTCGGTCGCGGCCTGCTCGATCTGCTCGAGCAGCGTCACGCGACGCGTGTAATCGACCGGGCGCCTATTGTCCGGATCGACGAGGCTGAAGTCCCAGACCTCATTGCCCTGATAGATATCCGGGACGCCGGGGCTCGTGAGCTTGAGCAACGTTTGCCCGAGGCTATTCAAGAACCCCGGCAACGCGATCGAGCGGACGAACTCGTCGAGATCGTCGAGGAACGGATTGCGCTCATCGTTCAGAACCTCGCTCACGAAACTGCTCACGAGCTGCTCGTAACGCTCGTTCGGCTTTGCCCAGGAAGTATTGAGCTTTGCCTCGCGTAGCGCCTTGATCATGTAGTCCGATATGCGCGAGCGGTACTCGGCGAACGCGGCCGTGCGATCGGCGACGGGCCACGACCCGACCAGCGTCTGGTAGAACAGGTACTCCTCCGACCGCGACGGCACCGGCCGTCCGCCCACGCGTTGCCGCCGCGCGCGGTTGAAACGCCGCCACTTCGCGATTCGCGTTTCCCAATCGAAAGGGATTTCGGAGAGCACGTTGAGCCGCGAGCGCACGTCCTCGCTGCGCTTGCTGTCGTGCGTCGAGGTGCCCAGCATCGAATGCGGCCAGTGCTTGAGGCGCAGCGCGCATAGCCTATGGAACGCCGCCGGCGTGATTCCGAAGCGGCGCGGATCGGAGCCGACCTCGTTTAGCGAGAGCAGGCGCACGTAGCGGTAGAAGCACGTGTCTTCGAGCGCCTTCGCCATCACGGGTCCCGTGACCTGCTGGAACTTGCCTGCGAACTCGGCCGCGCGCGTTCGGTACTCCGCATCGGCGTCGTCGGCCGTCTGCCCCAGCAGCAACCTGCGGACGTAATCGAGCAAGCCGTCGTCCGGGCTGCCGTGGGTCTCGCGTGCCTTTTCGACGGCCCATTCGATGTGGCGAAGGTCCTGCCGGCCGATGTGCTCGGGCGTCACGTAGCTTCGATACACGGGAAACGACGAGACGAGCTCGAGCAGCACGCCGCGAATCTGGTTCAGCGTGAAATCGCGCGTCTCCAGCCGCGACTCGGCGAGCCGGTACAAGAGGTCAGCGAGCACCGTGAGCTCGCTCGCGAGGTGGAACGCGAGGATCTGCTGCTTGCACTCATACAGCATCGACTCGAACGCCTGCCGTTCACCCGTGAAGCCACGATAGACACGGTCGAATTGCTGCTCCGCGGGCCGGAAAACGAACACGCCGTTCACGGCGCTCGCAAAGTCGTAACCGGTCGTGCCCTGGACGGGCCAGCCGCGCGGCAGGTGCTCGTGCGGGGCGAGGATCTTCTCGACGACGATATAGAGGTCCGGGTGGCCAATCTCCCCCAATCGCGCGCGTACCCACTCGAGGTAGCCGCGCGGATCGTAGAGACCGTCGGGATGGTCGATGCGCCAACCGTGGATCCGACCCTCGGCCGTCCATTCGAGCAGCTTACCGTGAGTCGCCTCGAGCACGTTCCAGTTTTGCGTGCGCAGGCCAGCGAGGTCGTTGATGTCGAAGAATCGCCGATAGTTGATCTCGTCGGCTGCGACTCGCCAGTACGCGAGCCGGTACGCTTGGCGCTCGAGCAGCTCGTGCAGTCGTTCGTAGCTCGCGCGGTCGCCGGCCTTGCCGTTCAGCACGGCGACACTGCGACGCAAGTGGTCGGCCACGGCGCGCGAGCGCGCCGCGAGCTCGGCGAGGCGTCTTTTCGCGACCACGGTCTCGTCGTGCCGCGCCTGGCGCTCGGAGGCGCCAGTCGAGCTGTGCGGCGGCAGCGCCTGTAGCGCGCGCATGACGCTCTCGAGCTCGATCGCCGCAGCGCGCCCCGCGACGCCGTTCGTCGGCAGCGCGTCACGACCCGGGTCGAAAACGCTCGGGTAGGTCGCCGGGTCGAGCGGAAACCAATGCTCGAAATAGCGCACGCCGACCTCGCCGCGTGCGTCGTCGAGCTCGAGCACGAGATGGCCCGCGAGCAGCACGTTGCCGTATTGATCGCCTAGCACCGGCACGAGCACCTTGTCCTTGAGCTTCGGCGTCACCGGACGCCAATCGATGTCGAAATAGTCGGCGAAGCGCGATGCTTGGCCGTGCTCGAGCACGCTGAGCCACCAGCGACCGTCGGCGCCCATGATTCCGATGTGGTTCGGCACGACGTCGGCGATCTGGCCCATGTCGTGCTCCGCGAGCCGCGCGCAGAGCGCGTCGTAGTCCGCGGGCTCGCCGAGCTCGGGGTTCAGCTTCGCGTGATCCGTGACGTCGTAGCCGTGCTCGCTGCCCGGACGCGTCTTCAAGTACGGCGAGAAATAGCAGTGGCTCACGCCGAGCCGCGCGAGATACGGAACGAGCTCGGCCGCGGCCCGAAAGCCGAAGCTGCGGTTCAATTGCAATCGGTAGGTCGCGCGCGGGACGGCTCGCGCGCTCATGCGCGCTCCAACGTCCAGCACACGTGCCACGCCGGCAACGTGGCGTCGGCGCGCGGCGCGGAGGTGGACGCAAGCGGCTCACCAGGCGCCTTCCAAGAGTGCAGCTCGACGTCGTCGAGATTGGCGACGACTTGCAGGCGCGCGCCGTCCGCTAGCCGCCAGGTCGCCTCGAGCGCACGCTCGGCGAGCAAAGCCCCGCGCTCGGCGCGCGCCGGCAGACGCGGAAAGAGCACGGATCGCCGCAGGCCAAGCCACGAGCGTGTGCGCGCGAGCGCCGTCGCATGCGGCTCGCGCTGCGCTGCGGCCCAATCGAGCACGGCCGCGTTTCGCGCCTCGGGCGCGATCGGCGACGGCAGCGGCGGCGGCTCGCCGCCGCTCAGATGCGCGAACTCGCGGCGGCGCCCTTCTTCCACGGCGGCGCCGAGCTCCCCGCCGAAATCGCAGAAGAACGGGAACAGGGTCGGCGCGCGGAACTCGTCGCCCATGAACAGCAGGATCGACGTCGGCAGAAGCGCGAGCAGCAGCTCTGCCGCGAGCATTCGCTCGGGCGCAATCAGCATCCAGAGCCGCTTGCCGTCGGGGCGGTTGCCGATCTGATCGTGATTCTGCAGGAAGCTCACGAATGCTTCGGGGGGCAGCTCCGCGCTCGGCTCACCGCGCAACCTTCCGCGGTACGCCGAATGCTCGCCCTGATACGCGAACCCTTCGAGCAGGGTGCGCAACAAGTGGGCCGCAGGGCGATCGTAGTCTCGATAGTAGCCGCCCGCCTCGCTCGCGAGCAGCGAGTGGAGAGCATGGTGGAAGTCGTCGTTCCACTGCGCGTCGTAGGCTTGCGGCTCGCCCCGCGCGCCGCGGCGCAAGTGGCGCGCCACGTTGTCGTCGTTCTCGAGCACGAGGTGCACCGCACGACCGAAGTCGCGCGAACGGACGTCCGCCGCGAGCGAATCGAGGAAGCTCGGGCTCGAGTCGTCGGCGATCGCATGCACCGCGTCGAGCCGCAGCCCGTCGAAGTGATATTCCTCGAGCCAGTAGAGAGCGTTGTCGATGAAGAACCGGCGCACGATCGCGCTCGACTCGTCGTCGAAGTTGAGCCCGCGGCCCCACGGCGTGTGGTGGCGATCCGTGAAGAACTGAGGCGCGTAGAGATCGAGATAGTTTCCTTCCGGGCCGAAGTGGTTGTAGACGACGTCGAGCAGAACCATGAGCCCGCGTGCGTGCGCGTCCTGCACGAAGCGCTTGAGCTCCTCGGGTCTTCCGTAGCCGTGCTCGGGCGCGAACGGCAACACGCCGTCGTAACCCCAGTTGCGCGCGCCGGGGGTGTCGGCGACCGGCATCAGCTCGATCGCAGTGACGCCGAGCTCTGCAAGGTAGTCGAGGCGAGCGCGCGCCGCCGCGTAGGTACCCTCGGGCGTGAACGTGCCGACGTGCAGCTCGTAGATCACCGCCTCGCGCCACGGTCGGCCGCGCCACCCATCGTCGGCCCAATCGAACGCGCCAGGATCCACCACCTCGCTCGGCGCGTGCACGTCCTCGGGATTGAAACGCGAAGCGGGATCGGGCAAGTGCAGATCTCGGCCGTCGAACGAGAATGCGTAGCGCGAGCCCGCCCGCGCGGACTCTTCGACGCGTACGAAGAAGCCGTCCGCGCCGCGTTCCATCGGCAGGTCGTGGCCGTCGAGGTGCAGACGTGCGTCGGCCGCGCCCGGCGCCCAGATTGCGAAGCGAACGCCGCCCTCGACGAGCTCGGCGCCGAACGGCATTGCGTGCCGGCTCCTCATGTCTGCTCGCGAATCAGGAGCGCGAGCGAGCGGCCGCCGATCACGTAACGCTCGCTCTGCTCGTCCGCAGCGTTCCGCGTGTCCAAGT
>Ga0105245_10004294_pt1 | contig 12624 bp, 11 predicted proteins | sample KBSM54metaG_FD_81523 | JGI IMG/M metagenome (GOLD analysis project Ga0105245, IMG submission 81523) | Miscanthus rhizosphere microbial communities from Kellogg Biological Station, Michigan, USA - KBS M5-4 metaG | ecosystem: Host-associated > Plants > Roots > Rhizosphere > Soil | place... | reverse complement strand
TACCAGCGGCGCGGGAGGCGGCGATCAACTCATCCGCGGCGGCGGCGGTCGATTCGTGTTGCGACAATGAGGCGTGGAAGCGCATGGCGATTGTTGTCAGTTTTTCCCGGCTGGTTGTCAATCGCGAATATCGCGGCTGATGGTCTGTATTATAATCTCTCCCTGCCGATAATGTTCCAGGGGCTGGGTTCGTAGCGTTCATTACAATACGAGCAAATTTTTCAGGAGCATTGCATGCGGTCAGGTTTTTTGGTTCGGGTTATTTCGAGTTTCACAGTGCTCACGTTATGCGCTCAGATAGCCAGTGCTGCTGATGGGAAGCCGCCGACGCCTTTGCCTGACAATGTTGATTTCATTGGGCGGCTTAAATCGACTGTCGATGACTTGAATCTTACTGGGGATATTAAGAGCAAGGTTGATGACATTCTTGGCAAGGCGAAAGAGGAGGCTGACAAGGTGCAGTCCGAAGCGGGTGACGATCGCCGGGCGGCGTATGGGAAGACATCGGATATTATGCGAAGTGCCGCTGTTCAGATCATGACTATTCTGGACGAGGATCAGAAGCTGCTTTTTCAGAGCAAGATGCGCGCGGCCGCGGCGGCGGGTGCAACAGCGAACACCAATCCGCCTGCTACGCTGGGGCAGCGGATCAAAGATGCGCTGGCCCCGCTTAAACTTTCGGATGAACAGAATAAGAAGGCGGATGCGGTTATTGAAGATTTGCAGAAGAAGGCCGAGGAGATTCGCAGCGCTGGGATTGGGCCTGAGATTCCGCAGAAGTTGCAGGCGTTGCGGCAGGAGGGGCTTAAACAGTTCAAAGCGATTCTTACGGAGGAGCAGTTTGGGAAATTTCAGGAGAATATTGCGCAGGCGGCACAATCAAATGCACCGACTTCGGCTGAGGCGGGGAGCCGGATTTTACTGATGCTTCAGCGCATTCATGACGCGACCAAGGACGTTGGTCTGACTGCGGAGCAGCAGACCAAAGTCGATGCTTCGTTCGCCAGGACCAAAGAGAAATTCGCCGATCTGATTCCCCAGTTGAAAACCGGCGTTACGCCTGAATTTGGGGACAAAATGCGAGCGATCTTTCAGGATCTCCGGCAGGAACTTGGCGCCACATTGACGCCTGAGCAACTGGAAAAGATGAAATCGCAGATGCAGCAACAGAAACCAGCCACGCCCGCTTCGGACAAAAAATGAGATTGCAGCGAGCCCACTGGTTTTGGTTAGGCGTTCGACAGCCGATAACCAAACATGCACCCGCGCGCATCATCCGCTATAACCCTCCCGATGCGCTCTCTCCCCGTCCGCTCCGATCCCTGGCATATTCTTTGGCATTACGCCAATGGACGCATGCCTGATTTCATCAATAAGCAGGATGGGGCGGTGGGCTGGGTGCGGTGGACGCATCGGGGCGTGCAGCCGCTTGATGACATTCAATTTCCTGATTCGCAGAAACGGTATATCTTCGCCAAAAAGTTTGAGTTGCGGTTTAATACGGCGTTTGAGGAAGTGATTCGATCGTGCGCGGATATTTCGCGGTTTGGAAAAACTTGGATCACGCCGGAATTAGTTGAGGGGTTGATTGAGCTTAACAAGATGGGCTACGCGCATTCGTTCGAAGCCTGGACCACTGGCGAAAAACCGGAACTGGCGGGCGGGGTTTGGGGGGTGCAGATTGGCTCATTCATTTCCGCCAGCAGCATGTTTCATCGCGTGCCTAATGCCACGAAAGCTGCGTATGGCCGCACGCTGCTACATCTGAAAGATCGCGGCTTCACGATGGTGGATACGGGGATGGTGCCTGAGCACATGGTGAACTATGGGAGCCGATATGTGCCGTCGTGGCAGTTCGAAAGCGACCTTCGCAAACTGATCGCGCAGCCGCGAACCATTCTCGATGGGCTGACCGCTCCGACGCTTCCCGGGCGGATCGCCTGGAAATTGCCGGTGGTTCGGGCGGCGCGGGCGATTGGGAAGAGGCTTCGTCTCTCCTAGCTATTCCTTGACTTTCTGACAATCGAGTACATAATGTACTCATGCGGATCATCAAGCCGAGGCGAATCGCCGAGTTCGCTAAGATCTATCCGACCGCCAAGTCGGGACTGGAACATTGGCTGATTTGTGCCAAGGCTGCCCAATGGGACCATCTAATTGATGTTAGAAGAACGTTTCCGCATGCCGATGAAGTGAGGGTAAAAAGTCGTCGAACCGTTGTGGTGTTCAATATTAAACGAAACGATTACCGCCTGATCACGGCGATTCATTACAACCTGGAGAAAGTCTTTGTCCTCATGTTTATGACTCACGCCGAATACGATAAGGATCACTGGAAGGACCAGTTATGAAGACGAAGATCAAAACCGGTACGCCGAGTTTCTCCGATATCCCCACGAAATATGGCGATCTGATCGGACTCTTCCCGCTTCGCCCGCTGAAGGACGACATAGATGCCAATAATGTTACCGAAATCGTCGACGCCATGGCGGGTCATGATTTAAATGAGGATCAAGAAGACTATCTTGATGTGTTATCTACCCTTCTCGCCGAGTTTGAGGACAAGAAATACCCGGTGAAACTGTCCCGCAGCGGGCCGCTGGCAAATCTCAAGCATCTTCTTGACGAACATGAAATGTCGGCATCTGACCTGGGCCGATTGCTCGGAAATCGTGCCCTGGGCTCGAAAATCCTCCGCGGCGAGCGCGAACTCAGTCTTGCGAACATTCGCGTGCTGATGAAACACTTCGCCGTCACTTCCTCCCTCTTCATCTAAATCTCATCCATAAAAACATTTTCAGCTTGACAGACCAAAAAGCCGATTTATACTTTGCCTTGTAAAGTCGGTTGTGGGTGACCTTTGGGAATCCGGTCATGGAACTACACGAAGCGCTATCGCAAATCTCTCAGATCAGGCAGCAGATGGCCAGGACGGCCGTCTTTCGCGGGTATCGCTCGGCCACCGCGGCCTTTTCCGCTGTCGTGGCGATCGCAGCGGGCATTGCTCAATCGATCCTATTCCCTGACCCTTCGAAATACATGAAGGGTTACCTGGTGATCTGGCTGATCGCGGCGCTCCTCAGCATCGCGGCGGCGGCGACGGAAATGATCCTTCGCTGCATCAAATCGCGGTCGCCTCTGCAAAAAGAATTGACCGCGCAGGCAGCCGAGCAATTTGTTCCGTGCCTGGTCGCGGGCGCATTACTGACGCTGGTCCTCGACTGGTTCGCCAAGGATGAAATGTGGCTTTTGCCCGGACTCTGGGCGATTTTGTTCGCGCTCGGAATTTTCGCTTCGCGGCGAGTACTGCCCGGAGCGGTTTCGATCGTCGCCGGCTATTATCTGCTGGCTGGGTTGGTCTGCATCGCCATCACTGCAAAGACCGATCCATCAACCGCGCTATCGCCCTGGGTGATGCCTCTCATGTTTGTCCCCGGCCAGTTTTTGGCCGCGTTTGTTTTGTGGTGGACGTTGGAAAAAGATCATGGCAAGCCGTAAGAAAAACGATTCGCATCCCGATGAAGTCCCCTCTGCCAACCCCGCCGAGACCGGCCGGTTCGCCTATGACGGCCTGGAGCGCGTCATTCATGAAAAAGCGAGATTGAGCATTATGTCGTCGCTTGCCACGCATCCTGAAGGTTTGCTGTTCAACGATCTAAAAGGATTGTGCGCGCTGACAGATGGAAACCTAAGCCGTCATCTTCAGCTATTGCAGGAATCAAAATTGGTGGAGGTCTGGAAAGGTTTCAAGAACAATCGCCCGCAGACATTGGTGCGGTTGACGCAGGATGGAATGAAACGATTTTTGGAGTATGTGCAGGAGTTGGAACACGTGGTGGCGGATGCACTAGCCGCCGCGGGCCGCGCTGTACCGGCCCGCCTGCCACTGTCTAAAGGATTCTCACCAGCGTAGACAGTGTCGTGAGCGGGCGGGCCGGTTTTTATTTAACTGTTCTCTTTGCAGTAGAGAGTTATTGTCAATCCCAAGTAGTCTGCGAGACAGAAGAGGAATCGTTATGATCAAGGCATTGAACAACTTTCATCGGCTCTTTGGTGCGACCGTTGTACTATCCTTCGTGCTCTCAATCATCGGCTGCACTGAGGCGCGTCACAGCGATCCCACCGCCGCCATTACTTTCAAACACTCCACGCTTCAGGATGTTTCCGCTAAAGAATATCGCGTCGCTCCTCCTGACAAGCTTTCCATTCGCGCTGAAGGCATCAAAGAACTCGAATCGACCGCGGCCATCCGCCCCGATGGAAAAATCCAGCTCAATCTCGTCGGCGAATTTTATGTCGCTGGTAAAACGCCAGAAGAAATCGCTCAGATTCTGACAACCGCCGCTGCGAAGTATTACAACGGCGCGACGGTGCAGGTGGAGGTGGCTGAGTTTAACAGTAAGTTTTACACGGTCTTTGGCACGGCGGTCCGCTCGGGTGGGCGCAAGCCTTATACCGGGCGCGATACGGTGATCGCCGCACTGGCTTCGGCGGGGTTCAATGAAGACGCCTGGCCTCAGCAAATCGCCATCAGCCGCCCGGCTGGAAATGGCGGGCACACCACGGTCATCGTGGACATGAAATCGATGTACACGACAGGTGACACTACGCAGAATTATCTTCTTGAAGAGGGAGACATTATTCACGTGCCGGATAGTCCGCTTACTGCGTTTGAAAAGGCGGCACGAAAGGTACTGACGCCATTCACAGCAATTGCTGGAACCGCGCAAACCGTCACTCCCGCGCCACGCTAAAACTTTTAGCAGAGTGGCCCACCCCTTCAGGGGTGGGGGCGCGATTGATTCTCGAGGCGCGCGAAGTCGTAAACGAAAACCAATCGCGCCCCCAACGCTAAAGCGATGGGCCACCCAAATGACACAAACTTCGCACAGCTCCGCGCGGGGCGCGTGCGGGGGACGCGCCCCGCGCCTTTTTTAAGAATTACAAACAGAGGTTTCCAATGACTCATGATGCACTTCTTATCTCACAGACCAGCGACCAATGGCGAGACTACTTTCATCAGAATGCGGCTTCGCTTCTTACGATTCCCTGGGAACTGGGCGTGACGCTTAGCGAGGCCGAAAAGGCCGCGATTGCCGCGAGCATGGCTGAATTTCAGCTTGGCGAGTCTTCTGAAGGAAAACATTTTCAGGGGCTGGCGAAGGAGTATTCGCAGCTTACGGGGGACAACAGTTATATTTATGCGCTTCGGCTATTCATCGGCGAAGAACACCGCCACGCCCGCGATCTGGGGCGGGTGATGGATCTCGCGGGGATCGGCCGAATCGGGCACACCTGGCCCGATGCGGTGTTCCGCTGGCTTCGGCATCGCGCCGGGCTGGAGCTTTCCATAGGCGTGCTCGTCACCGCAGAGATCATCGCCAAGGTTTATTACATCGCCCTGCGCGACGCGACAACGTCGCCAGTCCTCCAACAACTGTGTAAACAAATCCTTTCCGATGAAGTGCAGCACGTAAAATTCCAGTGCGAGCGACTGGCCATCATCCGGGCGCGTCGATCGCGGGTGACCATCTGGCTCAAAGGTGCGCTGCAAAGATGGTTCTTCGGCGGAACGTGCTGGGTGGTCTGGTGGAAACATCGCCATGCGCTCCGGGCGGGTGGGTTTTCTTATCGCAGTTTCCGACGTGCAGCACAAAGCGAGATGAGGGAGGCGGTCGAGTTGATGAATCCGTGGAATTATGCGGTGGGGCCGGTGGCTGACGCTCGGGTGACGCGGGGTGCGCCTGCGGTGGTGGCGGGATAGTTTACGGCGCGACCGAGTGAGTTGCACCATTGGCCGCGGTGGGCAAGCCCGGCTAAAAGTTTTGGTTGAGTCGTGGGTGTTCAGAATTTGAGGTCGTCATGTTTCGCGATCTTACAGTTATCGTCATTATTCTTGCTGCGTCGCGCGTCGCGCTTTGGTGCGTTAATCAGTTTGACCGCCGCACGGCTACGCCTGAACTGTCCAGAAAATTGCTGCATATCGCGATGGGTTTGATTCTCTGTCCCCTCCCGTGGCTGTTTGATCGTGTTGGTCCGGTTTACGTGTTGAGCGCGACTTATATTGGGTTGCTGATCGCGCGGCGGTATTTGGCTGCGCTGGACAACCACGTCGCAGGCGTCATTGACGGCGTGGGGCGAAAATCTGTGGGCGAATTTCTGTTTCCAATTACGGTTGCTCTTCTGTTCACCTTTGCCTACCGCGAACCGGTTACTTATCTGGCGCCCATGTTAATCCTCACGTTGGCGGATGCCGCCGCGGCAGTCATCGGCCGGCGGTATGGCATGTGCCCGTATCCCACGCCCGGAGGTTGCAAGAGTTTGGAAGGGTCGCTTGCGTTCGCCATCACGGCCTTCGCATCCACCCATCTCACGTTGCTTCTCTTAGGATCCGGCGGCCGGCTTGAGTCGGTTCTCATCGCAATGGTCATCGCACTTACTCTGACCATCGTCGAAGCGTTTGTGACGGGCGGGTGGGATAATCTCGTGGTCCCCATCTTCGCGTTTGCCTTGCTCAAAGGCCTGTCCAACACTTCATCGTCGTCACTCACATTTCTTGCGGCAGGAGCAATGATTGCCGTGCTGACATTGGTCGTTGTCTACGCGGCGGTCCCCAGTCTTTCGGCCAACCCAAACCAGCGCAGCAAACCGATCGAAAACTGAATCGATCCGGAGACTATTTGACCAGGCCGATGTCTGCCCAGAGACCTGGCGTGGGGATAGGATCGGATGTTGTCGATTCGATTTTCAGGGTCAGGGTCTTGATATCTTTGATATTCAGCGACGCAGCTTGCGGTTCATCCTGGCTGGTGCGGGGGTGGGATTTATAGACTTCTTTGCCGTCGGCCAGGACGATGAAGCGAACCGGGGCGGTGGGGAGGATGTTTTGCGGGACGCCACACTTGAAGGTGAGCGTGCGGTATTTACCAGCGAGGTCCCACGTGGCGGATGAGCCTGCGGTTTGGGTCAGGCCCTTTTCACAGAGAGTGCCGGCGAGGGTCGTGGAGAGGCCTGCTGCGGTCTTGTTGATGGTGAGTGAGTCGGGGTCGCTTTTGGTGGGTTTAAGTTCCGTGAGCGATTCGATTTTGGCGGTGCCGGCATTGATTTCTGAAATGTCCCAGCGGTTGACTGTGAACTGTTGGCCTATCGCGTCTTGAATGATGATAAGGTCTTTATCGGGCGCGATAGATTTGGCGACGTAGGTTGAGCCGTCGTGCGTGTGGATGAGCATTTGGGGGCGGGCGGGTTCCAGGTCGCTTAGGATGAGGGCGACGGCTTTGTCGCGGATGTCGAAGCTGGTCAGGCCAAAAAGGACGGAGGAAAGTTGGACCCGGCCGCGGACCATGCCGCGAAATTCGCCTTCTACGAAATCGCCTTCTTTGAGGAGAACGCCAGTTTGTTTTTCGGGGATTTTTGAGGCGAGATCGGGGCCTAGATCACGAAAGATGATGCGGGCTACGCTGGCGAAGGGGACGGTTTCGCGGCGGCCTGATTTCAGAAAGATGATCGTGGTGTTGTCGGCTTTTTCGATCTGCGTTGCGGCGAGGAGGGTGCCGCTTCGGAGCATGAGGCCTTCTTTAATTGTGGGTGTGGAAGCAGCTTCGGGGGTGGGTTTGCGCGGTTTGGTTTTGGGTTTGGTGGCTTCGCCGCCGAAGGTTACCTGAAGGATGTCGGAGAGGTTCAGCTTCAGGGGTTTTGCGCCTTCGGTGGTGATGACTGAGATCTGGGCGGATTGTTCGAGTTTCACTTCGCCTTCGTAGGTTTTGCCGTCGAAGGTTCTAACTGAGGCGCCGTTGGTTTGGAGGGAGAGAAAGAAGAGGAGAAAGATCGAACATCGAACATTGGACATCGAACTTCGAACGGCGGGCATCCATCACCTCTGGTAGAGCGGGATGTAATGATAGGGCATCGCGAGGATGGTTGTGTAGACGGCCGTGGCGTAGACGGGGCCTACGCCCTGGCCGTCGAAGGGTTCCCAGTAGCGCATGTCGCCTTCGGTTTTGAGGTGGCCGGCGTTGTCGTCGATCAGTTTTTTCTTGAGTTTGCCATACCAGTCGACCCAGGTTTTTCCGCCGATCATATACATGGCGGGGGCAGCGTAGAAGTTGCCATAGGTGAACCATTCGTCGGTGGAGCCTTTTTCAAGCAGATACGCGGCGCCGGTTTTGACTTCTTTATCGTCGTAGCGGCCGCAGACTTGCAGCGAATAAATCGCAGCGGCGGTGCGGGCGAAGCCTGGGGGGTTACCGCGCGGCTGATAGGTGAAGCCGCCGCTGGAGGGGTGATAACAGAGTTTGACGAACGAGACACCTTTATCGATCGTCGATTGCGGAACTTCGATGCCGCTGTTAAGCGCGGCACGGGCGGCGACGAGTTGCAGGACGGTGACGGAGACGTCGCCATCGACGATGGCGGGACGATACCGCCAACCCCCCTGCTGGTTTTGGCAGTTGACGATGAGCTTGATGGCCAGGTCGAGCTTGGTTTTGAGCTTGGGGTCGCGGGTTTGGCCGTAGAGTTCGGAGAGGGCGATGGCGGCGATGCCGTGGTTGTACATGTTGCTCTCGCCGCCGTTGGTGATGTAGCCATCAGCGCGAACGCAGGAGAGCAGGTAGTTCATGCCGCGGGTGACGTTTTTGCCATATTCACCTTCGCCGGGGAGTTGGCCGGCTGCCATCATGGCCATGAGGGTGTAGCCGGTCATGGCGACGGGGTGTTCGTTGCCACGGCCGGTGTTCCATGAGCCGTTGGGCTGCTGCTTGGCGGCGAGCCATTTGATGGAGCCTTTAATGAGGGCTTCGGTTTTTTCATCGACGACGATGTCGTCTTTGGGGATGTCGGATTTGAGGGGGTCGGCTGCGGGTTTGGCGGGGGCATCGGCGGCGCGCGTGGGAGTTTTGAGCGCGAGGGGGGCTAGGAGGGTGAGGGCGAGGAGAAGGGCTATGGATTTTTTGGGGTGGGGCATGGCTTTGTTGATACTGCGATGGAGGGGGTGGTGTTGTTGATTTAGGGAAGAAGAGCTAGCCGCTGAAGCGGCTAGCTCGCCTGCATGATGTAATTTCCCGACGAAGGCTCGATGTTGGCGAGTGGCTAAGCCTTTCTTTAAGACGGCAAATACTCTGGCAAGATTGCCTGCAATCAGAGCGGCAGGATCCAGCCAAAGACCGGGGAATATCTGACTTTGGTAGATTCCTCTGATTGGACGCAGAAGTTCGTAGCGGCCTTCATTGAGTACGAAGTAATCCATCGCCCCGTCGAGCATTCGCCAGACGATGTATTCTTTTGCACCGTGGCGGCGATAGACATTCAGTTTGGCGTGCAGATCGTAGCTGGCACTGGTGTAGGCGATTTCGGCGATGAGTTCAGGAATGCCTTGCACGTAACCGTCGGAATCTATGCGAGACTGTCCGCCGTGCGACTCGAGGATGCGAAGGAACGCATCGGGCTGGGGCATGTTATCGAAGTCGAGACGGAGGTGGCCGTTGTTTCCGCCTTCGATGCCGGGAGTTGCGGCCTTGTAATTTCCAAGAAACCCGACGAGATCGAAGTGTGCGACGCCGTGCGTTGCCGGGACGCCGAAGCGGGGCATGAAGACGACGCCGTCGATTAACTCTGCGACTTTGAGATTCGGCGTTGAGTCGAAGCGGCGCTCAAACTCCGGGCGCCTGAGATGATCGCCGGGGTGAAGCGGGGGAATGGTCGGTGGTTTGGATTTGATGGTTAGATCTATCGTCAACATTTCGCTCCCCTTTCGCTCTCGCGAGCCAATCTCTGTCGTCCCTCCGGGACTGGAATCGTGTGCTTGGTTTTCCCATGGCTCGCGCCATGGGCTACATTCTTTCGCCGCTCCGCGGCTGTTTATTTCTCCTCTGTGTCTGAGAGATTTTTGAGGTATTGTTCCACTGCAGGGGCGTATTCGCTGGGGGCGGTTTCTTTTTTGGATTGCATTATGGCGCTTCGGTCTCTGGGGGGGAGTTTGATGAATTCGCCTTTGCCTCGGTTGCTGCCCCGGTTTCCGTTGTCGGCGGCGGCGGCGTGGGTGTTTTGGCGGTTGCCTGCGGATTGATCCTGGCCTTCTTTGTTGCTTTGGCTGGGCTTTTGGCCTTTGCCTTTGCCCTGGCCGGGCTCGTTGCCCTGGCCTTCTTCCTGACCTTCGCCCTGGCCTGGTTCTTCGCCTTGGCCTTGGCCTGGTTCTTCGCCCTGGCCTTTTTCGCCTTGAGCGTTGGCCTGGGCGGTGGAGGCTGCGCCTTGCTGGGCGAGTGCGAGGGCGGCGGCGGCTTGCGCTAGGGCGGCCTGGGCATCGGCTGCGGCGGCGTCGGCGGCGGGTTGGTCGCCGGCCTGGGCGTCGCCGGCGGCCTGGGCGAGGGCGTCGGTGGCCTGGGCGATGGCGGCGTCAACGGCGGCGGGGGCTTTGGCTTCGGCGGCGGCGTTGGCTAGTTTTTCTGCGGTTTTCTGGAGGGCCTGGGCTTCTTTTGCTCCTTTGTCGCCTGCAGGTTTATCTCCGGCGGGTTTGTCGCCTGCTGGTTTATCGCCGGCGGGCATGTCGCCTTTGGCTGAATCGGGTTGGGCGGCGTCGCCGGTGGCCTGGGCGATGTCGGCTTGCGCGTCGGCGATGGCCTGGGCCAGGTCGGCGTTCGCCTGGGCGTCGGCGGGTTGGCCTAGTTCGTTTTGGAGTTCGCCGATTTTCTTATCGAGGGCGTCTTTGGCTTTTTCGAGATTAGCCAGGGCTTTCTTTTCTTCGGGGTGGGCGGCGGCAGCGTCGGGCTTGGCGAGATCGCCCTTGGCTTGATCTTCGTTGCCTTTGGCATCGTTGAGGGGGGCGATGGCGTCCTGGCCGGCGGGGGGAAGTTCGGCCGCGACAGCGGCGGTGGCGTCGGCGTTTTTGGCTTGCTCGGGGCTTAGGGCTTTGGTGTCGGCTGCTGCCTGGGCGGCGGCGTCGGGTTTGGCTGCGTCAGGCTTAGCGGCATCTGGTTTTGCAGCGTCGGGTTTGGCTGCATCAGCGTTTGCGGCGTCGGGCTTTGCGGAGTCGGGTTTGGCTGCGTCTGCATTTGCGGCATCGGGCTTCGCAGCATCTGGCTTGGCGGCGTCAGGCTTTGCAGCATCGGGTTTCGCAGCATCGGGTTTCGCAGTATCTGGTTTCGGGGCGTCTGGCTTTGCTGCATCTGGTTTGGCCGCGTCGGGCTTTGCTGCGTCCGGTTTTGCGGCGTCGGGCTTGGCGGTTTGCTGGGCTTCGGCTTTGGCGGTGGCGATTTCGATTTTGTTTTCGTTCTTGATTAGCTCGGCGACTTTTTCGCGGGCTTTTTCCAAGGCGTCGAGATCGGCCTGGGCTTGTTCGAGCTTGGCGATTTCCTTGTCGAGCAGATTTTCGGCGCGGGCGAGGTTGTCGATCGCGGCTTGCTCAGGGGCGGTGGCTTGTTCGGTTTTGGCCTTGCTATCTAAGGCGTCCTTGGCTTTGCCCATTTCTTTCGCGGCTTCGGCGATGGCGTCGGCTACGGGGACTGAGGTTTGAGCGGCTTCGGGTTGGAGGTCGCGGGTTTCGGTTTGAACTTTGGCTTGTGCGGGGGAGAGATCGGCCAATTTTTCAGGGGCCTTTCTGGGTTCCTGCTTGGTGGCTTCGGTCTCTTTTTTCAGCTTGGTTTCTTCTTCTTTGAGGGCGGTGATTTTTTCTTTGAGGGCTTTGGCTTCGGCGAGTTTATCTACCGGGACTTCATCCTTCTTTTCCTGCTTGGTCAGTTCTTCCAGGACGAGCTTGCGGGCTGCGTCGAGGTGGACGATGGCTTGTTCCTGATCCTTGATGGAATCATCGCGCTTGTGCTCAAGGACGGTGGAGCGGGCTTCCTGCATTTTGTCTTCGGCTTTTTTGCACTGCTCGGAGCCGAGGGGGCAGAGATGCTCGATGTCTTTCTGGACCATGTCGGCGCGATCGACGATATCGCCTTCGCGGTCTTCGACGTCGTACCAGGTTTCTTCGGTCTGGCGGCCGGTGTTGACCAGGGCCTGGGTCTGGCCGATAGTGAGCTTCTGTTCGATGATGAGACGTTCGAGCTCGGCGGCGGCTTGACGGAGGACTTCTTCGGTGTCACGCGTGGGGGCGACAAGACGGGAAAGTTCGCGGAGCTGATTGCGGGCGGATTGCTCGCTGCTGGCGGCGCGGAAGAGGACTCCGGACTTGAGCTCTTCAGCGGCATTGCGGAGCGAGTCTTCGATCTTATTTTTCTGGGCGGATTGGAGGGATGCGTTGAGGCGCTCGGCGGTGGCGCTGTCGCTGTCTTTGGCGAGAACGCCGAGGCGATTGATTACGCCCATGGCTTCATCGCGGATGGCGGCTTGTTCGTCTTTCTGGACGGAGAGGCTGATTTTCTGGTTTTCGTCAAAGCTGTCGACGCGCTTATTTTGCGAGGCGCGGACGAGACGCTTGGCGTCTTTGAGGTTGCCATTCTGGCGGGCGGCCAGCTGGGAGAAGCGGAGGGAGAGGGCGTAGAGTTCCTGCTGGCGCTCGTATTCGAGGAGGAGCTGGCGGAGTTCGACGACGACAGTTTTTTGTCCGCCAAAGGCTTCGGCGACTTTGGATTTGCTCTTGGCGGCGTCATCGCCGCGGGCTGCGCCGAGGAGTTCGATGATCCT
>Ga0105245_10004292_pt1 | contig 12636 bp, 10 predicted proteins | sample KBSM54metaG_FD_81523 | JGI IMG/M metagenome (GOLD analysis project Ga0105245, IMG submission 81523) | Miscanthus rhizosphere microbial communities from Kellogg Biological Station, Michigan, USA - KBS M5-4 metaG | ecosystem: Host-associated > Plants > Roots > Rhizosphere > Soil | place... | reverse complement strand
GACGTCCCTCAACCCCTTGTAGAGCACCGCGCCGAGCACGACCGGGACGAGCAGGAGGAACGACATCCGTGCGGCCGCGTCGCGATCGAGCTTCCACAGGCGACCGGCGGTGATCGTGATCCCCGAGCGGGACACGCCCGGCATCAGCGCCAGTACCTGCGCGCACCCGATCAGGAAGCCGTTCCTGACGCCGACGTCGTCCAGATGCCGCTCCGCCGGCTGGCGGTCGACGACCCAGAGCAGGACGCCGAAGACGGCGAGCATGATCGCGATCTGCCAGGGCTGGCCGAGCTTCTTCTCGATGAAGCTCTCGCCGAGGGCTCCTGCGAGGGCGGCCGGGATCGTCGCCGCGGCGACGGCCCAGGCGATGCGCTCATCGGCGGTCTCGATGCTCCGTCGCCGCAATGACGCCACCCACGCGACGATGTAGCGGCCGATGTCCCACCAGAAGTAGGCGACGACCGCGATCAGCGTCCCCAGGTGGAGGGCGACGTCGAACGTCTTGTTGAACGCCTCGTGATCCGCCAGGTAGGTCCAGTTCGCCATCCACGGCAGCAGGATCAGGTGCCCCGACGACGAGATCGGCAGGAGCTCGGTCGCGCCCTGCACGACGCCGAGGGCAAGCGCCTGCCAGTCGGAGAGACGGCCGGCCTTCTCGCCGACGCCCAACGCGGCGAGCACGACCGAGACCGCGAAGATGATCGCGGCCGCGAGGTAGACGCGCCGCGACGACATCGGCTCGTCGCGAGGCCCGGAAGCGGACGAAGTGAGAGTGGATTCGGACACGCGCGGCGAGCCGCCGAACCCTATCGCTCCCGGGGGCGACGGTGCGACGAGGCAGCTACCGTGTCCCAATCGACTGGTCGGTCTTCCACTCGCTGAACGGCCTGCTCCGCGGGAACGATTCAGGTCAAGACGCCGCCGTGGCCTTCAACGCCTCGGCGCTCTTCGCGCTCGTCGCGGTCGCCGCGGCGACCTGGTTCTTCGCCCGCCCCGGGGGCTCGCTGCGCTCGAAGCTGGCCGCGGCCTCGGCCGGCATCTCGGCGGTGGTCGCGCTGCTCGTGAACGCGGTCCTCGGGCACCTCTGGTACCACGCGCGCCCGTTCGCCGACCATCCGAAGCAGACGGTGCTGCTCGTGCACCACGGCGCCGACAACTCGTTCCCGAGCGACCACGCCAGCGTCGCCTTCGCCGTCGCCTTCGCCGTGCTGGTCTTCCACCGGCGCCTCGGGATCGTGCTGCTCGCCGTTGCGGTCGGCGTCGGGCTCGACCGGATCTTCGTCGGCGTCCACTATCCGATCGACGTCCTCACCAGCGTCCTCGTCGGGCTGGGAGCCGCGCTGGTCGTGACGATCCCGGGTCGTCCCTATGTCGAGTGGCTCGTGCGGCTGGTCAGCCGCCTGACGGATCCGGTCATGCTCGCCGTGCGCCGGCGGGCAGGTCGCTAGCCCGTCACCAGACCGAGCGGAACAGCTCGGCGGCCTCGGCCGCGCTCACCGGCCTCGGATTCGCCTGCGCGCCCGGTCGCGCCGCCGCCCGTGCACCGAGGTCGTCGAGGTCGGCCTCCGGCACGCCGAAGTCGCGAAGTCGCCGGAACCCCGCCAGCCGGGCGAGCTCCTCGACCCGCTCGACCGGCACGGCCGTCATCGCGTCGGGGACGGCGGGCGCGTTGAAGCGCATCGCGGGCGGCAGGCAGATCGCGTTCATCGCGCCGTGCGGCAGCCCGTACGCCCCGCCGACCGCCTGCGCCATCGCATGCGCGAGGAAGAGCCCACGCTCGGCGAGCGCCCGGCCGGCGTCGCCCGCCGCCTCGAGCAGGCCGGTGCGGGCCTCGAGATCGCGGCCGTCCTCGAGCACGCGGGGCAGCCAGCGGTCGATCCCGGCGGCACCGCGCCTTGCGACCTCGAGCTCGCCCGCGTACAGCGCCTCGACGCAGTGCGCGAGCGCATTCATGGCAGTGCCACCGCTGTCGGCACGCGGCAGGTCGAGCGTCAGCTCCGCGTCGTAGACGATCCCGGCGGGACGAGCGCCGCCGCCGCCGCCGACCTGGCGGCGGTCGGACGTCCGCACGCCGAAGAACGCAGTCCACTCGGCGCCGGAGTAGGTGGTCGGCACCGAGACGAGCGGAAGCGAGGACGCCGCCGAGGCCGCCTTGGCGGTGTCGATCGCGCTGCCGCCGCCGACCGCGAGGATCCCGTCGACTTCCGGTGGAACCGTGATGCGATCGGACGGGATCTCGGTCCAGCGCGCGGCCGCGGGGATCTCGAGCACGTCCCAGCGCGGCCCGGCGACCAGCAGGGGCCGTTCCGTACCGACATCCTCGAGGACGGCCGGGAGCTCTTCGAGGCCCCAGCGGACGATCACGCCTTCAGTCGCTCCCGCGCGAAGGCGACGAACGCCTGCGCGGCGCTCGAGCCCGCCCGCCCCGCTGCGCGGGCGATGTAGATGTCACGCGCGAGGTCGAGCCCGCGGACGCGTGCCTCGGCAAGTGTTCCGGCGGCCAGCTCGGTCGCGACCGCCTGGCGGGAGATGAACCCGACGCCGAAGCCGCCCTGCACGGCACTGCGCACGGACTCCTGGAGCCCGAGCTCGAGCGGAACCTCCAGGTCTCGTAGGCGTTTCCCGCCCTTGCGCAGCTCGTCCTCGACCATCTGCCGGACACCGGCACCGCGCTGCATCAGGATCAACGGGCCGCCGGCGAGGTCGTCGAGGCCCACCGTGCGCCCGGCGAACGGATGCCCGGGCGGGCAGGCGAGGATCACCTCGTCCCGGAAGAACGGCTCGAAGGCCACTGAGCGGTGGCGGCGCGCGGCCCCGACGATCCCGAGCTCCAGCCGCCGGTCGGCGACCAGCTCGACCACCGACTGGGTGTCGAACACCGACAGCTCGACCCGGAGCTCGGTGTTCGCGCGCTGGAACTCGCAGAGCAGGAGCGGCAGGACGATCGCAGCCGGGCCGGTGGAGGCGCCGAGCTCGAGCGTCCCTCGCAGGGGGGCGTCGGGCTCCGCGAGCTCGTCGAGCAGCTGCTCCTCGAGCGCGAGCATCCGCTGCGCGCCGCTGTACAGCCGTAGCCCGGCCTCGGTCGGCTCGACCCGGCGGCCGGAGCGGTCGAGCAGCTGCTGGCCGAGCCGCTGCTCGAGCGCGCGCACCTGTTGCGAGACGGCCGGCTGGGTGACCCCGAGCCGGGAGGCTGCCTCGGAGAAGCTCCGCCGCTCGACGACCTCGCAGAAGGCGGCCAGCTGGCGCGTGTCCATAAGCTAAGCTTATCCAGTCGCGCCGTTAGAGTGGCGCGCGGATGCGTGTCTGGGTCGATCTGACCAACTCGCCGCACGTGCTCGTCTTCCGGCCGCTGATCGCGTTGTTGCGCGAACGCGGGCACGAGGTCGAGGTCACGGCCCGCGAGTACGCCCAGACGATGCAGCTGCTCGAGTTGCACCGGATCGAGGCAACGGTCGTCGGCCACCACGGCGGCGCCTCGACCCTCGGGAAGGCGCGGGCCGAGCTCTCGCGCGTGCCGGCGCTGCGACGCTGGGCGAAACCGCGCCGCTTCGACCTCGCGCTCGCCCACGGCTCGCACGACCTGACGCTCACCGCCCGCTCGCTCGGGATTCCGAGTGCGACCACGTTCGACTACGAGTTCGCCTGGCTCCAGCACCAGCTCGGCTGCCGCGCGGCGACGCGTGTGGTCGTCCCGGAGGCGATTCCGCCGGAGCGGCTGGCCCGGTACGGCGCCCGACCGCCGAAACTGCGCCGCTACCCCGGTTTGAAGGAGGAGTACTACCTGGCCGGCTTCGACCCCGAACCGGTCGAGATCCCTTCAGGGAAGCGGCTCGTGGTCGTGCGCACACCGCCGGAGGTGTCCCTCTACCACCGGCACGGCAACCCGCTGTTCCATGACGTGCTCGGGCTGCTCGGACGGGACGAAGCCACCCATGTCGTCGTGCTGCCGCGAACGGCCGAGCAGCGCGAGGCGATCCTCGCACTCCGTTTGCCCTCGCTCGCCGTTTCCGAGCGCGCGGTCGACGCGCAGAGCCTGATCGCCGCCGCCGCCGTGGTCGTCTCCGCCGGCGGAACGATGAACCGCGAGGCGGTCGCGCTGGGAACGCCCGTCTACACGACGTTCGGCGGGAGGCTCGGTGCCGTGGACGAAGGGCTGATCCGGGACGGCCGGCTGATGCGGCTCGAGCACGCGACTGACCTCCACCTCGACTCGCTCCCGCCGCACCGAGAGCGGCTACGGCGCGACCCGAACGTCCTGCTCGACCTCCTGCTGGGCGAGGGCGACTAGCACTTCCTCGCCGTAGCGCTCGAGCTTCGCCGGCCCGACGCCCGGCACGGCGGCCAGCTCCGCCAGGCTCCTCGGGCGACGGCCCGCGATCTCCGCCAGCGTCGTGTTGTGGAAGATCACGTAGGCGGGCACCTCCTCCGCCCGCGCGCGGGTGAGGCGCCACGCCTTCAGCGCCTCGAACCCCTCCGGTTGCTCCTCCGCCGGCCGTGCGCCGCCCGTCAGCTCCGTCAGGAACCGGCTCGGCTTCTTGACCCAGGTCACGGCCAGCACGCGCTTCGCCCGCGTCAGCCCGACGTAGAAGAGACGGCGTTCCTCGGCGACGCCGGCGGGCGTACGCGCCTGCTTGTGCGGCAGCTCCTTCTCCTCCAGCCGCGGCAGCAGCACCACCTCGAACTCGAGACCCTTGGCGCCGTGATACGTCAGCAGGTGGACGCCACGCCGCGACGAGGCTCCGTCGCCGAACCGCCGCTCGAGCTCCGTCCGGAACTCGGCGCCCGACCCGCCGATCTCCCTGGCGAGCCTCACGAGCAGCGAGAGATCGGCCTGCCGCGCGAGCTCACGGTCGCCGAGTCCCGGCTCCGGCCTCGGCAGCCAGCCCTGCTCGAGGGCGATCGCCCGGACGCCCTCGGCGGCGGGTGCCGATGGGTCGAGAGCGCGCAGCACGCGCCGAGCAGCCTCGCGCGCGAGCAGCGCCGAGCCCTGGTACGGGATTCCCGCCTCGTGCAGCACCGGCTCGAGCTCGGCCAGGCGGGCGTTCGTTCGGCAGAGGACGGCGATCTCCTCGAGCGGGCACTCGGCGGCCCGAATCGTCTCGACGAGGAACGCGCCCTCGGCCTCGCCGGTCGCGAACGGCCGCACCTCCGGCTCCGGGCCGTCCGGCCGCGTGGTCCGCAGCACCTTCTCGGCCCCGCCCAGCTTCGGCACCAAGCGGTTCGCCAGTCCGAGCACCTGCGGCGTCGAGCGGTAGTTCTCCTCCAGCCGGATCACCTCGGCGTGCGGGAAGCGCTCCGGCACCCGGAGCAGGTGCTCGGGAGTCGCACCCGTGAAGCCGTAGATCGACTGGTAGTCGTCGCCGACCACGCAGAGGTCGTCGCGCGGGCCGAGCCAGCGGTCGAGCAGCGCCTGCTGGAGCAGGTTGACGTCCTGGTACTCATCGACGGTGAAGGCGACGTATCGTTCACGAAGCTCGGCCACCGCTTGCTCGTCGTCGAAGGTCTCGATCGCGCGCTCGAGCAGATCCTCGAAGTCCATCAGCCCCTCGGCTCGCTTCCGCTCCTCGTAGCGCCGGTAGACGCGCAGCATCAGTTCGGGCGGGATCGGCGGCGTATGCTCGCCGAGCGCGTCGAGGTAGCGCTCGGGCGGGACGCGGCGGTTGTGCGCCCACTCGATCTCCGTCGCGAGATCGCCGGCGGCGCGGAACTTGTACGGCGCCGGCAGCGAGTTCGCGATCTGCCGGACGACGAGCGCCTTCGACACCAGGATCCGCCCGACCGCCTCCGGCCGGAAGTAGCGCAGCTGGGAGAGCGCGGCGGAGTGAAAGGTCGACGCGCGGACGCCCGACACGCCGAGCCGCTCGAGCCGCGCCTTCATCTCGCCTGCCGCCTTCTCCGTGAACGTCACGGCGAGGATCTGCGACGGCAGGAAAGCGCCGGAGGCGACCTGGTTGGCGATCCGGTGCGTGATCGTGGTCGTCTTGCCGGAGCCCGCGCCCGCGAGGATGCAGACCGGTCCGCGGACGGCCTCGACCGCCCGCCGCTGCTCGGCGTTCAGCTCCATCGGGAGCATCGTATGGAGCCGGTCCGCCGGTGGCCGTGCCGAATCTGTGTCAGTTGCCGATCGCGACGCGTACACGGGTCGGCGACCGGACGACGACCGCCAGCGGCGGGTTGGCGAGCCGGACGCTCTTGTCGACCTGCTTCGTCTTCGGATCGATCCGGATCACCTTGCCGCTGCGCATGCTCACCACCCAGACGTAGCCGGCTCCCGTCGCGATCGCCGAGGGCTGGTCGTTCAGGCCGATCGTCTCGATCTTCGAGCCGGCCAGCGGCACGCGTGTGATCGACCCGTTGCCGGCGTTCGCGACCCAGGCCGCGCCGTAGCCGACGGCGACGGCGACCGGGTCGGTCCCGACGACCTCCTTCCGGAAGACGCCCTTCGAGACCGGGTTGGTGGCGATCACGAGGTTGCGGTCACCGTCGACCGTCCACACGAGGCCGGCACCGCGGACGACCGACGGCGCCGCGAAGCCGCCGCCCTTCCTGTTCGACAGCGACTCCATGGTGCGCGCGTCGAGCACGAGCACCGAGTTCGGCTCGACGCGGCGCGGCGAGCCACCGATCACGAAGCGCAGGTCGAGCGCGGCGGCGACGATGCCGCCCACGAAGATCACCCCGAGCACGATCAGGAGTCGCCTGCGCGTCAGGCGCGTCGGCTGCCGCGCCAGGCCGTTGCCGGACGGTCTAGCCGACTCGATCTTCGACAACGGCGGCGCCGGCACGGCGCGGTTCCTTCATCATCGCAGCGAGCGTGGAGACCAGCTCGAGCGTCTCGCTCTCGGCGACGAGGCGCTCCAACTCGGTGAGCTCGTCGTCGAGCCACGCAGCGTCGATCGGCGGACGGGTGACCGCGAGGATCTTCGGGTGCGGCGTCGGGCCGACGGTCTCACCGTCGCCCCACAGCTCCTCGTGCAGCTTCTCGCCCGGACGGACGCCGGTGAACTCGATCGCGATGTCGCGCTCGGGCTCCCTGCCGGACAGCCGGATCATGTTCTTCGCCAGCTCGACGATCGAGACGGGGTCGCCCATGTCCAGCACGAACACCTGGCCGTTCCGGCCGATCGAGCCGGCCTGGACGACCAGCGAGACCGCCTCGGGGATCGTCATGAAGAACCGGGTCATGTCGGGGTGAGTGACGCCGACCGGGCCGCCCCGCTCGATCTGGCGGCGAAAGATCGGGATCACGCTGCCCGACGAGCCGAGCACGTTGCCGAACCGGACGGCGACGAAGCGCGTCGGCACGTCCGTGCGGGCGCCGTAGCCCTCGACGATCCACTCGCAGAGCGCCTTCGACTGACCCATGACCGTCTTCGGCTTCACCGCCTTGTCGGTGGAGACGAGCACGAAGCGGTCGACGCCGAACTCGACCGCGACCTCGGCCATCACCTTCGTCGCCAGCGTGTTGTTGCGCACCGACTCGAGCGGGTTGGCCTCCATCAGCGGCACGTGCTTGTACGCGGCCGCGTGAAAGACGACCGAGGGCGTGTAGCGCTCGAAGATCCGGCGCATGCGCGCCTTGTTGCCCGCGTCGGCCAGCACCGGCACGCTCGGCGCGAACCCGCGCTCGGAGACGAGCTCGCGCTCGATCTCGAACAGCGGCGTCTCGCCCTGGTCGACCAGGATCAGGCGCTTGCACCCGATCCGCGCGATCTGGCGGCAGAGCTCGGAGCCGATCGAGCCGCCGGCGCCGGTGACCAGCACGGTGGCGTCGGCGATGTACGAGGAGACCGCGGCCAGGTCGACCTCGACCGGCTCCCGGCCGAGGACGTCCTCCACCTGCACCGGCCTGATCTGTCCGGCGAGGTTCAGGTCGCCGGAGATCAGCTCGTAGATTCCGGGCAGCGTCTTCACGGGAACGGCCGCCTCGCGGGTGATGTCGACGACCCGCTGCCGCACCGAGCCGGACGCGGACGGGATCGCGATCAGCACCTCGTCCGGCCGGTTCTCGCCGAGGATCCGGGGCAGCTCGTCGGTCGTCCCGAGCACCCGCACGTTGTGGAGACGCAGGTTCTTCTTGCGCGGATCGTCGTCGACGAGACCGATCGGGGTGTAGCCGAGCGCCGGGCTCTTCAGCATCTCCTTGACGATCAGCTGCGCGGCGTCGCCGGCGCCGACGACGATCACCTCCTTGCCGCGCGCGACCAGGCGGCGGCCGGTCGGCCGCTCCATCACCGTCCGCGCGAGCATGCGCGCGCCGGCTACGAACGCGAGCAGGAGCAGCCAGTCCATCACCGCGACCGACCGCGGGAGGCGCACCTGCGCGACGGGGTCCGCGAAGTAGACGACGATCGACGAGACCAGGCAGGCGACGGTCACGCCGCGCGCCGCGCCCCACATGTCGCGGGTCGAGACGTAGCGCCACCAGCGGTTGTAGAAGCCGAACAGGACGAAGGTCGCGACCTGGATCAGGATCACGACCCAGATCGTCTTGGTGAAGAGCGTGTGGTAGTAGGGCGGGATCTGCGGGTCGAACCGCAGCCGGAACGCGAGGTACCACGCGGCCGCCGCCAGCGCCGCGTCGACCACGAGCTGCCAGAGGCGATGCCGGTTGATCGGCAGGTGCTTCAGCGAGCCGCCCCCACGGCGACGCTGTCGCGGACGACGCTCACGACCCGCTCCTGGGTCTGCTCGGCGATCCCCGCCCACATCGGCAGCGCGAGGTTCTCGCTCGCGGCCCGCTCGGTCTCCGGCAGCGACCCGGGCTCCCAGCCGAGGAAGCGCAGCGCCGGCTGGAGGTGGAGCGGCGTCACGTAGTAGGAGGCGCAGGAGATCCCGGCTGCGGTCAGCGCCTCGGCAATCCGGTCGCGCTCGGGCGAGCGGACGACGTACATGTGGTACACGTGGCCGCCGTCGGCGGCCGGCAGCTCGCAGACCTCGCCGAGGCCGAGCGCTGCGTATCGCGACGCTGCCTCGCGTCGTGCGCGGTTCCAGCCGTCCAACTGCGGGAGGAAGACACGCAGCGCCGCCGCCTGCACCTCGTCGAGCCGCGAGTTGAAGCCGATCAGGTGGAAGTCCTTCTTGTCGCGCGAGCCGTGGAAGCGCAGCATCCGCACGCGGTCGCCCAGCTCGGTGTCGGTCGCGGCGACGAGGCCGCCGTCGCCGAGCGCGAACAGATTCTTCGTCGGAAAGAAGCTGAACGTCGAGGCGACGCCGGTGGTGGCGATGCCGGCGGCGCCGAACGCCTGCGCCGCGTCCTCGACGATCGGGACACCGAGCGCGGCCAGCTCGGCCAGCGGCGCGGGCCGCCCGAACAGGTGCACCGGCATGATCGCCTTCGTCCTCGGCGTGATCCGGCCGGCGACGTCCTCGGGGTCGAGGTTGAGCGTGGCGGCGTCGATGTCGGCGAAGACGGGGGTCGCGCCCGCCTGGACGATCGCCTCCGCGGTCGCGTAGAACGTGAACGACGGGCAGATCACCTCGTCGCCCGGCTCGATCCCCATCGCCCGGAGGACGAGCACGATCGCATCGGTTCCGTTCCCTACTCCGATCGTGGCCGGCACGCCGAGGTAGGCAGCGGCCTCCTCCTCGAACGCCGACACGTTCGGGCCGAGGATGAACCGTCCGGACTCGAGCACCTCGCCGAGGCGCTCCTTCAACTCGGGGATCAGGGGCGCGTACTGCGCCTTGACGTCAACGAGCGGAATCATGGGCACCGGGGCGCCTCCTGAAGACGTGGCGGTACAGGAACCAGGCCGCGGCGAGGCAGACCGCGACGATGACAGCGTAGTCCACCCAACGGAAATCCTCGTGTACCCGTCGGTAGCCGGTTCCGACACCCCAACCCAGGCCCGCGAAGGCGAAGGCCCAGATCGCGGAGCCCGCGAGCGTGAGCAGCGTGTAGCGGCCGAAGGGCGCGCGGAAGACGCCGGCGGGGATGGAGATGAACGAGCGGATCAGCGGCGTCACCCGCCCGAGGAAGACGGCCGCGTCGCCGCGGCGGTCGAACCACTCCTCGGCGCGGGCGAAGTTCTCGGGCGTCAGGTGCAGCCAACGGCCGCGGCCCTCGATCAGCGGCCTGCCGCCGTACGCACCGATTCCCCAGCCGATGATCGACCCGAGCAGGTAGCCGAGCGTGCCGGCCACGGAGACGGCCACGTAAGCCCAGAACGGCGAGTCGATCGTGTGTCCGAAGAGGACGACCTGGCTGCCGGGGATGGCGCCGCCAGCGAGCGCGCCGCCGTAGACCATCACCAGCTCGCTGGCGGCGGGAAAGACCGCGTCGACGGCCATCAGCCCGAAGACGGCATAGATGCCGTGGTCGCCGACGAAGGAGGTGATGCTGTGCGTGATCGAGGCGAGGGGCACGGGGGCGGCCCGAGTCTACTTTCGTGGTGTCCGACCCCGAAGGGGTCAGTCACTACGAGTTCCCTACAGAACGAGCGCCGGTGGGCGCTCGGCCCGGCGGTACTCGACCGTATAGCCGAGCCGGCGGGGGATCTCGAGCAGCCGCTCCAGGTCGAGGTCGATCGTCGCGCCGGCCTTCTGCGTGACCTCGTCCTCGATCGGGAGGTCGAAGTCGTCGGCGCCGAAGTCGAGCGCGCGGAACGCGTCCTCGTTCTGGGTCAGCACCGAGGTGCGAACGTGAGGGACGTTGTCGAGGAAGATGCGGCTGAGGCCGATCCAGCGCCGGTAGTCGTGCGCCGAGACCTCCTCGCCGCCGAGCGCGGTCCCGTACGGCTTGTAGGTCCAGCAAAGGAACGAGAACAGCCCCTCGTGCCCCGCGGCCAGCAGCTCGTCCTGGAAGTCGCGCGTCCGCTGCAGGTGCTCGAGCCGCTCGTCGAGCGTCTCGTCGAAGCCGATCACCATCGTCGCGGTCGTCCGCATCCCGCTCTCGACGATCGCCCGCTGCGCCTCGAAGTAGTCCACGACCGTGTACTTCCACCTGGCGTGCCGCTTGCGGAAGTCCTCGGTGAGGATCTCGCTGCCGCCGCCGGTGACCCAGTGGACGCCGGCGTCCCGCAGCCGCGCCGCCGCCTCCGCGTACGACAGGCCGGCGCGGTCGGCGAGGAAGACGAACTCCGCGACCGTGAGCGCGTAGAACTCGACCGACTCGCCGTAGCGCTCCCGCACGGCGTGGAACAGGTCGCAGTAGTAGTCGAGCGGCAAGCGCGGGTTGAAGCCGCCGTTGAAGCCGACCAGGTCGCCGCCCAGCTCGACCAGCTCGTCGATCTTCGCGAAGACGTCGTCCCGCGAGAGGACATAGCCGCCGTCCTGGTTCGGCAGGACGTAGAACGCGCAGTAGTCGCACTGGGCGACGCAGACGTTGGTGTAGTTGACGATCCGCATCACCATGTAGGTCGCGTGGTCGGGCCGATGCCAGCGCGCCCGCACCGCCTGCGCGCGCTCGATCAGCTCCTGGTCGTCGGCCTCCAGCCAGAGGCGCCTGGCCTCCTCGACGTCGACCCGCGCGGTCAAACCGGCACGACCTCGGGCGCGAGCACGTCCATGAACGAGCTGACCGAGAACACCGCGTTTCCGGCGCCGGGCTTGCCGTAGCCCGGCGGCGGCCGGAGCCCGTGGCGCTCGAGCGTCTCGCGGTAGGCCTCGAGCAGCCGCACGTGATACTCGAGCGGCGCGCCCTCCGGGTTGTCGCGGCCGAGCGGCGTGCTCGGCTCGGGGCACCAGGTCGTGAAGCGCGGCGTGATTCCCCGCGACATGAAGAAGTCGAGCCCCTCGACCGTGCTGGCGATCGCCTCGTCCACCGACGCGAAGCCGAACGGCCGGGCCAGCTCGACCCCCGCGACGAAGTTCGGGATCACGTGGCGCGGCCCGAACACCTCGGCCGCGTCCAGGATCCGCCGGTGCCACTCGCTGCGCCCGACGTAGCGCTCCTTGCCGGGGCAGATGATCGAGAAGAGGCGCGCGTCCCAGACCTCGTAGTTCGGGTGGTAGATCGAGATCCCGTAGTCCTTGTAGCGCTGGACGTCCTCGCGGGGCAGCGCCTGCGCGACCACCTTGCCGATCCACCGGCCCGGGAAGCGCTCCTCGATCGCCTGTGCGTAGCGACCGTAGAAGTCGGCCTCGGCCAGACCGTCGACCTCGGACGTGACCGAGCCGCCCGTCAGCGTGTACGCGTGCGACGCACCGTCGTCGTGGTCGTCGATGATCGCGAGGGCCTCGAGCACATCCTCGACCGGCTTGATCCCGGTGTAGGGACGACCGGCCCGCTTGTGAGAACGCCAGTTGTGGTTGATGTCGCAGAAGCGGCACTCCTCCTTCGCGCCGAAGTACTGGCAGAGCCGGAGCACGGTCAGGTAGATCAGATAGCCCCACTGGATCGTCGGCGCCGTCTCCATCACCGTCTTGCCGTTCGCGAGGGTGTGCCGGTAGTAGGACGGCATGGGCGGTAGCTCGACGTCCGCCACCTCCCGGCCCTCGAGCGACAGCCGCGAGCCGACCAGGCGATACGGCGACGCGGGGTTGACGCGAACCGAGACGATCGTCCTCCGCAGCCCGTACGGCCCGCCGGTGAGCGCGATCTCCTCCGGAGGCCTCCGCGTGGCCGCCTCGCCGAGCTCGGCGAGCGGCTTCTGGTCGAACGAGAAGATGAAGTACGACTTCGGCTTGACCTCG
>Ga0105245_10004290_pt1 | contig 12641 bp, 11 predicted proteins | sample KBSM54metaG_FD_81523 | JGI IMG/M metagenome (GOLD analysis project Ga0105245, IMG submission 81523) | Miscanthus rhizosphere microbial communities from Kellogg Biological Station, Michigan, USA - KBS M5-4 metaG | ecosystem: Host-associated > Plants > Roots > Rhizosphere > Soil | place... | reverse complement strand
GCTCATACGATCGAACCTGACAAAACGTTTACGTGGGCGGACGGCGCCCAAGATACTCGCACAAGGGGGGTTACGACGCAAAAAACGCGCAAATGTCCGGACCGCCAGGATCGAGCCGCGCCCATAATGAAGATGCCATGAGACGCCGCCGCGTCATCCCGTTCATCGCAGCGGTAGCGCTGCTGCCCCCGGCTATCGTCTGGGGCATCGGGCTGTGGGTGGCACGGACCGACGGCTTCAGCGCGCGCGAGGAACCGCGGATACTCGAACGGATGATGGCGCGAACGGCGCGGCGGTGGGCCGTGCCGGTTGCCGCGCGCAATGCCGCCAACCCGATCGTTTTCTCACCAGAAGTATGGTCCGAAGGCCGCGCGCACTTCGCCGACCACTGCGCCTCGTGCCATGCGAACGACGGCAGCGGCGCCACGGAGCTCGGCCGGAACATGTTTCCGCGAGCGCCCGACATGCGGCTGCCGGATACGCAGAATCTGACAGACGGCGAAATCTACTGGGTCATCGCCAACGGCATCCGCCTCACGGGCATGCCCGCCTGGGGCCCCGGCGGGCCTGACGATGCCGACACGTGGAAGCTCGTGCACTTTGTCAGACGGCTCAAGGACCTGACCGCCGCCGATCTCAAGATCATGAGGGCGCTGAACCCGCGGTCTCCCGAGGAATACGAAGAGGAACGCGCGGACCAGCAGTTCCTGGCGGGTGAAACGCCCGAGGCCGCGTCGCCAGGAGCCCACCACCACGATTAGAATAGGAACATATGAAACAGCTCACCCGCGCCGCCGCCGCACTGGTTCTCGCACTGGCCTTCTGCGTCCCCGCGTTCGCGCACGGGACCAACGCCCACGTCCGTGGCGTCGTGACACAGGTGACGGCGAAATCCGTCACCGTGCAGCTGGCCGACAACACCACCAAGACGCTGACGCTCAACGCCAAGACCACGTTCGAGCGCGCCGGCAAGCCCGCGGCGATGACCGACCTGAAGGTCGGCGACCGCGTCGTGATCGACGTGCCGAAGAATTCGAGCGAGGCGCTCGAAGTGCAGATCGGCACGGCGCCCAAAGCCGCAGCAAAGTAGCGAAAAAGAGGAGAAGCTGACCATGACCCGCAGTCGACTTCGTGTGATCCTGGGCGCGCTCGCCTGCGCGCTCGTGTTCTCGACGTTCGGCACGTTCGCCGCCGCGCAGGCCGCCAAGGGCGAGCACGCCTTCAAGGGCGTCGTGCAGAAGATCGATGAAAAGGCCAAGTCGCTGACCGTGGACGGCGAAAACGTCCCGGGCTGGATGATGGCGATGACGATGTCCTACACGGCCGACAAGGAAGAGGTCTTCAAGACGGTGAAGGCCGGCGATCAGATCACAGCGACGGTGAAGGACGGCGACTTCAAGACGTTGTACAACGTCAAGGTCGTGCCGAAAGAGGCGCCAAAGAAGTAGCCAGGGTCAGTGCTGGCTCGACGGCGGCGTGACGCCGTTCATCCGGGCATACACGACCATCTGCCCGTAGTGGTCGTAGCTGTGGAACGCGATGCCGGCGGCGACCGCCACGCGCGGCTGCGATCCGAAATACGTGCGCAGCGGATCCAGCTGGTTCTTCTCGTTGAGTGACGCCATGGCTTTCCTGGCGTAGATGATCGACGCCTTGAGATAGTCCACGACCTGCGCCTTCCCCTGCACGGTGTCCGGGCCGTTGTCGCCGGCGCCCGGCCCGTAAGGCGATCGCTCTTCGAGCACGATGGCGGCGGTCATGTAGATCATGGTCGCCGCGTGCCTCACCTGCTCCCCGAACGTCCGCACCCCCTCGAACGCCCCGGAAGCCGGACGGAAGTCGTACTTGTCCGCGGGCATCGCTTCCGCGAGGCCCACCAGATCGTGCTCGACCAGGTCCAGCTGCTTCTGGTACATGTCCGTCAACCGGTTCACGCTACTTCGCCGTATGGAACGCGAGCGTGACCCAGAAGCTTTCCCACTCGGGGCCCGGCGGGAAGGACTTGGGCAGACGCGTCATGTGAACGGTCTTCACGAGCCACGCGCCGTCGCGATCGATCGGGAGGGTCGCCCTGCCCTGCGCGTCGGTCTGGCGCGGGATTTCGCCCCCGTCGACCGCAGCACTGACGGCCGCGTTGGGCACGGGCCTTCCGTTGACCAGCAATTGAACGGTGAGCGTTTGCCCGGCGCGAACCGACGTCGGGTCGGTGGCCGGCACGAGTTCCGCCTTGACGCCGACGGCCCGCGTCAGGTGCGCCGCGCTCCCTTCCCCGTTGCGGATCGCCAGCTTGGCGTACCGCGAATATCGTTCCTTGGCCGGCCTGTCGCTCTCGCCGGCGGCCCTCCGCTCGGCGAGCGCGTCGGTCAGCCCTTCTTCTCTCAGGTAGTCGTTGAACTCGTCGGCCTTCATCTCGATGATGCGAGGCGCCACGCGCATCACGGCCAGAAACGCGCCCGTGGCCGGGAGGGTCACGTCCGCGACCATCGCCAGCTCACGGCGTTCGAACACTTTGGGCACGGGCACGACTGCGGACGGCCCGATGATGCGCCAGTCGTCGAACCAGTTCGCCGGCGTCTTGAAATCTTCGCGCTTCGGGAAGTGCTCGCCAACGCCCGCGCTGATGCCGAAGGGCGTCCCCGGGTCCGGGGTCCAGTTCGACGCGCCAAGCCAGAAATCGTGCGCCGACAGGTGCGCGGTCGCCAGAGCCAGGGCAACCACAGTGGCGGCCAGGAAACCGGATCTGATGGTCATAGGTCAGGCGCCTGTCCGGCAGGCCTGAAGGCCTGCACTACTTCTTCCTTTTCGGCGACCTGATCTCGCCCTTCTCGAACCTGGCTCTCTGGCGCTCGTCTTCCTCGACCGCTTTGCGATCGCCCGGATACCAGTATTCGAGGTGGCAGGCTTCGCAGGCCTTGTCGAGCGTCTCCCCCGCCTCGAAGAGCTCCTTGGTGTCTCGTTTGTCCGCGATCTCCATCACCGACAGCGCGACGTTCCGCAGCGCCTGAATTTTCGCGTCCCACAACACCGGGTCCGCGTCCACCTTGGCCTGGATCTGCGCCGGCGACAGTTCCGGCGGGTTGGGGCCGGTGCTGTTGTTGACGTCGCCGGCCGGCGCGAACGGGCGCGGGAGCTTGAGCAGGTAGATGGCCTCGGCCAGCGTGACCGCGCCGATCTTCACCTTCTCCCAGTCTTCGTCGGTCTTCGGGAAAACCTCCTTCACGCCCTTCTTCGTCGACTCGTACGTCACCGCGTCGAAGATGTTGTCGGAGATCGGATCGATCGTGTACCGCATCAGCTCCTTGACCGAGACGACCGCCTTCATCTCGGTGCGGCCGACGGGAGCCGCGGCCGGCGGCGCGGGCTTTGATGAAGAGGAAGACGTGCAGCTGGCCGCCGTCAACACCACGGTGTAGACGAGCGCAGCGGCGATCAGGAGGCGTTTACTGCCACTCAACATGGCAGTACCTTACACCAGAGCCAAACCGCCGCACAGGGCATCGACGGCTCACGATTTCCTGTCACTTCAGGCCGACGGAAACGGTGAACAGAATCTGACGGGGCCTCCCCGGATCCGCCGTTTCGCCGTCGGCGTTCCAGTAATACTCCTCGTTGAACAGGTTGCGCGCCGCGAGCGTCGCCCGCAGCGGGCCATGCCGCCAGGTCACCGCGGCGTCGACCAGCGTGTACGGGTCGATCTTGAAGGTATTCTCCCGGTTGGCCTCCACGGCGCTGGTGCTCTTGATGTTGACGGTCGCGTCCACCGATGGCGTCGGCCTGAAGCTCGCGCCCCAGTTGACGACGTAGTCGGGCGCGATCGGCAGCCCGTTGCCGGTCAACACCTCGTCGCCGTCTTCGCTCTCGATGACGAAGTCGCCGAACCGGCTGTGATAGAACGACGCGTTCACGTACGCCGACACTTTCGGCGTGATGTCCACGCTGAGACCGGTTTCGACGCCGTCGTACTTCAGTTCGCCGGCGTTGGTCGGGAAGAAGAACGGCCCCTGCCGCTGGCTGAGGACGACGCCGTTCTCCGTCATGTGGAAATACGTCGCCTCGAACGACACCCGGCCGTTGACCGCGTTCCCCTTCAACCCGATTTCGCTGTTGGAGATGTCCTCGGGCTGCAGCTTCACCTCGACGTTGGCCGGCGTCAGGCTGCTCGGCGCGCGGGGGGGCAGGAACGACTGCGAATAGGCGCCGTAGATGTTGACAGACGGGCGGCCGGCCACGTCAGGGCCGAGCAGCCGGTACGTCGCGCTGATCTTCGGGCTGAACGCGCTGAAACTGTCCTCGGCGACGGCGCCGCCGCCGCGCTGGTTGTCGAGCGACATGTTGTCGTAGCGCCCGCCGCCGGTGAACACCCAGCGGGGATGGGGTTCGATCATGTACTGCGCGAACAGCCCGGTGACGCCCAGGTGGTACGTCCGGAGCGGCTGGGGATCGTGCATCCACTCCGACTCCGGCGGAATGACCGGGTTCAGGTAGTTGATCGGGATGCCTTCGTTCTCTTCGTCCGTGAACAGAAAGTCGGAGGCCAGCGTGCCGCCGGTGTGCTCGTACATGCCGCCGACGACGAGCGAGTTCTTGATGTTGCCGATCTTCGGCGTGAACTCCGCGCGCAGTTCCTCGTACGCGATCTTCTCCTTCAGGTCCTGATCGAACGGGTACATCATCACCGTGTTGGCGACCGGGTCGAACGGCGATCCGATGAAGTCGCCATCGTGGATGAACTGCTGCTGGACGTCGCGATAGCCGAACACTTCGACGATACGCGTGGTCGGTTTCGGCTGCCAGGTGTAGTTGAAGGTGAACCGGCTCTCGCCCTGGTGGTAATTGGGGCCCGGGATGTTGAAATTGGTGAGCCGGTTGAACCGCGGATCGAAGATGTGCAGCAGCTGCCCCTCCATGATCGGCTCGTTGGTCGGCGTGCTGTTGTCCGAATCGACGTAGTTGAAGCTGACGCTGCCGAACGACTTCGCATTCGGCGAAAACGTGAGCTTGCCGAACACCGCGGTGTTGCCGTCCGAGTAGTCGCCGCCGGTCTTCGTATCGAAGTAGCCGGTGTTGCGCTCTTTTCCGATCGAGGCGTAGAACCCGCCCCAGCTCGAGAGCGGTCCCGACACGCGCGCCAGGCCCTTGGCAGTCCCCTGCTGGCCGCCGGTGAAATCGACGTTGAACTCCGGCTTCGCCGTCGGGTTGGCGGTCAGGATGTTGACCGAGCCCCCGATGGCGGTTCGCCCGAACAGCGCGGAGTTGGGCCCGCGGACGACCTCGATGTTGGTGGCGTCGTTGATCGTCAGGCCGATGACGCGCGACCCGTTGCGGGAGGTGGCCTGCGGCACGCCGTCGATGAGCAGCAGCGTGTTGGTGAATTCGGGGTCGCCTCTCGGCATGCCCCGCAGCATCACCGATTCGAAGATGCCGAGCTGCGTGCTGACGACCGCGCCCGGGACGTGGCTGATCGCCTGCGTCAGCGTGAGGTCGCCGCGGCTCTCGATCGTGGCGCGGCTGACGATGTCGGTCTGCGCCGGGACGTCGCCGATGCTGAGCGGCGTCTTTGTGGCCGTCACCTGGACGCGTTCCATGAAGTTCGGCGTCACGTCGAGCTCGACGTCGATCTGCGCGGTGTCGCCGGCGCGAACCTGGACGGCGCCCGCGTGGGCGTCGAGGAACCCGGGAGCCCGGACCACGAGCATCACCGAGCCGGGCGGAACGCTGTCGATGCGGAACCGTCCAGTCTGGTTGGACACCGCGGTCAGGCTGGTGCCCTCGAGGCTGACGACGGCCCCGGGCACGGGCTGCCCGCTCTGCCTCACGGCCACGGAGCCGGCCACCGCACCCGGTCCGCCTGCCTGCGCCGCCTGCGCCCCGGCCAGGGTGGCTGGAACCAACGACGCGGTGAAAACGACGGCAATGGCAAACCGGCACACTCGGCGTGCTCTGAATCTCATCAGGCTCCCTCTGGTTGGAGTTAACGATCGGGGACGTTAACACCGCACACGAGGGCCTGAATCCCCCGGGAGGTCACCTGTAGGGGTGTTACCGGTTAGTGACGGGTCATTGACCGGGAGTGACCATCCTCAGAACGTTGTCGTGATGCGGCAGTCGAAGTCCAGGGTGCGCATGCGCCAGGTCGGGCGCACACGGAAGCGGCCGATGCGAAAATCGATGCCAGCCGCCAGGTCGCCCGAGCCGGTATTGGAGAACCAGCCGCCGCCCACGATGACGTTGGTCACCGCGTCGAGGCTGTACGAGCTCCAGAGGGTTGCCTCGACGGACGGCCGGCTGCCGGACGGGGCGACGACCATGGTCTCGGCGATGAAGTCCGGCGTGCGGCGCGACGCGACCTCCTTGACGAAGCGGCCGCCAAAGACGACGGCCGGCGAGAGGTCGACGGAGGTGAAGCCGACCACGAACCCCGTTTCCGTACGTTCGCGCCGGCGCACCATGCGGTTCAGGGCCTGTCCGTTGGGCGGGTCGCTGGGTACCATGAGCTCCTCGACCCGGATATCGCCGAACGTCCGGGTGAGCCACGGTGTGCTGCCCAGCACGTCGGAGCGATCCCTGGCCGACAACTGCTGATCGCCAAACCAGCGCTGCAGTTCGCCCGCCGAGTACAGCACGTATCCCTCGCACGGGTAGGGCTCGCGGGCCGGAAGGGGGGACGGCCCGCACACCCGCACGGCCGACCCGTCGCGGGTATTCATGTACGACTTCCGGTACCACCCCCAGGTCGAGCCGCTGTCACGGATTCCCCACTGCACTTTGCGCACGTCGGTGCTGTCGACGTCCGGGGTGAAACGGCCGTCGCCGTCGATGTCCGGCGCCATCGCATGCGAACCCCGCTCGACGAGGATCGTCAGCGGCAGCGGGAGGACCTCCTCTTTCGCCACGGTGTACCGATTCGGAGGGATGCTGCCGTCGTGTGCGTTTGCGATGACGCTGTGAACCTGCAGCGTCCGCCGGACCCGGATGTCGTCGATCGGCAGGTCGTCGAGCCCCACGTCTTCCGTCAGCCACAAGACGAGGTACAGACGTTCCAGGTCGTGCGGGTGGTCGTCGTGCACGCGGTACGGCAGCCAGCCGCCCTTGATCGTGAACGCGTTGAACACGTAGTAGCACCAGTACTCGACGACGACCTCGGTCCGTCCATCCTTCAGCCTCGGAAAGACCCGGTAGGCGACGGCGGCGCGCTGCAACTTCTCGGCGCGCGTCAGGCTGCGGTACTGGTCCACCCGCGCATGCCAGGTTGCGACGCCGCCTCCGGTCCCGAAGGGCACCATCGAACTGGTCGGGAAATAGTCTTCGTCCGGGTGGAACACGAAGGTCGGCGCGAACGCTCGTGCGATCGCGGCCTGCTGCGGGACCGTCAGCAAATGTTGCGGCGGCGGAGCCGCCGCAGCGGAGGTGGCAAACGCCGAGGTCGCCGAAAACAGGAACGCGACCAGCTGCGCGCGCGGCGTCAACGAGCGCAACTGTACGACACTACTTGAGCCGGTACAAGGGCTACGGGAGACAGCGGTTCTTCTCTCCGCCCTTTTTCTCGCGGTACACGTCGTGGCACATGGAACACGCATCTGACAACGTGCCCGCTGCGTCCACGATCGCATCCTGGTCTTTCTTCTTCGCGGCCTCGTACACGCCGACGCCGGCGGCGCGCACGCCGTTCGCGAACCGGATCCAGTCGGCGCGCTGCACCGGGGCACGCTTGCCGTTCGAGCACAGGCGGCCGGGCATGGTAATCAGTGTGGCGGACTCGGCGATGGCGAGGCCGGCGTTCTCCACCGCCACCCAGCCCCCGTACGTGCTCGTCAGGGGGTTCGGTGACGTCGCGGGGTCGGCGGCAGCCGGCTGCTTGCTGAGATCGTCCTGCGCGGCGAAGACGACATTCGATGCCGGGTAGACGATGCCGCGCATCAACTGCAGCATCGTCGCATTGATCTTCGGCACGCTGGCCGCCGCGGCTGGTGGGGCCGGCTTCGGCGCGGCGCCCGCGGCCGGCGCCTGGGCCACGGCTGACGAACCGGCGGCACACCACGAGGCCACTCCTGCGACGCACCACAGGCGGAACAGCGTTCTCACGTTCGACATCCCGGTCACCCTCCGTCGAAACACAGTCTCCATGATACGCGAGCGGCTCGAGCCGCTCAGAACACGAACTTGGCCGCCAGCTGCACGAAGCGTGGCGCCGCAGCCGTGATGATCTGTCCGAACGTCGGGCTCACGATATCGCCGTCCACTGCGCCCGGGCCGTAGAACTGCGGATGATTGAAGAGATTGAATGTTTCGAGACGCAGCTCGAGACTGCGGCTGGTATCAAACGTCAGGCGCTTGATGAGCGCCAGGTCGAAGTTCTCGATGCCGGGTCCATAGAAGAAACGCCTCGGTGAGTTGCCGCGCTCACCGAGCTCGGCCAGGCTGAAGCAGCTGGTGTTGAACCCGGGACCCTTGGCCGGATCGTGATTGATCTTCAAATCGCAGCCGGGAGCGTAGTTCGGAGTGTCGACGAGGTTGTTGTTGACCCCGTTGCCGAAGGTGCCGAGCAGCGAGGTGTCGGTCGGATCGTAGAGCGTGACCGGAAATCCGCTGCTGAACCGCGTCGTGCCGGAGACGGACCATCCGGTCGCCAGCTGGCTCTGCGAATCGAACCAGTGCGCGAACGGCAATTCGTAGTTGTAGCTGATCACGAAGTTGTGACGCATGTCGAACGCCGAGGGCGCTTCGGACGCCGCGACGTTGAAGGGATCGACCTGCTCGCCGAGGTTCGACGACACGTCAACCGATTTGCTGAACGTATAGCCGGCCATGATCGAGGCCGGTCCTTTCGTGTAGCGCAGGTTCGTCTCGAGCGCGTTGTAGCGTGAATAGCCGATCGACGTCTGCTTCGTGACCGACCCGTAGTTGGACCCCAGCACGGTCCGCGTCGAATTGATGACCGTGCCGTCGGCGCGGGTGTAGACACCGTTCTCGCCGAACGGTCCACAGGTCGCGCTGCCCGGCGCCACCTGGCCTGGCTGGCTCACACTGAGGCAAAGCCCCGGGTCGCCGGGGTTCGCCTGCTGCAGCACCAGCATGTTGTGCCCACGCGTGCCGACGTAGCTGGCCGTGATCACCATGTTCGGCGCCAGCTCGCGTTGAATCGAGAACATGAAGTTGGCGGAGTACGGCGTCTTGTTCGTCGAGCCGAAGAACGGATCGGCGTTCACGGGCAGAAACTGCGACCAGTCGATGTTGGTGACCGGGTTGCCCGGCGATGCATTGAGCGGCGGGAATTGTTGTGGAAAACGCTGTCCGTTGTTGCTGCCGTCAGCCGCGGTGATGAACGGCGTGTCGAACAGCGGCGGTGCCGGGCTGAGGTAGTTGTAGCCGTACGGCGGCACGCCGTACATGATGCCCGCGGAGAGGCCCTGGAAGGCGCTGTAGAACAACCCGTAGCTCGCGCGGAGACTGGTCTTGTCGTTCGGCGAATAGGCGACGCCGAGACGCGGCGACAGGTTGCCGAACCGCGTCGGCGACAGGCCGCGCGAGATGCCGGTGTCGCCGGGAAAGACGAGGCCGGGCGGGGCCCCCGGATAGACCGCCGACTGCTGATTGGCCACGATGGTCTGAATCTGGTTGTCGCGCTCGTACCACGGGGCCATGATGTCCCAGCGCAGCCCGTAGTTGACGGTCACGTTCGAGCGCGCGCGCCAGCTGTCCTGCGCGAACACGCCACCGTATTGATTGCGCAGATAGAAGATGCCGCCCGAGGACTGGATGTAGTTGCTCGGCACACCGAGCAGAAAGTCTGTGAAGTCGGAGCCGGTCTCGGTACCGGCAAAGGTAAAGGTGCCGTTGAACGTCGCGTTCGGCTCCAGACGGACCTGCTGGAACTGGTACTGGCCGCCGAACTTCAAGGTGTGAGCACCCCACACCTTCGACACGGCGTCTCCCAGGTGCAGGGTATCGCCGGTCTGGTTGACGCCGGTGATGGTGACGCCCATCGTGAAGGTGTTGAACACCAGGTTCTCGACGCCTTCGAACTGCGGCGCCAGAACGACGATGCCGGGAGTGCCCGGACCGGTGACGAAACCCTGTGAGGCGACCGTCACACCGAGGCCGCCGTTCGGCCGGCCCACATCGTTGTGGTTGTGGGTCAGGCTGGCGTGAAAATCGTTCACGGTGTCGTGGCCGAAGGGCTTGGCGTCTTCAAACGACCACAGCTGCGCCCGGCCCAGCGTCAACGCGTCGAAGCCCGGAACGCTGGCGCCGCCCTGCTGACCCGGATAGGGATTGCTGAGGCGGTAGTCGTCGACGAAGTAATAGCCGGTCATCAACCCGAGACGCGAATTGCCATCGACCCTGAATGACCCCTTGTCGTCACGGACGGTTTGAGGAAACGCCCCGGTGGAGAGCGTACTGGGGCCGGCGTTCGGTTCGGGCATGTACTGGAGGAGCTGGCGCGCCGGCGCCGAAAATGCGCGGCTCGGGACGAACGCGTTGGGAAAGACGCACTGTTGAGCGGTCGAGCAGCCGGGCAGATAGTACGGTTCCCCCGCGGACACCGGGTAACCCAGTCGTTGCGCGAGAACGCCCGCCCAGTACGAGCCGTTCACGCTGCCCGTCAACTGGTCGGCGATGCCGGAGAGATCGCCCGAGCGTTCCGCCAGCGACGGAACCGGAATATTGCCCGTCTCGATGCCCTGCGTCGTCCTCGTGGCCTGATAGTCCCCGAAAAAGAAGATCTTGCCCTTCTTGATGGGACCTCCGACGGTGCCGCCGGGCTGGTGCTGCTCGAAAGCGGCCCGCTCAGGCGAGAAATAGTTGCGGGCGTCGAGATTGGTGTTGCGGAAGAACTCGAACAGGTTGCCGTGCAGCTTGTCGCTGCCCGACTTGGTGACGACGTTGACGATGCCGCCGTTGTAGTTGCCGTACTCGGGGTCGAAGTTGTTGGTGAGCAGCCGGAACTCCTCGATCGAATCGAGGTTGGGGACGACGCCCGTTCCGCCGTTCATGCGCTCCTGGACGTCGCCGCCGTTGACGTAGAAGCCGTTCGCCGTCTCGCGCTGGCCGCTCACCGACACGATGCCTGGGTTGAGCCCGCCTGATGGGCTCACCGGCCCGGTGACGCCTGCCATGATGACGCTGTTGGACTGGATCGTCGTCATCGGGATCACGCCCGGTTGAATCGCCAGCAGGTCCGTGTAGCTGCGGCCGTTGAGCGACAACGTCGTCATCGTCGTGGACGGCACGACCTCGCCAAGCTGGGTCGAGACGGCGTCCACGCGAATCGCGTTGACCGAGACCGTCACCGTCTCGCTCTGACCGCCGATCTCGAGCGTGACGTTGATTTGCACGGCGCCGTCGGCGTCGACGGCTATGCCTGTTCGCTTCTGCGTCTGAAACCCGTCGAGCTGGACGGTGACGTCGTAGCGGCCGACCGGGAGCTTCGGAAACGAGTACAACCCCTGGCCGTCGGTCGTGGCGGTGAACGTCGTGCCGAGCACGCTGTTCGCGACCGTCACGGTCGCGCCGGGCACGACGCCGCCACTGGGATCCTTGATCGTTCCCGTCAGGCTGCCGCCGACCTGCGCGCCGACGGTCGTGCTCGAGTACGCGGCGAATGTCAGGGTAAGGAAGATGAAAAGAACCGATCGAAGCCGGCTGACCAGGACTCGCCTCCGGATCGAACGTAGCACGCCACGCGCGCGTCCTTGGACGTTGGGCCGGTCACGTGCCGGTCAGTGACCGTTCATTGACAGTCGATTCGTTGGGAGATCGTAAGCTCGATATCTGGATGCCGTAAACGCGGCGCGATCACTGCACGCTTCCGGAGAAGCTGATCTGTCCGCGGCCCTGCGGTCCGTCCCACTCGACCGCGATGCGCCACCGGCCGGCCATCGAGAATTCTCCCGCGGCCGCGTAGCGCCCGGGGACGTCGGTCCGCGTGACGTCGATCGTGCCGAACATAGGCATCCCCGGCATCGGCATGCTCGCGCCCGCCTTCACGGCGCCGACGTCCACCAGCGCGCCCGTTTCGGAGCGGAACTCCAGGACGAACGTGTCCTTGCCGTGGCGGAGGGCCTCGTGATCGGCCAGCAGCACTATTTGCAGCGCGCCCGCCTTCACGCTCTCGAGTTGTGTCAGGGGCGCGCCCGCGCCGCCGCCACATCCGGCCGCGCCCGCGGCCACCACCATCACTATCGCCGCACACAACCTCATCGTCTTCACATCATCTCCCGCGATGGGGCATCAACAGAGGCATCAACAGGATCCGGGCATCGGCGCGGACGCCACGGATGAGGGTTCCCGCCGGAAGCGCAATCGGCTTCCGGAAGAGAAACGGATGGCGTTCGCGTTCCGCGTACTCATACAGCCAGACCAGCGGCTCGACGTCGCCGTCAGGCCGCACAGCGACGACCTGCATCGATGCGCCCGCGGGCACACGGTCAGGATACAGGCCGTCGAGCGTCACCGCGCGCTCGAGCCTGGTCTCGCCCGTGACGGCGATCGCGCTTCGGGGAACCGTAAAGGGCGCCGGCTTCTCGAACTTCGGAACCGGCGGCAGCGACTTGGCGTTGTTGCCGCGGGTGATGCCGCCTTCGACCCAGTCGGCGACGAGCCCGATCTGCTCCTGCGTCAGCCCCGTGTCGTTCCTGAAG
>Ga0105245_10004289_pt1 | contig 12641 bp, 12 predicted proteins | sample KBSM54metaG_FD_81523 | JGI IMG/M metagenome (GOLD analysis project Ga0105245, IMG submission 81523) | Miscanthus rhizosphere microbial communities from Kellogg Biological Station, Michigan, USA - KBS M5-4 metaG | ecosystem: Host-associated > Plants > Roots > Rhizosphere > Soil | place... | reverse complement strand
GGCGGTCCGTTATGCCGCCCCTTGCGTCTGTTCCCGGTCCTTCCCGCGCTGGCGGCGCTGGCCGCCCTGGGGCTCCCGGCTACGGCGCAGGCCGACGTGACCACCGCGGTCAACGGGCACACGCTGACCGTCACCGGCAGCGCCGGGACCGACACGATCACCCTTCGGGCCGCCGGCGGCGTCATCACGGTCAACGACGTCCCCACCACCCTGCCCGCGAACCGCGGCGCGATCATCGTCGTCAACGCCGGGGACGGCAATGACAGCGTCGACGCCCAGACGCTGGGCGTCGACGGCTACGACGTGCTGACGGTCAACGCGGGGAACGGCAACGACTTCCTGACCGGCGGGGCCAGCGCCGACGTGCTCAACGGCGGGCCGGGCGACGACCGGCTCGAAGGCCGGGGAGGGTTCGACGGAACCAACGGCGACGAGGGCGACGACACGACGGTGTGGAACGCCGGCGACGGCCTCGAGATCTCCGACGGCGGCGCCGGCGCCGACGAGCTCGACGTCACCGGCTCCCCGACCGCCGACGACGTCTTCACGGCGGTGCCCGACCAGATCGTCCAGGGCGACGCGACCCTGGACGGCGATGGGGTGGTCATCACCTTCAGCGCGGAGAAGCTCGAGTTCGACGGGCTCGGTGGCAACGACGCCTTCGGCCCCGACGAGAGCCAGACCGACACCGCGCCGCACCTCGGCCAGCTCACGACGCTGACCCTGGACGGCGGCGACGGCAACGACGTCCTCGCGGGCTTCGACGGCAACGACCAGCTCACCCCGGGGGGTCACGACCTCATCGAGGGCGGCCCCGGCGACGACCGCCTGAGCGGCAACGGCGGGCTGGACCTCGTCGACGGCGGGCCCGGGGACGACGACCTGGTCTGGAACGACGGCGACGGCACCGACGAGCTGACCGGCGGCGACGGCTTCGACCGCCTCGACGTCAGCGGGTCGGCCACCGAGGGCGACGACTTCCGCTACCTCGTCGACCACGGCGTGCCCACATTCGAGCGCACCAACCTCGTCCCGGTTGCCCTCGCGTTCGTCGCGCCGGACGACCCCGGGCCCGAGGCGATCGCGTTCTCCGGCCGCGGCGGGGACGACACGCTCACGATCGCGCCCGGATCGACCCGCCCGCAGGTCAGCGCCGACGGCGGTGACGGGAACGACACGCTGACCGGTGGCGACGAGGTCGACACGTTCAGCGGCGGCGCCGGCAACGACGTGCTCGACCCCGGCCCCGGGAGCGACAGCGTCGACGGCGGCGACGGCGACGACCGCATCGCTGCGCGCGACGGGGCGGCCGACCGCGTGCAGGGGGGTCCGGGCACGGACAGCGCCCGGACCGACGCGCTCACGCTCGATGCCGTCCTCGGGGTCGAGAACGTGGACGCGCCGCCGCTCCCGAGCCCGCCCGGCCCGGCCCCGGCGCCGGCGCCGAGCACGGGGTCGGGCACGACGGCGATCCCGGTCCCCAAGGTCGCCGGGGACACCAGCGCCCTGCTACCCACCGTCGGCCGCGCGCGGGTGCTGCGCCGCCACGGCCGGCTCGTAGTCGCGCTGGCCGTGACCTGCCCGGCCGCCGAGACCGGCGGGTGCCGCTCGATGCTCACGCTGCGGGCGGGGCACACCGCCGTCGGTTACAGGACGGTGCGCCTGGACGGCGGCGCCCATGCCACGGTGACGATCCGCGTCGCACGCGCCGCCACGCGGCTTGCGCGCCACCGACTGCGGCTGCGCATCGCGACCGCGGACGCCGCCGGCAACACCGCCGCGGGCACCGTCGCGGTCGCCCTGCGCCTTCCGCGCCGATAATCCGGCCGTGCACGAGACGCTGCTCGTCGCCCACAAGCGGATGGCCCTGGCGCGCCCCGACCGGCTGCGGGTGCGCTGGCGGCGGCGTGCGACCGTGCGCCTGGCGCGGCAGTGGCTGGGCGGGATGCGCGGGGTCGAGATCGGCGGCTCGGCGCAGAACGACTTCGGGCTCGACGTCCTCAACGTCGACCGCTACGCGGCCATGGACACCGTCTACAAGGAGGCCGAGCGCGACGCATGGGGGCGCGCACGGCCGGTCGACGTCGTGGCGCGCGGCGACGCGCTGCCGTTCGCCGACGCCACGCAGGACTTCGTGCTCGCCTCGCACGTCATCGAGCACATCCCCGACCCGATCGCGGCGCTGCGCGAATGGGTGCGGGTGGCGCGCCGCTACGTGTTCCTCGTCGTGCCCCACCGCGACCGCACCTTCGACCGCGGCCGCCCGCTCACGCCGCTGGCGGAACTGGTCGAGCGCCACGAGGCCGGGCTGCAGTCCGACGAGGACCGGCATTGGACGGTGTGGGTGGGCGAGTCCTTCCTCGAGCTCTGCCGGCACCTCGACCTGGCCGTGGTCGACTACCGCGACCCGGACTGCCGCGGCGGCAACGGCTTCGTGGTGGTCATCGACGCGGCCGCGAGCCGGCGCTTCGGTGCGTGACTGGCCTCAACGGCGGTTTTACGGTTCACTTGGCCCCGATGGCGCTCAGCGCGGCGGAACGCCCCTACGTCTCTCCGGCTCGCCTGCTGCCGGCGTGGCGCTTGGCGATCGTCGGGGCGCTGATCGCGCTCGCCGCCGTCGCCTGGTGGGCCACCGATCTGCGCATGGCCGGCATGGATGCCGGGCCGGGCACGGACCCGGGGGCGTTCGGCTTCTACATCACCACGTGGGTGGTGATGATGGCCGCGATGATGTTCCCGTCGATCGCGCCGATGGTGGTGTCCTATACGGCGCTGCAGGGTGGCCGCCGCGCGCAGGGGCTTTCCGCGCCGCGGGGCGCGACGGCCTGCTTCGTCGCCGGCTATCTCCTGCTGTGGGCGGCGGCCGGCGTCATCGGGTACGTGGTGCTCGGGCTCGGTCGCGGGCTCGCCGGAGGCTTCTTCGCCTGGGACCACGCCGGCAAGTGGTCCGCGGCAGCTGTGCTCGCGGTGGCGGCGGTGTATGAGTTCACCCCGCTCAAGAACGCGTGCCTGCAGCGCTGCCGCTCGCCGGTCGGGTTCCTGACCACGGCATGGCGGGACGGCCGCGGCGGGGCGCTGCATATGGGCGTCGTGCATGGCGGCTGGTGCCTGGGCTGCTGCTGGGCGCTGATGGCGGGGCTGTTCGCGCTCGGCGCGATGAGCCTGTTCTGGATGATCGTGATCGCCCTGCTGGTGGCGGTGGAGAAGATGCTTCCCTGGGGCCGCCTCGCCACCGTTGGCGTCGCCGTGGTGCTCGGCGCGCTGGCCATCGGCGTCGCCTTTGCGCCCGCGCAGGTCCCAGGCCTGACCGTCCCTTCGGGCGGGGGAGGCATGGACATGCACGGCATGGAGATGGCGCCATGAGCTGGGAGATCTCCGGCACCTACCTGGAGTCGTGCAACTGCGAGGCCATCTGCCCGTGCCGGACCGTCGGCGGGCGCAAGGGCGGGCGTTCGACGTACGGCGAGTGCTTGGGCGCGCTGTCATGGGCCGTGACGGACGGGCACCTCGGTGACGTCGACCTCGCGGGCCTCGCTGCGGTGATCGTCACGCGCTATCACGACGACGAGCCCGGGTCGCCGTGGACCTTCTACCTCTACGTCGACGAGGCCGGCGACGAGCGCCAGCGCGACGCCCTCGTCCGCATCCTCACCGGCCAGGAGGGCGGCACGCCGAGCCGCCAGTTCCCGTGGGTGTTCAAGGACAGCGAGATGCTGGGCTGGCGCGCGGCGCCGATCGAGATCCACCACCAGCCGCGCAAGGGCTGGTTCCGCGTCGGGGAGTCGGTCACGGTGCGCGTGCACGGCCCAGTGGCCGATCAGGAGCCGGTGACGTGCATCATTCCCGGCCACGACCGCAGCGGCATGGAGGGCGTGGTCGACGTGCTGCACGTCGACGAGGGACCGCTGTCGTTCGAGTTGACCGGTCGCTGCGCCTACGAGGCGACGTTTGCCTACTCAGGCCCCGCCTGAGAGCCGCGCCTCGTCGCGCGTGGGCTGGAACAGCTCGACGGGGTTGCCGGCCGGGTCCTCGACGAGGATCTGATTGCCGCCCACGCCGGTCACGATCTCGTTGCGGAACCGGGCGCCGTGGTCGCGCAGGTCGGCGACCGTCGCCTCGAGGTCGCCGACCTCGAGCTGAAAGCGGTTCCAGCCGCCGGGCTCGGGCTCGGTCCCATCCGGCATCGCCTGGCCGCCGCCCGGACCGCCGCCCGGCGCGGTGAGCACGAGCCGCAGGTCGCCGTGCTCGAGCATGGCGAAGGTCGGGGCCGGGTGCATGACTTCGGTGAACCCGAGCCGCTCGCAGTAGAAGGCGATCGCGGCGTCGACGTCGTCGACGATGTAGCGGACGCTGACCGTGGCCACGGCGCGAAAGCCTACGCTCCTCGCTCGGGGCCGATCGTGAAGCGCGGCGGCTTACTAGTAGCCGCACTCCTTGGCCGGCGGCAGCGGCCGGGTGGGCTGGCGCGGCACCTTGGCCAGGTAGCCGTGCCACCGCTTGGCCGTGTTGCAGTACTCGGCCGTGCCGGTGCGCTGGCAGAGCCCGTCGAGGAAGCCGGTGACCAGGGACATGTAGCCGTAGGTCGACGTCTCCTTGTTCGGCAGCGAGTACAAGGCCCAGGAGCCGGTGTCGTAGCGCGGGAGCTCCTTGAGGGCGGCGGTGTTGCCCGCGTTGAACAGCGCCTGCGCGTTCTGGTCGCCCGTGACCTTGATGTAGTCGTACAACCCGATCAGCGACTGCAGGAACGCGTTGAGCACGTAGTAGTGCGGCGCGAACGAGTAGATCAGGTAGTGGTTGCCGCCGTCCTTGCCGACGCGGATGCCGATGGGCGGCGACTGCTCGAAGGCGCCGAGCATCAGGCCGGCGAGCTGCGTATAGGACGGGTCGCCGTAGAGCTGCGAGACGCGCGCCAGCATCTCGATCCCGGTGGCCTGGGCGAGGCCGCTGACCCAGGGCGGGCGGCCGCCGTCGAACGGGAAGAAGTACTCCCAGGTGAAGAAGTTGCCGCGCACCGACTTGATCGGCAGCAGCTCGTCGAGCAGCGTCTTGAGCTTCCCGCGCTCGCACGGCTTGCCCTTGGACGGGTGCAGGCACTGGGTGTAGAGCCCGTTGGCCTTGCCGAAGTTCGCCAGCGGCTGGAGCTGCAGCCCCTCGCCGGCGTAGTGCTGGAAGAGCAGCTGGCTGTCGCCGAACTTGACCCGCTGGGACGCTGCCACCTTCGGGTGCGTGGTCCAGAACTCCGTGTTGCGGCGCAGCTGGAGGAACAAGGCGGGCATGCGGCTCGCGGTCAGCGCGCCCTGCGCCGACATGCGGTCGAGGTCGCGGATCACGTTGCGCTGCTGCTTGCGGCACTGGCCGCTGAGGCTGGAGCGGGCCTGGACGGCCTGGTCGTAGATGCCCCGGTAGGCGTCGTGGTCGGACTGGCTGATCAGGCCCTGGACCAGCGCCGCGTCGAGGATCGCCGGCACGGCGCCGCGACCGATGGTGGTGTCGGTGGGCGGCGGGCCGCTCGTGGGCGGCGCGGGCGTGGTCGGCGGCGCGGGCGGAGGCGGCGAGGGCGGCGGCTCCGCGCCGCCGGTGTTGGGCGGTTCCTGGGCGGCGGTGGCGATCGACGCGGCAACGTCCGCCGGCGTGACCGGCGGCGTGCCGTCGTCCTGCACCACGCGGGTCTTGCCGTGCGAGAACTCGAGCACCGGGCTGGCGGCCGCCACGGCCGCGGTTCCCAGCAGCGCGACGGCGGCCAGGAGCACGGCCGCGACCCAGGATCTGCCTGCAAGCACCGAAGACACGCTATTCCTCCTCGACGACGAAGGTTGCAACACGGCCGCCGCGCGAAGGGAGCGCCCGGCGCTACGCGATCATCACCTCGGCGACGTTGCCGGGGTCGACGCGGACGGGCACGACGGCGCCGGGGGCGAAGCTCCCCACCACGCGGCGCGAGACCACCTGCCGGTGGGTGACCGGATAGGGCTCGCGGCCCTCGAGCAGCACGCGGAGGTCGAACTCGACCACCGGGCTCCGGTTGGACGAGCCGCCGATCTCGCGCACTTCGGTGATCGTCGCCTGGCCGACCAGGCCTTCCGCCATCAGCCGCTTCGCCCGGCGCTGCTCGGCGGCCATGCGGCCGAGCATGGGCTTCGTGGTGGGTGTCTCGGGCTTCCGTGCGGGCATGGTCTGAACCCTCGCGCCGAAACGCGCTCTTGGCAGTAGCGAAGCCGTCTCAGATGGGTCTCAGGGAGATAGGGTGCGGCGCATGCAAGCGCTGCTGAGCGACGGCCCACTCGAAGGCCGCACCATCGGGGTCGACACCAACGAGCACGACCTGCCGCCGCACAAGATCGACGTCGACGTCGACGACGGCTCGGTCTACTCCTACGCGTTCGCGGACGTCGACCACGACCAGGGCGTCGCGCGCTACACCTTCCGCGACAGCTGGCAGCACTGAAGGGGTCAAGTCTTTCTTTGCCACACCGGACTCTGGTGCGGCAAAGATGCTCAGCCGAAGAACGTTTCCGCAGTGGCGTAGAGGTCGGGGTCGACCAGCTTCGACTCGGACAGCGCGTCGGCCAGCGGCACGCGCACGATGCTCTGGCCGCGAAGCGCGACCATCTTCCCGAAGTCGCCCTCCATCGCCGCGTCGATCGCTGCGACGCCGAAGCGGGTCGCCAGCACCCGGTCGAACGCGGTCGGGGTGCCCCCGCGCTGCACGTGGCCCAGGATCGTTGCGCGGGCGTCGTAGCCGGTGCGCGCGCGGATCTCGCCCTCGAGGAACACGCCGATGCCGCCGAGACGGGCGTGCCCGAACGCGTCGGTCTCCGCGCCGGTCGTGACCTCGGCGCCGGCCGGTGTCGCCCCTTCGGCCACCACGACGATCGAGAACGTCTTGCCGCGCTCGTGGCGGCGCTGGATGTGGCGCACGACCTCGTCGATGTCGAACGGCCGCTCGGGGATGAGGATCGCGTCGGCGCCGCCGGCCATGCCGCTCCACAGGGCGATGTGGCCGGCGCTGCGGCCCATGACCTCGACGACCATGACCCGGTTGTGGGACTCGGCCGTGGTGTGCAGGCGGTCGATCGCGTCGGTGACGATCTGCACCGCGGTCTGGAAGCCGAAGGTGAAGTCGGTGGCCGAGAGGTCGTTGTCGATCGTCTTGGGGACGCCGACCACGTTGATGAGCCCGTCGTCGCTCAGCCGCCGGGCCACGCCGAGCGTGTCCTCGCCGCCGATGGGGATGAGCATGTCGATGGCCTCGACGGCGAGCGTCTCCTTGACCTTCTCGACGTCGCCGTCCATCCCGTACGGGTTCGTGCGCGAGGAGCCGAGGATCGTGCCGCCGCGGGGCAGGATGCCCGAGGTGTTGTCGAGGTCGAGCGGCACCGTGTTGCCCCCGACCACGCCGGCCCAGCCGTAGCGGAAGCCGACCGCCTGGTTGCCGTGGACCTTGACCGCCTTGCGCACGACGCCGCGAATGACGGCATTGAGCCCGGGGCAGTCCCCGCCGCCTGTGAGGATCCCGACGCGCGCCATGGGACGCATCGTATGCACGCTGGCCGTTGTCATGTCTCTCGCCGGTTGCGGCGGGGGCGGAGCCTCGACGCCGGAGCGCACGACCGGCACCGCCGCGCCGCGCGCGCATGCGCCCGCGGTGCCCCTGCGGCAGCTCGCGGGGGCACCGATCGTCCTCTCGTTCGCCGGTCCCACGCTGCCCGCGTACGCGCGCGACATCCTGCGCCAGGGGCGTGCGTCGGGCGTGATCCTGTTCGGCGACAACGTCCGCTCGCCGCGCCAGCTGCGCGGCCTGACCCGGAGCATCCAGCGCGCCGCCCACGGCCGCGCGCTGATCTGCGTCGACCAGGAGGGCGGGCCGGTGCGCATCGTGCCCTTCGCCGCACCCGCGCGGGCGCCGTCCCAACAGGGCACGCCGGCGCTGGCCTACGCCTCGGCTCGCGCGGCCGCCCACCAGGTGCGCCGCGAGGGCATCGACGTCGTGCTCGCGCCGGTGCTCGACACCGCGCGGCCCGGCGGCGCCATGGCCGGCCGCGCCTACCCCGGCGACGCGGCGCAGGTCGCGCGGCTGGGCACCGCGGCGGTGCGCGGCTACCGCGCCGGCGGCGTGGCGGCCACGGCCAAGCACTTCCCCGGCCTCGGCGCCGCCGCCCGCAACACCGACGACGCGCCCGTGACCACCACCGCGGAGGTCGCGCCCTTCCGCGCTGCCATTCGCGCCGGCGTGCCGCTGGTCATGGCCTCGCACGCCCTGTATCCGGCGCTCGACCCCGACCACATCGCCTCGCAGTCGCCCACGATCCTCGGCGGCCTGCTGCGCCGCCGGCTCGGGTTCCGCGGCGCGGTGATCACGGACTCGCTGGAGGCGCGCGCCGTGCTGGGGCGCTCGAGCGTGGCCACGGCGGCCGTGCGGTCGCTGCGCGCGGGCGCCGACCTCGTCCTGCTCACCGGCCCCGGGTCGTACCCGTCCGTGTACCGGCGGCTGCTGGCGCTGGCGCGGCGCTCGCCGGCCTTCCGCGCCCGGCTGCGCGACGCCTACGCGCGCGCCCGCACCATCATCGGCAGGCCGTGACGGGGCGAGAGGGTGGGCATCTCGCGGATGCGCAGGCGGTAGCCGGACTGCAGGTCGAGCGTGAAGCGCTGGAGCACGGTCGCGGCGATGGCCTTGATCTCGAGCTGGCCGAAGCGCATGCCGATGCACGTGCGCGAGCCGCCGCCGAAGGGCACGTAGGCGCCCTTGGCCAGCCGCGTCTTGTGCGCGGGTGCGAAGCGGTCGGGGCGGAAGACAAACGGCTCGTCGAAGACGTCGGCGAGATGGTGGCTGGCCCACGAGCAGTAGTTCACGCGCGCGCCCGCGGGAACGGTCACGCCCTCGAACTCATAGCCCTCGATCGCGCGCCGCGGCCCGATCCACGCCGGGGGGTACATGCGCAGCGTCTCGTCCATGACCATCTCCAGCCGCGGCAGCTCGCCGATGAGCTGCGCCGCGGTCGGCCGCGCGCCGCCGAGCACGTCGTCGAGCTCCTCGAGCAGCGGCGCCATCTCGGCCGGGTTGCGGCTGAGCTCGTAGAGCAGGAAGGTCACCGTCGACGTCGTGGTGTCGTGGCCGGCGAACAGCAGCGTGATCACCTGGTCGCGCACCTGCTGGTCGGTGAGCGTGGAGCCGTCCTCGTCGGTGGCCGCGAGCAGCAGGGAGAGGATGTCCTCGCCCTCCTCGCCGCGCCGGCGACGGCGGGCGATCTCGGTGAACAGCACGCGGTCCAGCCGTCGCCGCGCGGCCATCATCTTCCGCCACGGCGTGTGCGGGCCGCGCAACGACTGCAGGAAGTAGTCGCGCCCGTAGTAGGCGAGCCCGGCCTCGAACTCGGTGGCCAGGTCGACGTCCCCGACGTCGCGGTCGGGGTCGAGCCCGAACAGCGCGCGCGTGGCCACGCGCAGGGCCAGGCGGCGGGCCCAGAAGTACACGTCGAGCTCCTGGCCGTCGTGCCAGGCGCTCACCGCGCGCTCGGTCTCCTCCAGCATCGTGTCGGCCGACGCGGCGATGTGCTCGCGGTGGAAGGCGGGGAGCATGATGCGGCGCGCCCGCTTGTGGGCGGTGCCGTCGATGGTCAGCAGGCCGTCGCCGAGCAGGGCGATGAGGTCGCCCATCGACCCGTCGCGCCAGAGGAAGTTCTCCGCGTGCGAGACGGTCACGTAGTGGTTGGCCGCCGGGCCGAGCATGAACACCACGGGGGCGTGCATGAGCCGCAGCGTGTAGACGGGGCCGTAGCGCTCGTAGGCCTCGAGCATGGTCGGCAGCGGATCGCGGTTGAAGCGCAGCGTGCGGGCGACGCTGAACCGCCGGTCGCCGGGTGGCAGCGGCTTGTCGGCCGCGCGCTCGATGCGGATGTCGGCCGCGATGTGGGCCAACGGGTTGGACGAGTCGGGCCGGTACTTGGTGGCTGCGCCCACGGGCGCCAAGCGTACTGGCTGGCCGGCCAGTCAGGCCAAAGGAGGCCTGACCCCGACCACCTGACCGGAACCTGAACGAGGCAGTCGAGGGGTCAGACCCCCCGTCCGCGCCGCTACCCTTCCGCGCCGCCATGAGGGACTTCCACGCCATCGTGGAGGGGATCGTCCAAGGGCTCACCGAGTTCCTCCCGATCTCCAGCACGGCCCACCTGCGCATCGTGCCGGCGTTCTTCGGATGGCCGGACCCGGGCGCCGCGTTCACCGCCGTCGTCCAGCTCGGGACGATGGCGGCGGTGCTCCTGTACTTCCGCCACGACCTGTGGCGCATCGCGAGCGCCTGGGTGCGCTCGCTGCGCGACCCCGCGGTGCGCGGCGAGCTCGACGCCCGCATGGGCTGGTACATCATCCTGGGCACGATCCCGATCGGGATCTTCGGCTTCATCTTCCGCGACCAGATCGAGACCGGCGGCCGCAACCTGTACCTCATCGGCTGCGCGCTGATCGCGCTCGGCCTCGTCCTCTACGTGGCCGACCACGTGGGCAAGCGCACGCGCACGCTCGAGCAGATCAACCGCACCGACGGAATCGCGATCGGCTTCGCCCAGGCGCTGGCGCTGGTCCCGGGCGTGTCGCGGTCGGGGGCGACCATCAGCGCCGGCCTGTTCCGCGAGTTCGACCGCACGAGCGCGGCCCGCTACTCGTTCCTGCTCTCGGTGCCCGCGGTGGTGCTCAGCGGCCTGTTCGAGCTACGCAAGGTCGGCGGCCCGCACCAGCCCGGAGTGGCGGCGACGATCCTCGCGACCGTCGTCGCCTTCATCGTCGGCTACGCGACGATCGCGTTCCTGCTCCGCTACCTCGTGCGCCACACGATGCTGCTGTTCGTCGTGTACCGCGTGGTGCTCGGCATCGTGGTGATCGCGCTCACCGCCGGCGGCGCGATCAGCTGATCGCCCAACAGGAAAGGGGGCCGACCGTGGCCCCCTTCCCGCTCCCTACGGCGCCTCCAATGTGGAGTCCGTTGGATTCCGTTGCGTTGCGTGCGCTACTGCTGCGTGGAGGCGTTGTCCTCGGAGGAAGACTGGTTCTTGGTCTCCTGCCGGTCCTCGCGCGACCTGGGCTCGCGGCGGATGACGGTCTCGCAGGACCCGTTCGGGTTCTGCGCGGTCGCGTCCACGATCACGTCCTTGGTGTCGAGGATCGCGGTGTCGTTGCCGTCGCCGCAGTCGATCTTGTCGGCCTCGCCGTCGCGGGTGTGGAACGTGTCGTTCCCGGGCCCGCCGTGCAGGGTGTCGACGGTCGCGTCGCCGTCGGCGGTGACGTCAGCGCGGGCCATGGCCCACAGGTTGTCGTCGCCGTCGTCGCCGAACGACTCGTCGGCGCCGCGGTTGGCGTAGATCGTGTCGTTGCCGGGACCGCCGTGCTGGACGTCGTTGCCGGGACCGCCGGACATGAAGTCGTTGGCCGGGCCGCCGTCGGAGATGTCGTCGCCGTCGCCGCCCCAGATGCGGTCCATGCCGTCGCCGCCGGCCAGGGTGTCGTTGCCGAGCCCGCCGAAGACGCGGTCGTCGCCGAACCCGCCGTCGACGTTGTCGTTGCCCTTGCCGCCGTGCAGGCGGTCGTTGCCGTCGTCCCCGGTCACGGTGTCGTTGCCGAAGCCGGCGAGCACGCGGTCGTCGCCCGCGCCGGACGTGACCTGGTCGTCACCGGGACGGGCGTGCACGACGTCGTTGCCGCCCTTGGCATCGATCGCGTCGTTGGCCTTGGTCCCGATCAGGTGGTTGTCGCCGTCGTCACCGGTGATGGTGGCGGCGAGCGCGGTGGCCGCGAACAGGGCGCATGCGACGAGCGCAAGCCCCATGAGCACGGACACCCTCCTTCGAACTTTCATCGGGTACGGCACCTCCTCCTCGGAGCAATTGAACGCCCCTCCCCGCAAGCGTCTTGTCGGCTGAGAAAACCAGCGGCGCGACGCAGAGTTGCGCTGGCGCGTTCGCGTTTACATCGCCCAGAGGATCGGCGCGTGCGCGCCTATACTCAGGCTCCCTTCGAGGGGGCGTAGCTCAGTTGGTTAGAGCGCCGGCCTGTCACGCCGGAGGCCGCGGGTTCGAGTCCCGTCGCTCCCGCTCTTGGAGTGCCTGCAAGGTGCTCGTTTGGGGGCTCAGGCACCGTTTCCTGACCGCGTGGTGCCGGTCTGGGGTAGCGCTTTGGGGTAGCCCTCAGGGCTTCTCAAGTTGCGGATCGGCGTTGTTGCGCCGGACGTTGTGGTGGTGGGGCCGCCACGCGCCCGGTTCGTCGAGGGGTGCGATCGCTGCGGCGAGCCGGTCGCGGAGGAACAGCCAGCGGCGCCCTGCGCGGTGGGCTGGCAGCTCTCCGCTTCGCGCGAGGTAGTGGACCGCTCACCACAAACCCCGACGGGTCGCTGACGCTTCCCATCCAGCGGCGGTACGGCCCCACCACCGCGGTGCTCGACGGCACCTACCGACTTCCCGCGGTAGCACAGCGCCGGTCACGGCCGGCCTTCGCGCGAGCGAGAACCGGCGCCCGGCGCGAGTGCTGTCTTGACGAGCAGCGGGCGTCTCGACCCGAGGACGTCGCTACTGCATTGGACCCTGAGCACGCTCGCAACGCGGGGTACCGCCGTCCCTTTGAGATCCTTTGGGAGAACCGAAAGCAGCTATGCCCAG
>Ga0105245_10004288_pt1 | contig 12641 bp, 14 predicted proteins | sample KBSM54metaG_FD_81523 | JGI IMG/M metagenome (GOLD analysis project Ga0105245, IMG submission 81523) | Miscanthus rhizosphere microbial communities from Kellogg Biological Station, Michigan, USA - KBS M5-4 metaG | ecosystem: Host-associated > Plants > Roots > Rhizosphere > Soil | place... | reverse complement strand
TCCTCCGCTGCCCCCGTAGTTCAATGGATAAAACAACTCCGTCCTAAGGAGAAGCTCTGTGTTCGAATCACGGCGGGGGCACCATAGTGCCCTGGACCGTACAAGTAACCTAACTTAGGTGATTCAATCTGCTACAATACGCTCATGGCAAAAGAGCAGAACGGGACAACGCAGACTACCAAGGTCAAATATTTTCCCGATCAGTTCGACGACGAGACAGTACTGTACGTGTTTCGCAAGCATCCCATTGTGATGCGTAAGGGACTTATCTGGGGGTCGCTTGGGCTACTCATTGGGCCGCTGTACACACTTATCCTCACCTATGTACATTCCGCTAATCCGCCAACACTCGGGTTCTTTTACCTGAGTTTTCTAGCTAGCCTACTCTTGTCGTGCCTGATATTTTTCCCCAGCTGGATGAGTTGGCACTACAGCGTGTTTGTAGTAACCGATCAGCGCTTTATACAGATCACACAGCGCGGATTTTTCCACCGTAGTGTAGTGGATATGGGCCTTGGGCAAATTCAAATGGTTAATTATGAAGTGTCTGGATTGCAGGAAACGCTGCTGGGATTTGGTACAATAATGATGCAGACAATGGTTGGCGATTTGGTAATCCATTACCTTCATCATCCGCAAAAGATTCAAAAGCGGCTTTTGGAAATTTTGCGCTCCGAAGGTGTGGTAATAACTGAGCCACCTACGTCATCAAAATAATTGTTTTCATGAAAAAACCAGTAACCAAATTACACCCCAGTGATCGTCTTAAAAATGTGCGCAATGTTATTCCGCCTGTGCCAAAACGCTTTAAACGAGTAAAAAACGAAGAGCGCATCCAAGAGGCTTTCGAGAATATCCCGCGTATTACCAACGAGACAGTTGCCGAACACCGTGAAGATGTATTGAAAGGCGCGCGCAAGTATAAGTACCCATTGCAGCACTCAAAGCATCGTATTGTCATCGTTTCAGCCGGTCTGCTTGCTGTTGCTGTTGTTACCTTTTTTGTCTACACCGGTCTGGCGCTGTACAAATTCCAGTCGTCCTCGGCCTTTATGTATCGAGTGACGCAGGTGTTGCCGCTGCCGGTCGCTCGTGCTGGCAAGAGTTTTGTGGCATACGAGAATTATTTATTCGAGCTGCGTCGCTATCAGCATTATTACCAATCCCAGCAACGGGTAGATTTTGGTAGCAAAGACGGCCAGCGCCAGCTCAATCGCTACAAGCCTGTCGCGCTCGATGAAGTAGTGCAGGCCGCCTACGTAAAGCAGCTTGCTGTCTTGCATCATGTTTCGGTGAGCAAGGGTGACTTAAATACAGAGCTGGCTGCGCTGAAGGCGCAAAACCACTCCAGCGACCAAGAACTGGCTGATGTAACCAGCAAATTCTTCGGCTGGTCGCTCGATGACCTCAAGCGTGAGCTAACACAGGAATTACTAGCACAAAAGGTGGCCTCTGTGCTTGATACCAATGCACATAGCCGCGCGAACGCCGTGGCCGGCCAGATAGAGTCTGGCGGTGATTTTGCGGCACTGGCTAAGCAATATTCCGAAGACCTCACCACCAAAGACAACGGTGGCCAATACGCTGACACAGCCATAACTCCCGCTAGCATTGATGTACCGCCGCCAGTAGTGCAGCTGCTGCAAAATATGACACCTGGACAGGTAAGCGGTGTGATTTGGGCCGGCAATAGTTTTGAGATCGTTAAGCTCGTCAGCAATGCCGACGGCAAAATGGTGGCAGCGCACATCTCATTCAACGTTACCCCTATAAGTACCTATGTAGCGCAATACCAAAAAACTCACGCTCGCCACACCTACATAAAAGTGCAGAATAGCTAGGGATTGCTTTTCTAAGCGCTCCTTGGTAAAATTACCCCTGTTGCATTCCGTCCCATGCGGGGGGAAAGAGCAGCCGGAGCGACGAATTTATTTCGACGCCCCGCGCGACAAGAAAAACCGTAGGTTTGTCTCGTACGGTAAATATGCGGGCTCGTAGTGAAGACGGCCTATCACGCCTCCCTGTCACGGAGGAGATCGCCGGTTCGAATCCGGTCGGGCCCGCCAAATCGTTTCTGAGTTGTTGTGACGCAACAAACTAAGTGGCTCTCTAGGTGTTAGAGCCACTTTTTATTACTCAAATACCAGTTCGAACCTATATATGCCATCAGCCTACGGCGTTCCGTATCATTTGCCATCTCAAATACATCTCCAATGTTGGTAGCAGTACTAAATGTCTCTTTAGCTAGTTCTAGCCACCTTTCGGCGTCAGTATTTGTTGCGTTGATCAGTTTGTTGGTTCGTGCCAGCGTTTCGGTGTGTACGGCCGAGCGTTCTTTGTAGCGTTCATCTGTCATTACGCCGTTCTCTAGCTTTTCGTCCAGTACTTCAAGAGCTTTCTGAGCCCTTTGCCTTTCATGCAACCACTGTGGCCTATCCTCACTATGCTTCCTAATGTAGTCGTTGTAATGGCGCTCAAGCCAGCTGCTACACTCGGCAGCATCCGCCTCTGTTATTTCATACTCTCGCATATAGTCATTAATCTCTTGCTCAAAGATTTTGCTCGATAGCTGCTGTTCGTTGCATTTAATCTTTTTGTTTTTCTTGGTGCAAGTGTAAAAAACATACTCTGCTTCCGTTCCGTCAGCCAGCTTTTTAATTTTGGTGTAAGCGGTAACGTTGAAGCTGCACGTCTTGCACAAAAACAAGCCCTTGTAGGGATAGTATCGGCCTGATGTTGTCGCTGGTGTTTTGTGGCCTCTTGGCTTCACCCATCCCATACCAAGCTGAACCATGTCATACAAATCGGCACTGATGAGCGGCTCGTAAGTACCCTTATGCCACTCCTGTTTACTGTCATACTGAAAAACACCGTAGTTAGTTCGCCTTTGAAGCATATCTATCAGCGTTTGTTTACTGATCGGCTTACCACTTCTTGTAGAGGTTAGGCCCATGTTTCGAGCCTCTCTGAGTAAGTCCTCTACATGGTACAAGCCAGTGGCTGCCATCTCACAGACCCTGACACACAGAGGCCCTTTTATAGGGTCAGGAGCTATATTACGTTCGCCGGGACGAACTATGATGTTTACGAAACCGAGTGGTGCGGGTCCGGGGTATTGGCCGAGCGTTCGCTTCTCCTCAAACCCCTCTTTAACGTATACGCTCAGATCATCATTATTCTTCTTGGCATTGGCAAGCTCGACTTGAAGCATCCACTTGTCCTCAGGGTTGTTTCTGTAGGTTCTTGATGGAGTGTGTACCGCCAAAAGAAACCCACAATCCATAGCGTAAATTACCCTTGCACCATCAACCGGATTTCTGCTCAATCTGCTCAACGCCCACACGGCAATGTAACTAGCTTCACCAGCTTCTATTCGGGTCATCATATCGTTGAAGATTGGCCGACCGGGATACTTAGCGCTACGCTCTTCGGGTGGCAGGATGATAGGGCTCAGGCGGTTTCGTATAAAAATCTGCCTAACCTGTGCATCCTGCTTGCCAATAGACAGCTGCTGCCTATCTTCACGGTCTTGCGACTGCCTAAGATAAACGAAGCACTTTGATGACGAGGCGGATGGATGGGTGTTGTTCATAGAATTTTTTGCATCCATATCCTACTCGATGTCCTTCTGCTTTTCAACCGTTTCGCCGTACCGATTACGATATCGGATGTCCACTAGGAGCGTTAGGAAACCGAACAATACCTGTATGTCTGTTGGCAAGTTACTTATGTTTGTATTCTTATGCTTAGAGATAAGCACAGCTAGAGGTTTTTTGGCATGAAAAATCCAATTTGCTTACCTCGTAGAACGATCGAGGGGATTGCTATTGGTTTTTCATGCTGTTCGGGCCTAAAAAAGTTAACAAGTTTGTACCGAAGTACCTAGGCCCATAGTTCTGCACCTGATTTTACGCTCATGCTTGGCAAAGATAAAATAGAATACAATGTATTAATTACAATCGCAATAGCATAAGCGTTTTGGCGGAAAAAAATTGTGCAGCCTAATAGAACTTTGCTCGTTGATGAATAGTGAACCGATTCTCCGCCTCTCTCCGCGCATTTTGAGGCCTACTGTAGGCTGATAGCATGTATGCGACTATGACTTGCTCAGGATGACTGGATGGGCGGATAGAATCATGCTCAATAATGTGATAAAACTACAGTATGTTTTTAACACTGATAGACAGCCTCAATAAAAGCGATACACTCGCTAAGTTCCTCGATGAAAGACTAGAGGCGTACTCACTAGACAAGCACTTTGTCGGCCTCTTCCTAAAAGAGAACCATGAGCTGCTCGGCCAAGCGTGGTCAATTTATAATAGCCGAGACATCAAAAAAGCGGTTAAGACCCAAGTAATCGAAGATACCTATAACTACCTATGCGCTGAGGTTAACTGCCTAGAGGACACTCATTTTGAAATAGTAGGTATCTTGAGCCTAGAAGCTAGACGACAGCTATTTGAGACCTACACGGACTACATGCTTGAGAAGCCAGAAAGCACTCGGCTGGTAATTGAGTATGCCGAGGAGCATGACGTAAGTTAGCTAGTTGCCTTGTCATAGTTGGCTCGGTTTTTGTCTACTTCTGCTTTAATCTGCCGGGCAGCAGCAACAGTCTTCTTCTTTTCTCTTATGGCCTTTGCAATCTGAAAACCCATATTGATCAGATAGATGGCTAACGCAAGCCAGAGTAAGCATGTATAGGTCTTGAAAGAAATCTTTGGATAGTTCGGGAGCTGTGGAGCAAGCATAAGTACGGGGAATAGTAGTAGTCCGAATACAATATCGAGCAAGCTGGATAGCGCCGAAAATTTTACCCACTGCCACCACTTTAACGGCTCGGAACTCTTGTCATAATCCTTAACAAAACGTGTAGCAGCGGCCATGAAATCATCAGAGCGGCTATTGTCGCCAGCGGCATGTTCTCTTGCTATCTTACTCATAGTCCACAGGTCTGCCTCTTTCTGCTTGAGGTCGGAGAAGCCTGAGCTTTCACCCTCTATTTCAACCTTTCGTAGGAAGAAAATGAAAACGCCGTTTGCTATCAGGAGGACGGAGGCCCACCAAAATAATGCTGGATGAGTTGTGACATTTTTACCCACCGAAATAGCGATACCACCGATCGCAAAGCAAACCGCCGCAATCGCTATGTACCAGTCGGCAAGCTGTGATTTTATGAGCTTAAAATTATCGAGTTGGTCACGGCCGAGATTATCCCGCATCCCTTCGTAGAGTTCAGCTTCTTGTGTAAATTTGTCCTTTTCGATGGCTGCCATACTAACAGTATATGCCGTACTGGTAACTGGATTCAGCAAAATCGTTGCATAGCTGTAAAATGTAAGCATGTCTGATCTGTTACAAATAGTCCTAACCGCCGCTCTCACCCTAATAGGTGGCGTCATTCTATTTGTTTTCGGAGAGTTCGCAAAAGTCCTTATAGTCCAGCCGTTACAGAAGTACAACGAACAGGTGCAGCTAATCCGTGATCGGCTCGATTTCTACGCCAACCGGGTAACTAATTACTTCTCAGAAGCGCCAACTGATGAAGAATGGGAGCTCATCAAACAGATAAGTGCAGATTTTCGCTCTGCTGCCACCCAGCTAAGTTCAAAGTATGCCGGTATTATGCGGCGAAAATTACTCATCAAGCTCAAAATCATCCCCACACCGGAAAAGATTGAAGAAGCGTACAGAAGCCTCATGCTTTTATCGAACAATCTACCTCGGCGTGGGAGGGATGATCAGGACGCGGAGGTTAATCCTATTATGGTGAACCATGACGCTATCGATAAGGTGAAGTCTGCTCTGCACCCATAGCTTGAAAATAGTTCCATACTTGTAAAGTGATGGCCCGCCATTCAGCTTATGTTTAAAACCTCTCCATGCGAGAGGTTTTTGTTATGCTGTGTGTATGGATTTATCTACACATGGTATCGTTGCGCTAGTCAGGAACAAAGCCGGGGATTTCCTCTTGCTGGAAGACTCACGTGAGCCAATGAGGGGGCACTGGGCTCCGCCCCACGGACGTTGTGAATCTACGGACGCAAACGAAGAAGACGGAGTCATTCGTGAAGTTAAGGAGGAGACTGGTCTTTCTATCAGGCCGATCAGAAAGGTATTGACCCAGCCAGCTGACACAAAAGTTAAGACTGTTTCGTTTTGGGTTGTTGAGAGTGAATCCGACGTACCTACTCTGAATGAAGAATCATCTTCATTTGGTTGGTTCAGCGTGGATGAGCTATTGGGCCTTACGCTCTATCCCGGAACTAGATTGTTCTTTGAAAAGGTCAAAACGGGCGAGGTGGAAATATAAAAGTTCCATATATCCTCCGCTACGGCCCGCCAAGATGCTTATGCTTAAAGCCTTTCGATTATTCGAAGGGCTTTTTGTTATAGTTAACTTATGACTAGAGAAGTTTTGACTCGTGAATTTTCCATATGTCTACTACCAACCGACGATGTCATCACAGACATAGAGGCTCTCAGGGTCAGACTGCCCGACTCACCTTACCGTGATGACGTACCACACATTACACTCCTCCGTGGCATTTCTTCTGGTGCGGATATGAGCGACGAGGCCCTGGCTGATGACATAGGCATGACCCTCTCGCTTTCCAGCCGACTCCCACTTTCGGGTACCGTGAAGTTAATCGACAACAAAAGTAATCAATTCTATACCGATACGGGAGTGGTTATTCTGGAGTCATCGAAGGAATTGCTCGATTTCCGTAAGGATGCGGTCAACCGACTGCTGGAACGTGATTATACCGTTGAGGCACAGGAGCTAAGCACGTACACTCCACACGTTACCGTTAGATTGGGCGTACCGTTACAAGGCAGGTTTATGGACGAAACCAAGCTTAGGTTCGACGATCGCATAATCAGGTTTAACAGTTGGTTATTGTTCAGGCTTGTCTTGCAAGACGATAAACGGCTTATGCACGTGGTGCGACCAAGCTAGTACGGTCAGGCCGCTGCACAAAATAGTTCCATACTTCAAGAGTAACAGCCCGCCACGAAATTGACATATTATCTCCTTTATGTTAGTATTTTTTATATACTAAAATATCAAAATTGGTAAAAAATAACATGGCAGTAGATCACGACCCATCGGACCACTTCCCAATAGTTGAACCTACATCTTCTAGAGAAGATACCATGCCTCCAGAGTCAAGGTTACGTGGCAGCCTAATCAGGCGTTCTATAGGTATGACAGCTGCTCATGGTGGTTTAGTAGATGGTCCAGAAGTTACGACTACAGAACCCAGGGAGTTCTCGCGCATAGATGCAGCTGGAGATCAGCCTCCGGAGCCGAGTCCAAGGCTCCGCGGCCGTGGTCTCATAGTGGCAAGAAACAGAGGACCATCAACAAGATTAGAAGAAGGACCATCGATAGTTAGCCGTTACTTAGATGAACTCCGTACCACTAGTCTCTTTGATGCAGCGCAAAAACATGGATATGCCAAAGCTTTTGGAGGGGAGCTAAACTTTGAATCTACATACAACATGCATCCTGAAGTAGCGCATGTACATCCATATGACACAACCTTACATGAACGCATACCCTTCACTAATGGCTTTTCGAAGGCTATTGAAACTGGTGTCGACATTGCCGAATTAGTAAAGGACAATCCTCTGGGCCGATATAAGTTTTATTCTTCTCTGGACTTGTCGACGCCAGAAAAGCAAGCAAGCGCACAGTCATACATGACAGAAGTTCACAAGCTAGCGGCAGAACAGGGGATCGCAATGCTTACGAAGACCGAAGATCATAATTATGATAGCTGTAACATCTACACGTGGCAGCCAGAGCAAATGGCAGAAATACTTGAGAGACTACACGATAAATACCCTGATATTTGGCAATCAGTTGAACATCCCCTCCAAGGCAGGGTAGGTGATATAGACCCAAAGCATGTAGGTTACGTGCAAGAGCCTATAGGAGGCGTCAATAATGGCTCACATAGTTCACGGATGGGTAGATTAGGTAGGCTAATTGACGAGAACGGTGGCACTATTGATGCCGCCACATGGGAAAAGGCATGTGCTGCTGTAGGCGTACGTGCTGATAAGCCCTGGTTGATAAGTGATGAGGCGGCTGTGGCTTACAATACAGAGCAAGAACGACGTAATCGACTGAGTGTTAAATAAAGCTATACCTCTTCTTTTTGTTATGGCCCGCTAAGCGCTAACCATATAAGGCTCGATTTGGAGTCTTTTATTTTTATAAACAAGAGGTTTTATCAAGGCATGCCATAAAACCCCCCGGTTTATGCATTAGAAGATTTTGAGCAATATGCAGCCACGCTTCCTGTTAGCCGGTTGATGAGCTAGAGTAGTAGCTTCAAACTAGAAAAGCTACAGCATGTCAGTACATTGATTTAATGTATATATTATGGTATTATACTCTTATGTCCTCAAGTTCTGAGTTCTTTCTTAGTCCTGCAGATATGGCTTTACGGCTCAAGCGCACAAAAGGTATTGGCGCTGTTGCAGCGAATGTTAACGCCGATGGGATATCAACGACGAAATTGCCCGAAGCTTCTACGGCGGATATTCCTTTCGAAGGTAAGACCATAGAGCGTGGCAAAATGCGACTGCAATTCCAGAAAGTACCTACGGGTCGCATGGTGTGGGATGGTACTGTTGGGGCTCGTGTGCCGGAATATTATTCGTTAAAAACGTGGTTTTCTCATCATACCGAAGGTTTGGGCCCAGGTCCTGGTTGGGATAGGCGCTACTCCCTATCTAGTCTGACAGACGAGGAGATGTTAAAACGCTATGGGCATGTCTTTAAACATGATGAGATCTTTTCGCCGAGTGGTGATTATGACTGGGAGACTGGCGATACTGTAGGCGGTATGCCTACGGATATACCATATTACGACTTAGCTCCTGTCAATATGGAAACTGAATCTGTGCAGTAGATCCAAATCTGCTCTACCTCTGCCCGCAGGGCGGATAAGACGCTATACCTATGTTTTCTTGCACTTGTACGAGCTTTACTTTTATGTCCGAGAGCTACAGGTGTGTGGCGGTAAGGTGCGCTGTGGGCGAGAGCTCAGCAGCTGTTCCATTAAGTTGTTTATGTTTAAGCCTTCTTTAGCATGAGGGGTTTTTGCTATAGTGGAGTTATGGACGAGAAATTATCAGAAGCAGAATTACGGCGCCGCTTAGATGAAGCCGCTTTAGTTGTTCGGGTGGGTGGCCAGTATCGACATTACAAAGGCAATCTTTATGAAGTTGAAGCGTTGGCTATAATCGAAGCAACAAATGAACCGGCGGTAATGTATAGAGCATTGTACGGCAAGGGGCTTGTATTTATCCGGCCTGTCAGCGATTGGCTTATGATAATAAAATGGCAGGGCGAGACGGTACCCAGATTCACACTAGTCAATTGACCGTAGTTCCATATCGTTATGGCACGCCAAATAAAGACTATCCCATACACAAGAGATGGTCGCAAGGTTGCATGCAGCATTTCGAAATGAACCTGCAATGCCAAGTGGCTATCCCCACCCAAAGGCTGAATACACTATACCGGATGTCCGGTTTGGCCATCTACGGAGGTCATTTGCTCTAACTCCCCTAATGATGGCTGATGCTGTTGCAGATTGGGTTGAGCATGAAGAGGGTGTTGCACTCCCGGCGGCTGACTTGACACCAGGTGATTGGGGGAAAACAACATTTAATCCAAAGATCGCAGAAAGGTTAAATGTATTATTTAGGGAACCACAATTCAAACCCTATATTGATGTAGCTATTAGCCTTTATGCTGTGGCTGAGGCAGTGATTGAATCAAGCGCAGGAAGGGCTCTTCTTGTGGCCCATCGACGTCAACTTAGCACTAGACTAAATGCAGGCCCTGACGAAACACCGGATAACGAGCTGAAGAAAGCGATAAAAGAGGCTACGCAGGATAAGATTAGAGAGGCGCAAGGAGCGGCTACTGTACGACTCCCTTAACCTAGAAGATGTCTTTATGTCTTGTCTAGATGACGATAAAGCCGCCATACTTCAATACGCACCGCATTCTTGAAAGACAGCCACGGCAACGACTATCGGGATGGGCTAATTAACCATGCAAGCACCCGTGCTGACACGGGTGCTTGATTTTTTTACATGGTGCAGGGCATCGCTAATATGTATTGAAGTTAGCGCGTAAGCGGTATTATCTACATCCGTAGCCTTACTAAATATAATGCCCGCTGCAGTGCCATCTTGCGTAACAATTGGCCCGCCAGAATTACCATATTCTACATGGGCCTGTACCAAATACACGCCTCGACTGAAATTCCCCAGGCTGTAAATATTTGCTCCTGTAATTGCTCGGGTATCACGTACGATGCCTGGTCTGGCTTGGTAGTTTCCGCCTGGGTAGCCGAGTGCCGCGACCGTGGTGTTCCGGGCAATGTTTTTGGGTGCTAAATGAAGCGAGGGAACCTTTAGGTCCTGCTCCTTAAGAACTGCTAGGTCTAGCGTGGCATCAAAGTATACTGGGGTGCCTTCATAACTCTTGCCGTTATATTTTATAATTGGCCGCCGGGAGCCGGCAATTACATGGGCGTCGGTAGCGATAAGCCCTGGCGCAATTGCAAACCCGGACCCTGCGACAATACCACCACAGCTGAAGCTGGTTATGCGAACTATCGAAGCTGCGGCCTTAGCATTCGCAGATTGTACGGACTCGGGGTCGTAATTAAAGCTGGCCTGAGGTTTAGGCTGTGCGGGAAGGGTAGGCTGAGCGTTTGGATCAATCTGTCTGTTAAATTCTGCGAACACTGCAGGCACTGAAGGCAAGAGGTTGGTCAGGCCTTGGACAATGCGGGCATCGCTGACACTATTGCTTAAGCCTACAAACGGCAGCCGGCCGATTGCAACGCCAGCTAGCCACACGAAGGCTAGGCCGGCCACCAAGCTGGGCAAAACGCCAAGCGCAGTTTCGGCCGTTTCGAAATTCTGATTCTTTCTTAGTTTACCTAGGCGAAATGACCAGTGAACCTTCTGTCCGAGGTCATAGCCGCGCATGGCGGCATATAACGAGGTAAGTAGCACTAGTGAGGCGTTGACGGTCGTGCGGAGCGTTGGATCGTGAAAACGGATAATATGTGGGAAGATCCAACCGCACACAAATAGTGACACAAAAAAACCTGTTATAAAGAATAGTTGAGATAAAACACCAATGCGCAGTCCTTTTGCGATAACTGCTGCCAAAAACAAAACAATAAAAAGGTCGACCCAGTTCAAGCCAAACATACTCCAAGAAGTATGAACTTGAGCGCTGTTGACCGCAATAGCCATAAGCGTAATTAGCTTTAGGCGCGCTTGCTGATGGTGTATGTTGGAAGATGTGCGTTACAATAAGCTTACGGTATGATTACGCTTAAAAATATGCAGAGCCCACAGGCTTCTCGGCTTGCACTCCGGCTGGGGTTGGCCTTTGTCTTTGCTTATGCCGCCACCTCATCATTAAAAGATCCTAACGAATGGATAGGGTACTTGCCACATGTTTTGGCCGCTAGTTCCCAGGCGCATGTGCTTATAAAGTTGTTCGCAGCCACTGAATTGGGGCTAACTCTGTGGCTTTTGAGTGGAAAGTTTGTGCAATATGCCGCTGCCGCTGCGGCTGTGATGCTTGGTGGCATTGTGCTGGCTAATCCGGCAGATCTAATTATCACCTTTCGGGACGTTGGTTTAGCGTTTATGGCCCTGGCGCTGGTATTCGCTGCCTAATTTCAACCACTCGGTGTCGTATACTGTTGGCATGAAAACAAAACAACAGCGCCTGGTTTTACCGGTAAGCATATTAGCTTCATTTGTCGCCTTTTTAGATGGTTCGGTAGTGAATGTGGCCTTGCCGGCTATCTCGCGCGAGCTTGGCGGGGGGTTGCTGGTGCAGCAATGGGTAGTTGACGCCTATCTTATTACGCTCGGTACCCTTATCTTAATTGCCGGTTCACTGTCCGATCTTTTTGGACGCAAGCATATCCTACGTGCCGGACTGGTGGGGTTTGGTGTAGCATCGGTACTTTGTGCGGTAGCACCTAGCGGGGTCTTCTTGATCTTGGCACGCGCCTTGCAGGGTATGGCTGGAGCGCTTTTGGTACCAAGTTCACTAGCACTCATTATCTCGAGTTACAAAGGGGTGAAGCAGAGCAAGGCAATTGGTACTTGGACGGCCTGGACCGGGATCTCGTTTATTATTGGGCCACTGGTAGGTGGATTTTTAGTAGATGTAAGTTCCTGGCGCTGGGTGTTCGCTATAAATGTACTGCCTATAGCTGCAACATTGGGGCTGCTTACACGCTTAGAGCTACCCGAGCTTGTGCGTGAATCGGCCAGAATTGACCAGGCTGGAGCAATTTGGTGTGCAATAGGGCTTGGCGGGCCGGTATTCGCACTGATTGAACAACCAAAATATGGGTGGAGTACTCCTCGGATATGGTTGCCGCTGGTTGTCGGATTACTGTCACTGGTGGCTTTTGTGTGGCATGAGCGCCGAACGGCTAAGCCAATGCTGCCACTTTCTTTGTTTAGAGTGCGGAATTTTAGCTTTGGTAATGCTGCAACAGCGGCAATCTATGCCGGACTTACTGATTCCAGTTTTGTGATCACCATTTTTTTGCAGCAGGTAAGCGGCT
>Ga0105245_10004283_pt1 | contig 12650 bp, 13 predicted proteins | sample KBSM54metaG_FD_81523 | JGI IMG/M metagenome (GOLD analysis project Ga0105245, IMG submission 81523) | Miscanthus rhizosphere microbial communities from Kellogg Biological Station, Michigan, USA - KBS M5-4 metaG | ecosystem: Host-associated > Plants > Roots > Rhizosphere > Soil | place... | reverse complement strand
ATCACGCTGATCGGCGTCGGCAAGCCGGACGCGGTCAACATCCGCTCGATCCGCCAGGCGCTTTATGCCGCGGCGAAGATCGCGAAGAAGCATCGCAGCACGAACATCGCCGTCGTCGCGCCGTTTGCGAACGTCAGCACGCGCGTCATCGCCGACTACCTCGCGGCGTCCGACTACAAGTACGACGCCTACATCACCGTCAAGAAAGAAGACAAACGCCTGCCGATCAACGCGACGCTCATCACGTCGCACGACGCGAAGCAGGCGAAGTTGATCGAGACCGAAGCGCGCGCCATCGCCGACGGCATCCGCACCGTCCGCGACCTCGGCAACGGCCCCGGCAACCTCATCACGCCGACACGCCTCGCGGAGCGCGCCGAGCAGGTCGCGAAAGACGTCGGCGTGAAGTGCACCGTTTACGACAAGAAGGCCATCGAGAAGATGAAGATGGGCGGCCTCCTCGCCGTCAACCGCGGCTCGCATGAAGAGCCGCGCTTCGTCGTTCTCGAATACGCACCGCGGCGCGCGAAGCAGCACGTCGCGCTAGTCGGCAAAGGCATCACCTTCGACTCCGGCGGCATCTCCATTAAGCCCGCCGACCGCATGGAAGAGATGAAGTTCGACATGTGCGGCGCCGCGGCCGTCATCGGCACGATCGAAGCGGCGGCGAAGCTGGCGCTGCCGGTGAAAGTGACTGGCATCTTCGCGTCGACGGAAAACCTTCCGGGCGGCGGCGCTTACAAACCGGGCGACATCATCACGATGATGAGCGGCAAGACCGTCGAGATCGTGAACACCGACGCCGAAGGCCGCATGATCCTCGGCGACGCGCTGCATTACGCCTCGAATCTCAAACCCGATCACCTTCTCGATTACGCGACGCTCACCGGCGCGTGCGTCGTCGCTCTCGGAAGCGAAGCGGCGGGACTCTTTTCGAACAACGACGAGCTGGCTCGGAAGTTGATTGAATGCGGGGAACGAGTTGGCGACCGCCTCTGGAGACTCCCCGAGTGGGACGATTACAAGGAATTGATCCGCAGCGAGTGGGCGGATATGAAGAACTCGGGCGGACGTTGGGGAGGCGCGACCACCGCGGCACTCTTCCTGAAGGAGTTCGTCGATTGTCCGTCATGGGCTCACCTCGACATCGCCGGAACGGCGTACATGGAACACGAGACAGCGCGCGAAATCCGCGGCGCGACCGGTGCGGGCGTGCGCGTGACGGTCGAGTTTCTCGAGTCGCTCTCGCGCTGATCGCGGTCGTTTCTCTTTGCACCACGGCTTGCCGCCGCGGCGACAACGTCGTGCAAGCCGCCGTTGTTCAGAAACCGGAAGAGAGCTTCACCGCGATCGAGTCGGTGAGCCTGCAGTTCCTTCCGCGACAAGAAGAAGCGAAGGGCTGGCGACTCGAGCAGGATCCGATCGTCGTTCCCGGCGACCGCCTCGCGACGTACATGGATCAGGACGCGGCCACGTTCGCGCGCTATGACGTGATCGACATGACCGCGGGCAACTACGTCGTGAGCGACGGCAACGGCTTCGCCACGGTCGAGATCTTCCGCTTTCCTGATTTCGTCAAAGCGTTCGGCGCGTACTCGCTGCACAAAGACGGACCGGTGCAGTACCTCAACATCGCGAACGAAGCGTTCATCAAGAAGTACTCGATTCATCTCTGGCGCGGACCGTTTTACGTGCGCGTCACCGGCGGCGCGGCGCAAAACGCCGGCGAGTCGCTCGCGCGGCTCACGGCGTTCGTCGCCGACCGCATGCCGGCCGCGCCCGCGAAGCCCGCGGTATTCAACTTCTTCCCGCCGACGCGCGAGCCGAACAGCGAGCGCTACTCCGCCGACGACGCACTCGGTTTGCGCCTGCTCGCGAATTCGTTTCAGGCGACGTTCCTCGTCGACAACCAGCAGGTCATCGGCGTGATCATCCCCTCCGCAAATCGCGACTCCGCCACGAAACTGCTCGACGCGTATCGCGCGCTCTATATCCGCAACGGCAAGTTGCTCGATCCCGTCCCCAACCTCGGCGAAGACAACTTCACGGCCGAGGACAAGTTCATGGGACGGACGGTGGCGTTCCGCATCGATCGTTTTCTGATCGCATTCAACGGATTCAACGAGCGGCAGAAGATCATCGATCTTGCGAGTGCGACCGATCAGCGAATCCTCGGCACGATTCGAAAGCAACTCGTGACCGCGGACGAGCAAGCGGAGAACGGCAATCGCACCGAGGCGACGCCGACGTGGACGCAGCGGCACTAGCCGCTAGTCGTTCAGGAACGTTCCCACGTTCCGCTCTTCCCGCCGGACTTGCGCGCAAGCTGCAGTCCGTCGATCGTGATCCCCTTCTCCGCGCTCTTGCACATGTCGTAAATCGTGAGCGACGCGACGGCGCACGCGATCATCGCCTCCATCTCCACGCCGGTCTTTCCTTCGCAGCGGACGATGGCGCGCACTTCGACGGCGCCGGAGCTCGGGTCGATGTCGAATGTGACATCGACGGAGTCGATGCTGATGGCGTGCGCGAGCGGGATCAGCGACGGCGTCTGCTTCGCGGCGAGGACGCCGGCGATTTTCGCGGTCGTGAGCACGTCGCCTTTCGGCAGGCCGCGATCGACGAGCTTCTTCAACGTGTCCGGCGACATGCGCACGGTCGCTACGGCGACGGCCTCGCGCATGGAGGCGCGTTTGCGGCCGACGTCCACCATCGAGATGCCGCCTGTCTCATCGAGATGCGAGAAGTCTTTGTCGCTCATACTCAGCCAACTCCCTCGAGTCATTCACGTTCAACAGCTCGACGCCGCTGTGCTCGACGATCTCCGAGTCCGCCGCAATCGAGCGCAAATCGTACTGCTGGTTCGCGATGCGCGCATCGATCTTCGGCAAAAGCGCATGCGAGTATCCCGCACAAAGGACGTGCAAGTTCTTGTCCGCGTACGGGACGAGCATCGTCGCGCTCGACTCCGCGAAACGCGACGACCACGCGCGCAGCAGCTCGCTCGTGATCAGCGGATAGTCGACGGCGAGGATGAAGCATTTCGCGTTCGCGTCGGCGAGCGCGCGCTGAACGCCAAAGATCGGCGCTTCGTCCGCGTGCTCGTCTTCGAAGATCGTGTCGATGCTTTGCGGCGTTCCGTCGTGACGATCGACGGCGATCACGCGATCGAAGGCCGGCCGCGCGGCGGCGGCGATGCGATCGAGAAACAGCGCCGCCTTCGATGCTCCCATCCGCGTGGATCGCCCGCCGACGAGCACGTAGCAGTTCATCGGAATCGGTAGCGTACCATCGCGCGATGTCGTGGCCGGTCTCCGTGATCATCCCCGCGCTCGACGAGGAATCGCGCATCGCCGCCGCGATCGATTCCGCGTTCGCAGCGGGCGCGGCGGAGGTGATCGTCGCCGACGGAGGCAGCCACGACGCGACGACGAGGATCGCCGCTGAACACGGAGCGCGCGTCGTGAGCGGCGAGTCGATGCGATCGCGTCAGATGAATCAAGGCGCTGCAATCGCGTCGCACGATCATCTGATCTTTCTTCACGCTGACACGACGCTGCCTGCCAACGCGGCATCGCTCGTCGTCGAGAGCGGCGCTGTCTTTGGCGGCTTTCGCGTTCGTTTCGCGGAGCGGTCGTGGAAGCTTCGCCTCGCCGCGGCGATGATCAACCTGCGGACCTTTTTCACGCGCTGTCCGTGGGGCGATCAGGCGCAGTTCATTCGCCGCGATGCATTCGACGGGTTTCGCGAGATTCCGATCATGGAGGATTACGAGCTTGCGATGCGGATGAAGCGTCGCGGGAAGACGATCGTGTTGCGCGAGAAAGTGACGACTTCGGGGCGGCGGTTTCTTGAGAAGGGACTGTTGCGGACGGCGGCGATCAATTGGCGCATCATCGTTCGCTATCGGCTTGGCGCGGATTTGAACGAGCTTGCGCGGATCTATCGAAGCTAGCGGCGGCGAGGGCGCCGCCGCCCCACTGAGGACGACGGGGGAGGTAGCGCTTCTTCTTCTGCGACCTTCTTTGCGTGGCGCGCCTGGCCGATTGTCACGTTGATCGGATGACTGCGATCGAGGAATGGCACCGCGGGTCTTGCTCGAACGCCGATCGTCGAGCGCACGTGGATCAGGCCTTCGTGCTCCGGCGCGACTTTCAGTCCTGACTCCACCGTGTCGAGCGCTTTCTTTCGCTGGCCGGCTGCGATGTACACGCGCGCGAGGTTCGCGTAGTGATCGCCGTTGTAAAACTCGAGATCGATCGCGCGCCTGCAGAGATCCGCGGCGACTTTGAACTTGCGCTGCACGAGCGCGAGGCAGACACCAAAGTACGACAATCCACGCGCCGCCTTCGCCGTCTGCAGCGGCGGCGAATCCTCGGTTCCATACACGTCGATGAAGAGCGTCAACGCGCGGAGATAGTCCTCCTCGCGCGTTGCTTGGATCGCATCGTCGATGTTCGTTTTCGCCGCCGCCATCAGATCAACTCACGCGAGCGCAGCCGATGCACATACTGATCGATCCGGTCTCTCTCATCGGCGGTCACGCTCACAAATTGCAGGCCGTACTTTGCCATCGTTCCGACGAATTCTGCACGCAGAACGCTCGACTCGAGCTGCAGCGGCTTCGGATCGCCCGGCAGATAGAAATGCAGGCGGATGTTCCCCTCGCCCGGCAACACGCGATCGACTTCGAGGAGGATTCCGCTCGAGGAGATGTTCAGGCTGCGCCCGAGGATGAAGCGGCCGTTTTTCTCGATGGAGATCTCGATCTTCGTGATCGTGCGGAGCTGGCGTCGCGCGGGGATCGACGTCAGCTTGATCACTTTCAGATCGAGCTCACGGCGCTGCAGCGGCCGATAGATCACGTCGTTGCATCCGGCGGAAAGACAAAGATCCGCCTGATCCTGATGTTCGCGATCGGAGACGAGGAGCAGCGACGTCGGCCGCGTCTCTTCGTGCTCACGGATCTCGCGGCAGAACTCTGGCGCCGACATGTCGAAGAGGTCGTAGCCGAAGATGATGAGGTTCGGCCTCTCCGTCAGCGCCTTCGCCAACCCCTCGGAACCTGCGAGTGCGGTAGCGATCACGTTTTCGCGGCGGCGAAGAATCGTCTCCTGAAAGAGCAGCGCGCCACGCGAGTGGTCGACGAGCAGAATGCGTCCGAGTGGGCGTGTCATGCCGCTGAGATCTCGCGCAGTTTCGCGATGGCGCGCTTCATGTCGTCGACGAACATCGTCACGTGCTCGCGCGTGTTCGACTTGCCGAGGCCGATGCGGATGGAGCCGATGGCGGCGGGCTCGCTGACGCCGATGGCTGTGAGCACCGCGGACGGACCGCGCTGACCCGAGCTACAGGCCGATCCGGATGAGAGCGAAAAGCGCCGCATCGCAACGATCAGCGAGTCGGCTTCGACTCGCTCGAAACTCACGTTCAGATTGCCCGGCAATCTTAGCGCGCGCGGTCCGTTGATCGAAACGCCTTCGATTTCGGCGGTGAGCCGATCCCACAGTTCGTTGCGCAGCGCGGTAAGGCGATCAGCTTCGTCGGTCATCTCCTCGGCGCGAAGTTGAAGCGCCTTCGCCATGCCGATCGCGCCAGGAACATTGACCGTTCCGGAGCGGACGTTTTTCTCTTGTCCGCCGCCGGAAATCAGCGGATCGATGCGAATCCCGCGGCGGACGTAGAGACCGCCGATGCCTTTCGGTCCGTAGAACTTGTGCGCGGAGAACGAGGCGAGATCGATCTTCGAAATATCGAGCGCGGTCTTTCCGGCGGCTTGCGTGACGTCGCTGTGAAAGAGCGCGCCACGCTCGTGCGCGACGTCGGCGAGCGCGTGGATGTTCTGCAGGGTTCCGATCTCGCCGTTCGCCGCTTCGATGGAGACGAGGCGCGTGTTCGGCTCGATGGCGGCGCGAAGCGCGTCGGGATCGATGAAGCCTTCGCGATCGGGATGGACGATCGTCACGTTCGCGATGCGTTTCGCCGGCGCGAGGATGGAGCGATGCTCGATCGCGCTCGTGACAAGGTGCGCGTCGCCTTGCACGAGATGCAACGCGATGTTGTTCGACTCCGTCGCGCCGGCGGTGAAGAAGATCTCGTTCGGCTGCGCGCCGAAGAAGCGGGCGATGGAAATGCGCGCGTCTTCGAGCGCGCTAGCGGCCTTGCGTCCGTGCTCGTGCGTCAGCGACGCGGCGTTGCCGAAGACCTCCGTGAAGAACGGCAGCATCGCCTCGACGACGCGCGGATCGCACGGCGTTGTGGCGTGGTGGTCGAAGTAGACCGGAGGCTGGGGCACGGGAAAATGATAGCGTCACCGAGGCTTGTGCCGGTGTGCGATGGTCATGGCGATGACGTCGCGCAGCTTCGTCGCGCTGATCCGCTTCAGTCGCACGAGCACGCTCGGGTAGCCGTTGTAGTGGTCCGTTGTGAAAAAGGTTTTCGGATCGAGCTGCATCAGCAGATCGCGGTTGTCGAATCCGACGATGGCGACGATCGTCTCGCCGTCTTCCTTCAATCGGATCAGCAGCTTCTTCTTCCACTTGAACGCGGCAGTGCCGTACGACGTCGACTCTTCGACGTTCGGGAGCGACAGCGCGATCTTGCGCACGTCGTCAAACGTGCTCATCGCCGGCGGCCGCGGCGCCGTTTGCGCGGCGGCGGCGGCGCGTCGTCGGTTCCGCGTCGCGCGCGCTGCGCGAACGCGTGCCACTGGCGATACTGCTCGATGGACTTGCCGGACGACAGTGCGTACAGCTCGAGCAGCGCGAGCGCGTCGTTGAACGGCTCGCGGAAGACGAAGCGGATCATGGCGCGTCGCTCACTCGGCGGTTCGAGCAGGCGCCACAGAGTGTCGAGCGTCTGCTCGATCTGATGGCGCGTTCCGGCGGAGAGCGCCATGCGCGTGCAGAGCGGCTGGATCGAGTCGCGGATGAAGATGATCAGTTCCGCGATGCGCATCTTCGTGTCGCGGCGCGATTCTTCTTTCTCCAGCTCCGCGAGAATCCACGGAAGAAAGAGAACCGACAGCAGCACGCCGTCCGAGATCTTGCGTCCCGCCTCGACGGTGCGGTCGAGCACCTCGAGCATCTTCCAGAAGTACGGCGCGCGGTCGTCGCGAATGGCGTTGTGCACTTCGGGCAGCAGCGGCTCGAGCAGCGCGGTCTCGATCATCAGGCGGATTGCGCCGCGCGACCAGCCGCGCCGCAACAGCTCGAGGATCTCTTCCGACACGCGCGGCGGCGACGCCTTCAGAATCTCGGTGCGATGCCGCAGGATCGCGTCATACGTCGCCGGCTCGATCTCGAAGTCGAGGCGCGACGCGAACTCGATCGCGCGCATCATCCGCACCGGATCTTCGCGGAAGCGGACGTCGGGATCGCCGATCACGCGCACGCGACGCTGCGAGAGATCGTCGAGACCGCCGATGTAGTCGATCACTGAGAAGTCGGCGATGTTGTAGAAGAGCGCGTTGATGGTGAAGTCGCGGCGCCGCGCGTCCTGCAGCGGCGAGCCGAACGTGTTGTCGTCGGTGATGAGGATCTCGGCGTTTTCGTCGGTGCCGCGCTCCGGCTCGCGGCGGAACGTCGCCACTTCGACCGTCTGATCCTGAAAGATGATGTGCACGAGGCGGAAGCGGCGGCCGATGATGCGGCTGTTGCGAAACAGGCGGCGCACTTCCGTCGGATGGGCGTCGGTGGCGACGTCGAAGTCCTTCGGCTCGCGATCCATCAGGAGATCGCGCACGCTGCCGCCGCAGAGATACGCGCGATAGCCGCTGCGATGAAGGCGATACAACACCTTCAGCACGTTCTCGGGAATGCTGCGGCGCGAGATCGGATGCTCGCTGCGATCGATGACCGTGGCGTCGTCTGCAGGCGAGGGCGCCGTCGCCTCCGCGATTTCGGGTCTGGTTTCTTCAGTCATGGAGCGAACGAAGTGCTCGTGGCCGAATCCTCGGCCTCCGGATGATAGTGATAGCGGCTGTCGACGATGAAGAACGTGCGGTCCCATCGCGTGCGCGTGAAAAAGTGCGCGACGACGCCGGCGAGCTCGCGCAGCCGCGCCGTCGTCGGACTGTTCGCCGGCGGCGGCGTTCCGCGGAACGACCAGTACACCATCAGCGGACGTCCGGTGATCAGCGACCGCGGTACGGTTCCCCAGTAGCGCGAGTCGCTGGAGCGATCGCGGTTGTCGCCCATTGCGAAGTAGTGATCGGGCGGCACGACGAATGGTTTGAACTGATCGCGCGAGCGATACGGCTCGGGCAAAGCGTCCTGCGGCGGATAGATTTGCGCATCGTCATGAACGACGTACGGCTCGCCGATCTCGCGGCCGTTGATGAAGACGCGTTTGTTGTGGATCTCGACGACGTCGCCGGGTAGCCCGATGGCGCGCTTCACGTAGTCGATCTCCGGCTGCTGCGGAAAGCGAAAAACGATGATGTCGCCACGCTGAATCGGACGAATCGGTAGAAGTCCGCCGAGGGCCGTGCCGGCGCCGAAAATGAACTTGTTGACGATCACGTGATCGCCGACCTTGAGGTTGTCCTCCATCGACGGGCTCGGAATCTTGAACGGCTGAAACAGAAAGGCGTGAACGAACTTGACGAAGATGACCGCGATCAGGAGAGCCTCGTAGTACTCGCGAAACGTCGACTTCGTCTGGGATTCATCGGCCATGGGCGGGAGGATTTCCCTTCAACTGATAGGCGATGTTGCCGGCCGCAAATGATTCTACGACATCGACCGGCACGAGCAGATCGCGGCCTTCGACGCGATAGTGGCCGCTCCCGACGTCGAGCGCGCCGCGAATGCTCGTCGCGCCGGCAGGCGCGGGCGCGTTGACGACGAACACGCGCGTCAGATCGATCCACGGATGAAGGCGCATGTCGTCCCAGAACTTCGCGTCGGGATCGTGCTCGACGATCGCGATGGCGACGTGCGCTTCGCGAAAGAGTTGAGCGCGCGCATCGCTCCAGCGATTGTGATCGTTCGTGCGCCAGACGACGAGTGGCAGCTTCTCGCCGTAGTGCATCGTCTCGGGACGCACGATCAGCGCGCCGTTTGAGAATTCGGTAGCGAAGCCCGTGAGGCGCGACGTCGGCGATGCGTTCATGTGCCGCTCGCGTCCGTCGTACTCCATCGTCTCGACGCGCTGGGACGCGTCGAACGTCTCCCACGACACCGCGTACTTTTGCCCGCCCGCGTCCCACGCGCGCGCGACGATCCGGCCGTTCGGGAACTCGACCGTCGATTGCGCGGACGTCGTGATTTGGACGACGCGCAGAAAGTCGCCGCTCGGCGTGTGAACGATGTAGCTGACGCGATTACCCTTCGGTGCCCACTGCACGCTCACTTCGTCCGCGGGATCGTTCGGGATCCAGTGAATGTCGCTGCCTTCAGCGGCGACGAGGCCGGCGTCGAAGTTGGTCGTGCGTTTCGCCGAGAAGACGATTTCCTGGCGCGCTTGCGAGAGATCGAAGGAATCGATGGCGAGGAACTCCGGCGTGAGGTCTTTGTCGCCGTTCACGAGTTTCGCGCCCTTTGCGGTCTTGACGATCTTGATCGCCGTGGGAGCCGGCGCCGCGTTCTTGTAGATCAGGAAACCGCCGTCGAAGCTCAACTCGGGATGCTCGACGGCGTGCGGAACGCTCAGCCAGTCGGCGGGGATCGGCTCCACGCGCTGCTGAGGCGCCGTTACGCAGGCGGCCAGAAGCGCTAGGGCGGCAAGCTTCCAAAATCGCATCGAGCGCGGATTGTAAATCATTGAATCCAAAGCCACAAATCCGTGGCAGCTCCCGTGCAAATAAATGTGGTCAGAGGAGATAAGACTGATGGACCTGCAGAGCAACCTCTTCCGCAACCGCAAGGAAAAGAAGTCCGCCGTCGCGTCGATCGCTTCGGTCGTGCTGCATTGCCTCTTTGGCGCGACTGTTCTCATCGCCGGCGCGACCGCGACGCACCATGTCGCTGCGGAGAAGCCGATCAAGGCTTTCATGGTCGCCGGTGGCGCGCCACCTCCGCCGCCGCCCCCTCCCCCGCCACCCGCTGCGAGCTCCGCACCGAAGTCGCAGCCGGTGCACATCGAGACGCCGAAAGTGACGCCGCAGCCGACGTTCGTGCAGCCGCGTGAGATTCCTAAGGAAGTGCCGAAGGTCGAAATGCCGGTGCCGACGACCACCGCGCCGGTGGATCCGACGCCGTCGGCCGAACCTCCGTCAACCGGAGCCGCAGACGCTGGACAGCCGGGAGGCGTGATCGGCGGAGTTGCGGGAGGCGTGCAGGGCGGAACGGTAGGTGGAGAAGTCGGTGGGCAGATCGGCGGTCAAGTCGGTGGCGTCGTCGGAGGAACCCTCGGCGGAACCGTCGGCGGAACCGGAACGGGCACCGGCGGAACGGGATCAGGAGAAGGCAACGGAACAGGCGACGCGAAGCCGGAGATCCCGACCGGACCAGTACGCGTCGGCGGCAACGTGAAACCGCCGATCGTCGTGAGCCGCACGCAGCCCGACTACACCGAGACCGCGCGCAAAGCGCGCGTCGCGGGCGTCGTCGTGGTCGAAGCCATCATCAACAAGCAAGGCATCGTCGAGCAGGTTCACGTCGTCAAAGGACTGCCGATGGGACTCAGCGAAAGAGCAGCCGAAGCAGTCAAGGCATGGCGCTTCAAGCCGGGGACGATGGAGGGACAGCCGGTCGAGGTCATTTTTGACCTTACGGTGAATTTCAAGCTCGATTAGTGAACGGGTTGCGTAGTTGCGCGGTTGCTCGGTTGCGCTGTACCGAGCAACCAAGCAACCCGCCGCAACCGCGCAACTACTCCCCGACTCCCTCTCGCAAGCTCTGCCCCTTCCGCACCTTCCGCGAAATCGCCTTCGCCTGCAAAAACAGTCCGAGGTAATCGCGGCCGCCAGCCTTGGAATCCGTACCGGACATGTTGAAGCCGCCGAACGGATGCACGCCGACGAGAGCGCCGGTGCATTTGCGATTCACGTAGAGATTCCCGACGAAGAAGTCGTCTTCAGCGCGCTCGATCTTCTTCGGATCATCGGTGAAGACTGCGCCCGTGAGTCCGAACGGCGTGTCGTTCGCGATGAACAACGCGTCATCGAAGTCCTTCGCTTTGATCACCGCGAGCACCGGGCCGAAGATCTCTTCCTGCGCGATCGTCGCGTGCGGATCGACGTCGGCGATCACCGTCGGCTCGATGAAGAATCCCTCGCCCGCACGCACATTGCCGCCGGCGACGAGACGTCCTTCCTTCGCGCCGCGGTCGATGTACTCCTTGATCTTCTTCATCGACGACTCGTTGACGACCGGACCGATCTGCGCTTCCGACATCTCCGGCGGTCCGATCTTCAGCATCTTCGTCTTCTCGACGATGCGCGGAACAAAGTCATCGTAGATCGCCGCGTCGACGATCACGCGTGAGCACGCGGAGCATTTCTGTCCCTGAAATCCGAACGCCGACGCGACGACAGCCGTCGCCGCCTCGTCGAGATTCTTCGTGTCTTTGTCGACGATGATCGCGTCCTTGCCGCCCATCTCCGCGACGACGCGCTTGATCCAGATCTGGCCCTTCTGCGTCTTCGCCGCTTCTTCGTTGATGTGCAGTCCGACTTCCTTCGATCCCGTGAACGAGATGAAGCGGATGCGCGCGTGCTTCACGAGCGGATCGCCGACTTCGCCGCCGCCGCCCGACAGGAAGTTGACGACGCCCGCGGGCAGTCCCGCCTCTTCGAGCAGTGCAAAGAAGCGATACGCGATCCACGCCGAGCCGCTCGACGGTTTCAGTACGACGCAGTTGCCGGTCACCGCCGCCGCTGTCGTCATTCCCGCCATGATCGCGAGCGGGAAGTTCCTTTTTGTAATGATCGGGCGGCCGCCGAGAGGGATGTAGACGAGATTGTTGTCCTCGCCTTCGATCTTCGTGATCGGCTGCTCGCCCCCGTAGCGATAAGCCTCGCGCGCATAGAACTCCAGAAAATCGATCGCCTCGGCCGTATCAGCGTCGGCTTCGGGCCACGTCTTGCCGACCTCGTAGATCATCGTCGCCGAGAACTCGTGCTTCCGCTCGCGCATCAGCTGCGCGGCTTTCAGCACGACGCCGGCGCGAACGTCAACAGGTTGACGTTTCCACGACTCGAACGCCGTCCACGCCGCGCCGATCGCCTGCTCGACGTGGGCGCGCGTGCCTTTCTGGAACTTGCCGAGGAGTTGGTCTTTGTGTGAAGGGTTGATGGAGTCGAAAGTCTTGAGGCCGGTGATGCGCTCGCCGCCGATGACGAGCGGATACTCGCGCCCGAACTCCTCGCGCACTTTCTGCAGCGCCGCTTCCATCCACGATTTCTGTTCCGCATTGGTGAAATCGGTGAGCGGCTCATTCTTGAATTCGCTTAGCATGGAAATCCTTTCGGGGTAGCGGCTAGCGGCCGGCGGGACATTGCCGATTTTCTCGAAACTGTCCCGGCCTCCCGCAACCTGCCACCCTCCTTGCAGGCAAGGCGCGTATGGTATCGAAATCGATGTCGAGAGCAAGGACGCTCATCGGCGTACTTCTCCTCTCGTCGTGCTCGTCCGTTTTGCCATGGCGCAACGCGCCGCCGGCGGACGAAGTGAACCTTTCCTTCACTCTTCAAAACAATCTGCTAT